>Ga0207653_10000224_pt1 | contig 37651 bp, 38 predicted proteins | sample KBSK5251metaG_FD_184341 | JGI IMG/M metagenome (GOLD analysis project Ga0207653, IMG submission 184341) | Corn, switchgrass and miscanthus rhizosphere microbial communities from Kellogg Biological Station, Michigan, USA - KBS K5-25-1 metaG... | ecosystem: Host-associated > Plants > Roots >...
CGCCGGCAGGTTCTCGACGACGCGCTGGAAGCGTCCCTGCCGCTCCTCGCGCTCCTGCTCGCGCGCCTTCTGTGCCGTGATCTCGACCATCAGGCCGCGGATCAGCGCCGGCGAGCCTCCGGCGTCCTTGACAGCGTGCCCGAGGTCTCGGATCCACGCCCACCTGCCGTCCTTCGCGAGGAGGCGGTACTCCTCGTCGAAGGGGCCACCCGCGGTCGCGATGCGGACGAGCCTGCCAACCATGCGCTCGTGGTCGTCTGGATGGAGGTGGTCGTTCCAGAACCCGGGGTCGGCCAGCCAGTCGGCGACGTCGTAGCCGAGGATCTCCCGGACACCCTCGGACACGAACGTGAACGTCATCGAGGTCGCGTCCGCCTCCCAGGCGATCCCGTGGAGATCGGCCATCAAGCTCTGGACGCGGGGCAGCTCGGACTCGGGAGGGGTCATCGGGGGATGCGGCATCGTCTCCTTCCGAAGTCTGACAGCCACCACGCGCGCGGCGCCACCACCAGAACGGCGTAGCCCGTCAGCCGGCTAGGGAACCCCCGTCCGACCGAGGGTCCGAACCGGCATCGAACGCGTCCGTCCGCACGCGGATCAGCTGCGCGTGTCCGAGCTCGTCCGAGCGGTCCGGAACCACGGCCACCGGGTAGGGCAATGACTCGAGCGAGCGCCTCGCCTCGGCTGGGACGCTGGCTTCGATGACGATCCGCGCGGGCGCGGCCTGCTCCGGCCGCTCGAGGATCCAACGTGGTGCCGCGACGGCATCCGCGGGTGTGGCGCCGCCCATCAGGTGGAGCAGGGTCTGCGCGTTGATCTGCGGTTGCGCGTACCCCCCCATCGACCCCGCGACGGCCGCCAGACCATGCTCGTCGTGGATGATCACGGGCATCAGCGTGTGCGCCGGGAGCTTGCCGGGCGCGAAGGAATTGGGGTGCCCCGGCTCCAGGGTGAAGCAGGCGCCGCGGTTCTGGGCGACGATCCCTGTGGTCGGCTCGCAGATCCCCGACCCGAACCCCCAGAACAGGCTCTGGATCAGCGACACTGCGAAGCCCTCGGCGTCGGCGGTCACGAGGGCGATCGTGTCACCGGTCGTGCGGGGTGGCGGCGTCGCCGTGCGCTCCAGCCGGATCTCATCCGCCAGCGAGGCGAGATGCCCATCGTCGAGGAGCGTCGAGGGGTGCACGGTCATGTCGTCCGGGTCGCCGAGGTGACGGTCGCGGTCCCGGGCGGACGAGGCGAAGACCCGCGCGATCGTGCCCGCCTCGTGGCCGTGCGGGTCGGCGTCGACCCGGAGCCGTTCGAGCAACGCGAGGATCTCGAGGAGCACGAACCCTTGTGAGTTGGGCGGAACGACCGAGACGTGGAGGCCGCGGAACGCGGCGGCGAGCGGCGGGAGGACGAGCGCGCGATGCGCGGCCAGGTCCTCGATCGCGATCGGAGAGCCGGCGGCGTTGAGCCCGCGGACATAGGCACTGCCGATGTCGCCCCCGTACAGGGCCTCGGGGCCGCCTTCTGCGATCCCGGCGAGCGTGGCCCCGAGCGCGAGCTGGTGGACCGTCGCGCCTGCTGGCGGCGCGATCCCGTCTGCGAAGAAGATCGCGGAGAGCCCTGGATCGGCTCCGAAGGGCTCGTCCGGCCAAGCGAGGGTTTCGGCGAGCGAGCGGGCGACGGGCACGCCGTCGATCGCGAGCTCGATCGCGCGTGAGAACGCGGCGGCCCACGGCAGGACCGCCCCGGTGCCGTGCACCGCGCGCCACCCGGCGACCGCTCCGGGCACGGTGATGGGCACGGGGCCGCGGATCGGCATCGTGTGACCGGCACGCCTCGCGTCTACGGGGTCCGCCGCACCCGGCGCCCTTCCGCTGGAGCTGACCGCGAGGGTCTCGCCGTCGGGTCGCTGGACCAGGGCGAAGAGGTCACCGCCGACGCCACACATGTGCGGGTAAGCGACGGCTAGGACGGTGGCGGCGCGGAGCGCCGCGTCCACCGCGTTGCCGCCATCCTCGAACGCGGCGGCGCCCGCGCGGGTCGCTTCTTCGTGCGGCGTGGCGATCGCCCAGGTCGGTCCCGAGGCCGATCGGTCCATGGACGCGAGGTTACCCGCGGAGCGTCAGACCGCGATATCCGTCCGTGAAGCCCACCTGGCGGAGCAGCGGCGCGGCCGCGTGGTCGCCGGCCGCGGCTCCGTCGATCTGCCGGAGCTCGATCCGGCGCACCCGGCCGTCCTTCACGAGCGCGGCGAGCGCGTCGGCCCACCGGCTGGGGTCGGCGCCGAACGTCACGAGCGTCTTCGCCCCTCGTTCGAGGAACGCTGCTGGCTCACCCTCGGCGAGCACGACATAGGCACCCGCGCTCCGGCTGGGCCTGCCGGTGGTCTCAGGCCAGGTGAGCGCCGCACCGTACGGCTGGGCGGGGTCGGCCGCGGCGAGGGTGACGACGTCGCCTGCGTCAAGGCCCTCGCGGAGGGTCCGGAGGCGATCGACGGCGCCTGGGTGGGCGAACTGGGCCCCGCCGAGGCCCGCGATGAAGTACCCGCGCCGGACCACCCCCGTCTCCTCCATCAGCTTGAGGACGGGATACACCGCGGCGAATCCCCCGGGGGTTCCCTCCGCGAGCGCGGCCTCGCGCGTGACGACGCCGTGTCGGTCGAGGAGCTGGCTGGCGAGGGCATGGGCGCGCTCCGTGGCGCCGGGGACCTCGCGGACCACATCGGTGACGAGCGACCAGCGGCCGGCGCCCGCCGGCGGGCCGGCTCGTCGCAGCGTCCCCGGGCGGGGACGCTGCGCCGATCCGTGACTCGCCCGCGGGCGCCGCGACCCGGTTCCGCCGATCGACGCCCGGAGCGGGGCGAGCGTGTCGTTCGTGACCTCGCCCGCCCACACCAAGTCCCAGAGGGCTCGGAGCAGCACACCTTCGTTCGCGGTCCCGGCCGCGTCGACGAGGTCGGGCCAGAACGAGGCGCCGCGCGTGGCCAGGCGGTCGCGGATCGCGTCGTGGAGCCGGCCGGCCGGCCGGTCCTCGGGGGCCGGAGCGCTCGGCGCGAGCAACCCGGCGCGGTGCCGGAAGAGGAGCGAAACGCGGCCGTCGGTCGCGCCGAGCGCCCCGGCCCCGACCCACACCAGGTCCCCGCTGGCGCACAGCGCGTCCAGGTCCGCCGGTCGGAACCCGCGCACGCGCGCGGGAAGGACGTCGCTCTCCAGGATGGAGGCCGGGATCGCGGCTCCCTGAAGCCTCGCGATCGTTTCGGGCAGGGCGTCGGCGCCGCCGCGCGGTCGGTCCGCCCCCTGCCACGCGGGCAGGAATCGCGCGAGCGCGGCGGCGTCGACGGGTTCGACCTCGCGACGCAAAGCGGCCAGCGAACGCGCACGGATCCGGCGCAACACGTCGATGTCGCACCATTCGGGCTCGACGCCGTTGGGACGGAACGCGCCGTGGACCACACGCCCCTCGGTCTGGAGCCGCTCGAGCGCTTCGCGCACCCGGTCCGCGCCGGCACCGAGCCGGGCCGAGATCTCCTCGGCCGTGCAGGGACCGTGCGTCCTGGCGTACCGCGCGACCAGATCGTCGAGCGGCCGTTCGACGCCGGCGGTGAACGCTCCCGGCACGCCGAGCGGCAGTGAGACGCCGAGCGCGTCGCGGAGCCTCGCCGCGTCTTCGGCCGCGGCGTATCGATCCTCGCCGGCGATGCGCACGCGGATCGCACGACCGTCCTCCAGGACGCGCGCGAGCAGGGGATCGGCGTCACCGTCGGTGCGCGCCGCAACCTCGTCGTGGCGGAGTGGGCCGAGGTCGCGGAGCAGGTCGTGCACGCCGTCCGCGTGGCGCGCGCGCCGTCCGGCGGGCAGCCGTTGCAGCTCGAGCTCCAGCTCGTCGAGGGCGCGGGGATCGAGGAGCTCGCGGAGCTCGTCCGTGCCCAGCAGCTCGCGGAGCAGGTCGCGGTCGAGGGAGAGGGCCGTCGCGCGGCGCTCGGCGAGCGGGGCGTCGCCCTCGTACATGTAGACCGCGATCCAGCTGAACAAGAGTGATTGGGAGAACGGGGACGCCTTGTCGGTCTCGACCGCGACCAGCCGCGTCGTTCGAGAGCGGAGGTCGGCCATCACCTGGCGGAGGGCGGGCACGTCGAAGACGTCGCGCAGGCATTCGCGCGTGGTCTCGAGCAGCATGGGGAAGCCGGGGTACCGGCCAGCCTGGCCCAGGAGATCCGCGCTCCGCTGCCGCTGCTGCCAGAGCGGGGTGCGGCGCCCGGGGAGCCGACGGGGGAGCAGCAACGCTCGGGCGGCGACCTCTCGGAAGACGGTGGCGAACATCGTCGTTCCCGGCAGCACGCCGACGACGGCCTCCTCGATCTCGTCGGGGTCAAACACGAGGTCCTCGACGGGGATCCGCTCGACGGCCTCGGGGAGCCGGAGCACGATCCCGTCGTCGGACCACAGCACCTGGGCGCCGGACCCGAGGCGTTCCTGGACGCGTGCCTCGATCGCGAGCGCCCAGGGCGCGTGGACGCGTGAGCCGAACGGAGACAGGATGCACACCCGCCAGTCGCCGAGCTCGTCGCGGAAGCGCTCGACGACGATCGTCCGGTCATCCGGGACCGCGCCGCCTGTGGCCTCGGACTGCTCGTCGATGTAGGCGACGAGGTTCCGAGCGGCACGCTCGTCGAGCCCGATGTCCTCGCGGAGGCGGCGAAGCGCGTCATCGCGCCGCGTGGAGCGCAGCTCGCGCGTGAACCGCCCGATCGCCCGGCCGAGCTCGATCGGCCTCCCCGGGCCGGGTGCCTTCCAGAAGGGGAGCTTCCCGTGCTCGCCGGGCGCGGGGACGACGACCACGCGGTCGCGCGTGATGTCCTCGATCCGCCAGGCGCTCGCGCCGAGCAGGATGACCTCGCCGCGCCGGGATTCGTACACGCACTCCTCGTCCAGCTCGCCGACGCGGGTGCCGTCGGGCATGAAGACGCCGAACAGTCCTCGATCTGGGATGGTGCCGCCCGAGACGATCGCGATGCGCCCGGCGCCCTCCCGCGCCCGGATCACGTTCGTCGCTCGGTCCCAGACGATCCGAGGTCGGAGCTCCGCGAAGGCGTCGGAGGGATACCGGCCCGCCAACATGTCGAGCACCGCGAGGAACAGATCCTCCGAGAGGTCCGCGAAGCTGGCGCAGCGCCGCACGGCAGCGAAGAGATCCTCGACGCGCCACTCGTCCATCGCGGACATCGCGACGAGCTGCTGGGCGAGCACGTCGAGCGGGTTGCGCGGGTAGCGGGTCGACTCGATGTCCGCGCCGAGCATCCGTTCGGCGACGACCGTCATCTGGAGCAGGTCGCCCCGGTACTTCGGGATGAGTTTGCCGATGCTGGGCGCGCCGACCTGATGTCCGGCCCGGCCGATCCGCTGCAGCCCACCGGCGACGGAAGGCGGCGCCTCGACCTGCGCCACGAGATCGACCGCGCCCATATCGATCCCCAGTTCGAGCGAGGACGTTGCGACGATACCGCGGAGCCGCCCGTCCTTGAGCGCGTCCTCCACCTCCAGACGTTGCTCACGGGCGATGGACCCGTGATGCGCCCGGACGAGGTCTTCGCCGGCGAGCTCGTTCAGCCGCGAGGCGAGCCGCTCGGCGCTCCGCCGGTTGTTGACGAACACGATCGTCGAACGATGGTCGCGGATCAGATCCAGCAGGACCGGGTGGATCGACGGCCAGATCGAGGTGTGGTCCGGTTCATCCGTGAGCCGGGCGGCCGGCGCATCGACCGGGCGGACGCTGAGATCGGCCATGTCTTCGACGGGCACGATGATCTCCAGATCGAGCGTCTTCCGACGGCCCGCGTCGACGACGGCGACGTCGCGAGGACGGCCGGGCGCTTCGAATCCGCCGAGCAGCCGCGCGATCTCTTCGAGCGGCCGCTGCGTGGCGGACAGGCCGATGCGCTGCGGGGCGTCCTCCGTCAGCTCTTCGAGTCGCTCCAACGAGAGCATCAGATGGGCGCCGCGCTTGGTCGCCGCGATGGCGTGGATCTCGTCGACGATCACGGTCCGCACGTTCCGGAGCGTCTCCCGGGCAGAGGAGGTCAACATCAGGTACAGCGATTCGGGCGTGGTGATGAGGATGTCCGGGGGGTGGCTCAGCAGCCGGCGCCGCTCGCGGGCATCGGTGTCGCCCGTGCGGACTCCCACGCTGGGCACGTGGGCGAGCGTCAGCCCGCCGCGTTCGGCGGCGTGTTGGATGCCGGCCAGCGGCGCCCGGAGGTTCTTCTCGATGTCGACGGCGAGCGCGCGAAGCGGAGAGATGTACAGCACGCTGGTGCGCCGGTCGCGACCGGGTGGCGGCGTGGTGGCCAACCGGTCGATCGCGGCGAGGAACGCCGCGAGGGTCTTCCCGGAACCGGTAGGCGCCAGGAGCAACGTGTGCCGGCCCTCGGCGATCGCCTTCCAGCCCTTGGTCTGCGCGTCCGTGGGCGCCTCGAACGACCCTTCGAACCAAGCACGCGTGGCGGGGGAGAAGGCAGGGGCGGACACGGCCATCACACGCTACCCGCTGCTGCCGACATGCGCGGGCGGGGAGCGCATGCGACCTGGGTACGATGCCTCACCATGTCGCGCCGCTCCGCGATGATCGTGCTCCTGATCGCGATCGGGTTGTGGCCGAGGCCCGCCTCCGCACAGGTCTCCGGCGCCAAGGCCGCGGTCGATCAGGTGGTGCTGCGCGGCGACGTGGTCGTCGCGCGGGGCCAGGTGGTGGGGGAGATCGTCGTGTTCAGCGGGAGTGCGACCGTGGCCGGGGTGGCTCGCGGTGATGTCGTGGTCCTCGACGGACCCATCACGGTCGCGGGACAGGTCGGCGGTGACGTGATCGCGCTCCATGGATCGGTGCGGCTCCTCGCGACGGCGCAGGTCGCCGGGACCGTTCGCGCGGGCGGCGATGTTCGCCAGACCGAGGGCGCACAGGTCGGCGGGGGGATCCAGCGCGATGCTCGCTTCACGCTGTCCGGTCCGCTCGACGTGCTCGGTCCGCTCCTCGCCTCGGCCGCGATGGCTGTCTCGATCCTCTCGCTCGCGCTGGTCCTGCTCCTCATCGCGCCACGGGGGGTCGAACGCGTCGCCGCTGCCGGGCGCACATCCCCGTTGGCATCGGCTGGCTGGGGACTGCTCACGATGATCGCGGTCCCGGTCGTCTCGATCGCGGCGGGGGCGACGATCCTCGGGTTGCCGCTCGCGCTCGCGCTGCTCCTCGGTATCGGCTTGCTCTGGCTCACCGGGATGGCGCTGACCACGTGGGTCGTGGGGCGCGCGCTGCTGGGGCAGCCTCGCTCCCGGTGGGCTTCGCTCTTGGCCGGATGGGGTGTGGGCTCTGCGATCGGGCTCGTGCCGTTCGTCAACGTCGGCTGGTGGACCCTCGGTGGCGTGTTCGGCCTGGGAGCGATGATCGTGGCCGTCTGGCGTGCGCGGTCGCCGCGCGAGCCGAGCGAGCGCCAGTCGGCCGCCCGTCGTCAGCGTCGGGAACGTGGCGGGCGACACCGGGAAGGGCGGATCAACGTGCCGGCGGAGGTCATCTCGCTGCCGGAGACCCCGCTCGCCGAAGATTGACGCCGGGCGGGTACGCTCGCCGAGATGGCGCGCACCTTCCTGTTGCTCGGCTCCGGCGAGTTCGAGCCGTGGACGCATGACGTGGAGTCGCGGGCGCTCGCCGATGCGACCGGCGACGGCAGCGTTGCGATCCTCCCGACCGCGAGCGCCACCGAGGGCGACGCCGTGTTCGATCGGTGGGGACGGATGGGGCTGGATCATTACGCCGAGGTCGACCTCCGCGCCGAGGTGCTCCCCGTGAAACGACGGGACGACGCGTTCCGCGAGGAGCTCGCGGAACGCGTCGAGGCGGCCTCCGTCGTCTACTTCTCCGGCGGCAAGCCGCAACACCTCGCGGACGTGCTCCGCGACACGCCGCTCCTCGACGCGATCCTCCGTGCCATGGATCGCGGCGCGGTCTGGGCCGGATGCAGCGCCGGTGCGATGGTCGTGAGCCGCGCGCGGGATGGGGCCCGGGGGAGCTCGTGGCTCTTCGGTCTGGGGCTCGTCGCGCATGCGTCGTTCGGCGTCCATTGGGATCGTGCGGCGAAGATCCCGGGGCTCGCCTGGTGGATGACCTCCCGGCTGCCCGATGCGACCTGGTTCGTGGGGATCGCCGAGCGCACGGCGATCCTCGGCGACGGGGGACGCTGGGAGGTCTTCGGGCGCGGCGAGGTCGATGTTCGAGGGCCGGACCGGCGAGAGACCTTCGGCGCCGGACAGCGGTTCACCACGCCCGCCTGAGACACGCGGCCGGCGCCTGCGGTCACAACTCCGCCGATCCACGGCATGGATCGTCGAGCCGCGGGAACCATCGCGGCGGCCGGCGCCGTCGAACGGCGGTCCTCACACGAAGGGGAGAGGCTATGGCCCGAACACGTACCGTCCGCCGTCTCGTGGTCGCCGGGATCACCGCCGTCCTCGTGCTCGCTCCCGTGGGGAGCGCGTTCGCGTGTGGCGCCCTCCTGGCACCGAACGGAACGATCAGCCTGACCCGCACCACGACGCTCGCCGCGTACCACAACGGCGTCGAGCACTACATCACGTCGTTCGAGTACGCCGGGAAGACGAGCGGGGACGTGGGGTCGATCATCCCCCTGCCGGGGATCCCGTCGAAGGTGATCAAGGGTGGTGGCTGGACGCTGCAGCGGCTGGAGCTTGAGACCAACCCCCCGATCTTCGCACGGGATTCGATCTTCGCCGCCGCGAGCGGCGCCCCGGAGAAGGCCGTCGTCATCTTGAAGACGAAGATCGACTCGCTCGACGTCACGGTGCTGAAGGGTGGTGCGGTCGCCGTCGGCACGTGGGCGACCGAGCACGGGTTCTTCCTTCCGCCCGACGCCCCGGAGATCCTGGACTTCTACGCGCAGCGGAGCCCGATCTTCATGGCGGTCCGATTCAACGCGAAGCGCGCGGCGGCGCAGGGGGTCCTGCAAGGCGAGGGCACCCCGGTCGACATCGTGATCCCCACGCCGAACCCGTGGGTCCCGCTCCGCATCCTCACGCTCGGACTGAAGCCCACCCAGCTCGTTCAAGCCGATGTCTATCTGCTCACCGACCGCGCCCCCGCCATGCTCCCGCACGCGGTGCGGCCGAACGGCGACCCCGGTCAGCAAGGGATCGTGCGAGTGGTGAGCGAGGCAGCATCTCCCAGCTTGCTGACGGACCTCCGGTCGGACCGCAGGATGGGCTGGCTGCCGTCGAGCGGCCTGTGGCTGACCTATCTGAAGATCGACACGCCCGCGAGCACGCTGATCAACGACCTCGCGATCGATGCGAGCGGGTACGGGCATCCGGACCCCGTCGCCGCCGGGTACGCGCCGGCCACGCCGCCCCTTCCCGCGGCATGGCCGGTGGCGTGGGTCGGCGTCCTCTCGCTCGTAGTGCTCGCGTTCGTCGTCGCCGCCGGCCGACGGGGGATCGCGCACCAGGCCGCGCGCTGATGCTTCGAGCGAGGGTCGCGGCGATCGTGGCCGGGCTCGTGCTGGTCGGCGCACTGGTCGCGTGGAGCAGCGCCGGTTCCACCGCGCGCACCGTGAACATCACGATCCACTTCTCTCACTTCGATGCGTCATCGATCACCGTCGACCCGGGGGAGACCGTCCGGTTCGTGATCCACAACGAGGATCCGATCGCCCACGAGTTCATCGTGGGCGATCGGTACGTTCAGCTGATCCACGAGATCGGCACCGAACCCTCGCACGGCGCGAAGCCGGGCGAGGTTTCGGTGCCGGCCGAGACGACGGCCGAGACGACGTACACGTTCCCGACGACGCCCGGCCAGCATCTGCAGTTCGCGTGTCACCTCCCGGGGCATTACGCCTACGGGATGCACGGGAGCATCATGATCCGCTGAGCTGCATCACGACCGGTGGTAGCGTCCGCGACCGTGAGCGGTGCGGACCTGGTGCTCGTCGGAGACGTCTTCACGGTCGATGCGGCGCGGCGGTGGGCGCGGGCGGTCGCGATCGAGGGCGACCGGATCGTCGCGGTCGGCACCGAGGACGAGGTGCGTGACCGGGTCGGCGCCGCGGACGAGGTCGTCGGCGGCGCCTGTATCGTGCCCGGGTTCCAGGACGCGCACATCCATGCCGCGTTCGCGGGTCGGATCCTCCTGAACGTCAACCTCGATGACCTGACGACGAGGGACGCGTACCTCGAGCGGATCGCGACCTTCGCAGGCGAGCATCCCGACCTCCCGTGGATCGTTGGAGGTGGTTGGTCCAACCCGGTCTTCCAAGCGACCGACGGTCCTCGAGCCGCGGACCTCGATGCCGTCGTCGCGGACCGGCCGGTCTTCCTCATGAACGCCGACACGCACGCGGCATGGGTCAACACGAGAGCGCTGGAGGCGGGCGGGATCAGGTCGTCGAGGTCCGACCCCTGGGACGGCTACTACGTCCGGGATGCCGACGGCGTGCCGACGGGCTGCCTGCAGGAGGGCGCCGCATACTCCTTCTGGTCCGACGTCGTGCCGCGAACATCGGCCGAGGACTGGGCGCGTGCGATCCGCGTCGCGCGAACCCGGCTGCACTCCCTCGGGATCACCGGATGGCAGGATGCGTGGGTCGAGCCCGATCTGCTCCGTGCCTATCGATCGCTCGACGACACGAGCGAGCTCCGCGCCCGCGTCGTGACGGCCCTCTGGTGGGATCGCCATCGAGGGATGCAACAGATCGACGCGCTGGTGGATCAGCGGGCGTGGGGGAGTACCGGCAACGTTCACGCGTCGACCGTCAAGATCATGTTGGACGGCTGTCCGGAGACGTGTACCGCGTCGATGATGGCGCCGTACGAGGGATCCTTCGGGCGGGAGCACGACCGCGGGATCCAGTTCGTCGACGCGGAGCCGCTGAACGAAGCGGTCGTCCGGCTCGATGCGCTGGGGTTCCAGGTGCATCAGCACGCGCTCGGCGACCGCGCGGTCCGAAGCGCGCTCGACGCGCTGGAGACGGCGCGTGCTACGAACGGCGCGAACGACCTGCGGCACCACATCGCCCACCTCCAGTTGCCGGACCCCGAGGACGTCCCGCGCGTCCGGGCGGTCGGAGCCGTCGCGAACCTGCAGCCCTTCTGGGCGCAGCCCGACCCGGTGATCGAAACGATGACGAGGCCGCGGGTCGGCGACCGCGCGGAGCGTCTCTACCCGATCGGCGACCTCCGGCGGGCGGGCGCCGTCCTGGCCTTCGGGAGCGACTGGCCGGTCTCGACGCCGGACCCGTTCCTGCAGATGGAGGTCGCAGTCACGAGGCGGGCTCCCGGCTCATCGGAAGGCCCGGTGCTCGTTGCGGCACAACGCATCGGCCTGCACGCTGCTCTCACGGCGTTCACCCGCGGGTCGGCGTTCGTGAACCACGACGACGACGCCGGCTCGATCGAGGCCGGGATGCGCGCGGACCTCGTCGTGCTCGACCGCAACCCGTTCGACGGTCCGTCGAACCAGATCGCCACGACGCGCGTGACGATGACACTCGCCGCAGGCCGCGTGGTGCACGACGCGTCGTGATCTCAGAGCCGCTTGATCGAAACGTGTCCGGTCTGGAGCGTGACGCTGACCTTCGTGCTATTGGATCCGAGGCTCACGTTCTTGCCGTTCACCGTCAGCGTGACGCCGCTGCCGTGCCCCAGCCATAACAGCAGGTCGTGCTTCGCGTGGAAGACGAGTAACTGGGGTTGATACGTCGTCGACGTCAGCTTCTGTCCGTCGCCGGTCACGTCGACCCACGTTGGAGTGTCGAACTGGATCGTTGCGGTGATGCGGGTCGCCGGCGGCTGCTTCGGGTCTCCTTTCGTTGCCGGAGGAACGTGCACGGGGACCGACCGAGCGGCAGCGGGATGGATCGGCGACGCCGGTGTGGACGGCGCGATCGCGAGGCGCCACACACCGAAACCGACGATGGCGATGATCGACACGAGGGCGAACATCCAGCCGGGCACTCGCCGGGGCTGGCGGATCGGCTCGAGGGGGGAAGGCGGATCCTCGAACTGTTCCCCGATCAAGCCCAGGTCCTCGACCTCGATCAGTCGCTCGTCCAAGTCGCGGAACCCATCGGGTCGCGTCGGCACGACCGTCGTTCCGCAGAACGTGCAGATGGATCCGTGCGACGACGCCTCGAGGTGCACCCATCGGAGATACGCGCCGCAGAGCGGGCACTCCATGACGAAGCCATCTTGGGTCCGCCGGTTCTCCCGGTCGGACCGGGTCATAACCATCGACACCACCTCCTGCTCGGCTCAGGCGGTGGCTTCGCTCGCCCTGGGAAGGTTCATCGCGGGCGAGGGAAGGCACCCACGAACCCTGCGATTGTGCGACTTCTCGAGAGAACTCGCTCGCGGGTGCTCTGACCTGCACCGACGAGCAGAGCGTCAGGCCATCCAGGCTTCGATGCGTTGTTCGACCTCGCGGAGCCGAAGCACCAGCTGCTTCATGATCGAGATCCCGACGCCCGGATGTTGGAGCAGGAATGCCTGGAACGAGTCGGCGGGGACCCGAAGGGCGGCGACCGTCGAAACGGCGCGGACCGTGGCCATCCGCTTGCCGGGCGCGAGGAGCGCCATCTCCCCGAAGACGTCACCGGGTCCAAGGACGTGGGAGCGGCCGCCGACGTCGACGCGTGCCTCGCCTTCGGTGATCACGTACATCGCGTCGCCGTTGTCGCCGGATTCGAAGATCGCGTGGTCAGGCTCGAACGTGACCGGTTCTCCCACCTGCACGATGCCATCGACGTCGTCGGTCGTGAGACCGGCGAACAGGCCCTTCGCTTGGAACGGGGTCGTGGGTTCGCTCATGCGACTCCTCGATATCTGGTTCGGCGGCGAGCAGTCTAGCCACCGCGCGAAGCGTATCCTTCGAGCCGTGAGGCCGTTCGACGGACCCCACGAGCCGAGCGATCGACCGGCGTGTTGGCGCTGCGGCCGTCCCACCTACGATCCCGACAAGCGTTCGGTTCCGTGGGCTCGGGCGGTGGCGGGCGGACGACAGGTGCTCGTGTGCCCCGAGTGCCAGGGCGAGCCGGGATGGACCGACGGTCTGGACCGGTGCGAGGCGTGCGATGCGACGCGCCTGTCGGTACAGCTCGGCGACGTGGTGTGCCGCGCGTGCGGTCACACAGCAACCGCACGCGCGGGCGCTTAGCTCAGCTGGAAGAGCGTCGCCCTTACAAGGCGAAGGTCGGGGGTTCGAGTCCCTCAGCGCCCACCACGAAACCGCAGCTCAGGTGCCCTCTTTGACGGATTTGACCCGCCCGCTTACACTCCTGTCATTCGGTTCGCGTAACATTGCGTAACATTGAGGAGGCTGAGATGGGGGAGTGGGGCACTACCGTAAAGACTCGCTATCCGGGGATCTACAAGGTGACCCGGGGCAAGACGGTCCGCTACGTCGTGTCCTACCGAGTGCGTGGCGCCGGGCAGCGGACCAAGTCCTACCCCCGGCTTGAAGAGGCTCGCGACTTTCAGGCGAATATGCGGAATCCGAAGGCGGCGGCGAAGGAAGAGAAGCGCCGGCGGAGTTCGGCGACCCTCGCGGACTACTTCCCCATCTGGCTCGCCGGGAAGCACAAGCTGACGCCGTCCACCCACCGGCGGTACATCGACGTCGGGCGCCTCTACATCATCGGGAGTGATCTCGGTCGGCTCCCCCTCACGGAGATAACCCGTGAAGACGTCAAGGCGTGGGTCGACAAGATGGCGAAGCGGAAGGTCCCGGCTCCAACGATCGACAAGGCGGCGCGGACGCTTCGAGCATGCCTCAACGAGGCCGTAAAGGACGGCAAGATCGAAGTCAACCCAGCCACACGGATTGAGACCCCCGACATGGAAGATCACGAGCCGTTCTTCCTCACGGCCGGCGAGGTCGACGCTATCGCCCAGGAGATCCCAGAGCGGGACCGAGCCCTCGTCTACACCCTCGCTTACACGGGGATGCGGATCGGTGAGGCGACAGCCCTCCGGGTCCGCAGCGTCGACTTCACCCGGCGGCTGATCACCATCTCCGAGAGCTCCGCCGAGGTCGGCGGCAGGAAGCTCGAAGCTGGCAAGACCAAGGGAAAGAAGACACGATCCGTACCCGTCTTCGACGCGCTCGAGGCCGAGCTTCGTCGGCACATCGACCGATTCGGCTCCTGGGACGGCGAGGCTCTGGTGTTCACCGCCCTGCGGGGGTCCGCGATCCGTCAGAACAACTGGCGCAAGCGCACCTTCCAGCCGGCGGCGGTTCGGGTGGGGATTGTGCGACCGGGGAAGGACGGGAAGATGCGCCCGCCTCGCGTCCACGACCTGAGGCACACTTTCGCGAGCCTGGCTCAAAAGGACGGGTACTCGCTCCATGAGCTCAAGACGATGCTGGGGCATTCGACGATCACATTGACGTCTGATCTGTACGCGCACCTCTTCCAGGACGACATCGCCAGGAAGGCCGAGGGCTTGGGGAAGACCATGCGGGAGGCTCGGAACGGCGGGACCCTCGTGAAGCTGGCTCGTGCCGAGTAGTCCCGACTCGTAGCATGACCGTTGTCCACGGTCCCTCAGGGTGTCAGCGGCGTGTGGTAGTAGTTGGGGGATCGCAATAGCGATTCGGTGAGAACCGGGTAGCAACGGTCCCCGGTGGACAGGCTGGCGGCGGACGGCCAGGTGCCCGACTCATCGTCCCCTGCGTCGCGCGGCGGCGCGGAGTAGTGGAGCTCCAGGGGAATCCGAACAGCCGATCACGATCGGCTCGGACCCTAAGGAGAGTCACATGTATGGCAGCACGCTCCAGCCGCTGCTGGACGCTCACGAGTTGGCCGAGTTCCTCTCGCTGGCCAACCACCGCGCCGTCTACAAATTGCTCGAGACGACGGACATCCCTTACGTGCGGATCGGGCGCCGCGTTCGCTTCGACCCCGCAGCCGTGCTCCGCTACTTCGAGGAGCGGGGTGACGACTGATGGTGGCCCAAGAGAAAAGCCGCCGGGGTGGGAACCCGACGGTCTCCGAAACCCGCTCGTCGCAGCACGACGTGGGACCCGGCGTCGACATCGCCAAGCAGGTTGACCATCCTCGTCGGCATATCGCAAGAGGCTGGCCGAGCGTCTGCGTCGATTGGGGTCAGTCGATAGACGTCGAGGATGCCTGGGAGTCACTTCGCCTCGACGTTGACGCGATCCACACATGCGGCGGGGTTCTGCACCGAGGGCCGTCTCGATGACGCACGAGACCGACGAGATCCGAGAGTATCGGAGGGCGGCTCGCGCCCTCTTGCGGATGCCTGAACTAGACGAGGCGAGACGTCTCGATTCCTTGGTCGGGTTAGTCCGCCATGCCCGTGGCGCCGAGCTCCCCGAGATGTGTATGCGGGCCATCGCCGAAGAGGTTGAGTTGTCTATCGAGCTGCCCGATCTGATCGCCGACGCATGGATCGATCCGACCTGGGATCTCCACCGCAAGCTGCGAACCAACGGGCCGGCCTGCCGAACGTGCAAGCAACCGCTCTTGACCGAGGCCAACGTCGACCGCGAGAAGCAGTTCCGGCTGGACGCGATCGCGGAGTTGCGGACCCGAGAGGCGGCGATCGCGTGATGGTCACCGACCACAAGCAACTCCTACGGGAAGTCACGTCGCAGGCTGGGATCGAGCCAAGGGCGCCGTTCGACTGCTGGCGGGAACCCGTCGACCTCAAGGCGCTACTCTCGGGAGACGGTCCCCCACAGCCGATCCCGGAAATGCTGCGTCGGTCCGACGGCGAACACCTGCTCTACCGCGGGAAGATCAACGAGATCCACGGCGAACCCGAGTCGGGTAAAGGGTTCGTTGCCGGTGCGCTTGCCGCCGAAGACCTCGTCGCTGGCTCCACTGTGGCTCACCTTGACTTCGATGTGGACCCTAACGGGGTCGTAGTCCGAGCGATCGCCGGCGGAGCTACCGCTGAACAATGTGTCGAAGGCCTCTACGTCTTCTCGATCACCGAGCCGCTACCACTCAAGAGGAACGGTGAACTTGAAGACGAAGGAGTGACCACCCTGCGCGAGATCGCAGAGATACCAGGCCTTAGCCTGGTCGTGCTCGACGGCGTGAACCGGGCTATCGAGATGCACGGCCGGAGCCCGAACGAAGACAGAGACGTCTCATGGTTCTACAGAGTTATCGTTAACCCGCTCCGAGGCAGCGATCGAACAACCTTCTCCATCGACCACGTAGTGAAAGACCGCGAGAGGCGTGGCACGTGGGCGTCGGGTTCGCAGCAGAAGCGGGCTGCGCTTGACGGAGTCTCGTACGAAACGCGAGTGAAAGTGCAGCCGGCCCCCGGGCGCGTCGGCAAGGTACAACTCGTGGTCGCTAAGGACCGACACGGCGGAGTCCGACAGCGGTCGAAGCGGATCGGGAGCACCGACTTCGCAACCACCGTGATGATCGACGGCCAGGTCGATCCGCCTTCCGTCAGCTTCGCAGCACCCGACGATGGCGGGATCGCGGGGGACTGGAAGCCGACGGTGCTTATGGAGCGCATCAGCCGGTGGCTCGAGCCCCAGATCGATGGCCGATCACAGAAGGCGATCCTCGACGGCGTTCCTGGCCACGTGCCCTCAAAGAAGACGGCGATCTCTGAGCTCGTCGCAGGAGAGTACGTCCGCGTAGACGTGAACGGGCAGACATACCTGCACACATCCATGAAGCCCTACCGCGAGCCGAAGAACTCCGCGTGAGTGAAGAGCAACGGGACAGCGACGTCCTAAGTCGGCTAGAACCCACGACGCGGAGGCTCAGGTCGCTTCTTCTTGGCTTCTCCGCTGCTCGTCGTAGACCCGCCGATTCACGTGGCAACCGCAGAAACCTCCGACGTGGTTCTGGCCTCTCACCAAATCATCGCGTTCCGCTTATCGCGAGTCCGACTGCTCGAGCCGTGGTGCCGCGAAGGGTGGGGATCCCTCCGCGGCGTAGCTAGCCATCGAAGGACGGGACGGGCCCCCGATGCACGTCCGGCACGGGGGTCCACATCCACGCGTGCGTTCCGGGACCACGCAACCCCAGCGATTCGAGTACATCACGAACGACCGAGACCTAGACCCCTAGACCCTCGTCTAGGGACGAGGTGGTCTAGGCGGTCTAGGTTGGTCTCGACCTGGACCGTGGTCTAAGTTGGTCTAGGTTCTGGTTTCGGTTCACCCGATTACCGATTCGCCAACCAGACGCAGCCGGAAGGATTTTCGCTTTCGCGTGCATTGACCTGGCCTGCGCCTCAGCAGGGCGGCAGTCGAGCTATCTCCGCTGGTAGAACGCCGTACGTTCGAGCTCGCGTAACGGTCGCGTAACTCCGGCGGCCCCCTGCACACAAATTGGCGTGCACCCGCGGCTTGGCGATCCGATCCTCACCAGCTCGCCCTCTGAGGGACAGAGATAACAGCGCCTATCTCTCAAACTCTTGGCGGCCCTGGCGTTTGGTTCCGGTAGATGGTGACCCGGACCATAAAACCAAGTGCGCGCGAAGCGATGCTTTGGCACGGAGATCCCGGTACATACGAACTTTCAAGTTCATCCCCTGCGACCCTTCCATCAGGGGTTATTGCCGGCCAGTTCATATTCCGTGGGTTACCTGAACGTCAGCGGTATGAACTTGATGTGTACGGAACCCCAGCTGTTGTTCTGGCTCCCCGTGGGCCCGCTCTGGGTCCTGGTTCTGGCAGTGGTCGGGCTGGACAAACCTGGAAAGAGATCCGTGTCCATCTCGCGTGAGCTCGAGCGTCCCTGCGGAGATGACCTTTCGGGAATACCGAGAGATCAGGAGGGCTCCGGGGTCGAACGAGAACGGGTACGCGGTGTGGCGTGTTGCCCACTCGGGGGCGTGAAGGGTCACTCTCATCGCTACTGACCCTGTCGACGGGTACCCACTACCTAAATTAGCCCTCGGCCGGTTGACCGCTGGCTCCAGTCGTTGGGCCGTGCCAGGATTCAACGCGTGAAGAGGTGGGGCGTTGTGTCAGCTTTCCTGCTGATGGTTCTGGTGGGTGGAGTTTGGGCCTACCAGGCCAGTAGGCCGAGCCATCAAGACTGCGCGTCGTTCGCTCGCCAAGAGGGCGCCAAGGGTGTAGCCGTCCTATGCGCAGGTCTGTGGCGATGAGGCGTTGGATGCCGGCTCGGGCGTTAGCCTAGTGGCTAGCCTTCGCTGCAGTGGTCCTGGTTCTCGTCGTGGGAGGGCTGTTCTTCTGGCATCAGAACCACCCTTCTCAGGCGTGCAAAACCACCGGAGACGTGGTGCTTTGTCCTTAGCGAGGCGTTGGGAGCGGTGGATGTACGTGCTCCTGCTTCTGTTGATCGTTGGCTGGGTGATGACCCACCGACCACCCCCACCGGAGAGCAGCGGCCCGTTCCTCACTGGCGGACCAATCACTCCGGGGCCTTCGCGATGAGGCGATGGATCATCGTCCTGCTGATAGCCGTCACGGTCGTGATTGGGGACGTTGGCTTGATCGTGTGGCTGAACGTCCGGCCGCCGCCAGACCCTCGTCCGGTGCCTGGCGAGCTGGAATGCGACAACAGTTGGTCGAACGAACACGATCCCGCGTGCCAAACGGAACCCTTGGACTGGGTGCCTGTGGAGGCTGTCGCCGGCGGGGTGCTTGCCATCATGTTAGGCGTCGTTTCGTGGGCGCTCTATGAACCACGACCGAGGGAGCTTGGGGTCAGCGCGTGAAGTGGTGGATGGCGGCGGTGGTCGTAGCCGTCCTTGTGGCGGCGATGCTCGTCGCGTCACTCTCGATTCATCAGGCGCCGCCGAAGTGCTTCACAGATTCGAACATGGCGAACGACCCAACGCTCCCTTGCTACGAGCCGGCGGCCTAGGATGAGGCAGTGGGTGATCGTGTTGGTCGTTGCCGTAAGCATCTTGGCCGCGGGTGTCTTCGTATACGAGCAGAGCCATCGCCCGAAATCACTTGCTGACCGGGTAACCGAGGCATGTGGGCAGGGCGCTCAGGACTACACGGAAATGGCGGATGGCTCTATCTGCTGCGGCCTGTGCGGCGGAGACACAGCGCCGGGGGCGTAGGCATTCGATACTGCACGGTCCGAGTCACTCGCTAGGCTGAATCCATGGCTGCATCCTTGGCCGCGTTCCCTTCGATGATGGAGCGAGACCGGAAGCGCGAAGGGCTCCGCGTATGTCGCGCTGCGTGGCTGATTGGAGTCAGCGTCCGGGAGTATCGGGAGCTCGAAGCCGGGGGGCGGTTCCCGGACTCCGTGACTTGGGAGCGCATGTGCCGCGTATTCGGATGGCCACGCCTAGAGGCAAGATCGTCGGATGGACGATAGGTATCGAGCCGCCGTAGCACGTCTCGGAGCAACCCTAGCCGCGGTAGGCGGCGGTGCCGTTGTCGCGCTTGCCGTGTCGGATCAGACGTTCTCGCGGTGGGCTTGGGGCCTAGCGTGGGGTGGGTTCATGGCCGGCCTTCTGATCCTTATTCTTCAGATTCCGTCGGTCGATTCGTTCGTGTTCTGGCCGTGGCGGCAGATCCGAAGAACACGGATCATGCGGCGGGTTCTTGATGCTAGGTACCGTCAAACTCTTCGGTGCGACGCATGCGGTCATGAGTTCGAGGAAACGGTCATGAACACGACCCTGGGTTGGCTCATGTTCGAAGGAGCAGAAAGAAAGTGCCCCGCGTGTGGTAGTGGCATGGGGTTTCAATCCCTGGGCTCCGAACCGCTCAACAGAGCAGCGAGGAAACTAGGCGCGCTGTGACATCGGATGCTGACCTCCGTGATCTCCTTGGCACCCTCAGCCCCTTGGCTCGCGAACACCTCCGCGACGTCCTGATCCGTGACCAGGCCGACCGGGACGCGATCGCCTCACAACTGCTCAGGTACCGGGATGAGCGCGGGACCGCTTGGGCAAGTCTCGTCGATCGGCTTACGCTCGACCCCGAGCTACGACGCAGGTACGTCAGGCTGCTGGGCGAGCTGGATGCCGAGGAGCAATGAATGGCTGAACCTGGCACGACGAATCCTACGCCGAGGAGTGCCTTGCAGCGACGATGCGGATTGTCGATGAAATCGAGGGCTATCTGCATCGCCAAAATGTGGATCTCGTCTTGCGCGGCATCTACCTAACCGGCCAATACCCCGATACGAAGCTCGTCGTCGAGTGTCTCGACCCGTCTTCGTCAACGCGGCCACAGTGGAAGGTATCGTTCGAGATCTGGGATGAGTCTCACTTCAAGTTCGGGAGCCACCTGCTCGACCCGACCACATTCGCGGGAATCGTTGCGACCAACATCATGGAGAACGTTTGGGACGATTGACCGGAATCAGCGATGACCCCGTGGACAAGAGCGAATGCGTTACCCGGGCTCGCCCGGATCCGGGAAGCCGAGCTGGAATGGGTACGGCGCTCGCCGCGATGCTGACCGGCATCAGAACTGGCATCCAGCAAGGGTAGTCAAGGCAGCAGTAGCATCCCCGCTGATGATGGGGAAGTGGAGGCCGTGGGGGAACGCTGGTCCGAGTCGCGGCTGAGACAGATGAAGAGGCGGTTGGGATGAGCAGGCAGGCCGGTTGATGGGGTTCCTCAACGGTCTCTTCCTGCGGATGAGGGCGCTCGTGTTTCCAACCGTCTCCGTGTCAGCTGTCCTGGCGTCCCAGTTCTCCAACGATCCGGAGGGAGTCGTCTTGCAACTCTACGCATGGGAGCGTGACCGTCTGATGGGACTGGCGAAAGGACTTGCTAGCGCCGCGGTCACGATCCTCACGGGCCTCATCGCTGCTGCGATCGAAGGTTCCATCACAGCTTCGGGGAGGACCGTTGCGCTCGCGGCTTTGGCGATCGCGGAGCTGTTCATCTGGGCCGGCTTGATCCTCATCGAGCTCAGGCGGCTCGCGGAGGAGTACCCGACCGCCCTGGGGCTGACCTAGCGTGCTCGCCGTCAACCCCCTCGATGCGCTGATAGTCATCTTCGCGGTGATCGCCGTCGCCGTGCCCTCGCTGTTGCTCGCTGGCATCGCGCTTTCGTTCGTTCACAGTCGATTTATCCGGCGCCTGGACTACATCGGGGGGGAATACGAGTACGTCGCCATGTTAAGTGGAGGTGTAACGGTGTCAGATCTCGCGGCCGACCCGAGGCTCCGGCAGGCGTATTTCAACTACTTCGGAACAGAGGAGCGGCGGCAAGGGGACCGCTGACGCAACCCGACACGACGCACATCGTCTACGGGCGCTGGGTCTGCAACGCTGATCCCGCCATTAACCTCCCTGGTCCTGGTACGAGGGGCCACGCCTAGTCAAGAAGTAGTTGAGGTAGCCGTTGATCTCGACGGTGTCGTCCCTGTCGAGAGCTTTGGCGAGCTGCTCGACGACATGCGTCATCTTCGGGCTGATGCTGCTGCTCGGCCTCGGCCCTACAACTGATCCCGCAGACGTGACGCCCCGCATGTCCAGGGTCGCGCTTGCAGTAGTGCTCCGTGCCGAACAGGCGATTGATTCGCTCTTGCACATCCCAGAACTCGCCGTGCGTTAAGACTGCACCCCATTTCCAGCCGCACATGCCCGGGCCTGGCGTCTGCGACTTCCATTCCTGGAACCTGTGCTCCTCGTCTGAACCGACGTTGTAGCCGGAGAGATAGAGCACGAAGATCAGGGCCAACACCCGCGATGAAGCCCACGACGCCGCCCACCTCGCGGTTGACGTGGAGGCCGACGAATGCGAGGCAACTACCGAGCGCCGCAGCAAGGATGATCAGGGCCAGTATCGCCCACGTACTCCCGTAGTGACGTTCCACGCCGCCTCCTCTGGCCCGACGGAACGAACCTCTGCGGCCACCCGTAAGCTCGCAGATCCGGTCCCAGGTCTGGGACGTCGGGTAGCGCTCGCCGGCCTCGAGCTCTCGGTACTCCCGGACGCTGACACCGACCAACCAGGCTGCACGACAAACCCTGAGACCCTCACGCTTCCGATCGCGCCGCATCATCCCCCGGGTACGCGGCCAGCGTCGGCATCCTCGGAGCCTAGCGGGTCCTCAGGACTTGTTTCGCCGAGACCGGATTGCTTCAACTTGAGGGCTAATGATCGTGCGCCAGGTCCGCGACTGGCTGTTCATCACGTACCCGGTGGACCCTGCGTTGGCGCCGATGGCTCATCGGCAACGTCCGGATCCGGAGGGGGGAGCTCCAGTCCCCGACTTTCGCCTGGGCTTTGAACCTCGCCGATCTGCGTGGGCTCAATACCGAGGATGTCGGCGACGGTCTCCGCGGGCGTCTCTTCCTGCTCGCCGGATTTCTTGAGCTTGGGCGGCGCCGCTTTCCAGGCACGAAGTTTCTGGAGCACCTCTCCGTAGAATCTCTCGGTTGCGCTCACGACGCTCTCGACGAAAGAGCCGCGAGAATCGTCCCGCTTCAAGCCCGCGTTCGAACTGAGGCTTAGGATGAAGACACGGATCTCCCGCCCGGCCTCGGGATAGATCACTGAGGGGTCCTCTCGTACCGCCGATAAGGGTGCAGCAATCGGCGTCGAGCGGTAGGCCGCCTTCGCCTCCACTTTCACGTTGTCCGGGGCGCCCTGCAACTGGCGGAGCATCCAGGACACACGCCCTCGGGACGTGCCCTCCTTGGGAGCATCGATGGACGTCGAAGCGATGATCTGCCGGGAGCGGAGATCGGCGATGACCGACAGAGGGCTCGTCACGTTAGGGATCTGGAGGTCGCCGTATAGGCGACCCGTCGAAGCCAGTGAGTCGATAAGCGCTTGTCGACGGGCAGCGGAGGTTTTCTCGGCTGCCGCGAGTGCTGGCTTCACCTCGCGACCAAGTTCGCTCGTGAGGCTGAGCCCGAGGTATCTCACGAGGTCATCCCAGCGGGCAGCGACCGCGAGGACGGCCGGATCCGTCTTCCTCAGGGTCTGCTCGCGTGCACCGTCACGGACGGCGACCCACGACGGTCCCATCCCGTCGAACGCGACCGCTCCCGAGCGCGGGTCGCTGAGGTACCGGATGAGCTCGCCCAGGATGTACGCCTGGTCGGGATCGCCGATGCCTCGGTACTCCTTCTCGACGATGGCGACCGTGAGGAGGTCGATCCAGGACCAGTGGTGGAGCTTCGTGCGACGCAGCTTCCGACCGTCGATCTCGATCGGGTAATCGGTTGACGATGTGACGTACTGGTTCGAGATCGAAAGGACGGCCTGGAACTCAAGCTCCCGAGCGAGATCCAGATATGTGTTCATCTGCGCGGCGTCCAACTGGTTGCTCGCCACCTTGGCCTCGACGATTGCGCTCCACGACTTGCCTGCCCGAGTGACGGTGATGACGCCATCGGGCCGGATCGCCCGGTCACCCATCTTGAAAGGGACTTCGATGAAGGTTTCGATCTTGCCGACCGGCGCTCCGAGGGGCTTGAGGAGGGCGTAGCCGAACTCTGGTACGGACGACATCACGGCGAGCAATGCAGACGCGAGTCGTCGCTCCTGCGCCTCCACCCCGGATGCCGAGGAGATTGGGATCAGTCGGGCAACCGGCCACTTCTCGTCCTTGATCACTTGTCCTCCTCCCGCTCGCCTGAATCAAACACTCAGCGCCGACGTCAGTGTTCTTGGTCTTCACGGGCCATTGCCGAATCGGGCGGAAGCGCCAAGCGCATTCGATGTCGTAAATGGCTGCGACCAGCACCTTCCCGACAAGCCCCCCCTATTGACTACTCGGACAACACGGTGGGAGTCTAGGCGTCGATGAGGGACTGGAGAAGGCTGGTCGTGGCGTTTGCGCTTACTACCGCGATCTACATCCCCGCCGTCGCCCAACAATTCGCCCAGGTGACTAACAACAATGGGCTTGGCTGCGAGTAGGTCGGGGGAAGAAGGAACCTTCTGAATCCGTCGACTCCCGCTGGAGCGAACCGTTAAATGAGAATTCGCGAATCCCTTCTCGACGAGCTCGATCTTCCTGGGGCGGTTTCCGCAGAGGTGGAGCGCGGAATTCTGGAGATTCCCGAGCAAGCCTTGGATCTGTCTCTTGCCAATAGCGAAGTGCAACAGCGCGTCGCTGCACTTGTGGCGGCATCTCTTCTGGATGGAACGGACGATCAACCGGCTGACCACATTGAGTCATCCAAGCCCGGCGGTGGCTTCAGGACGCTGGAGCTACTTCCGTTCGCGAGTCGCGTGCTCTATCGGGCGTTGGCTGAGTGGGCATTGTCTCGACAGCCGGCACTGAAACGGACGTACGAAAGATGGATTCAGATGAAAGACGGACCGCTTGAGCTCGATTCCACTCGATACGTGGTTACGGCGGATATCGCCTCCTTCTACCAGTATGTCGATCACGATCTGTTGCGGACCGAACTCGTCTCTCAGATGGGAGGCGCAACCGTGGCTGCCACGTTGGGGGAGTTCTTGCACGGCGTGATGGGACGCCGATTTGGGCTTCCCCAACTCTCGATGGCTTCCGATGTCTTCTCAGAGCTCGTCATAGACATCATGGAAAGGCGCTTGCTCCGAAAGGGCGTCGCTATCTGGCGCTATAACGACGACTTCAGGTTGGCAGCTGCGTCGTGGCGCGAGGCTCAAGAAGGACTTGCGGAGCTAGTGCGTGAAGCGAGAGCAATCGGCCTCACGCTGAATGACTCGAAGACGTTCACTCGTGCTCGCGACACCTATGAACGGTGGATCGGTTCCTCGGATCGCACATGGAACGCGATTGAAGGGGCGGTCAACTTTGACTTTCAGCAAGCACGGCTCGAGCTCTACTCAGACGATTTGCCAGAGCTGACAGCCGCTGACTTGTCGCTTGAGGCATCGGATCGAGCGCTTGACCTGTGGGCCGACCCTGTTGCCCGCGATCAACTCGCGCAAGAAGGCTCCATACATGTCCTTCGAGAGCTCTTGGCGATTTCTCTCGTTCTCATGGGGGCAGAGCACGACACTCGGGCTCTGCGAGTATGTCGTCAAGCGCTCGCAACCGAGCGCAGCGTTACGGAAGAAATTGCGTCCTACCTCACGCAGGTGATTCTGATCGACCAGACTCTTGAAGAACTGCAGGAATGGCTGGTTGACGAAGAGCTCTTCCTCACGCCGTGGCAAGAACTCTGGATTCTGACGCCTCTTCTTGCTGCGCCGACTCTGACCAAAGAATTGAGGGAGTGGGTTGCTTCGAGAACAGCAGATTCCCTCCCAGGCATTGTTCGCGCTAGAGCAGCTCTCGTTCTTGCGCGACATCAGGCCGTCGATGCCTCCCTCGTGGCCTCGCTTGTTGAAGAAGTCCATCCTGCGTCGAATTCGGATGCCGTCGCGGCCCTTGCGTTGATTTGTTCGGACTCCGATCCCATTCTCAGAGCGGAAATTCGTGAGAACCCTTTGCACCGGATGATTGTGGAGGGAACAAGGAGCCGTAGCTGGACATGAGAAGAGTCTCTTCGGAACAGGCTGAGGAAGCAGCTGCGAGAGTGATGACCACGCTCGCCTACGGACAGGTGGTCATAGGTCTCGACCTCCCCGAACGGTTACTTCCTCCCAGAGCGATGCTTCTTGGTGACCCGCGACACTCCATGGTTCTCCCACACATCGTCGCGATAGCGGAAGAGTATTCGCGAGCCCTCCTCGTCGCCGGCTCTGAGGCATCTATGGATCCAACGATGCGCCTCATGCTGGATCTCTGGAACAAGGACGGGCGTCGTCGAGCCGAGGGACCTTGGCCTCAACATCGGGAGGCTTGGAAACAGTGGTATGACATCGATTTCACTGATTGCCCGGATTGGCTAGCCGTTGCCACGTTCAACGAGGCAAGAAACGCCATCATGCATGGACTTGGTCGCCTAACACCACGACAGCTGCGCAAGGACGGCGGCAAGGCGATCGTTGAGGCATGCGCCCTGGTCGGCATCGTCGTTCGGGCGGGGACGCTACTTATTAGCGATTCGGCTCTGGTCGAATGTGCCCGAGCTTGCAGGGGCTTTGTCTTTTGGCTGGATTCCGAGTCTCAGGACGCGGGGATAGCCGCCTAAGACCCCAGAACCGTCGGATCCAAGAGGCTGAGATCTGAGGGGTTTGCTTGGGGGATTCGTCCCATCGCGGGGAACGCTGCCAAGGACGCCATGGCAAAGCCTAAAACGAGCGATGGACAGTTGGCCGAACCCTTATTTGAGGGCGGGTCTGAGCAGCCCTCGGGGCTCGGGGCGCGGACGACGGGCGAATCTGTTCCTCCGTTCGCCCACCCGGCCCACCCTCGGGGCTTGGTTCGTCCGACCGGGTCGGCGCGCAAACGACCAACAGAAGTCTGCAGGCGGTCGTCGTCGGGATGATCGTTGTCGGCATTCTCGCCTACGGAGTCGCGCTTAGACCCAATGAGTGTCTTTCTCGACCGCAGCCTCCGTGCTATGTGTGCTTCTAGTAGAAAGAGCGAAACTGACGGCGCCTCCCGCAGCCACCAACTTGGGAGGAGGTGGGGAGGCTGTTCCTGGATCAACGCGGGTTAAGGAAGTGTATCCGCCCATCGTCGGTCCGTCCGCTTCCACGGCCAGAGCAGATGGGGATCCCATCAGTCTTAGACGGACGGAAGCAGATTTACGTGCGAATCTCAGGCATCACGCCTCGCGAGGGGGACGATCGATGAAAGTACAAGTCCTCACACCAATGTGCGCCGCAGTCCTCCTGCTGTCGAGCTGCACCAGTAATGGATCAAGTGGGGTCGAGTCAACGGGAGCAGCCACGACGACCGGATCGACCTCAACAATGACTCTACTTGTGGGCAGTTGCTGGGAGGGAGGTCGCGTTCTCCGATTTGACGGGACAACAGGTGCCTTCATGGATAAGTTTGCGGGCAAGGGCGAACTCGCATGCGCGGAGGGCGACGGCATCATCGGCCCCGATGGGAACCTGTATGTCACCAACTTCGACCCTGGCCGCATCGATCCAGTGAAGGGCAGCAGGGACTCGGTATTACGCTACAACCCCGTGACAGGTGAGTTCATGAATGTATTCATTCAGCCGTCGGAGATCCTGGACGGGCCTCACGGACTGGCCTTCGGGCCCGATGGCAACCTCTATGTGGCTACCCGCTTCACAGACTCGGTTCTTCGGTATGACGGGCGCACGGGCGAGTTTATGGACGTGTTTGTGGAGAGTGGTAGTGGAGGCTTGAATGACGCCGACCGATTGATCTTTCACAACGATGGCTTGCTTTACGTCGACAGCTTGGAGACTGCAAGTGTCCTGCGATACGACGCGAACACTGGAGCATTCGTTGACGAGTTCGTGAAATCCGGGTCCGGTGGCTTATCTCGACCCCACGACATTGTGTTCGGTCCGGATGGCGACCTCTACGTGACTAGCTTCCCGAATAACGCGGTGTTCCGATACGATGGTGAAACAGGAAAGCTCATCGGCCAGTTCGTTGCTGAGGGCAGTAGCCCCCTGGAGTACGCGGGCAAGATGGCTTTCGGGCCGAATGGAAACCTGTTCGTGACTAGCTGCATCAACAACATGGTTCTGGAGTACGACGGGCAAAATGGGAAGTATGTCGGCCCGTTTGTTGGGGCAGGAGCCGGCGGGTTGAACGGAACCACTTTCATGCTGTTCTACGAAAGCAAGTGACTGGTGAGCGGATCGCGATTGCTGGCTAGTCGGGGAGGGCGCCTCACTGTGGTGAGCTGCCACGGCGACCGCGCAAGGCTACGCCGCTAGACTACCTTCGAGCGCTGGCTTGGGCTTGGAGATCCTCAAGTCCATCACCCGGGGGCATATTCCACAGTCGCACGCTTCCGTCGCTGCCTCCAGTCGCAAGGGTCAATCCATCGGGGCTCCAAGCCACACTGAAGACAGGTCCCTGGTGGCCGTGGAAGATGTAGGCAGAACCATCGCTGACCCGCCAAACGAGAATGTCCTCGCTATAGCTCCCGCCGGCCAGAAACGCCCCATCCGGGCTCCAGGCGATGCTGTTCATGGTGTACGCCCCTCCGGCGAGGGTTCGAGCAAGGGAACCATCGCTAGATCGCCAGAGACGCACGGTGCCGATGTAGTCCCCTGTTGCCAGGACTAGCCCATCCGGACTCCACGCTACGACGTTTGCATTGTTGTTGGATCGCCATCGGATGGTTCTGAGAAGCACGCCGTTCCGACTCCGCCAGACTCGCACGGTGCGGTCGAAGCTCGCGCTAGCGAGCATTGTCCCGTCGGGGCTCCAAGCCACGCTCTTGACGTCAAGAGAGTGGCCCCTGAGAGTTCGGGCGAGGCTACCATCGCGAGTACGCCAGAGTCGCACAAGAGGAGCGTTTTCGCTCGCGGTCGCAATGAGGCTGCCATCCGGACTCCAGGCTATTGCCCAAGCACCCTCTTCCCGTTCTGCGGCTCCAAAATCCCGCACCAGGTCGCCAGTGGTCCCGTCCCACAGGCGCACAGTCCGATCGTTCCCCGCAGTCGCTAGTGTCAGTCCGTCTGGACTCCAGGCGATAGATCGGACGACTCCGGTGTGACCCGCGAGTGTGACCGGGCTCAGGCCCCCGGTCAGCGGAATCAGGTGCACAAGTCCATCCGTCCCTCCAGCCGCGAGCCTCTTCCCATCTGGGCTCCACGCCAGGCTCAATATCTCAGTCGGACAAAGAGCGCTTTGGATTGCCGCACATCGCGCTGAGCAGATCGGCGACCGTGAACGCCGTGGCAGCCAATCTTGCAGCCTCAGTGGAGCGTCAGTCAGGCCGAGCTCTGGGGGATTGCAAATCGCAGGGTAGATCGTCTTGTAGTTGCTAACTCGGTCGAGCTTTGCCGAGTGCCCGGAAGGAAGCAGTGACGTCAGGACGGCGCCAAACAGGAGTACCGAGATTGTTATGCCAACAAGTCTGCCATGGCGGGACCAAGGCATAGCGCCCCCTCCAAATTGCTTCCGCCCCCAAGTTACAAGGAGAATCGTGAGACCGGGCCGCCGGGATGGCATCGTCCTCCTCATCCGCGCAGAGCAGTCCTCGCGAACCAGCGGGAAGTGGCGTTCCGTTTCCCTTCACCGCGGGCACAAGATTCCTGGGACACAAACTCCGATTCCTGAGCGGCCTATGGCCTATCCCGTCTTGCGTTTGAGGGGCTGGGTGGGGCGCTCCCCTGGGCGTGGGCGTTTCGTGGACAGGCCCATGAGCTGATCGCCTGTCAGACTCGCGGGGTGTCTGGACCGGTCGATCCCGACGTCTTCGCGGGGCGAGACCCGGCTTGGCGAGTGGCGTGGGAGAACGAACTCGATCCCACCTCGAGGGAAGAGGTCGCCCGCGCCGTTCGGGAGGGCGTCCGGATCGCCGACACCAGGCTGGAGCCGTTCGTCTACGGCCTGATCGCCCGGCGACGGAGGCAGAACCGATGGCGGGCGCCAGGTCGTGGTCGCCCTGACGTTCAGTTCTCTTTGGATCTACGTCACGACGGTGGTCCGGCTTAGCCCTTTCCCGTGGTTCTGGATCCTGACGTTCGCGATCGCCGCGGCTGCCATCCCTCTGGTCATCCGAGCCGAGCAGCGCCGGCTCGACAAGGCAGAAGCCGCACAGTCTTCCCCCCGAGGTTGACCATTCGCAGCTGGGTGGGGCGCTCCCTCCGTCGTGGGCGTTTCGTGGACGCTAGGCCGACCTGAGCTACCGGAGCCGCTGTTCAGGGGGCCGTGATTGACCGGGGTCGCCGCAGCAGTTGTCGGTACAGGAAGCCGCCACCTCCGCGAAGGCGGCACACGCAAATCCGTTCAGGCTGATCTCAAGGGTCGCGGATCGGTCCAAGTGGATTTCGTGCGGTCAGGAGCTCAGCTTAGCTCGGAACAGGCGCACGGTCCCGGACACGCCCTTGAGAGCCACCGGACCTATATCGTCGAACATCAATCGGTCGCCACGGCTCGCGTCGGCTGCCGCCTGGCTCACCACCACTTCACCCGCCTTGGCGAAGTCCGCGATGCGGGAAGTGAGGTTGATGGTTTGGCCGAAGTAGTCGCCTTCCTGGAACAAGACCGGCCCAGCGTGCACGCCGACATGAGCGGGCGGTAGCGCGCCGGCTGCCAGCCCATCCACCATCTCGAGGGCGGCACGAACGCCTTGGCCTGGATCGTCGAAGTAGAACATCACGCCGTCCCCGAGCCACTTGATCGTCTTGCCGCCGCGCCGCACGGAGCAACGCTCCGCCAGCCTCGCCACCCTCGACGCCAGGTCCGCGGCCTCATCGTCGCCTCGCTCTTGTGTCAGCTGCGTGTAGCCCGTGATGTCGAGGAAACAGACCGCCGGGAGGCGCTCGAGGCGGCTCCGGATCCCCGCCTTCGCCATCAGCCCTTCGAAGCCTTCGATGAGGTTGGCCGTCCAGGCTCGCGCTTGTTGGATGTGATACATGGCCACGACGGATCGCTCCATGACCGGAGAGATCCGATCCGTGAGCTCGGCATCTGAGATCTTCGCCGGGTCTGCATCGGCGGCGACGGCGGGTTCGATGACTTCTGAGTTCCACCACGCCGCCTCGGCGTCGGCGATCCGTCGGGTGCTTTCGCCCTGAACACGTAGGACCCGCTCGATGGCGACGGGACGGAATCCTTCGGCGAGCTGCATCTCGATGAACCGGACGATCGCCATCTCGTCGTCACGAAGTCGATCGTCGGGGGACGGCGACGCCATGCCGACCGCCTCGCGGATGACCGTGAGGAGCTCGAGAGGGATCCCGGTCCGATCGCTCACCTGCTGGAACGAATCGGCGGCGAAGTCGGCGATCCGCTCGAAGCCGGTGGCGTCGAGGAAGTCGAGGGAGAAGGCCCCTCGTTCGGTCGCGGCGGCCACGTCTGCGAGCGGGATCCCGGCGTTCTCGAGCGACTTCGCCATCAGCAGCCGGCGCACATCGCCCGGCGAGAAATAGTCCTCGTTCCCGGCGACGAGGATGCCGAGATCGATCAGCTCATCGACGTACCCAGGCGCTACCCCAGCTCGCTCTGCCGCTTTCTCTCGCGAGTATGAGACCGACGCGGGAGCGCTCTCCCGCGGCCGATCGTCAGGCGTTCGCAGCGGTCGATCCCGTTCGCTCGTTGTTCTCCTTGTCGTCGTACACGTAGACCAAGGTTCCTTCCTCGACGCGAGTGGGGAGCATGATCAGTCGCGCGTCGGGCCTGACCGGTCCCGAGAGGGCGTGGCCGGTGCGAACGTCGTATTGGCTCCCGTGCCATTCACAGGTGAAGCGATCGCCTTCCAGAACGAGCGGTCCACCATGATGCTGGCACATATTGATATACGCCCTCGGCTTCCCGTTCACCATCGTCACGAGGACCTCCCTGCCGAGGAGGTCCGCCGAGACAGACCCGGTCGGTGGGATCTCGCTGACCGGAAGCAATCGCTCTCTCACCGTCTTCTTCCTCTCTGCTCAGGAAGCCGAAGCGAACGTCGCGTGCTTCAACGCCCAGTCGAGGGCGTAGTCCGCGACGGCCTCCCATCCTGGAGCCGCGGGCAAGAAGTGTGGTCCGTCGAACTCCACAACCTCGGTCAGCGACTTCGACTTGTAGTGCTTCGCGTTCGAATGCCCCACCTTCGGAGGGAAGAGGTGATCCTGCTTCCCGAGGATGAACAGCAACGGCGGCCGCGAGTCGTTGTGGTAGTCGACGTAGGTGTCGTCCTTGCCGGGGTGGATGTTCGCGAGCGCGCTTCCCCAGAAGACGTGCCCCGACGCGGGGATCTGGTAGCGCTCGTACAGCGCCAGCGACTCCTCGTCACTCAACGTGTTCGCGAAGACGTAGTGCCACTGCTCGGGAGTGAAGCCGACCGCCCGATGGCGGTTCGCGGGGTTCTTCAGGACCGGCCACCCGGATCTGACCTCCGAGAGCGGCACCACCTTGACGCCTTCGGTCGGCGCCGAGTTCATCACGACCCCCGCCGCGCCCAGTCCGTGGTCGAGCAAGATCTGGGTGAACACGCCGCCCGCCGAATGACCCATGATGATCGGAGGACGGTCGAGCTTGCCGATCATGTTCTCGAGCATGTCGATGATCTCCGGGACCTCGAGTCGCTCGATTGGTCTCGGATCTGCGCGGAGCGCCTCGACCTCGACCTCGAACCCTGGGTACGCCGGCGCCAACACCGTGTACCCCTTGGCCTCGAAGCGCTTCTTCCAGTCGTCCCAAGCTCGAGGCGTGACCCAGAAGCCGTGGATCAGCACGATCGTGTTCGGGGTTGTGTCTGATGTTGATGTCGCCATGACGTTGCTCCCTCCTTGGTGATGGTCAGTTCGCCGTCCTACCTCGGCCGCGTCTCCTCAAGGTGGCTCGCGGCAAGCCACTCGTCAAATCTGGTTGGTGCGATGTGCGCGTCGTCGCCTGGCATGAGTGATCGTTCGTCGACCTGAGCACCGAAGTAGCGTGCACCGGAGTCAGCGGTCACCCGGCGGATGTCACCGCTGGCGCTCAAGACTCTCCGGACCAGCTCGTCTAGCCGGAACCACTCGGGACCGGCCAGCTCGACCGTCCCGTTCACCGGCGTACCGACGGCCGCGACCGCCAACGCTGCAGAGACGTCCTCGGCTGCCTCGGGCTGGATCAGCACGGGCGGCAGGCGGACCGTCTCGCCGTCGCTATTCGAATCCGCGATGCGGCCTATGAACTCGAAGAACTGCGTCGCGCGGACGATCGTGTACGGGGTTGGCCCGGCCTCGATCGCTTGCTCTTGAGCGAGCTTCGCTCGGAAGTACCCGCTCTCCAGCAGACGATCTGTGCCGACGACCGACAACGCCACGTGATGCCCGACGCTCGCGGCAACTTCTGCAGTGAGAACGTTGCGCGTCGATGTCAGGAAGAAGTCGAGCACCGCTGCGTCCGTCCAGTCCGGTGCGTTCGACACGTCAACGACGACCTGCGCTTCATCGAGCACCTCGGCCAGCCCCTCGGCCGTCAGCGTGTCAACGCCCGATTCGGGCGACGCCGCGAGCGCATCGTGGCGGGCATCCTGCAGCTTCGCCACGAGCTTGGAGCCGATGAGGCCCGTCCCGCCGATCACGACGATCTTCATCGCGCCGCCCTCCTCGCGATCACGTCGTCGCCTCGACCGCCGACTGGATGACCCGAACGACGGCGGCCGGACGTGTGATCAGGCTTAGATGACCGGCCTTGACGCTGGAGATGTGGGCGCCGGCGCGCTCGTACATCTGTTCCTGGACGGCCGGCGGGATCACGTGGTCCTGCGTCCCGAGGAGCGCCCACGAGGGGATGCTCTGCCAGCCGGGTGTCCCGCTCGGATCGGTGAACTGCGCGGCCGACGCCGGTCGCTGCGTTGCGAAGAGAACCCTCGTCGTCCTTGGGTCGACGCCGTTGGCGAAACACTCCCTGAACCCGGGGTACTGCCCGCTCGCATCCCAGTTCAGGTACAGATCGAGGCCGCCGTCGATCGGCACCGGCTTGAGCGCGCCGCTGGCGGTGACGCAGGAACTCGTCCCTCCCAGGATGTCGAGGGCGGTCTCACCCTCGTCCGGAGCGAATGAATCGATGTACACGAGCGCCTTCACGTTCGGATTGGCGGTGGCCGCGTTGGTGATCACGAAACCGCCGTAGGAGTGCGCCACCAACACGATCGGCCCGGGGATCGACTGGAGGTAGCTCGCGAGGTACGGCGCGTCTTGGCTCGGTCCGCGAAGTGTGTTCGGTGGAGCCACGACCGTGAACCCGCGGTCCTGCAAGCGTGGGATCACGCGGTCCCACGATGACGCGTCCGCCCAGTCGCCATGCACGAGGACGATCGTCGGTCTCGGCCCTGAGCTCGCGAACCGCGCGGCAGTCGCCTGACCGCCGCCGCCGATCCAGACCAACGCAACGAGCACGAAGGCAGAAGTCAGCGCGGTTACGCGCCGAACGAGGCGCGTCGATTTCTCGCTCATCGTGAGACCTCCTCTCCCGACGGATGTCGGTCACTAAGAGGGTGTCCCTATGGAGGTCCGCTCGAATCCGCCGACACGCCAGCCTGGGTCGCCAGTCGCGTGACATCCAGCCACGCCCAGCCGCGATTGGGAATGGCGAGGGCCCGGGTGTATGGTCGCGAAACGTCGCGAGGTGAGCGGCGGCGAAGGGCGCTGGTTCACCCGCGTTGATCCGCGAGCAACCCGGAGGCCTAGGTCCACCATTCGGTACCCGTGGGGGAGGCCACGTCCGTGCTCGCGGTGGCGGAGATGGGGAGGCCATGTCCACGGTGGGCACTTTGCGAGGACGCGCCGCAGAGTGCGCTGCCCTCGAAGTCCTCCTTGACACAGCGCGCAGGGGCGAGAGCCGTACCATCGTCCTGCGCGGCGAAGCGGGAATAGGCAAGACCGCCCTACTGGACTACACCATCGATGCGGCCCAGGACTTCCGGGTCCTGCGATCCGTCGGTGTCGAGTCGGAGGTGGAGCTCGCGTTCGCTTCCCTCCATCAGCTCTGCGTTCCGATCCTCGACCGGCGCGATGACCTCCCGGCTCCGCAGAAGGCGGCCTTAGAAGTCGTATTCGGGCTCGACAGCGGTCCCGCTCCGGATCCATTCCTCGTTGGGCTCGCGACACTCAGTCTGCTCGCAAGGACGGCTGAAGAGCGGCCGTTGCTGTGTGTGATCGACGACGCCCAGTGGCTGGATGATGCGTCGGCACTGGCGCTCGGCCTTGTCGCCCGCCGCCTGTTGGCAGAACCGATCGGCCTTCTGATCGGGGTGCGGGAGTCGGTCGACGTGCGTGATTGGGTAGGGATTCCCACACTGATGATTGGGGGTCTCAGCGACGACGACGCTCGCGTGCTGCTGGACTCGGCGCTGCCAGGACGACTAGACGAGCGGGTACGAAACCGTATCGTCGCAGAGACCCGCGGCAACCCGCTCGCGCTGCTCGAGCTACCGCGGGGACTGACGCCGAGTGAGCTGGCGGGAGGATTCGCACTTCCTGACGCGCGGCCGCTTCTTGACCGTATCGAGCGGAGCTTCCATCGGCAGGTTCGGTCGCTTCCGCCTGATTCACAACGGCTGCTGCTCATCGCGGCGGCGGAGCCGCTCGGAGACGTGAGCCTGTTGTGGCGAGCCGCCGAGCGGCTCGGGCTCGGACCTGAAGCAGCCGCACCGGCGGAAGTTGCAGGATTGCTCCATCTCGGCGCTTTGGTGCAGTTCCGCCATCCACTGGTGCGCTCGGCCGTCTACCGGACGGCACCCCTTTTCGAGCGCCAGGAGGTGCACAGGGCGCTCGCGGAGTCGATCGTCGCGGACGTCGATCCCGAACGTCGGGCGTGGCACCGGGCGCGGGCCGCGCCTGGCCCCGACGAGGACGTCGCCATAGAGCTCGAGCGTTCGGCGAGTCGGGCTCAGGCTCGTGGCGGCGTCGCAGCAACTGCCGCGTTCCTCGAGCGCGCGGCGGCGCTGACTGAAGATCCGGCCCGCCAAGCGCAGCGCGCACTGGACGCGGCACAAGCGAAGCTGCAGGCCGGCGCGTTCGAGTCCGCGGCCGCTCTTGTCGCGATGGCGGGGGCTGGACCGCCCGATGAGCAAAGGCGCGCACGGATTGACCTGCTGCACGCCCAGATCGCGTTCGTACAGAGCCGAGGTAATGAGGCGCCGCCACTTCTGCTTGCTGCCGCTCGGCGGCTCGAGCAGCTAGACATCGAGCTCGCTCGTACCACCTACCTGGAGGCGATCGCAGCCGCTATATTCGCCGGCCGTCTCGCCCGCGGCCCAGGCTTGCGGGAGGTGGCGAAAGCGGCGAGTGGCGCGCCGCGATCGGAGCTGCCGCCGGTGCCCGACAGGCTGCTGGATGCCCTCGTCGTGCGTCTTACGGACGGCTACTCGGCATCGGCGCCGAAGATGGAACGAGTTATCGGGGCGTTCTGCGACGAGGAGATATCCGTCCAGGAGGTGCTGCGCTGGTCCTGGCTTGCATCGATCCTCTCCGCGGATCTGTGGGACGACGAGCGCTGGCACGTGATCGCGACGCGGTACGTGTCGATCGCGCGCGCGGCCGGTGCGCTCAGCGAGCTTCCCGATGCACTCGACCAGCTCACCGCCGTGTGCTTCTTCGCCGGGGAGCTGGCGGCGGCCGCGTCGCTAGGGGAGGAGGTAGAAACGGTCTGTGCCGCGATCGGGAATACCCAGGGGCGCGTCGGTCCGTTGGGGTTAGCTGCTTTTCGTGGTCGCGAGCACGAGGCCCGCGCGCTGATCGACGCCACGTTGAGCGAGGCCGTGCCGCGTGGTCAGGGGGCCGCCGTGACCGTCACACACTGGTTTCACGCGCTCCTATGCAACGGACTCGGTCGATACGAAGAAGCACTGACCGCGGCCCAGGTGGCAACGAAGCACCAGGAGGAGTTTGCCGCACCGCGATGGGGCCTGGTCGAGCTGGTCGAGGCAGCTGCCCGGAGCGGCGCGACCGACGTGGGGACAGACGCGCTCGAGCAGCTCTCGGCTGCGACACAGGCCAGTGGCACGGACTGGGCCCTCGGTGTCGAAGCGCGTTCGCGAGCGCTCCTGAACGAGGGCGACACCGCGGAGAAGCTCTATCGAGAGGCAATCGAGCACCTTGCCCGGACCCGGGTCCGAGTAGAGCTCGCCCGCGCGCACCTCGTGTATGGCGAGTGGCTGCGGCGCGAGAACCGTCGAACGGACGCGCGCCAACAACTGCGGACAGCTCACGAGATGTTCGTTGAGATGGGCGTCGAAGGTTTTGCCGAGCGGAGCCGCCACGAGCTCCTCGCGACCGGCGCGACCGCTCGAAAACGCACCGAGGGCACCGCCAGCACACTCACGCCACAGGAAGCACAGATAGCCCGGCTCGCTCGAGACGGTCTCTCCAACCCGGAAATCGGTGAACGACTGTTCATCAGTCCGCGAACGGTCCAGTACCACCTGCGCAAAGTCTTCACCAAGCTCGACATCAGTTCGCGGAACCAGCTCGGCCGGATCCCCTCGAACCGCCTCGAGCTCGTCTAGGGGAACCCCGCCGCCGCCGCCACTCTTGTCCAGTGCCTGGCGTGTAGACGCCTCTCACCCTTCCGCACCTTCCAGCAATGGAACTGGCTCAGGCCCGTGAGCTTCACCAGCTGCGGCACGGTCATCCCCGGGATCTTCGGGAAGACCTCTCGCTCGTACACCTCCGGATCGCCTCGACCGTACTCACGCTCCCACGCCCGCATCGCGAGGCTCGTCGATCGCGACTTTTCCCGCTTCTTGGCGGTCGCTTCCCGGGATCGCGCCGGGTCGTCGGCCGATGCACGCATCGCGGCGAGCGTGGCCTTCCCGGCATTCGAGAGCTTGTCGGTGCGGGCCTGATCGTAGTCGGGCAGGCATCCGTCGCAGATCGTGCGATTCGCGTCGTCCAGGACGAGTCCACAGATGCGACACGCCGACGCGATCCGCTCCCTGGTCCGCTCCGACATCGGACGGGGCTGAACTCGTCTGATCTTGACCGGAGTCCTCCTCTTGCGGACGCGGATAAGCGAACCGCTGGATGCCGCCAAGATCCTCACGATCTCCGCGGCCACGGGCTGGACGGCTGACTCGAGCATCGGAAGAGCGGCTCTAGCGATCGGCTTCGCGAGCGACGATGAAGGTCGTACCTAACCCGACCGGAGTTCCAGGAAGCCGGCGGGGGTCTTCGCGACGATCAGGTATCGGCGCGTTCTACCTTCTTCGGGCCGATCACGTCCTGGGACCTGAGCGTAGCTCGT
>Ga0207653_10000225_pt1 | contig 37643 bp, 25 predicted proteins | sample KBSK5251metaG_FD_184341 | JGI IMG/M metagenome (GOLD analysis project Ga0207653, IMG submission 184341) | Corn, switchgrass and miscanthus rhizosphere microbial communities from Kellogg Biological Station, Michigan, USA - KBS K5-25-1 metaG... | ecosystem: Host-associated > Plants > Roots >...
AGGCCTTCCCCGACCTGAGGGTGAATTCCTATCTGAGGTCGACGCCGATCATCATCGACGGCAGGCTCTACACACAGAATGCGCACGGTCTGGTGGTCGCGTTCGATGGCGAGTCCGGCAAAACCGTGTGGGAGCAGGAACTGTTTGCGCGGACGCAGGAAGAGGCTAACGGGGCGGCGACGCGCGGGGTGGACTATTGGCGCGGCGGCGCCAACAACGCCGACAATCAGCAGGACCACAACGATTGCGATGATTAGTAAAATTTTCAGCCAACGTGGCATGAGGCAAACCTCCGAAATTTACCGGCCGCAGATGAGCCCAACTTATCGCCGATGAAATTCAAAAACTTACTTTCCGCAAAAAGATCCGTGTTTATCCGCGGCCCTACTACTGCGAATTTCCTTCGCGCTTCTGCTCTCCACAAAACATCGGCACGGGTATGAAGAGAGAATATTTGCAGTTTAGATCGTCCCCGAGATCGTAGTGCCGGCATTGCGTCGCCCGCCATTCAGCCAGTTTCATCATGTCCCCGACCGGCACTTTATCGCAGAACCCAGCCGTTGGCCTGCTGCTGTCAAGACTGGATTCGCCACAGATTTACGCAGATTGACATGGACAAAAACACTCTCCGCTTTTCGGTTTTCTGCTATCTGTGTGAATCCGTGTTCATCTGTGGCGGATGTGCCTTACTTCAAATGCTTATCCAGCCAGTCGAGCACCGTCTTGTGCCAGAACGCCGAATTGGCCGGCTTCGTCACCCAGTGACCTTCATCCGGAAAATCAACGAGTTTGGATTCTACGCCCATTCGTTGCACCGCGGTGAAAAATTGCAGACCTTCGCCTTCGGGCACTCGATAGTCAAGCGTGTTCGTGATTATCAAAACCGGCGTCTTGAAATTCTGCACGAACTTGTGCGGTGACCAGCGATCGTACATCGCCGGATTGGTCCAGGGAGTTCCCTTGAATTCCCATTCCGGAAACCAAAGTTCTTCAGTCACGCCGTACATCGCGGTGAGGTTGTAAACGCCGTCATGCGACACCAGCACCTTGTAATGAAAACGCGGATCGTTGTTGTGACCTTCGATCCAATTGATCATGTAACCACCATAACTCGCGCCGGCCGCGCCGATCCGAGTCTTGTCCACGTATGGAAGATTAGCGGCCATGGCCACGCCGTTGCTGATGTCGGTGAAAACTTTGCCGCCCCAGTCTCCGGAGATTTCCGCGACGAACTTTTGGCCATAGCCGGTCGAGCCCCGCGGATTCGGCATGAACACAACGTAACCTTTGTTGGTATAAATCTGCGGGTTCCAGCGATATCCCCAATTGTCGAGCCAGGCGCCTTGCGGACCACCGTGAATCAGGACGATCAGCGGATACTTGCGGCCCGGATTGAAGTTGGGCGGCTTCACAATCCAACCCGCGACCTTGGCGCCGAGCCCGCCGGTCCAGGTAACCTCTTCCGCGGCCTTCAGATTGAAAGAGGAAATAAAGCTGTCGTTGGTCGTGGTCAGCGCGGACACACTTAAACTATCTAAATTCGAGCGATAAATCTCCGTCGGCTTGGTCATGCTGCTGCGCGAGAACACCAGAGTATTGCCATCTTTTGTCAGATGAATGTCACCGCTCGCGCCTCCCTCAGCGAAGAGTTTTTTGATCGGGCCGCCGCCCATGCCGCCGCTTATGTTGACTTTGTAAATCCCCGACCCGCCACGTTCTTCGGCAGTTAGATAAATGATTTTACTGTCGGGAGCGAAGACAAACTCATCAACATTCGAGTCAAGGCTTTCGCTAATCGATTGGGCTCGTCCGGTCTTTCGATCGTAGATCATCAGACGGAAGCGATCGCTTTCGTATCCGGGTGTGACTTGCGATCGATAAGCGAGGAACCTTCCATCGGGCGAGAATTGGGGCGAGCCATCGTAACCATGATTGGCCGCGGTGATGTTCTTCGGCGTGCCACCTTTGACGGGAATCAGCCAAACGTCAGCGTTGGTCGAGATCGCTTCGACCTTGTCATGATTACTGACGAAGGCGAGTTCATTCGAATCCGGCGAGAACGCATAATCGGTTGGGCCACCGAGACTGAACGGCGGCGCGTCGTAATCGCCGGGCGTCAGGTCGCGCGCTTCGCCACCGGCGGACGACACGACGAACACGTGCGTGCGCATGCCGTTCTTCCATGATTTCCAGTGACGATAAAGAAGCCGGTCGGCGACGTGAGCTTTCACCTTGTTCTGCGCGACTTCTTCGGCGCGGCGCTTGTTACAAGCATCGTCACGGCATTCGGGATAGATGTCGGAAACGAAGGCCAGCCATTTTCCGTCGGGCGACCAGACCGGATCGCCGGCGCCACTGGAGATGGTCGTAATCTTTTTCAGCGCGCCGCTCGAAACGTCGATGGTCCAGATTTGATCGTCGCCGTCGCGGGCGGAAATAAACGCCAATTTTTCGCCGTCAGGCGACCAGCGCGGACTGGCCGATGAGTGTTCGTCATTCGTCAGTTGCCGCGTTTCACCACCGCTGAGAGGAACCAAATAGATTTGCGTCGTGCTTTTATTCGCCGCCTGGTCCACGTCGGTGATCGTGTAGGCGACCAGGTCTCCTTTCGGAGAAACCTGTGGATCGCCAACCCGGCGCACTTTCAGAAGCTCATCAATCGTCAAACGCCGATCCTGGGCGAAAGCGAACGTCGCCATTGCAAACAAACTTATAACCGCGAAAGTAAATATGCGTTTCATAACTACCTCGAAAAAATTTCGTTCAGTTGTGCGGGAAAGCGTTCGTATTATCGCACTTTTGCAGGGCGATAGCGACTGAGCATAGACCGGATTTACAGGATTAACAGGATATAGAACCGCTTCTAATTTGTTTTGTGAATCCTGTCAATCCTGTTAATCCCGTCAAAAATTCGCTTGAACTCCAGAAGGGTTCGACTAGAATCACGAACGTGACCGAACAAAACAATTCACTCACCCTGCGCCCGGTAACGGCTGAAGATGCTGCCTTCCTGCTTCAGGTCTACAAGAGCAGTCGTGGCGAAGACCTGCGCGAACTTGGCTGGGATCAAACTCGCATCGATGAGTTTCTCGATATGCAGTACGAGGCCCAGCGAGCCTTTGATGATAAGGATTTCCCGGAAGCGAAAGACGAGGTGATTTTGTCGGCCGGCGAACGCGCCGGCAGGTTGCGCGTCGATTCGCGCGAAAACGAAATCCGTTGTGTCGATCTGTCGCTGCTTCCCGAATTTCGTAATCGAGGCTTGGGAACATTGCTCCTGCGCCGTTTGCAACAGGAGGCTGCGACGGCGAATAAGCCTCTGCGGTTGCAGGTCATCAGGTACAGTCGCGCGATCAGTTTATTCGAGCGCCTGGAGTTTGTGCGCACCAGCGAAAGCGGAACACACTTTCAAATGGAGTGGAAACCGAACGTATCAGAGGCCCAACCGTGAGCGAGGGCTAGTTGTGAACCATGAGATGGTTGGGATTGTTCTGAGAGTCGAAGCCGCTATCGCTTCTTAGCCGCTTTCTTAACGGTCTTGCGCGGCGCAGTTTTCTTTGGGGAAGTTTTTGCTCGCACCCGCCGTCCTTTTCTTCCTTCGCGCTGCACGATGCCAGCCTTCTCGAGATATTCGTAACTACCGCGCACGACATTTCGCGCCACGCCGAGAGAGTTCGCCAGCGTCCGTTCGCTTGGGAGCAGGCTGCCAAGTGCCAGCGCGCCACTGCTAATCAAATCCCCCAATTGATCGGTGAGTTGTCGGGTCATTGATTCGACACTCTTCCTGTTGATTCGAATTTTGAGAGCCACTCGATTGTCCTCCGGTGTCTTAGAGTGCCGCGTATTCTAGTGAGTAAGGCATGGGGTGTCAATGAAATGAGGATCTACGGGCCGAATATAATTCTCACCGCGCTTCAGGAGTTTGTCGGAAAAATCGATCTCTGTGGTTCTCTGTGCAGACTCTGCGCCTCTGTGATGAATTTTTTCCAGCGATTTCGCCACAGAGTTGCACAGAGAAATAGCTTTTCTCGACAGACTCCCTGAAGCGAAGCGTGAATGAGATCTGAGACCTCATCGCTTTATGGCGTTGTACTTCTTCAGAATCTCCAGCGTGCGATCGATCGGCAGCGCCTCGACTGTGTGCCCGCGGCCGCTGGTGGTCGTAGCGCGAAACAGCGAATTGTAAATTGCTTCTTCGGTCGCTTCGATTACCGCGAGAAACAGCGGCGACATTGCGTCGTTCGAAAGGAGTTGCGTCGATTGCGGAGCGCGATTGTTGTTTGGACGAACGCGAACGCCTTCGGCAGTTGAGAAGGCAATCGCGTAATCGCCGCTCCCGTTAGAGCCGGCAGATCCGGTTCTCGCGAGTCCCATGATCGATCGCGCCGCGAGCCTTTGCAGGTTCCGATGATCGATAGGCGCATCGGTCGCGATCACGATGATGATCGAACCGTCAGCCATGTTCGACAAACTTAAGTTTGGCGAATTCTTTGCAGGCGAGCTGTTGGCGGACAACTCGTCTTTCAAATAATACCGGCCCAACTCGCGGCCCACGGGCGCGCCATTAATCGTCAAAATCCCGCCGAAATTCGTCTGAACCAGCACCCCGACGGTGTAACCGCCTAACGAAGCAGGCAGCTTGCGCGAAGCCGTGCCGATGCCGCCTTTAAATCCAAAGGCCACCGTGCCCGTGCCGGCGCCGACAGCGCCTTCTTCAACCGCACCGCCGCGCGCGTTCTTAATCGCGCTGAAGACCTCATCGCGCCCGACGTAACGTCCGCGAATGTCGTTGAGATAGCCGTCGTTTGTCTCACCGACCAGCGGATTGATCGATTGCACGGTTTCATTGCCCGGCAGCGCGAGCATGTAATCAATCGTCGCGTCAGCCACTCGCGGCACATTCAGAGTTGACGTCAGCATGATCGGCGTTTCGATCTCGCCCAGTTCATTTACCTGCGTCGAGCCAGCGAGTTTTCCAAAAGCATTGCCAATGAAAACCGCGCCCGGAACTTTCTCACGAAATAGATTGCCGCCGTGCGGCAGGATGGCAGTCACTCCGGTCCGCACGTTGTCGCCGCGAATGATCGTGGTGTGTCCCACAGCTACTCCGGCAACGTCGGTGATCGCATTGAGCGGCCCCGTGGGAAGCACGCCCACGATGACGCCGGCCTCGCGCGCACGCGGGCGTTTGGCGTCTTGTGCTTGCAAGACTGTTTGTCCCATTAGGAGGAAAACGAGCAGAAGAAAAAAGAAGCCGGATCGTGTCATGCTTTTTTTTGGAGTGCGCCGGCAGAGCAAAGCGGCGACGGCGCTTTGGATTGTCTTCTTGGTCGAAGCGCGTGTCAGAAGCCCGACCGTAAGGGAGGGCTACGTAGCCCTTGCTGACGCGCGGGCTTCTGACACGATCCAAAGCGCCGTCGCCGCTTCCCTCTGCCGGCGCACTCCATAATTAATTCGTTGCGAACAGGGCAACCAACGCCGGGATAGCCAGCCACAAGAGTCCTTTCACCAGAAAGAACACGAAGCCCCAGAATCCAAGTCGCTTGATCCAGGTTTTCATCACATTCGGCATTATCGATCACGCCGCGCGCACGATAATTTCGGCACTCTCAGTTTCGCGGACAGCGGGTTGCAACAACGATCTCACAAAGATATAGATCACCCAGCACTCAACCGCAAAGGGCGGAAAGCCCAGAAAGCCCAGAACCGGCATCTCGAAAATCTTCACGTTGCCGAGATAGGGGACGGTGTAAGTCCATTTTGAGATGGCCCAGTAGTTGAAAAACTCCCACAAAAATCCGCACACCAAACCCGCGGCCAACAGAGACCACAGTCGCCGCCAATCGCCGCGCGCCAGATCACCGGCAATCGAAGGCCATCCTCGCAAAGCGTTGATTGGATCAATTAAGAAGATGAACGAAAGCCAGATCACCGGCGCCAGCCAGGCCGAAGGAAAAGCCAGCGGCCAGACTACTCCGACAATTCCCAGCACGATGAAAACGATCAGTACGGGTTTGGAAAACCTGATCCGCAGGCCGGCATTCGATCCTTTGAAAATCGTGACGGAAAACAATTCCGCGGTCATGAAGAGCAACGGGAAGATGGTCGCGAAGGCCCAATCATAACCGGCACGCCGCAGCATCAGATTCGGTTCGAGGTTGTGATAGTGCCACCACAGTTCCAGATCTGATTTCCAAAATCGCGGCGCGTTGTAAAACTCGCAAAGCCACCAGGCGCCGATTGAAACGACGACTATGACAAGTAACTCAAGTCGATCGGTCATCAAAAGTGACCGCGATCGGATCGCGTAAACCAGCGCATCGACAAAAAGGATGTAGCCGGTCCAGACGATCGGCGTGAACCAACGGCCAACGATTTGGTTGCCGCTGAATAACAGCGCTTCCGCGGCTACGATGATCAGAAATCCAAGATAACCATAAAGCGGGAATTTTTTTGTCGCGACTAATTTGCTGCTGGCAGTGACCATGGTTCATGGGTATTATGAGGCGGCATTAACCGGAGCGGCAATTAGAATTCGCAATCGGCGTGACACTTTTCCTAATAAGTCAGAGGCGCGAAAGGACCAGACCATGAAATCCAGAGTCAAATTGATCACGTTCGCACTGATGTTGGCGGCTTTATTCTCTGCCTGCGTAAAAGGACCTGAAGGCGACGGCGCCAAGCGAGTTAAAGGCTCGGGCCCGGTCCGTATCGGTTTTTCGATGGACACTTTGAAAGAAGAGCGTTGGCAGCGCGACAAGGCTTTGGTCGAGCAACGTTGCCAGGAAGTCGGCGCGCAATGCGAAGTCCAGGTGGCCAACGGCGATGACGCAGTGCAAACGAAGCAGTGCGACAACCTTCTGACTAAAGGTGTGGATGTTTTGATTGTCGCGCCGCACAACAATCAGATCGCGGCTTCGATTGTCGAGGCGGCGCACCGCCAGGGCGTTCCGGTGATTAGTTACGACCGGCTGATTCGCAATTCTGATGTCGACCTCTACGTCGCGCATCAGGTGGTTAAGATTGGTCAGATGCAGGCGCAGTATGCTCTGGACCATGCTCCGAAAGGCAATTACGTCCTGATTGGCGGATCACAAACCGATAACAACGCGTTGCTTCTGATGGAGGGCCAGATGAGCGTGCTGCAACCGGCCATCGATAAAGGCCAGATCAAGATTGTCGCCAAACAATATGCGCGTGAATGGTTGGCCAGTGAAGCGCTGCGAATCATGGAAGACGCGCTCACCAAAAACAGCAACGACATCCAGGCGGTCGTCGCCTCGAACGATGGAACTGCGGGCGGCGCCATTTCCGCTCTGCCGCCGCAACTTGTCGGAAAAGTCCTGGTCACGGGACAGGACGCGGCTCTCGACGCCGTTCAGCGCGTGGTTGAAGGCAAGCAGGCGATGACGATCTACAAGCCGATTCAACCGCTGGCATTTAGCGCCGTAGACTCGGCCATGAAACTCGCAAAAGGCGAAAAGGTCGACGCGAAAGACACAATCAGTAACGGCAAAAAAGACGTGCCCGCGCTGCTCTTTGAACCGATGGTGCTAGATAAGAACAATGTCATGCAAACCGTTATCAAAGACGGCTATCACAAGCTGGAAGATGTATATAAGAACGTGCCGAAAGATCAATGGCCGAAGTAGCTAAAATAAGAGTCCAACGTCCAATGTCCAAGGTCCAACGCCATCGCTTTTCCACCTTCAACCCTAGTAAGGAGGAGTCTATGGCAAAGATCAAAAAGTTTGGGGACATCGAGTCGTGGAAACGGGCTCGCAAGCTAACTAAAGACATCTACACCGTAACGGCACAAGACAAATTCTCCCGCGATTTTGGCCTCAAGGATCAGATACGCCGGGCCGCCGTATCAATTCTTTCAAATATAGCGGAAGGCTTTGAACGCGGCGGCGATAAAGAGTTTCTTCAGTTTCTCGGCATCGCAAAAGGATCAAGGGGCGAAGTTAGAGCCCAGCTCTACGTTGCCCTCGACCTCGAGTACATTTCATCGGCGCAATTTGATGAGTTGGCTCAAGCTGTAACTGAAGTAAGCCAACTTCTATCAGGTTTCATGAAATACCTTCGGGAATCGACTCTGCGCGGAAGTAGGTACCGGTAAACAACGAGCGTTGGACTTTGGACATGAGCGGAACTCTTTTAGCAATGAAGGAGATAACCAAGTCCTTTCCGGGAGTGAAGGCCCTGGACGGCGTGAGCTTCGATCTTAATCAAGGTGAGATTCATGCCCTGGTCGGCGAGAACGGCGCCGGCAAATCCACCCTGATCAAGATTCTCGCCGGCGTCTATCCTCATCCTGAATACGGTGGCGAGATTATGCTCGATGGATCGGAACGTCGCTTTGCGAACGTGCGCGAGTCAGAACACGCCGGCATCGCGGTCATCTTTCAGGAACTTTCCCTGGTTAAAGAGTTGAGCGTCGCCGAAAATATTTTCCTGGGCCGAGAACCGCGCCGTTTTGGAATCATCAATTGGAACGCGCTTTACAGTCGCGCGCAGAAGTTGCTGGACGATCTGCATCTCTCGATCGATCCGCTCTCGCCCGTGCAGAATCTTGGCATCGGACAGCAGCAGCTGGTCGAAATCGCCAAGGCCCTGTCGCAGGAAGCGCGAATTCTGGTATTGGATGAACCCACCGCGGCGCTGACCGAAGCCGAGGTTGAAACACTCTTTGGGATTCTCGGTAAATTGCGCGAGCGAGGCGTCGCGATGATTTACATCTCGCACAAGCTGGACGAAGTATTTCGCATCAGCCGCCGCATTACCGTGCTTCGTGATGGGCGATCAGTCGGCACCGAACAAACTTCAGAGTTAGACGAATCGCGCGTCATCGCCAGAATGGTGGGCCGCGAGGTTGATCAGATTTTCCCGGAAGCAAAGCATGCGCTCGGCGATCCAATCTTCGAAGCGCGAAATGTCACCGTTGAAGATCCAACCGTGCCCGGTAAACTCCTGGTTAATTCAGTTGGCTTTTTCGCGCGCAAAGGTGAAGTGCTGGGGATCGCCGGCCTGATGGGTTCGGGCCGGAGCGAGCTGCTGATGGCAATTTTCGGCGCGCATCCCGGACGCAAGTCGGCGGAAATCTTCATCGATGGAAAAGAGGTTCAGATCGGTACTCCATACGATGCGATAAAACAAGGCATCGGCTTCGTCACTGAAGACCGCAAGCGCTATGGCTTGATCCTCGATCAGACGATTTTGAAGAACATGACGCTGGCGGGCTTGCGTCGATTGTCGGGCCGGTTCTTTACCAACGAAGATGCCGAAGCGGCGGCTGGTCAACGGGCTGCGCGCGATCTGCGAATCAAAGCACCCTCGGTTTACACGGAAGCCGGAACACTTTCGGGCGGCAACCAACAGAAGGTGGTGCTGGCAAAATGGCTTCTGACCAATCCACGCGTGTTGTTTCTGGATGAGCCGACTCGCGGCATCGACGTGGGCGCGAAGCAGGAAATCTATAACGAGATCAACCGCCTGGCCGCAGACGGTCTCGCTATCGTTCTGGTTTCATCCGAACTGCCGGAAGTTCTCGGCCTTTCAGATCGAGTAATTGTGCTGCACGAAGGTCGAGTCACCGGCGAGTTCAAGCGCGAAGACGCAACCCCCGAAGCCGTGATGTCCTGCGCCACGGGACGAAGACGTTTGGCCGCGTAAGGGACTGGATGCCTTCAAGGTTCGCTTTACTTTGTTTTTGCCCCGAAGGGGCTACGGCTCAAAGCCCAGGGTTGCCGCTTCGGCTACCCTGGGGACTGAGGCAAAAGAGGGTTTCAACCGCAACGCGGTTGCGTCAGTGCGTCACGACGACAGACGGTCGCAACCGCGTTGCGGTTGTCGATTGCGGATTGGTTTCCCAGGGTAGCCGAAGCGGGAACCCTGGGCTTTGAGGCGTAGCCCCTTCGGGGCAAAGTCAAACGGACCAATATTTTTTCTCTAATGAGCGAAGTATCACCACGTGGACGATTCAAGATTCGCACCTCGGCGTTGCGCGCTTACACGATGCTCGCAGCGCTGATCGTGATCTGGCTCTTTTTTCAGTGGGCCACGATCGACGAGTATCACCGCTACGGCCTCTTTCTCGGCGCGGTAAATTTTTCAAAACTATTGCAGCAGATGGCCGTAACCGGCGTCCTCGCCGTCGGCATGTTGATGGTTATCGTGAGCGGCAACATCGACCTTTCGGTGGGCGCTACTGTCGGCCTGGCGGGAGGCATCGCGGCGCTGACTCAGGGTCGTGGAATAGTGTTTTGTTTAGTCTCAGCGATAGTTGTCGGCTTAGTCATCGGGCTGATCCAGGGCGCGCTGACCGCATACATAAACATTCCCGCTTTTATCGTTACTCTCGGAGGACTTCAGGCCTGGCGCGGTGTAATCCTCAAGCTGACCGAAGGGAAAACCATTCCGGTTGAGTTGCCGGTCTTCCGCTCGCTGGGTCGCGACTTTCTTGATCCGCGGATGGGCTTCGCGCTGGCCGCAGTTGCGATTGGATTGATCATCTGGTCGACCATTCGCCGCAAACGCGCGCGCCACCGTCATGGGTTAGCGGCTCTTAGTGCCGGAGCTCTCGCGGTGCGTATCGCAGTTCCCTCGGTCGTGATCGTCGCTTTTATCTTTTTGATGAATAAAGCCGGCGGCGTTCCAATCCCGGTGATTTTCCTGCTCGCGGTGGCGTTGGCCGGAGCTTTTCTCACTGCGAACACAACCTTCGGGCGATACCTGTACGCAATCGGCGGTAACCCGGATGCGGCGCGGCTTTCGGGAATCAATTTGAAGCGTTACGTGCTTGCTGCATTTTGCGTCATGGGCGCGCTCGCGGGTGTAGCTTCAATTCTGCATACGGGTCGCGTCGGCAGTGCCTCACCGGACGCCGGCACTTTGATGGAGTTGGACGCGATCGCTTCATGCGTGATTGGCGGCACGAGTCTGATGGGCGGACGCGGCACGGTTTTCGGCGCGGTGCTGGGCGCCTTGATTCTGGCGAGCCTCGACAACGGTATGTCGCTTTTGAACGTTGAGAACTGGGCGCAGTACGTCGTCAAGGGCGGAGTGCTGGTGGCAGCGGTCGGCTTTGATATGTTTGGCCGGAGGAAGACTTAACTCAAGTATTTGAGCCACAAAAAGGCACAAACAGTATGTCTGGAGCGCAACCGTCCCGTTTGCTTCATTCAGGCATGAGACTGCAAGCGAGGACGCTTGCGCTCCAATCAGCACGCCGGAGGCGTCCGCGCCGATTTCTTTTGCGCCTTTTGTGCCTTTTCGTGGCTTTATGTTTTGATTGATTTTATGCCCGCGCTCATCATTCACGGTCACTTCTATCAACCACCACGCGAGAATCCCTGGACCGGAATCGTTGAGCCACAGCCAACTGCCGCTCCATTTCATGATTGGAACGAGCGAATTCATTTTGAATGTTACGGACCGAACGCGTTCGTCGAACTGTCTAATCGCACAATCAACAATTACGCGAACATCAGCTTCAATTTCGGGCCGACGCTTTTGAGCTGGCTCGAACAAAATCATCCGGGAACATACCAGCGAATTATTCAAGCCGACCAGGCCAGCGTTTTGAAATACGATGGCCACGGAAATGCGATTGCCCAGGCCTACGGTCACGCGATTCTGCCGCTTTGCAACGAGCGGGATTTGCGAACGCAGATTCGCTGGGGGCTCGCCGACTTTCGTTATCGCTTTGGCAGAGAGGCCGAAGCAATGTGGCTGCCTGAGACGGCGTGCAATGACAGCGTGATGGACGCGCTCATTGATGAAGGCTTGCGCTTTGTCATACTCGCGCCAAATCAGGCCGCGCGCGTACGCGCTGAAGTCAGCAGCGATAGCGACTCGCCTGGCGCTGAAGTCAGTACCGGGAGCGATAGCGACCGGGTCAATACGTGGCTCGATGTGAACGAGCAAACCATCAACACCAGCATTCCTTACCGCCGCTTTCATCGCGACGACTCGCAACGATCGATCGCGGTATTTTTCTACGACGGCCCGACCTCGCGCGCAATTGCCTTTGAAAAGCTCCTGACTTCGAGCAGCGATTTTGTTAACCGTCTGGCCCTCGCTGCCAACGGGCGCGAAATGGTAAACGTCGCAACCGACGGAGAGACCTACGGCCATCATTTTAAGTTCGGCGATCTCTGTCTGGCGCACGCACTCGACGAAGAAGCACCGGCCAGAGAATTACAAATTACTAATTACGCCGCGTATCTCGACGAACATCCTCCGCAAGGTGAGGTTGAAATCAATAACGGCCCGAACGGCGAAGGAACTTCGTGGAGTTGTGCGCACGGCGTGGGACGTTGGATTCGCAACTGTGGCTGTCAGACCGGCGGCGAGCCGGGATGGAACCAGGAATGGCGGACGCCGCTCCGGCAAGCCTTGGACTATTTGCGAGACGAAAACCTCGCGCATTTTGAAGCCACGCGCGGCGAACTTTTCACCTATCCGTGGTTGGCGCGCGATGAAAGCATCGCCCTGATTCTTGACAGCAACGCCTCGCGCGAAGAATTTCTTTTCAATCATGCCGGTCGATGGCTATCCAGCGACGAGCAGCATCGCGCGCTTTCGTATCTGGAACTTCAGCGTATGCTGCTGCTGATGTATACGAGTTGCGGCTGGTTCTTCAACGACATTTCGGGAATCGAAACAATTCAGATTCTGAGATACGCTGGGAGGGCAATCGATCTGATGGATCAATTGGGATTGCCATCGGCTCGCGGACGATTTTTGGAAATGCTTTCTGAAGCGAAGAGCAACAAAGCTGAGATGGGAAGCGGTGCGGACATTTACCGGAAATTTGTTGAAGGGCCACGACTTTCGGTTGCGAATGAACTGTCGTTAGCGAAGTAAGCGCCGCAGGCGCGAAATATTTGTAGAACCGGGCGCTATTCCTGATCTTTTCGTCGCGGAGCGACGACTGAATTTAGCCCGGCCTTTCAAGGGATCGAAAAGGCCAGCGAAATCACGTCGCGTCAGCGACGTTTGAAGGAATCTTTTCAGTCGTCGCTGACGCGACGATGTTTTGTGGTGGCGGCCGATCCCGGCCTTGAAAGGCCGGGCTAAATCCAAGCGCCGCTACGCGGCGCGCGCGAATACCATTTTCTATTGACGATGAATCGTAAGAAGCCACAGCGGAAAAGCGAGAGTCCCGACTCAGTTGCGCGCAAACGCGCGACGAGTCGAACTGTCGAAAGCACGCCCCACTTCTCCTCGACTCTCGGCGACATCGATCTTCATCTCTTCGGCGAAGGCCGGCACGAGCGCATCTATGAAAAGCTCGGCGCGCACTGCATGACGCATGAAGGCAAGCGTGGCGTCTCGTTCGCAGTGTGGGCGCCAAATGCGAATCGCGTCAGCGTGGTCGGAAACTTCAACGGCTGGGACCGTGCGAAGCATCCGATGCGACCGCTTGGCAGTTCTGGCGTATGGGAAACTTTCATTCCCGGGTTGAACGCGGGTGAGCTTTACAAATACGCAATCCGGAGCGGCCGCAATGAATTCTTCAAAGCTGACCCTTATGGCTTCATGATGGAAGTGCCGCCTGAAACCTCTTCAATCGTATTCAAATCAAAACACAAGTTTCGCGATCGAGCCTGGCTGACAAAACGGCAGAAGCGGAAAGCCTGGCAAGAACCGCTCTCGATTTATGAAGTGCATTTGGGATCGTGGCGGCGGGTGACGGAAGAAGATGGCCGGTCGCTAACGTATCGCGAGATCGCCCCGCTGCTCGCCGACTACGTTTTGCAGAATGGATTCACGCATGTCGAATTCCTGCCGCTGAAAGAACATCCGTACGGACCTTCGTGGGGATACCAGGTGAGCGCGTATTTTGCGCCGTCGTCGCGTTACGGGACGCCCGATGATCTTCGTTTTCTGATCGATCATCTTCATCAAAAAGGGATTGGCGTGATCATGGATTGGGTGCCGGCGCATTTTCCCAAAGACGCTTTTGCGCTGGCCCGATTTGACGGCACCGCGCTTTATGAACACGAAGATCCGCGCAAAGGTGAGCATCCCGATTGGGGCACGTACATCTTTAATTATGGCCGGAACGAGGTGCGCAACTTCCTAATTGCCAACGCGCTGTTCTGGCTGCGCGAGTTTCATCTTGATGGATTACGCGTGGATGCAGTTGCGTCGATGCTTTATCTCGATTACAGCCGCAAGGAAGGCGAGTGGATTCCCAACGAGTTTGGCGGACGCGAAAATCTCGAAGCGATTTCTTTGCTGAAAGAGTTGAACGAAGTTACCCATCGCGAATGTCCCGGCGCGCTGATGATTGCGGAAGAATCGACTGCATGGCCGGCAGTCAGTCGCCCGGTGTATGCCGGCGGGCTCGGTTTCGATTTCAAGTGGAACATGGGCTGGATGCACGACACTCTGAAGTACTTTCAGACCGATCCGCTGTTTCGCGGTGGCAATCACAATGCGCTGACATTTGGTTTGCTGTACGCCTGGAGCGAGAACTTTATCCTCCCCTTCTCTCACGACGAAGTCGTGCACATGAAAGGCTCTTTGCTGAACAAGATGCCCGGCGACGAATGGCAAAAGTTCGCGAACCTGCGCGCAATGTTTGGTTACATGTGGGCGCATCCGGGCAAGAAGCTTTTGTTCATGGGCGGCGAGTTAGGGCAGTGGCGCGAATGGAACGAGACGGAAAGTCTCGACTGGCATCTGCTGGAAACGCCGAGCCACAAAGGCGTGCTCACACTTATTCACGATCTGAGCCAACTCTATCAAAAACATCCTGAGTTGTGGGAAGCCGACGGCGATGCCAGCGGCTTCAGCTGGATCGAAGTCGATAACGCCGCCGAGAACATAATCGCGTTTCGTCGCATCGCGCCATCAAACGGAAAAGAAATAATTTTCGTGGGAAACTTTGCACCCGTCGTCCGCGAAGGCCATCGAATCGGCCTGCCGCGTAAAGGAACTTACAAGCAGATTCTGAATACGGATTCTGAAAAGTATTGCGGCGGAGGATTTGGGGTGGTGAAAAGCATAAAAGCCGAAAAGGTTCAGTGGAACGGTTTCGAATTCTCGGCGGCGGTTACTTTGCCGCCGTTGGGAGCGATGTGGTTTGAGAGACTGGAGCGGTTGACTGACACCGCGAAAAAAACACCTCCAGAGCCTAAAACTAACCGCTAGCACCCTCCTCAAGAAGACTTGCAATCTCTTTGTGTCCGGATTCGGTAGCCCAGTCACGAGTGGCTTGGCTTTGCGTCAGGCGATGTAACCAATCAGAGGTTCATACTGACCATCGGCAGGTTTCATTTCCACAAAAGCGACCTCGTTAAAGATCGGACGGAAGCCTTCTATTTGAATGCGCACCGGCCCACATACTTCGCCCGTGATTATTTTGTGCGCACCTATTCCCAATTCGATTGTTCTGGTTGAGTCCAATGGTCCGAGTTGTTCCTTCCATGCCGCAGGCAGAACCATGTGAGAGTTCCGGCGTAAACCAACGCATCACACCTTACACTCATGGAATCAGCCAGTGCGTGATGTGTAACCGTTGAGTGTGCGGTGATAGAGCCTGGTTGCGAATTGATGCAATGTGGTTTGAGAAAGTGCAACACTCACGACGCCAGTTCCAGCAGATCTTCAAAATAACGACGGTGAGTTCGCCTTAGCGCTGCTTCATCCTCAGCTTCCAAAAGCACGACCTCATGTTCGACGCCGCGCCGATTAAGTTCTAGCTCCAGGTTCAATCGCGCAGAATTGGCGGCCTGTCTTTCAGATTCGGAGAATCGAGACAGCTCCACGACTTTCCCCTTCGCTCGATCGTATTCAATGAGAAACAGCATCCGGCCCTCCTGCATGAACCAGTTTGGAAAAGTCCTCAATCGCTTCCCTCATCGCCGCCAGGTTATCCGTTCTGCGTTCCAAGCGCTCCTTTTCCTGCGTGACGATCTCCGCCTCCAACCTACTAAGGTTGGCTTCATCAGCTCCGCTAAGACTGGTTTGAGACAAGAGCTCAGCCATTTGGTCTTGAACTCCAGCGAGCGTCCGCTCCACGTCCTCTTCTTTCTGCATAACTCCCGACCACTGCGCGAGCAATGCTCTCAGCGATTTATTGCCGCCGCCGTACTTGATTGTCGGATCAAAAACGTCGGATAACTTCTCGGACAGCTCGGCCCAGACGTGCTGGTATGACGTCCGCACCTGAATCTCAACCAGCTTTTCGCCACGCGTTACGATTACGTGCACAGCGCGGTATCCGTGACTCGGATTCGCGCGTCGATCGATTATGGCGGCGTTTTGAAAAAGGCCGGCAAGCACGCCAACCACGCGCTCCTGGTCCAGAATGCCAGGCACGATCAACCGGCAACCAGCGATGTCCTGGACCTGAGTCAACCGGATGCTTTCTCTTTGAAGTTTTTCAGAAATGGAGCTCGTCGATTTGGCGGGTCTACCGGTAGGCGTCAGCCCCAATTCATTCTTAATCGCACTGATCACAAACTCGTAGGCATCGTAAAATGAATGACGAAACTCATCTAACATTATCAGATCGGTTTCCGTAATCTCCCTCTTCTTGAGGCGGTCACCGAGCCGGTCGATCTGCGTTTTGCTTACGTTCGTCACACATTTGCCTTCTGCGATCGGATTTGTTGATTGTACCGTATGTTCGGTAGTCTGGGACTTGCATGATCAATTGGAACGAAATTCGTCAACGCTTTCCCGTTACCCAGCGCGTCGCTTATCTCAACAGCGCGGCGGCCGGGCCGGTGTCAGTTGCCTCGCAGGCTGCCGCTGCGGGCTATTACGAAAAGATGATGCGCGACGGTGACGTGCACTGGAACCGCTGGCTCGCCGATCGCGAAGCCGTCAGAAAAAAGGTCGCGGGCTACATCAATGCCGAACCCGAAGAGATCGCTTTCACGACGAACACTTCGCAAGGCATGAACGTGATCATCGATGCGCTCGAAGATCGCGGGGCAGTCATTTCCAGCGAGCTCGAGTTTCCAGTCACGACCTTGCCGTGGATGAATCGGCGGATTCCGGTTCACCTGCTGCCGGCAGTCAACGGCGAAATGCGAATTGCAGACGTGCAAGCCGCGATGACGCACGACACCGGCGTCATTGCCATGAGTCACGTGCAATTCTCGAATGGACTTCGCACAAATCCGGAAGCGTTGGGCGGAATCAAAGGCCGACACGCGCTGGTGATCAACGCGGCGCAATCCGCCGGCGCCTTCGCCATCGATGTGAAGCGCATGAAGGTTGATGCGCTTTCCAGCACGGGTCACAAATGGCTTTTGAGTGGATACGGCAGCGGCTTTGTGTATCTCAGCCGTGAGCTGCTGGATCAATCTTTGCCGCGATCGATCGGATGGTTGAGCGTCGACGATCCTTTTTCCATGCGCAATGATGAATTTCGTCCACGTCACGACACAGCGGCGCGAGTCGAACTCGGCTGTCCGCATTTCGCCGGAATATTTTCTCTGGGAGCATCGCTGGATCTGATCAATGAACTTGGAATCGAAAACATCCAGGCGCGGGTTTTGGATTTGAACCGGCTTCTGACTTCGCGGCTCAGCGAAAACGGATGGACGGTTTTGTCGCCAATTCAAAACGAGGAGTCACGTTCGGCTGAGACGCTCGTCGCGTGTGACAAACCCGGCGAAGTTGTCCGGCGTTTGTTTCGCCGCGGCGTGATTGTGACTGAAAAGCCGGAAGGGATTCGGGTCGCGACGCACTTCTTCAATAACGAAGATGAGATTGAGAAATTGATCGGTGGGTTGAATGAGTGGCGTGGCTAATGTAAAGCAGACTGTCCAGTCTGCTTCATCTTCAGCAAATCGTGACTTCCGACTGATACGGGACTTAGTGCGAACGATTTCGCAGACTGGACAGTCTGCGACACAGCAACCTACGCACTCGCAGCTTTCTTCTTCGGTTTGGGTTTACTTCGCGGTGGGTTCGCCGTTGGCTTCTGAAAATGTTCGCGACACAGCTGCAGAAACTTTTGGTGAATTGGAGATTCGTATCCGCCCACCAGTCGGGCGACGCCTAGTTGCCAATTAATCTGCGCACCTTCGATCCACCAACGCACCAAAGCTCCCTTCTCAACCTCTTCGCGAACGGATTCCAAAGGCACAATGCCAATGCCCATGTCTTCTTCAACCATTCTCTTAATCGCAGCCAGGCGGCTTAGTTCCATTATGACTTTCGGCGTGACGCCAGTCTGCGCAAAGAACTGATCGATCAAGCGACGCGTATTTCCGCCGCGCTCGCCGAGAATCAGTTTTTCACCCGCCAAAGCGTAAGCGCTGACGACTCTCTGTTTGGCCAGGCTGTGCCGCGGAGAACCGATAGCCACCAGATAATCTTCGTTGAGCAATTCCGTCTGCACTCCCCGCGCTTCGACCGGCAGTGAAACGAATGCGGCATCGATCTCGCCGGCCAGGACCTGCTGGACTAATTGCTCGCTCGTGCCGGAAGCTACCGAAGGCTCAACGTTCACATACGTTTTCTTCAGCTCGCGCAGAATCTGCGGCAGCGGATCTCCGCTTACCATTGCGGACGCGCTGCCAATGCGCAAACGGCCCTTGTGCGCGCCCGTGAGCGCGGCCATTTCCTCGAGTGCGGCATCATGCTCCCGCAGAATCACGTACGCGCGCTCCAGCAGTCGTTCGCCGGCTTCGGTCAAAATCACCTTGCGCGGCGCGCGTACAAAAAGTTGGGCCCCGGTCTCGTTTTCGAGTTGGCGAATCTGCATGCTGATCGCAGCCTGGGTCACGTGCACTCGCCCGGCGCCTGCTGTAAATGTCCCGCTTTCGGCAATTGCCACAAAAGCCTTCAGTTGTCGGATGTCCATAAACACACTTTACATCAAGACGGGTTATTACATGAATAAGATCTTTTAGTTTCCATTATGGCTAGGGCGATGCCTAGAATGGAAATCTCAGGAGCCCTCACGGACATCGAATCACTGAATGGCGACTACAGCGCATCCTGTCGATATTTTGCCCCGTAGGCTTGCGCCCCTGCGCGAACTCGTGGCGGGCGTGGACGGCGGTGGGACCCGAACCCGCGCCGTGGTGCTCGACGGCAATCGAGTTATCGGCGAGGGCGAGGCTGGCCCATCAAATCCTTTGCGCGTCGGCGTTTCGAACGGCGTGACGGCTATTCGCGACGCGATTGATCGCGCTTGCAGCGCGGCTTTGATTCACCGTGATGACCTGGTTGCTGTTGGTATCGGCCTTGCCGGCGTTCGTCGCAAAGACATTCGCACACGCATGCACGATGTCCTGGTTGAGACTTTGGGCGTCGAGACCATCGAGATTGTCAGCGACGGCGACATCGCACTCTACGGAGCAACGGACGGCAAACCCGGTGTGGTCGTAATCTCCGGCACCGGTTCCATCTCAGTCGGAGTCAATCGGCACGGCAAACGTGTCTATGCCGGAGGATGGGGACCAATCGCCGGCGACGAAGGCAGCGGCTCATGGATCGCGCGTCGAGCCTTGCAGACGGTTGCGAAGGCGAGCGACGGACGCGGGCCGCAGACGTCTCTTACTGAAGCCGCGTGCGATTACTTTCAAGTCTCAGCGGCGGAAGATCTTTCGACCGCGATTTATGCGCCTACCATCACGAACGATCGGATTGCCGGATTCAGCCGCAAGGTGATCGCTACTGCTCGGGCCGGCGACGAGGTCGCGCTCGCGATTATGGACGAAGCCGGCAAGGAATTAGGCAAAGCTGCCGTGGCGGTAATTCGCAAACTGAAAATGGAGCAGGACCGATTTCAGGTCGCTTTTGTTGGCGGCGTGTTCGGGGCCGGCGAATTGATAGTCGCTCCATTGCGCGAACAAGTAATGCGCGTCGCCCGCAAAGCTTTCATCGGTCAACCAAGTTTCTCTCCGACTGTAGCCGCGGGCCGCATGGCCCAGGAACACTTGCACAGATTGCCGGTTGCGGTATAAACACGGATCGGTTCTCCTCTTTTCATAATGCCGGAAGCTGCCGATTCCATCCCGCTAACTGAACAGGAAAATCCGCGTACCGCACAAATCAGCTCTTTGCCAACGGCGGAAATTCTGCGTTTGATGAACGAAGAAGACGCGGGTGTGCCTTTGGCAGTTGAGCAGGTGCTGGCCGAAGTGACGAAAGCGGTAGATGGAGTTGTGCAACGTCTGCAAGCCGGCGGGCGTCTCTTCTACATCGGTACGGGCACGTCAGGGCGGCTGGGAGTTCTCGACGCGTCGGAATGTCCACCGACTTTTGGCGTTTCTCCGGATCTTGTACAGGCAATAATCGCCGGTGGTTATGAAGCTTGTTATCGCGCAGTCGAAGCTTCTGAAGATGATGAAGACGCCGGCCCGCGCGATCTTCAGCAACGCGATTTCAGCAAAGCAGATGTGCTGGTGGGTATTGCGGCGTCGGGGCGAACACCTTATACGGTTGGCGCAGTGCGTTTTGCTCGAGCCGCCGGCGCGCTAACGATTGCGATTACCTGCGTCCCCGGATCAGCGATTACAGACACTGCTGAGATTTCGATTGTCCCCGTTGTGGGACCGGAGGTGATTGCCGGTTCGTCCCGTTTGAAAGCAGGCACCGCGCAAAAGCTGGTGCTGAACATGATTTCGACGGCGACGATGATTCGCCTCGGTTACGTCACCGGCAACCGCATGACGAATGTGCAAACGCGCAATGTAAAGTTGCAGGCGCGGGCAATCAGAATTTTGATGGCTGAGGCCGGACTGGACGAAGCCGCGGCCACGAAGGCTTTGGCTACAGCCGGCGGAAAATTACCGGTCGCTTTGGTGATGGCCCGGACCGGTTGCGATTTGTCGAAAGCTAACGCCGCCCTGTTAGACTCTGGGGGAATTGTGAGTGCGGCCGTGGAAACGATTAGAAAGTCCGTTCGTTAGCAATGATCTGTCGGGAAGATGTCTTTCTCTGTGCATCCTCTGTGCTTCTCCGTGTCTCCGTGGCGAAATTACTAAGGAAGAAATTCACCACAGAGGCACAGAACTCACACAGAGGACCACGGAGAAAGCCACGACGCAGGTCGGTTCACCTCAAGTAGCGGTGCTTGCTTGAAGAAACTGTATGAGAACTCTCGATCTAATAATCATCTTTGGTTACCTGATCGGGATAGTTCTGTTCGGAAGCTGGTTTGCCAAAAAGCAGCAAACAACCACCGACTATTTTCTGGGTGATCGCTCGGTGCCCTGGTGGGCAGTGGCTTTCTCGATCGTTGCGACCGAAACCTCGACTATCACCTTCATTTCCGTCCCGGGCATTGCATTCGCGCGTGGCGGTAATTTTCAATTCCTGCAACTGGTCTTTGGTTATCTGGCGGGCCGCATCGTAATCGCGCTGCTCTTCATTCCTTCTTATTTCCGTGGAGAGTTGCTGACGGTCTACCAACTTCTTGATCGGCGCTTTGGCGGCAGGATCAAAATGGTCGCGGCGTCTTTGTTCGTAGTGATGCGCAACATCGCCGATGGAATTAGATTGTTGCTCACGGCGATTGTGCTGACCGCCGTTTACACTTCATTCCAGCCTTCCGCCAATGCCGAAGTAATCACCGTTGCCTCGATCGTTTTGCTCGGCGTGGCGATGATTGTGTTCACGTACTTTGGCGGAATGGAGGCTGTGATTTGGGTCGAAGTCATCCAACTCGGTATCTACATTGCCGGGGCGATAGCCGCCGCGGTGATCATAACCAGCGCAATCGACGGAGGATTCAGCACGGCGATGGCTAATGCGTCGCAATTTAATAAGTTCTCGCTCTTCGACTTTTCCTTTGACCTGACCAAGACGTTTACCTTCTGGGCCGGGTTGATAGGCGGTTGCTTCCTGACCATGAGCACCCACGGCACCGATCAATATTTGGTCCAGCGTTACCTTTGCACCGACCGTCCGCGCAAAGCGATCGCCGCTTTGCTAACCAGCGGCGCCATAGTCCTGGGCCAGTTCATCGGATTTCTTTTTATCGGCGTGCTGCTGTTTTCGTTTTACCATCCGTTCACCGACGCGGGATATGCCACGGCGACATCGACTGCGTTTCCATTTGCCGGCGGCGACCGGGTCTTTCCGGATTTTATAACCAGACACATGCCCAGCGGGTTGTCCGGTCTGGTGGTGGCGGCCATCTTCGCCGCCGCGATGTCTTCTTCTTTGAATTCAATTGCCGCAACCGCAGTCAACGATCTCTACAAACCTTTTCGTGCGAACAAGCCCGACAAGCACTACCTGAAGGTGTCGCATATCCTTACTTTGTTTTGGGGAGTGGTGCAGATAGCCGTAGCCTTGTTTGTACGTCATAAAAATCGATCTGCCCTGGACCAGGCACTCTCGATAGCGTCTCTGATTAATGGGCCAGTGCTGGGAGTATTTCTCGTAGGCACGTTTTTGCGTCGCGTCAGCGAGCCGCCCGCACTGATCGGAATGGGCGCGAGTATCGCAGTCATGCTGTACATCTTCTTCGCAACCAAAATCGCGTGGACCTGGTACGTTTTTATTGGGAGCAGCATTACACTGATCGTCGCCGGTATCGCCAGCTTTGCTTTTGCGCCCGCTCCCAGCAGCAAGCAGGATGAACTGGCTCCCGGTATTTCCAGCAAGTGACAACCATGATCTTTCTTCAACCTTCATTACGTAAGACGACCGCTGCGTTAATTCTCATCGCGCTTTTATCTCTGTTGCTGCCGCCGTCAAAGTTAGGCGCTTTCGCATCAGCCGAATCAAATACCGCAAACGCGGGAACAGCGGGTGTTAAGCCTTACTCACGCAAGCCTTCTCAGGACGCGCTGAAATGGGCCGACAAGGAAATCAAGCGCATGTCGCTGGAAGAAAAGATCGGGCAACTGATCGCAGTCGGCGTCAACGCGACATTCCTGAACCAGGACAGTGAAGCCTTCAAAGCGATTCGTCATCAGGTTGTCGATAACCACATTGGCGGAATCATTTTGTTCAAGGGACCGGTTTATGAATCAGTAGTTCTGGTTAACCGCATGCAGGAACTGGCGAAGTACCCACTCCTGATTTCGGCGGATCTCGAAGCGGGCGCGGGCATGCGTTTCGATGACACCGTCAACTTTCCCTGGAACATGGCGATTGCGGCGACGGGGAATCCGGATTATGCGCGTCGCGCAGGCGAGCTCACCGGTCGCGAAGCGCGCGCCATGGGGATTCAGCAAATCTATGCGCCGGTGTCTGACGTCAACAACAACGCCGCGAATCCGGTCATCAACGTTCGTTCTTACGGTGAAGATCCGATTGATGTCTCGCGTTTTGTCGCCGCCTTCGTTCAAGGCGCGCAACACGCCGGCGTGATCGCCACCGCGAAACACTTTCCCGGACACGGCGACACGGCCACCGATTCCCATCGCGGCTTGCCGGAGATCGATGTCACTCGCGAGCGTCTCAACTCGATCGAACTGGTTCCCTTCCGTGCCGCCGTCGATGCCGGCGTGGGCGCCGTGATGACTGGACACATAGGCCTGCCGCTGATTGACTCGACCGCGATCAAACCGCTGCCGAAAAACGTCAAGCTGGGACCCATCGATACAAATGATGGCGGTGAAATTGTGTCTGAAACAGGCACGATGCCGACGACGCTTTCGCCCGTGATGCATCAGATCCTGCGCAAAGATTTGAATTTCGATGGATTGATCGTGACGGACGCGATGAGCATGAGTGGCTTGACGATTTACTTCACCCAGGAAGAAGCATCGGTGCGAGCCCTCGAGGCAGGCGCCGATTTGTTGCTGAAACCGGCCGACGCTGACGCGGCTTTCCGCGGCGTTCACGATGCAGTAAAGAAAGGGCGTTTGACCGAACAACGCATTGAGGAATCCGTGCGGAAGGTCCTGGCCGCGAAGTACGACCTTGGATTAGTACAGCAACGAATAACGCCGCTTGAAGGAATTGATCGAGCAGTAGCGGGCAAACAGGCGAACGAACTCGCGGACGATATTGCCGGTGATGCGATTACGCTCGTGAGAAACGATGCCAAGCTGCTGCCTCTAAAGCTTCAACCTACATCGCGAGTCTTCAATCTGGCGATTACCAACGGCGACGATCGCGCGACAATTGCCCAGCCGTTCATTTGGGCCATGACGCGCCAGAAAATCAAAGTCGAGACCGCAGTCCTTGACGATCGCTCCTCAGAGGATGACGTGAAAAAAGCGATCGAGAAAGCCGCGCGTGCAGATGTCGTGATGGTTTCGATGTATGGGCGCGTGCGCTCGGGGCAAGCACGCAGCGTTGCCTTGCCGGAGCCCGGCACCAAAGCCCTGAACGAATTAATCGAACGGAAAATTCCCATGGTGGGGATCAGTTTTGGCAATCCCTACATCCTCATGAGTTTTCCCAGGCTGCAAACTTATGTCGTGGCTTACGGCGACATGCCGAGTCTGCAAGAGGCGACTGCGCGAGGATTGGCGGGCCAAATGGATATCGACGGGCGCTTGCCGATTTCGTTGCCCGGAATGTATGCTCGCGGCGCCGGCATTGAATTGAAAAAGACCAAGTGATTCGTGAATTTGCTTTCAGCAACTTGCGCCTTTTTTGCAATCTTAAGGATTGGGTTTTGAAATCAACTTGATCCGGTTGCCGATTGAAATAGTTGCTCAACCACTCAGATGCACGTGTTACCATCAACCAAAATAAAACCGGCGGGGTCGAGGATGAGTCCCGAAGAACGTCTGAATCGTCTGGAGCGAATTGCGAAGTTATTTGTGCGCGAAGGACTGCGCGAGCGTCGTAACCGGAACGAACTAGACCAGAAAATCAACATCATTGTTAACTATCAAATTGGCTACGAAGAACGATTCGCCAGAGCCGATAAGCAATTCGAAGCACTCGCCAATGCTCAAAAACTCACCGAGAAGGAACTCAAGGAACTGGCCGCTGCTCAGAAGGAACTCGCCGCTGCTCAGAAGGAACTCGCCGCGTCTCAGAAGGAACTCGCCGCTGCTCAGAAGCAGACTGACGAGAAGCTTGGGTCCCTGATCGATATTGTTAGACGCGATCGCAACGGAAACGCCAACACCCCCGATCGAGAATTATGACTAACGACGAGGAATTGGATCGACTCGAGCAAGAGCTCCGCGACTATCTTCGCACACCTCGGAAGAGTTGGAAGCGGGATCCCAGATGGCGCTGGCTGTTGGAACACGACAAACAGCGCCAGGAAGAACTCAAAAAGAACGCTCCGGCGAACTCGCCCGACATAGAAACGGAGTAGATGTTTCCTAACGATGACTCGTTTATTCCTCCGCTCGTCTTACATCTCTGCAGCCTTTCTCCTCGCGCTTTTCCCACAAGTCATTTTCGGCCAGTTGCCGGCGTCGCAGCCTGCGACTCAGGGCATCGCGGCCGAGCGTCTCGCACGCATAGACGCAGCCGTTCAGACTTCGATTGAAAAGAAAGAATTGCCCGGCGCAGTCGTGCTGGTCGGGCGTCACGGAAAGATTGTCTGGCGCAAGGCTTACGGCGCGCGCGCCGTCGAGCCGCAGCGCGAAGCTATGACGCTGGACACGATTTTCGATCTGGCGAGTTTGACTAAAGTCGTGGCCACAACGACCAGCATCATGATCCTCGTCGAGCAGGGTAAAGTTCGGCTCAGCGATCCGGTAATTCAATTCATTCCTGAAATGAAGGGCGACGGCCGTGATGCGATCACGATCGAACAACTCATGACGCACGTATCAGGCTTCGCCCCTGATTTCGATCTGCGCGATCGTTGGACTGGTTACGACGAAGCTATCAAACGGTTGTATCGCGAGCCTTTGCGCAATCAACCGGGAACACGTTTCGTTTACAGCGATATCAATTACATTGCGCTCGGCGAGGTGGTGCATCGCGTCAGCGGCCAATTACTGGACGATTTTGCGCGCCGAAACATCTTTGTGCCTCTCGGCATGCGTGATACAGGATTTAATCCCGCGGCGAATCTCCGAACCCGAATCGCGCCGACAGAAAAGCGACGTGGACAGATGAGTTATCTGGGCGACACCGGCGCGGACGCAGGCGCGGCTGGCGACGAGTGGCTGCGCGGCCAGGTGCACGATCCAACCTCGTTTCGTATGAACGGCGTTGCCGGTCATGCCGGACTGTTTTCCACGGCCGACGACCTCGCGATCTTTTGCCAGATGCTTCTGAACGGCGGAAGTTACAACAACGCGCGCGTCCTCAGCCCGATGACCATTGCCGCAATGACTCAGCCGCGCGCGGTTGCGGAAAGTGGCGCCGCCCGCGGGCTTGGTTGGGACATTGCGACCAGCTTCTCTACCAACAGGGGTGATTTATTTCCGATAGGATCATTCGGTCACACTGGTTTTACCGGAACGTCGATCTGGATCGATCCGGCCAGCGATTCGTTCGTGATCTTTTTGAGTAATCGAGTGCACCCCGACGGCAAGGGCGACGTAGCATCCTTACGAGGACGCGTCGCATCGATTGTCGCGAGCTCAATCACCGACGCAAACGTCGCCAAGGCACGCGAAGAATCAGCAAATGCGGCGGCGGAAATTCTGACGAGCCTGGCTCGTCTCAATTCAGTTACCAGTCGCGCCGCAACCAGCGCGGTACCGGCGCCTGATGCGCAGGTCATGACCGGCATCGACGTGCTCGAACGCGACGGCTTCAAACAACTCGCCGGAATGCGAATCGGTTTGGTAACGAATCATACGGGTCGCGATCGGGCCGGCAAACCTACCATCGACGTTCTTTTCAAAGCGCCGAACGTAAAGCTGTTGGCGCTGTTCGCGCCTGAGCACGGCATCCGCGGTCTCGCCGACGAAAAACTTTCAGACACCAAAGACGAACAGACGGGCTTGCCGATCTATTCATTGTATGGCGAGACGCGACGCCCAAAGCCCGAGCAGTTAAAAGATCTCGATGCGCTCGTCTACGACATCCAGGATGTTGGCGTGCGTTTTTATACTTACATTTCGACGCTGGGAATTGTGATCGAAGAAGCCGGCAAAGCGAAGCTGCCGATTTTCGTTCTCGATCGGCCCAATCCGATCAACGGAATCGACGTCGAAGGTCCGATAGCCGACGCCGACAAACTTTCCTTTACCGCTTATCACACAATTCCGGTTCGGCATGGCATGACCATCGGAGAGCTGGCGCGTCTTTACAACGAAGAGCGACATCTCAACGCCGATCTGCGCGTGATTCGAATGGAGAATTGGCGGCGCTCGATGTGGTTCGATTCGACGGGTCTTACCTGGATCAATCCTTCGCCGAACATGCGCAGCCTGACTGAAGCCACTCTTTATCCGGGTATAGGATTGCTCGAGACGACCAACCTGTCGGTCGGGCGCGGCACTGACACGCCGTTTGAAATTATCGGCGCGCCCTGGTTGGACGGCCAGAAACTCGCCGGCTATCTGAACGCGCGACGACTGCCGGGTGTACGTTTTCTCCCGGTCAGCTTCAAGCCCAACGCTTCGGTTTTCAAGAACGAAGAGTGCCGGGGTGTAAATATTGTGATCGTTGACCGCGCCAGATTTCAGCCACTGCTAACCGGAATCGAGATCGCCGTCGCCTTACATTCGCTGTTCGCCACCGAGTGGAAGGTCGACGGTTACTTGCGCCTGCTGGTCAATTCCGATGCGCTCGAGCGGCTGAAGCGTGGCGAGACCGCCGAAGAAATGATCCGATCCTGGACCGTACCCCTCACCAATTTCCGCCGCATACGCGAGCGCGCCCTCCTCTATCAATAGCGTGGGAATGTAGCGCAGATTGTCCGGTCTGCGCTCTGCTTCTTCAGCTCGCCGGGAATGGCGCCGAACCCGAATCCCGTAACATATGTTAATTTTGTGATGAACGAGTTCTAAATTTTGTTGACTTGGTCGATCAGATAGTTTAAAAGTCCGCATTAGCCCTCAACCTAAGATTCAAACGCAGTTCCATGCAGGGGAGGATCTTGTTGTGAATATTTCTTCGAGACTTAGCCGATTGTTTTTGCTCACTTTCCTTGTTGTTTTAGCTGGTTCACAAGTCGTCACTGCTCAGCAGCCTGGTTCGGCGCGAAATTCCGTTCGCGACCGAAATGTGTCGTCTAAGGCTGATGCCGGCGGCCTCCGTGAAGACATCCCCGAGAAATACGCGAAACGATATCAGGAGTGGAAGGAAGAATTTCTTTCGACCGATATCGGGAAGGCGCAGTGGGAGATGTACTCGCATCACCCGTATCTGCAGCTGACGATTACCGTGGGAGGAAAAAACGCGGAAGGCGCCGGGACCGGCAAATATAAATGGAACGAGAAGGGCGAGCTGATCGCGGCTACGATCATCCTCGGGGAACGGATCAATGAAGGCTATCCCAGCGCGGTTTATTATCCGGTAATGAATGCGCTCGAGCCTTTTGAGTCAAGGAACCTGATCGGCGGGACCGTTCTGGCAGCGACAAAAATCGCGCACGAGTTCGGACACGTGATGAAGATCTCGACCACGCCGCACGATGTCTATCATCTTCAGCTTCAGCTGGTGCCCATCTACAACAAAATTTTTCTCAGTAACGGCTATAACGTGAATGACCCGCGGCTGGTTGAGCTGGCCCAGAAAATGGGCGGCAACCCGGTCGAGATTTGGGAAGACCGCGAGTACTGGGGCGAGGCCAACGCGATGCTGTTTCTGCGCGACCGTGTGGCGAAGGAAAAATTCCATTGCCGGCTGTTTGGGAAGATCAAACGCGCGGTTGAGGAATACGCAAAGGATTACGAAGAGCGCTTTGCCGAAATTGCCAAATCCCAGGGCGCGCTTTACTCGTGCAGTTGGAAGTAACCAGCGTGACTCCACGAAATAAGAACGCGCCATTCTAAAGTCAAGAAAGTTGCTGCCAATCATCTGGGGCATCAACAAGAAGAGAGGGCCGATCACTCGGCCCTCTTTTCATTAAGTGTGTTCCTTAACTAGAAGTGGACTCTCAAACCCAGTTCCATCTGACGCGGCGCATACACCGCGCTCGTAATCCTGCCGAATGTGGTTGGAGTACTAAGGCTGATAGTCGGATCGCTAGGTTGGAAGTGGTTCAGGACATTGGTGAATTGCACCGTAAAAGTAGCACCGACACGTTCCGTGAATTTGATGTCCTTGGCGACGGTGGCGTCCAAGTTCCATCGTGGCAAACCGCGGAGGTTGCCCACGCCGCCGCAAGTCGTGTCGAACCCCAGAACGCAACGGCGGAAACCGGCGTAGACCGCAGCCGGATCGGCAAACATGTTGATGCCTTCCGAGTTAACGGTGCCGATACCGTTGGAACCCAAAACTCCGCGATGGGCCGCATTGCCGCCCGTGAAGGGTCCAATCGGAAGTGCCCTCTCAAATGCGCTGGATGAACTGGCGACGTTTCCCACCTGGCCAAAACCCTGGCAGGACGCTGAACACGTTCCCCCCTCGGTATAGGTAACTCCGATTGGCAGACCGCTCTGCGCCGTAAAGAAAGGAGAGAGCGACCACCCATCAAGCAGCTTACCCTGCCACCCATTCCGGCCGCGGAACCAGTTAGGTTTGTAGGTAAATCCACTGCTGAAAAGGAATTTGTAGTCAAAGACCTGAACCCCGTAACTGGCCCTTGGGTTCCAAATGTCGAGCCATTGGTTCGAGCTGTTGTACTGCGCAATCTCTGCAGTGCCCAACGCTTTGCCCCAGGTGAAATTCGAGATGGAGGATATCCCATGCCAGTCGTTCGTCTTAAAGGTCACGAACATAGCGTGATAGTTCGAGAATCCCAGACTGGTAGTCGTGTTGATCGAAGTTGCCTGATCGCTGAGCATTGTCTTGCCCAGGGTCCAACTGTTCGAGGCATTCAAAGTCGCCCACAACTGCGAAACGCGGGTACTCTGAAAGTCGGCCAACTGTTTCGAAGCCACCGCGGCAGTGCAATTGGCAAACCCAGCGCAGTAGTTGCCGCCCGCCTTACTCAACACTGACTCGAAGAATGGCTGGGCCGGCCCGGTGTACGCATTGCTATTGCACGTCGGCCCAAGTTTCGGACCACAGATGGCCAGGTAAAGGTTCTTGTAAGCATCTGCGAAGGTCTGGCCCCCAAGAGTCATCATGTATGGGACGGCATCGATATCGATCTGCTGAAAGATATTCGTGCTGAGTTTACCCATGTAACCGACCTCAAGGGACATCTTCCTCCCCAGTTGACGTTGAATGGTGAAATCAAAGCTGTGCGATTGCGATGGCCGGTAATCGGGATCCAGCACCGTCGAGTCGCCGGCCACTGGCGCCCCCGCAATACCCGGGAAGAATGGCTGGGGCAGAGTTGTCGTCGGCGCGGCGAGCGGCGCCACCAACCCGTCTGGCCCAACGCGAAAGACGTTACTCAGCGTCACACTGCCGCTGGTTCCGCACGTTCCGTTACTGAGTGCGAGCGAACAGGTGACAGGCTGAAGTAATCCCGGTCCGAGTAACGGAACCAGGACCTGATTGACTCCGTTCAAGCGACCGAAGGTTTTGTTATATCCTCCGCGCAGAACGGTCTTGCCCTCACCGAAGAGCGCGCCCAGAAATCCCGACTTGAAACTGGGATTCCAGGCGACGGCAATCCTCGGACTGAAACCGCCCCGAAACGGACTGTATGGATATTTCAGTTTGAGATTCCCCGTGGTTTCAAAACCAAGAATTGGAGCATACGCCTGTCCGGCCAGGGCGGCAGCTTTTCGCTGGGCCAGGAACGAGTCGGTGTGAACGAGACTTCCGTCCTGATAAACCAGCGCGACCTGGGCGCCATTCTTTTCGACCGGCGGCGTTTCGTAGATGTAACTCATTCCGAGATTGAGTGTCAGTGATGGCTTGAGTCTCCATGTGTCGGCAAAGTAGCCACTGTAGTACCAGATCGTGCTTTGCTCGACGGCTTGTGTACCGATTGGCTGAATTCTCAAGTCCGAACCGGTGCGCGTATAGATGACCTGGGTCAAACCGACTGCCCCGAACACCGACGAAGCCAGATTCCGGTAGAGACTCTGTTGACTGCTCGGAACCGCGGTGGGAATGGTACCGGTGGGGAAGCTAATTGCCCCACTGGCGATCTGATATACAACCTGATTGTTGATGGTGCTGCCGTTGTCGGTGCGCGTGTGGTAGTTGTAATTCTTCTGGATATTACCACCGAACTGGAAGAGGTGGTTGCCCTTTATCCAGGTAATATCATCACGCAACATCTTGTCCTGTCCGTCCCAAACACGTTGCCGCGTATTTTGATTGTTGACGTTATATGGAATTAAGGCAGCCGTGCTTTCCGCGCTTGATGCTGTGCCGGCAGGCGCGATCTCCAACGCGCCGCCAAGTCCAGCCAGTTGCGGCGGATCATTCTGCGTTGCCCATTGCCACCAATTCCACAAATAGCTCAGCCGCAAGTCGTTGGTGATCCTGGGACTGAGATTGCTGGTGAGTCCGATGACCCAAAGTTCGCCCAGCTGCGGCCGCGGCGCGGTCGGATTGTACTGGCCAAACTCGCCGCCGAAGATGCCGCCAACGTCCACTTGATTAGTCGTGACGTTCAGCAGTTTCGACGCGCGAAACGAAGTGAAGAACCGGTGCTTCGCGCTAAAGTCATGGTCTATTCGGCCCACATAGTTATTCGACGTCAACGGCGTGCGAATCGTCGCGAGATAGCCTTGCGTGTTGTACTGATCACCGGCGAGCGGATCGTTTGGCAGCGGCAGAAACCTATTCCAAAGCGTGCTGATCGTGGTGCTCATACCGATGCCTCGGGGATCGCAACCCGTCGTCGCGCCGCAAGTTGTGCCGGCCGCGGGCAGCGTAACGGTGCGAACTGTGTTGGTGGCCGCGCTGCCGACAACCGTAGTCACGGGGAATGGGTTGAGGTTGTAGGGCTGGTAAACGCCGGCCGCATCCGGAACCTGAATCACGCCCTTCCGAAACGCCTCAGTCGGATAAGCTCGTTCGAAAGTTCCACTGCCCGGAAAACGAAAGCCTTCATAGTTGAAGAAAAGAAATGTCTTTCCACCCACGAATTTCCACGGGATGACGGGACCACCAATGCTAAAGCCAAAGCGGCTGCGGTGGTTCGGAATAATCGGCGTGTAAGGCATCACGCAGTTGTTATCACCGGAACTCAAGGTCGTGCCCGCAGCACAAGGCTTGCGGTCCACCGAAATGCCCTTGGTGAACGTCGTGTGATTGTTTGACCATGAGTTGGCGGCGCCGTGGTTGGTCGCGAAATAGTATCCGTACACTGAACCGTGCCAATCTTCGGTCCCGCGCCTGGTGACCATTTGCACGTTGGCGCCACTGGAAGCATTAAAGTCAGCCGTTTGACCTGAAACGCTGACCTTGAACTCTTCCACGCTTTCGATTGGAGTGAATACTACTCCCGACGCCATGCCGTTAGTCTGGGCGCCGGCGGTTCCGGTGAAGTTTGTCAGATAACCGATGGTGTTGCCGGCCATATCGTCGGTGTTGTTTCCACCGTCAATGGTAAACGTATTCTGGTCCATGTAACTGCCGGCGATGTCGCCTCTTGGGGTGACTCCGGGCGACAGACCAAGTAGCGAAGTGGCATCGCGGCCGAGATTGGGAAGCAACTCAAGTTGCTTTAGGTCGATGGTATTTCCGATAGTCGCGTTCGCGGTCTGCAGTTCTGACCCTAACGGCGACGAAGTTACGATGACAGTTTCAGAGAGCGCTCCGACCTCCATCGTGACGTTGACCGACAAAACCAGGCCGATGCTTACCTTTTGCTGCGCCATTTTGGCAACTTTGAACCCGGTCTTACTTACGGTGATGTCGTACAGACCGGGATGAACTACCGGAAAGTTATAACGGCCTGAATCGTTGGTAGTCGCGGTTTGCTTTCCGTTCGTAGCGTTGTCGGTCAGGGTAACGTCAGCGCCAGGCACCGAAGATCCCTGGGGGTCTGAAACCAAACCGGTAACGCTGCCCGATGAAGCCGTTTGCGCGGCGACGGAATTTGCGAAGAACGCGAAAGAGATTCCAATGCAAACTGCCAACCCTGGAAAGAACGCGAGTTTTTTCATATGGTCCTCCTTAGGAATGGGTGGCGCTAAGGACAACGCTGGAAAGTACACAACGTTGACCCCTAGCCGGGCGTAAACCAAGTTGGAAGAATTAACTAGCGAAAATACTTACCGTGAAAAGTGCTTGCCGGATTTGAAGCCCGGCGTCAATGACGACGACATTAAATATGGCCGCAAGTATATAACCACCCGTTCAGCCGTCAAGCATTATTTTTTAAATTTTCGGATGCGCATTCAGATTTTTGGGTGACCGGTAACCGGTGACATTTAGAGAGATGAGGCTTCGTTTGGGAGTCCGCCTTCAGTTGGCGCTGACATTGAACTCGCTCTCAGTACAGTCTCGACAGACAACTTGATCAATTACCCTGCCTTATCAGTTAGATAAGAATCTTTAGCTACCATTATCGATTGCGCGTCACTATAATCCGCGCGCGAAAACGAATTCTTGGATTTTTCAGCCGTCGTTACCTTCGCGCGATGGCGCGTTCTCCGAAAACAAAGGCTCCAGAAAGGATCTGAAAAATGAAAAGCAGATTTGTGCTTGGCGTGGTCGCTCTGTTGATAGTCCTGGCATTCTCCTCCGCGACCCTCGCGCAGGGAACGACCTCTCGACTTACCGGATTCATTCACGACAAGGCCGGCGCAGCGGTGGCCGGCGCAACCGTTACCTTGTCTAATGACGCAACGGGAAGTTCATTGACCACGCAAACCAGCGACAGTGGTACTTACACCTTTGACTTGATTCCGGCGGGAAACTACACCGTAACGGTCGAAAAAAGCGGGTTTAAGAAGTTCGTGTCCACGAACAACCCGGCCAACGTTAACCTGCCGGCAACTGTGAATGTGGAGCTTGAACCGGGAGAAATTAGTGCGGTCGTTAACGTCGGTAGCACGGTCGAAGCGGTGCAAACCAGCACCTCCGGAAATCTGGGAACCACAATTGAGCAGAGGGTCCTGGAAAGTTTGCCGATCGTGGGAACGCGCGGACGCAATCCGCTCGATCTGCTGAATTTTCAGCCCGGCGTAGTCTTTGGCGGCAACACCGGCGGCGCGGTAAACGTGCACGGCTCGCGCGACCGCGCCTTTAATTTCACTCTCGATGGAATCGACATTAACGAGTCGACTGCCGGCGGTTCGAACTTCACGCCGCTCCGGCCCAATCCGGACTCAATCCAGGAATTTCAAATTGTCACCAGTAACTTCACGGCTGAATTAGGACGCAGCAGCGGCGCGCAGGTTACGCTGGTTACCAAGTCCGGCACCAACGATTTTCACGGCAACATTTTTGAGTTTTACCGAACGCCGCGGCTGGACGCCAAGAGCTATCCGGTCACGATTGCCGGGACCGCCAAAGAACAGTTTGTGCAACACATCTTCGGCGGCAGTGTCGGCGGCCCGATCATCAAGAACAAGTTGCTTTTCTTTACCAACCTGCAACTTCTGCGTGCTTACGACACCGCACTTGTTACGCGCACGGTCTATACGCCCCAGGCACGGGCGGGGTTGTTTCGCTATGTTGTCGGCCGGGCAAATGCTCCGTCAGGCACCACGACGGCGGCGGTAAACTCAAGCGGCGGCACCTTGCTTCCGGCATGTACCGGGACTCCGCCGACAAATGCGCCATGCATTTCGAGCTATAACATCGCTACTAATCCGACGGGCGTGGGTCTTGACCCGACGTTGGGGGCAGTCATCACTTCATCGCCCTCGCCGAATAATTTCACCGTGGGAGATGGCCTGAATACGGCCGGCTTTGATTTCGCGTCTCCACAGCACGAACGGCAATACGATTTCGTGGCCAAGTTCGATTACACGATCAGTGCAAACAGTTCGATTTACGTCCGCTACGCCAAAGGCCAGCAAAATACTCTGGGCGACTCAGCCAACGGCGGGCGGCCTATCTTTCCCGGCTCTCCAAATTTTGTCGACACTTTCCGGAACCCCGAGAACTGGGCCATCAACTGGCGTTGGTCACCAACAGCAAAGCTGGCAAATGAGTTTATCTTCGGCATCAGCAAGTTCGCGTTCAGCTTCTTAACGCCGACACCCGATCCGGCCATTCCTTACGCCTTCCTCAACGTCGCGACGCCGAATACAAACTTTTCCTACAATGCGCGCGGCGTGCGCTTGTTGCAGTTCATCGACAACGTCACCTACGTCATGGGGAAACACACATTCAAGACTGGGATGAACTTGCGATTTAGCCGGCACAAGGATGACCGATCTTCAGTCGCCGGATCTGCGATCGAACCAATCGTCTCTTTTGGCAACGGTCCCGGATTCGGAGCGTTTAATCTACCGGCCTCAGGAACCACCAGCATCAACGCCGCTGATTTGACGCGACTTCAAAACACGATCAATGACCTGCTGGGAAGGGTTAGCACCGTTTCGCAGGCCTTTGTGTCGGACGGTAATAATTTTGCGCCGGCCGGTACCCGTTGGATCAACAAAGCGACTTACCCTGAACTTGATTTTTATTTTCAGGACAGTTGGAGATTCCGTGAGAACCTGGTCCTGGATCTTGGACTTCGTTGGGAAGCCAAGCTGCACCCCAGTGTGGATGGCCGTCCAATTCTGGTTCCCAATCAGCCGGTACGTTTAGGCGGGGCGCCTTCCAACTCTATAGCCTGGGTCAACGGCGAAGTTTTCAAGAACGACTTGAGCAAGTTCCTGCCTTCGGTTGGTTTCGCCTGGGACCCGTTTAAGACGGGCAAGACTTCAATCCGCGGTAACTATCGGATCGCTTCTGACAGGATCGCCACTTTCCTGTTCGGTTCTTCTATCTTTCAAAGCACACCCGGAAACAATATCGGCGTAAGCAATTCTGCGTTCGGCCAGGCAGGCGGACTCTTCCGCAACGTCAATCCGGTAATTGCCTCTCTGGCTCCGACCAGCACGCCCGCCGCGCTGCGAACGCCGGCCGCATTTGGCACCGGCTCGATCAGCGTAATGGATCCGGACCTTCAATTCCCGCAAGTTCATGAGTGGTTCGCCGGCTTTCAAAGAGAACTTTGGAAGGACAATGTCCTCGAAGTGAATTACATCGGAAAGCACGGCGTTCACTTGTTAGGTGGATACAACGTCAACCAGGTGAATGTGTTTGCCGGCGTTCCGGGAATCAGCGAAAACTTTTTGAGCGCGTTCAACTCAATTAAGGCCAGCAGCACATTCAACAGTCCGCTGATAAATCGCCTGTTTACCGGCAATGCCGCGAACAATGCTGGAACCGCCACGTTCCGAACTTTGTCGAGTGCCTCGATCGCCAACGGCAGCGCGGCGACCGCGGCCTTGAACGTGTCACAGAGGCTTTGTCAGACGGCGGATGTCACGGCCGGTATTTGTGCGGCGACGGGAGTGCAACTAATCTCGCAGACAGTTGGCAGTCCTTTTGTGTTTCAGCCATACCCTCAATTCACCGGCGGGCTGAATGTTTTTGACAGCAGCGACTACTCGAACTACAAAGCGTTGGAGGTCGTCTTCAAACGACGTCTAACCGGTGGCATTGCCTATCAGTTCGCTTACACGCTGTCGCTCTCAAAAGACAATCGATCGTGGGATCCTTCGTTGAGCACCGTATCGACGGGTTCAGTCCAATCCGCTTCGAGCACGCCATTTGACCTGCGCGACCGGAGCCTGAATTACACCTGGTCGGATTTTGATCGCCGGCATGTATTTCAGGGAACCTACGTTTGGGAACTGCCGTTCGGCAAAGGCAAGCGATGGCTCTCTGACGCGAACAATCGCATGCTCGACGCAATTGTCGGCGGCTGGCAGATCTCGGGAACAACTATCTGGATGTCCGGGAGACCGTTCACCGTCTATTCAGGCATCAACACGATCAGCAACGTCGTTCAATCGACTGCGGACTGCAGCGCGTGTAACCGGCACATTGGGACACTGGTTTTGGAAGGAACGCCGACGCCACGCAATTTCTGGTTTGACGCAACCACGCGAGCCTTGTTCACGGCGCCCGTGCCGGGCTCAATCGGCAACACCGGACGCAACTTCTTCGTCGCACCGGTTTACATTCAGACCGACGCTTCGCTTTCCAAGAACTTCAAGATTACTGAACGCGTCAAATTCGATCTGCGATTTGATTTCAGAAATCTGACGAATCATCCATCGTTTGATAACCCGACTGCCGTGCTGAACAATTCTCTCTTTGGCAGGATCAACGACACGGTGACCAACCAATCTCGGAGGATACAAGTTTCAGGAAAACTTAGCTTCTAACTCAACTCTAATTTCCGCCAAGACACCCGCCGGCCGGTTTCGGTCTGCGGGTGTTTTTTTATGGCGGTGCTAATTTGCTTTTCTCTGTGGGTCGCGGCAGGTCGCAAGCAATGCTGTGTAAGCTATGTAGGAGCAGAATGTTTATAGCCTGGCGATTTACAAACCAGTCCAAGCTTCGTAGGAGCGAAACACAACCATGCACATTGCGCTCCTGCGGAGCTAATGAAACTTAATCAACCAGGTATCTATAAACATTTCATCCCTACGGGATTTGTGTGGCCGCAAAACTTTGTTAGAAAAACAAGCCTCCAGACGGCTTTGCTGCAAAAGTGGATGGAAACACGAATTGAACCGACGGCGAAAGTTAGGCTGGCGGCTTGCCGCGTCCCAGTGCGGTAAGGCTTGCCTTAC
>Ga0207653_10000227_pt1 | contig 37520 bp, 33 predicted proteins | sample KBSK5251metaG_FD_184341 | JGI IMG/M metagenome (GOLD analysis project Ga0207653, IMG submission 184341) | Corn, switchgrass and miscanthus rhizosphere microbial communities from Kellogg Biological Station, Michigan, USA - KBS K5-25-1 metaG... | ecosystem: Host-associated > Plants > Roots >...
CTGCTCGCTCCCGAGGTTGCCCACCATCGCCTCGCCGGTGTGCACGCCGATGCCGTAGCCGAGCTCGATCCCGACCTCACGCGCGGCGTCGCACATCGCCAGTGCGCCACGGAGCGCGAGCCGAACGTGATCGTCCTGCGGCACGGGTGCGTTCCAGAGCGCGAGGATCGCGTCGCCGGCGAATCTGTCGATCGTGCCACCGGTAGCCCGGATCGCCTTGGCCGCGGCGCCGTGGTACCGCATGAGGAGGGCGACGACGCGATCGGGCGGGAGCGCCTCGGCCATCGAGGTGTAACCGCGCACGTCCGCGTGGAGCACGCTGACGGTCTGCGTCTGGCCTCCGACGTCGATGAACGAAGGCCGTGCGTCGACCATCTCCGCGACGTTGTCGCCGAGGTAGCGGCGAAGGGCGTCGCGAAGCCGCACCTCGTTGTCGGGCAGCGCCTCGAGCTTTGGTGACGACGTGTCCTCGTCGGCGACGAACACGATGCCGCTCACGGTGCCGCGCGCATCCTTCAGCGGGCCTGCGGTCGCTCGCAGCTTCGCCCGACGGCCACCCGGGAGCGTCGCCTCGATGGCGCGCGCTTCTCCTTCAGCACCGCCTTTCAGCATCAGCTTGAAGATGCGCTGCGAGAGCGACTCCCCGAAGACGTCCGTGTAGCTCTTGCCCACGGCGTCCGCCTCTGTGGTCGACAGGAGCCGCTCGGCGTTCCGATTGAGCGAGCGGACGCGGCCCTCAGTGTCGAGCAGCACCACCGACGACGGGTGGAACTGCAGCAACGCGAGGCTGAGTCCCTGTTCGTTCCGATCCGCTTCCACAGCGGTCAGTCTCCCTATCCGTCGGTACTGCTACAAGCCCCACAGATGGGGGATTGCTCGATTAGGCTTCCCGCCGTGCCGCGGTTGGTGGAGTGCGTTCCGAACGTCAGCGAGGGTCGGCGGCGCGACGTGATCGACCGACTCGCGAAGTCGATCCGCGACGTCCCAGGCGTCCGGCTCCTCGATCAGACCAGCGACGCCGATCACAACCGCTCGGTCTTTACATTCGCCGGCGACGCAGATGCCGTTACAGCCGCTGCCCACGCGCTGGTGACAGCGGCGTATCTCGAGATCGACATGCGCTCCCACAAAGGCGAGCACCCGCGCCTCGGAGCTGTCGATGTGGTGCCGTTCGTGCCCCTCGCCGGAGTGACGATGGAGGACTGCATCGCCGTCGCGCAGCGCTTCGGTCACGAAGTGGCCGAGCGCCACAAGGTCCCGGTCTACTTCTATGCGCGCGCCGCGTCGCGCCCGGAGCGCATCCGCCTCCCCGACATCCGGAAGCCCCAATACGAGGGGCTGGCCGAGCTGCTGGCGACGACTCACGTGCCCGACGCCGGGCCTGCGGTCCTGCACCCAAAGGCTGGCGCGATCGTCGTCGGCGCACGCCCGCCGCTCATCGCCTTCAACATCGAGCTCGACACCGCTGACGTGAAGATCGCCAAGAAGATCGCGAAGGAGATCCGTGAATCGTCGGGCGGACTTCCTGCAATTCAGGCCCTCGGATTCGGGCTCACCGATCCGCCACGCGCTCAGGTGTCGATGAATCTTCTCGACACGACGCAGACGTCGCTCGCCACCGCCTGGCGCGAAGTCGAGCGCCGCGCCGGCGAGGCCGGCGTCAAGATCCTGCGTGGCGAGCTCATCGGCCTGCTGCCGCTCGACGCGGCGCTTCAAGTGACCGCGGATGCGCTCAAGTTAGAAGGCTTCGAGCGCTCGCGCGTCATCGAAAGCCACTTCCTCGAGTGAGCGCTCTGTGGAGCGCGGGTGGTGTCGCTCTCTCGCAATTCGCCCGCGGGGAGTGTCGCTCTCTCGCAAGGCTCGCCCGCTCCCCGCGCGTCCCTTACGGCTGCTCTGTTACCGCGGGCTCAGTGCTCGTTCGCGACACTCCCCGCGGTCTCTAACTCACGTGGCCGAAGCTGATCTCGTAATTCGCCGCGCTCGCCTTCTCACGCTCGCGCCGCTGAAGGATGAGAAGCCCCGCGTCGGTGCGGCAGCGGGCGATGTGGGCGCGATCGATGGCGGGTGGGTCGCGGCGCGCGACGGCGTCGTTGTCGGGACTGGGCGCGGCGACTCTTGGCAAGATCTCGAGTTCGTGCCCGAGTCGATCGAGGTCGACGCGGAGGGTCGTGTGGTCATGCCCGGCTTCGTGGACTCGCACACGCATCTCTGCTACGCGGGTCAGCGATGGGATGAGTTCGTCACTCGACGAAGCGGCGCGGACTATCTCGCGGTACTCGAGCGCGGCGGTGGCATCCATTCGACCGTGCGCGCGACGCGCGATACGAGCGACGCCGACCTGCTCGCGCTCCTCCAACGGCGACTCGCGCGAGCGGTCGCGCTTGGGACGACGACGATCGAGGTGAAGAGCGGGTACGGCCTCGAGCCGAGCGAGGAGCTCCGGCAGCTACGCGTGATCGCGGCGGCAGCGAAGGAATCCCGCATCGATGTTGCGGTCACGTACCTCGCGCTGCACGCGCTGCCCGCGCCGCGCGCGGACGACCGCCGCGGCTTCGTGCGCGACGCGGCGCTAGCGGTGCGCACCGTCGCCGACGAGGGCCTGGCCGAAGCCGTGGATGCGTTCGTCGAGAACGGCGTCTTCGATATCGACGAGGTGCGGCCGCTCGCGAAGGCGGCGCGCGACGCCGGTCTCGCGCTCACGCTGCACGCCGATCAGTTGAACGACGTTGGCGCGACCGCATACGCGGCGCGAGCGCATGCGCGGTCGGCCGACCACGTCGCGAACGCGTCGGCCGAGGGCCTGCGCGCGCTCGCTCGTGCCGCGATCCCCGCGGTGCTGCTCCCCGGCAGCGCGTTCTTCGTCGGCTATGCGCCACCTGACGCGCGACGGTTCCTCGCGGCCGACGTTCCGATCGCGGTCGCGACGGATCACAACCCCGGCACGTCGCCGCTCGAGGGGATGCCGACAGCGATCGCGCTGGGCGTCGTGCTCTGCGGACTGACTCCGCACGAGGCGATCGTCGCGGCAACGATCAACGGCGCGCACGCACTCGGCCGCGGTGGACGGACCGGCGCGCTGGTCAAAGGACGCCGCGCCGACGTGGTCGTGCTCGATACCGACGACGAGCGTGAGCTCGCATACCGGCTGGGTGCGCCGATCGTGCGCGAGGTCTATGCCGAGGGACGTCGCGTCGCGTGAACTAGAGCGGAGTGTCCACCAAGATGAGATCGCTCTCCTGTTCACCGTCCAACACGAGCTCACCCGCACCAAGGTAGGCCGCGTCGCCACGAGTCATGTGCTGCCCGTTCACGCGAAGCGTTCCGTCGATGAGATACAGGTAGCCGCCGCGGCCGCCGCCGATCTCGTGCCGCACCTCCCGGCCCGCCGACAGCCGCGAGGCGTACATCGACACGTCGCGCGCGACGGTCAGCCCTTCGCCGTCGGCCCCCTCGGGCTTGAGGAAACGGAGCAGGCGGTCGGTCCGATCCGCGACCGTGTACTGCTTCTGCGCGATCGATGGCGGGAGACCGCGCTGCGCGGGGATGATCCACATCTGGATGAACTGCATCGGCTCGGTCTTCGAGTGGTTGCGCTCTGAGTGCTCCGCGCCCGAGCCGAGTCGCATCCGCTGCACGCCGCCCGGCTCGAGGACGCCGCCGTTGCCGAGGCTGTCGGCGTGCTCGAAATGGCCCGACACCACAAAGGTGATCCCTTCGATGTCGCGGTGTGGATGCATCGGCCACTCCGCGCCGGGCACGAGCGTGTCGTGGTTGAAGACGCGGAGCGTTCCGATGCCCATGTTGTTGGGATCGCTGTAGCGATCGAATGAGAAATGCCACCGCGCCTTGAACCAGCCGCCGTCGATCGCATAGATCGTTCGCGCGGGACGGACACGCACCGAAGCTGGCATGCGTGGAGGGTACTGCCGACTCCGAGAACGCCTCCGCAGGTTGAATACAGCTGGAAACGCCGCCCGTCGCGATCGCTCGGACCGGCGGCGTGTCCAGACAAAGGAGGTGTCTAAGGAGCGGTGATGAGGAACGCGAATCGGAAGATCGGTAGTGGCTCTCCGGGGTGGTCACCGAGTGCCGTCAGCTGCGGCATCTTGTAATTCGCCGGACGTGTCTCGCTGCCCTGGTAGATACCGGGATACATGTCGACGTAGTGCCAGCCCGGCGCCCCGGACACGGTCAGGAAGATCGTGAGGTCTCCCGAGCTTTGGAAGGCGCAGGCGTATCCGGTGAAGGCGTTGTCGTAGACGACGTGGTAGATCTGCTCCGTCTCGGTCCAGCCGACACCCTTCAGGTGCACCGTTGTCTTCGTGCCCGATGGGCCCTTGTCGACGGTGAGCGGGATCGCGCTCGCCAGGATGTACACATTCGTCTTCGCGACTACCGTGTCACCCAGCTTCGCCGTGACGGTGTGGATGCCGCCGAGGTCGTCCGGGATCGGGAACGCCCACGTGAAGGAGCCGGTCGTGTCCGTTTTCACCTTCGTGAGCGACTTCGTCCGCTCCTCGAAACCAGTGACGGAGCGGTTGCCGACCATCGTCGTCCAGAAGATCTCGATGTCGGTTGTCGCCGGCAGCGCCTTGCCGTTCAGCGTCGCCGGCGTGCCGACCGCGGCGCCGTAGGGAGCTGACCAGATGCCCTGTGCCACTGGTCGCGCGGCGATCTGCGCGAAGCCCTGCGTCTCGGCGCTCGCCGGCTTCACCGCCGGGCCGTCGGTGACCGTGAAGGGGATGTGAGGGAACGGCCGTGACGCCACGACGGGCTGCTGGTTCGGGTTCATGTACGGCGCCCCGAATTCGGAGTGGCCGAGCGTGATGATGTGCGTGCCCACAAAGCCTGTCGCGGGTATCACGACCTTGGCGTAGCCGTCGGTCGTGATCGACGAGACCCAACCCGTGTAGGCGTTGTCGTACGCCAGCTGGAAGCTGTTCTGGTACGACTGATAGCCGATGCCTTTCACCTCGACGGTGATCGGCGTGCCGACCGGTCCGCTCGTCGGCGTGATCGTCGTGACCATGTCCACGTCGAACAGGCTCTTGTTGCGGATCACCTTCTCCGCGTCGACGACCATCACGTCGTGTGCGTAGCCGAATCCCTGCGGGACCGCGAACGTCGCCGTGAACGCGCCGGTGGCGTCGGTCGTGACGGTTCGCAGTGGGTTCTGGACTGTCCGGGCGTCGCGCCCGAGGAACTTGCTCCGGTCATCGGAGAGCTTCCACTGGACCTTCCCGGTGGTCCAGATGAGCTCGTACTGCGTGGTCGGCTTGAGCCCGCTCGCCGTCGCGGTCACCGGTGTGTCCCACGGACCGTGCGCCGGCTCGAGCGAGAACTTGCCGACGATCTCCTGTGCTTGGGTCGCGGGTTGCGCCGAGGCGGCCGTCGTCGCGGACGCGGCGGGTTTTGGCGTTGCGGCGACGCTTGCAGTGGGCTCGGGGCCCTTGGACGCACTGCCGCACGCGGACAGCAGGGCTGCGAGGGCGAACGCGACGACGACACGCCTCATGTCAGTTACCTCTTTCCGATGGGGACGATCTGGAGCTGGGCCGATGGCACCTTGAACTGGTCCCATGTGCCGATCACGCCACTCAAGCTCGTCACTTTGATCTGGTAGTTGAACGCGCCGGTCGGGTAGTCCTTGGTCACGCTGAAGCCGGCGGTCCAGAAGAACTCCGCGGGGGACTCCTTCGTGCCGCCGTGCCCGCCGTACTTGAAGGCCTGCGTCTTCCCATCGGGAAGGACGAGGTCGAACGACTTGATGGCCTTGTCATCGAGCGCCTTGCTCGAGACGGGGTCCAGGGCGCGGAAGCGCCACACGATGCGCGATCCCTGGGGGAACCGGCTCTGCTGCGTGCAGGACAGGAACGTCTTCTCCTCGTCCGTCAGCCCCTCGGGACTGCGGACCGTGTCGCCCTGCAGGATCAGGAACGTGGCGACCTGCGGCGCTGCCGTGGCCGCGACCGTCGGTGCTGTCACCGGTGCCGTCGTCGCGGATGTTGGCGTCTCACCCGTGCCGCCTCCACATGAGGCGAGCACGCCGGCGAGGAATGTCGTGGCCGCGATGGATGCGAACGCGCGGAATCGGAAGGTCATGCGGCGTCCTCCTTTGCTGTTTTGGGACCCGCGCGTACGGCGATGCCGCGCGCGGTAGCGAAGAGTGCGAACGCGATGAGGCCCCAGACCGCGAGCAGGATCGCTCCGGCGGCGTAGGGGACGAGGCGCGTGAAGGAGAGCAGACCCGGCTGATCGCTGCGATACGGCGGTGCTGCGACGGTCGCCTCGAAGGTCGCGGTGCCGACCGACGGCACGAGCGATCCCTGCCCGGCGAAGCGGACGACGATCTCGCTCTGTCCCAGCGATGCTGGTAGGTATGTGATCGCCGCGTTGCCCTGTCCGTCGGTGCGCGCGCTTCCGATCAGCTCCTCGCGCGGACCGAAGAAGTCCACGAGGTCGTAGAAGCGGACGAGCGCCTCGTTCACGGGCTTGCCGTCCGGGCTCACGATCCGCGTCTCGATGACGTATCCCTGCTCCACCTTGGTCGCGCTTCGCGTCGTGACGATGACCCGCGCGCCATCCGCGGGCGGGACGATCGCCGGGCGCGCGGCCGGCGTGCTCACGGCGTCGTGGCCCGCGTGCGTCGCTGCGGCCGCGTCCGGAGCGGCAGTGGCGAGAGCGCGTGCAGGCTGTGTCGACACGGGTAGGAGCGAGCGGCCAGGTCCGAGTAGGCCGATCGCCGCCAGTGAGACGGCCGCGAGCGCGATCACGATGCGTCTCATTCGTCGCCACCCGAGGCGTAGCTCGGCACCAGCGCCGCGTGGCGCGGCTCCGGTGCGCCTTCGACCTCTTCCATCTCGTGAACGGACATGACCGGGAAGAAGCGGAAGAAGAGGATGAGGATGAGCGGGATCGCCGCCGCGGTCCCGACGGTGATCGTCACTTCGACCCACGTTGGTGCGTAGCGACCCCAGTCCCACGGCATCATCGGCTCGGCCATACCGGGGACCACGATCAGGAAGCGCTTCAGCCACATCCCTGCGATCACAAGGCCCGACGCGAAGCACACACGCCCGATCAGGAATCGTCCTGGGAGCGCGGCGAGTGCGAGCGGGAAGAGGAGTCCACCGATCGTGAATGACCAGAACGCGGGGGCATACGCTCCGATGAAGATCGCCTCGAGGACAGGCGTCGTATCCGCGTCGAGCACGTACCCCTCGGTGAGGTATTCGCTGACCATGAAGTACAGGTACCCCATGCCCAGCGCGATGAGCAGATAGGACAGATAGCGGAAGTGCTTTCGGGTGATGAACTGCTGTAGGCCGTACACCTTCCGGAAGACGGCGACGACGATGATCACCGCGGCGACACCCGACAGCATCGCGGCGAGCACGAACAGCGGGGCGAAGATCGTGCTGTGCCAACCGCCGCGGACCGTGACCGCGAAGAGCCATGCGAGCACCGAGTGGACGGAGACCGCGAGCGGGATGATCAGGACGGCCATCACCGCGATGCCGCGCTGTAGCGTGCGCTCCTGTCCGATCGTGCCGCGCCATCCGAGGGCGAGAGCGCCGTAGATCCGGCGCAGGAAGCTGGGCCGCATCGTGTCGCGGGTCGTGGCGAGGTCGGGGATGAGCGGGAGGTAGAGGAAGACCAGACTCGCGAGCATGTAGGTGCTGATCGCGACGAGGTCCCACACGATCGGCGATCCGACCTGCGCGTACTGGATGACATAGAGGAAGCGGTCCGGTCGGCCGAGGTCGATGATCGGATAGATCGCTCCGACGAGTAGGGCGGCGACGGCGGTCGCCTCGGCGATCCGCGTGAGCGGCGCGCGCCACTTCGCGTTGGTGAGGCGGAGGATGGCGCTGGTCATCGCGCCCCCGTAGCTGATCCCGATGAAGAAGACGCAGTTGATGATGTAGAAGCCCCACGAGACCTTCTGGTTGAGTCCCGTGACCCAGAGTCCGCGCTGCACCTGATAGACGTAGGCGTAGAGGCCGGCCGCGACGAGAGCCGATAGCACGACGACGCTGAACCAGAACTTGCGGTCGCCCCGACCGATCGGCCACATCGCGCGTTCCACGTAGCTGTCGTGCGTGCGGGCGTCCATCAATAGTCCAGAAGCTGGCCGTGGCCGGCGATGTAGTACACGCGCGGCCCGGTGCCGAGCTCTTCCTTGTATCGGAAGGCGTCGTTCTCTTTGATGAAGGTCGACAGGCGGACGGTCTCGTCACCGTTCGTCGCGACGTCTTCCACGAGGTCGCCGATCCAGATCGCCTTCATGCCGCACGCGTCGACGCAGGCCGGCAGCTCGCCGTTCGCGCTTCGGTGGACGCAGAACATGCATTTGCCGACCGTGCCCTTTTGCTGGGGGACCGGGAATTCCGGCGTTGGGCGCTGGAACGGGTTGCTCGCGATCGGCGGGTCGCCGTAGTTGAAGTAGCGCGCACCGTACGGGCACGCCGCCATGCACATGCGGCAGCCGATGCAGCGGTCCTGGTCGACGAGGACGACGCCGTCATTCGTCTTGAACGTGGCGGCGACGGGGCAGACCTTGAGGCACGGTGCGTTCTCGCACTGGAAACACGGACGCGGCATGAAGAACGAGCCGCCTTGCTTGTCGTGGACCTCGAAGACCTTGATCCACTCGAAGCTCTCGGGGAGGTGATGCGTCTCCTGACAGGCCTTCGTGCAGGCCTTGCAACCGTCGCACTTGCGCAGGTCGATGACCATTGCCCATTGGCGCTTGGGGCCGGTCTCGGCAGCTTCGGCTTCCGCGAATGCGATCGGGACGAACCCGGCAGCGAGCACTCCGGTCCCGAGACCCCCAAGGGTCCCGAGGAGCTGTCTCCGTGACATCTGACCCGCCACGCGCGAGCCTCCCTCGCTGAGTCGGCACTCTCAGTGCGCTCTCAGGTTCGACGCCACGGTCGCCTAAGAGCGGGCTGAGAAACAGGCCCGTTCGGCACAGCGAAGTGGTCCGACCGGCAGTGTCCGCGTGTCGGATTTCTCCTGACACTCGCCCCATGACCAGCGACCGGGCGCTACGTGTCCTTGTCGCGGACGACGACGACGGCGTCACGAGCGTCGTCGCGCGGACGCTGAAACGCGAGGGATACGAGGTGCGCACCGCATCCGACGGGGATGGGGCGGTCCATGCGATGCGCGAGTGGGCTCCCGATGCGATCGTTCTCGACGTCCTGATGCCGGGGAAAGACGGCCTCGCTGTCTGCCGCCAGGTCCGTAGCGAGCGTCCCGACATCGGGATCCTGATGCTGACCGCGAAGGACGGCGCAGGCGACCAGATCGTCGGGCTCGACGCAGGTGCCGACGACTACCTCGTGAAGCCGTTCAGCCTGCAGGTGCTCGCGGCTCATCTGCGCGCGGTGCTGCGGCGCCGGGAACCGTCGCCCGAGATCCTGCGCGTCGCGGACCTCGAGCTCGATGTGTCCAGCAGGACCGCAACGCGCGGCACGCGCTCGATCGCCCTCACGACGACCGAATTCAAGATGCTGCTGCATCTGGCCCGCGATGCCGGAGCCGTCATCCCCAAGGCGGAGCTGACTCGGCGCGTGTGGGGCTATGACTTCGAAGGCAACGACAACGTCTGCGAGGTCTACGTGGGTTACCTCCGTCAGAAGCTCGAGGCCGGCGGCGAGCCGCGGCTGATCCACACGCTGCGCGGCGCGGGGTACACGCTCCGAGACGCGTTGTGACCCTGCGTCGCCGCCTCACTCTGTTCTACGGCGTGCTCCTCGCCGTCGTGCTCGCCGTCGCGCTCAGCCTCGCGTACGTGCTGCACGCCGAGTCACACGACGCCGACGTGGACACGGCCATCACCGACATGACGGATCGTGCGGTCGCCGACATCGTCTTCCTGATGAACGGAGGAACACTCGCCGGTGACGTCCGCCTCGTCGAGCTGCATCGGATGATCGAGGAGCCTCACGCGGTCTGGATCTTCGATGGTCCCCGCTTGCTCGACAGCGTCGGGCGCACCGACGATGCGGCGCTGGCCGACCTGCGGGTGGGCGATCTCGCCCCGGGCTGGCTGACCACTTGGACTCCCAGCGGACGTGCACGCGTGTTCGTGGCCGCCGTCGCCGGCACTGATCTGAAAGTCATCACCGCCGTCGACCTGGCCGCGGTCGATGCATCGAACGCCGAACTGCGCACCGCGATGTTGGTGCTCGCGCTGGTCGCGGTCGCGACCGGCGCCGCGGGTGGCTCCGCCATCGCGGGCAGCGCGCTACGTCCGATCGCGCGTATGACCGAGACGGCCGCGGAGATCGCGCGCTCGCGCGATTTCTCACGACGCGTGCGTGTCGAAGGCGACGACGAGGACGAGCTCGTCCAGCTCGGGATCACGTTCGACGAGATGCTGGCGAGCCTTCAGGACGCGTACCAGCAGCAACAGCGGTTCGTCGGCGATGTGTCACACGAGCTGCGCACGCCACTCACCACGATCCGCGGCAACGCTGAGCTCCTCGCCGCGGGCGAGACGCACCCGGCCGAGCAGCAGCTCGCCATTGCGCAGATCCGTCGCGAGACGGAGCGGCTCTCCCGGCTCGTCGACGAGCTCCTGGTCCTCGCGCGCGCCGATTCGGTCGAGGCCTTCGCGCCCCGGTCGGTCCAGCTCGACGAAGTGTTGATGGAGACGTTCGCCGATCTGCAGGTCGTCGCGGGCCGGCGTCTTCATGTCAATGCGATCGACGCCGTCACGGTGAACGGCGAGCGCGATCGGCTGAAGCAGCTCGTGCTCGTGCTGCTGGACAACGCGCTCCGGTATGCGCCTACGGGCAGCGTCGACGTCTCGATCGCCGACGATGGAACGGATGCCGTGCTGCGTGTCGAGGATGACGGTATCGGCATCGCCCTCTCGGAGCTGCCGCACGTCTTCGAGCGCTTCTATCGCGGCGACGCCGCCCGGCGGATGGACGCGTCGGGCAGTGGCCTCGGGTTGCCGATCGCACGCTGGATCGTCGAACGGCACGGCGGTGAGATCCGGATCGAATCGCGCCCGTCCCACGGGACGCTGGTAACTGTGCGGCTCCCGCTGGTACGGTCCGTCGTCGCGGGAAACGTTCGCTAGGAGCGTCCGCGAGGTCACGTTACGATTCGCGCAGGCGTGCACTACCGCAAACAGGAGGCGCGACCGGCGTGAGCGATCGAGTGGCGATCTATCCCGGCTCGTTCGACCCGCCCACCAATGGGCATCTCGACATCGTCGAACGCTCCGCGCGCCTGTTCGATCGCGTCGTGATCGGCGTCGGTCGCAATCTGTCGAAGAAGACGCTGTTCGACGCCGATCAGCGTGTCGCGCTCATGAGCGAAGCGTGTCAGTCGTGCCGCAACGTCGAGGTCCGCTCGTTCGATGGCCTGCAGGTGACGTTCGCGAAGGAGGTCGGCGCGACCTTCATCATCCGCGGGCTCCGTGCGCTCTCGGACTTCGAGTTCGAATTCGAGATGGGCAACATGAACCGCAAGCTCGCGCCGGACATCGAGATGGTCTACCTCATGACAGCTCCGGACTACCTGTTCCTGTCCGCCTCTCGCGTGAAGGAGCTCGTCGCGTTCGGCGCGTCGGTCGACGAGCTGGTGCCACCGAACGTCGCGAAAGCGCTGCAGGCGCACCTGGGGCAGGGAGGCCTGCGCACCGGCGCCACCGAATCGAACGATTGACGTGACCACCGTGCTCGCGATCGACGTCGGCAACACGAACATCGTCGTTGGCGCGTACGACAAGGATCGGCTCATCCGCACCTGGCGTCTCGTCACCGTGCACGACCGCACCGAGGACGAGCTCGCGGTGATGCTCGATGGTCTGCTCGGCCAGGAGGACCTCGCGCTCGATGAGATCGATGCGCTGGTGCTCGGCAGCGTCGTGCCACCGCTGACGCAGGCCTTCACGCGCCTCGCGGAGCGTTACCTCGACCGCGCCGCGTTCATCGTTGGACCTGGGATCAAGACCGGCGTTCGCCTTCGCGTCGACAACCCGTCGGAGGTGGGCGCGGACCGCATCGCGAACACGCTCGCGGCTCACCGGCGGTACGGCGGGCCAGCGGTCATCGTCGACTTCGGCACGACGACGAACTTCGACGTCGTGAGCGCTGAGGGCGATTTCCTGGGTGGATCCTTCGCGCCCGGCCTCGAAGTCTCCGCGGAGTCGCTCTTCGGTCGCGCGTCGCGGCTCTTCCGCGTGCCGCTCACGCCGCCCGCGACGGCGATCGGAAAGAACACGGCCGACTGCCTGCGCTCCGGCATCGTGTTCGGGTACGTTGGCCTCGTCGAAGGTCTTCTCGCGCGCATCGTGGCCGAGCTACCCGCGAAACCGACCGTGATCGCGACCGGCGGCCTTGCCGCGACGATCGCGCCGCTCGCGAAGGGCATCGAGAAGGTCGACGAGGACCTCACGCTCGAGGGGCTGCGTCTCCTCTATGAGCTGAACGCGTGATGGAAGCGCTGCGCGGTCGCTTCATCGTGCTCGGCGTGACCGGTTCGATCGCCGCGTACAAGTCGGTCGAGCTCGCGCGCCGCCTCACGCAGGCGGGCGCGACGGTGCAGGTCGTCATGTCGCGATCCGCTGCCGAGTTCGTGCGACCGCTCACGTTCCAGGCGCTCACGTACCGCCCGGTCGAGTTGGAGATGTTCCAGATCCAGGACGAGCGTGCGGCTGGCCACGTCGCGATGGGCCGCCAGGCCGATGTCGTCGTGATCGCGCCGGCCACCGCGCACATCCTCGCGCGGCTGGCGAACGGCTTCTCCGATGACCTCATCGCGACGACGGTGCTCGCGACCGATGCGCCGATCGTTCTCGCGCCCGCGATGGAGACGCACATGTGGCAGAACGCCGCGACCCAGGCGAACGTCGCGGTGCTGCGCGCGCGCGGCGCGCGTATCGTCGACCCCGAGTCGGGTCCGCTCGCGTCCGGCGATGTCGGACCCGGCCGTCTCGCGTCTCTCGAGCGCATCGAGGCCGCGATCGCGGAGGCGCTCACGGGCTCGCAGGCGCTCGCCGGCCGCCGCATCGTCGTGACCGCCGGTCCGACGCTGGAGCCGATCGATCCGGTGCGGTTCGTCTCGAATCGCTCGAGCGGCAAGATGGGGTACGCGATCGCCGCTGCCGCGGCCGATGCCGGCGCGGAAGTCTTCCTCGTCTCAGGACCGACGGCGCTGCGCGCGCCGGCGGGAGCGCAGCTCGTGCCGATAGAGACCGCGGAGCAGATGCGCGATGCGGTGATCGGGCTGCTCCCGAACGCGGATGCCGTGGTGATGGCGGCCGCGGTCGCCGACTACCGCCCCATCGAGACGATGGAGCGAAAGATCAAGAAGCGCGACGCCGGCAAGGAGCTGAGCCTGCGGATGACGGAGAACCCCGACATCCTGAAGGCGATCGTTTCCGCCCGCCGTCCTGGCGCCGTCGTCGTCGGATTCAAGGCGGAGACCGGCGACGCCACCGCGGAGGCCGGCCGCATGCTGCGTGAGAAGAAGCTCGACCTGGTCGTCGCGAACGACGTGAGCGAGCCGGGTTCGGCCTTCGGATCCGACACTGATCGAGTGACCTTCGTGAGCGCCGACGGTGTCGAGGCTCTACCCCTGCTGGCGAAGACGGAGGTCGCGCGCCGCCTCATCGCGAAGCTCGCCGAGCGGCTCGCGCGTTAGGGGCGCACCGCCTGCGGGAAATCGAAGAGCCGATCCGGGTCGTACCTCGCCTTGACCTGCCGAAGCCGCGCGTAGTTCGCGCCCCAGTACGCCTCTTCCCAGTCAGTTAGATCCGCGTCGGCGTAGTTGACGTACGCGCCGCGGCCGACGAGCGGACGCACCGTCGCATGTAATTGCCGCAGCCATGCCGTTGTGCCATCGACGACCGCCGCCGGCGCGGCCGCGTCCCAGCTTGCGTAGAGCTGTGCGATCGCGAACGCGCTCCGATGAACGAACGCCGTATCGGACGGCGCAACGCGAGCCACGGCTCCGCCAAGTGAGTCGAGCAAGACGGCGGCCCCGCCGATGTCGGAACGCCCGATGACGGAGCCGATGCCATCGACGAGCGCAGCGATCGCGTTGCTCGACAGGGCGGTCGGCGCGACGACCGATTTCGCAATGAACGTGTCCCGACCGAGCTGTCCATCGGGCGTCGTTCCCTGCAGGTGGCACTGCGCGACCGACCGTCCGAGGCATCCCGCCTCGAGCAGCATCACGTCGCGGTAGGTACGAGTCCCCGATTCGCGATAGCTCGGCGCGCGAGTCTCTGCGACCAGCGCGTCGAATTGCGACGCGAGAGTCGCCGAGCTCCCACTCAGCACCGCGTGCATGGTGACCTCAAGCCCTTCCGCCGCGGTCTGAAGGTGCAAGGTCGACCAGAGCGCGTCGGGCGCTCGCGACATCCATGACTGCCACGCGGAGACGACCGTCGCAGCGCGCGACCACGGCCACGACATGAATCCGATCGCGAGACTCGTCGCGGGATGCGTGCGCAGGGTCAGTGATGTAACCACCCCGAAGCTTCCTCCTCCGCCGCCGCGCAGGGCCCAGAAGAGATCGCCTTCGCGCGTGGCGTCGCATTCGCGTACCTGACCGTCCGCTGTCACGACCTGCGCCGCGACGAGATCGTCGCAGGTCAGACCCCACGCGCGAGACATGACGCCGACGCCCCCGCCGAGCGTGAGTCCCGTGACGCCGACCGTCGGGCAGCTGCCGGCAGGCACACCCTGGCCGCGCGCCGCGACGGCGTCGTAGAGATCGATGAGCCGAGCGCCTGCGCCGACCGTCACGCTCCCGCTCTGCACATCGACCCTGGACATGCGACCGACATCGATCACGAGACCAGCGCCGGTGGACCAGCCGCCGTAGCTGTGACCGCCGCTGCGCAGCGCGAGCCGGACGCCGTATGTTCGCGCGAAGCGCACGCATTCGCGAACGTCCTCCGCGCTCGCGCAGCGCGCGATCGCCTGCGGTCGCACTCCGTCGAAGCGCGTGTTGTACAGAACGCGCGCCGCGTCGTACGTGGGATCGCCCGGTCTCACGAGTCCATCGCGCAGAGCCACGCGGAGCGCGTCCCAGTCGGGTGGCGCGACGGTCGGTACCGGTGAAGGCGTCGGCGGTGTGGCGGTCGCCGTCGCGGACGCCGTCGCGGATGCCGTCGGCGATGGCGATGGCGCGGCGGCTGGTCCGATGCACGCCGCTGCGAGCGCGGTACCGCTGACCGCAAGACCGCGGAGGAACGCACGTCGTCGCATCAGCGAAGGATGACAGCGCGCGCCTCCGCGCACGTCAGCGTTCGCCGCCGCTAAGTCGTACGCACCCAGTCGACCTCGGTGTACAGGAGGCGCCATCCCAGGTCCTCGAGGTTGTGCGCCGATGCCGGGTTCTGCGTCTGACCGAAGAAGAGCCGCAGGCCGCGCTCCCATCCGGCACGCATGCGGTGCGCGATCATCGCGGTCTGGATCCCGCGTCCGCGGAACTCGCGCAGGACGCTTCCGTTGCCCAGGCCGGCAACGGGCCGCACGTCGAAGAGCATCCCCGTTGCCGCCGGCACGCCGTCGATCCGACCGAGATACGCGCTCAGTGACCGGCCGTGCGCGCGCCGCTTCACGAGCGCCTCGACGATGTCGCGGAACCACGGCCCGCGGTCCTTGAAGCTCGAGTACGCGATGCGTGCGTACCCCGCAGCGTCTTCGGCGCGCACGCGCTCCACGGTGAGGTTCTCGACCTCACGGACACGCGGCAACGAGCGGCGGTCGTAGCAGTAGATGTGCTCGTCGGTGCCCTGCTCGGGCACGTAACCCCGGCGCTCGAGCAGACGCAGCGCTGCACGTGGCGTCGGTCCCTGCGCGACCGCGATGCGCGGCGGACGGCCCGCATCGGCAAAGCGACGCTCGAGCCGGTCGAGCACCGCCGACGTCGCCTCGGACATCGTGCCGAAGCCGAGCGCCCGGTTCAGGAAGCCGTTGTCCGTCGACTTCATCGTCCAGCTCACCAGCCCACCCGCGTGACTGACGCGCACGCCGCTCTGTTTCGCCGCGCGCGGATCCGCGAGGAGGTAGCTCGTGATCTCCGCGCCCTCGGTGCGCTGCATGAGTGCCGCGAGATCGCGCAACCGCATCGGCGGACTCTAACGATGCTCGCGCAACGTTGCGGGCGTACCGGATGACGCGGTCGTAGCGTTCGCGCAAGAGCAGTTCGCGCGACGCAACCGCACCATCGTGGCCGGCATATGAAGGGAGGTTTCAGAGATGGATGCCAAAAGCAAGACGCCCACGAGTGATGACACACAGAGTGCGCGCCGCTCTCGCCGGATCCACGCGTTCCTCGGCGCCTGGGCCAAGCGCCATTGGCCCGAGCGCGTGACCCGCTTCGCTAAGCGCTAGCCTCCACCCGTACCGATCAGCTGGGTCACGTTCGATTGCTACGGCACGCTCATCGACTGGGAGCGGGGTATCACCGACGCGCTCATGCCCCTGCTGCCTGCCCCGATCGAGCGCGATGAGCTCGCACGCCGCTACATCGCGACGGAGGCGAAGGTCGAGAGTGAGTCGTACCGCCGCTATCGCGACGTGCTGGACGAGGCCGGCCGCAGGCTGCTCGGATCGTTCGGCGTCGATGCGCCTTCGCCGCTCCCCGCGTCGCTCCCGGCCTGGCGCCCGTTCGCCGAGGTGTCCGCCGCGCTGGCCGAGCTGCGGCGTCGGGGCCGCAAGATCGCGATCCTTTCGAACGTCGATCGCGATCTGATCGCGGCCTCCATTCCGCAGCTCGGACTCGAACCCGACCTCGTCGTCACCGCGGAGGACAGCGGAAGCTACAAGCCGGCTCCCGGACACTGGCGGGTCTTCCGCGAGCGCAGCGGTGCCGCGGTGGAGGCCACGATCCACGTCGGAGCGAGCCAGTACCACGACATGCGGCCGGCAGCCGCGCTCGGCTACCGCACGGTCTTCGTCGACCGTCACGGCGAGAAGTTGGAGACGGCGCCGACGAGGGTGATCAAGGATCTCGGCCCGCTTTCCGACGCGATCGACGCACTGGAATGAAACCTGCGAGGTACTTCTGCCGCGCTACGATTGCGGTGACGCCGGGACCGGCTTAGCCGGCCTGGACGGAGGTTCACATGGACATCGCGAAGAAGGTCACGATCCCAGACGTCGTCGCCATGAAGCGCGACGGCAAGCGCATCACCATGATGACCGCCTACGACGCCGCGTTCGCGCGCCTCGTCGAGGCAGCGGGCATCGACATCATCCTCGTCGGCGATTCACTCGGCATGGTCGTGCTCGGCTACCCCAACACCGTGCCGGTCACGATGGACGACATGGTCCGGCACGCCGCCGCGGTATCGCGCGGCGCGTCGCGGCCCCTGCTCATCGGCGACATGCCGTTCGGTTCGTACCAGACCGGTCCTGCCGACGCGCTCCGCAACGCCGCCCGCTTCCTGAAGGAGGCCGGCATGGACGCGGTGAAGCTCGAAGGTGGCCACGAGACGGTGCCGCTCGTGAAGGCGCTCGTCGAGAACGGCATCGGGGTCATGGCGCACGTCGGCCTCACGCCGCAGCGTGTCGCGCAGTTCGGCGGGTTCAAGACGCAGGCGAAGAGCGCGCGCGCAGCACGACAGCTCATCGACGATGCGGTCGCGCTCGAGGACGCAGGAGCGTTCTCGATCGTGCTCGAGTCCATCCCCGCGCCGGTCGCTGCGATGGTCACCGAACGGATCTCGATCCCGACCATCGGCATCGGCGCCGGCATCGACTGCGATGGACAGGTCCTCGTTCTGCACGACGTGCTCGGCCTGTACGGCGACTTCAAGCCGAAGTTCGCCAAGCGCTACGGCGATATCGGCACGGCGGTCGTCGACGCGCTTCGTGCGTACGACAGCGACGTGCGCGAGGGTCGCTTCCCCGACGACGAGCACAGCTTCACGATGAAGGACAGCGAGCTCGCCGCGCTCCGGCAGAACGTCGCGCGACCGAAGGCGGTCTAAGCCACATCGCGGAAACGGTCCCGCTGCGGGTCGCGATCATCGGCATGGGTGCGATCGGCCGCGTGGTCGAGAAAGCGCTCACCGGTCGCGTCGACCTCGTCCGTATCGATCGCACGAAGGCGCCGCTCCGTGCCGGAGAGAAGCCGGTGGACGCCGTGGTCGTTTGCGTCAAGACGCAGGGCACGGCATGGGCGGCGACGGTCGCGGCGCAGATCGTCGCGCGTGAGGGCGTCGCCATCACGATCCAGAACGGGCTTGGCAACTACGAGGCGATCGTCGCTGCTCTCGGCGAGCGGCGCGCTGCGGTCGGTGTGATCTACGTCGGCGCGCGTCTCGACGAGCACGGGGCGCTGCACGCGACGGGTCCGGGCCGCGTCGAGCTCGGGCGGCCGATGGGGACCGCGTCGGCTCGCGCACTCGAGGCGCTGGCGAAGGCGCTCGCGGACGGTGGCATGACGGTGAGCGTCGTCGATGACGCGTGGGCCTCGGTATGGCGCAAGGTCGCGACGAACGCGGCCGTGAATCCGACGACCGCGCTACTGGGCTACACGAATGAGGAGCTTCTCGCCGACGTCGCGGGCTCGCGGGTCGCGGATGGGCTCGCGTCGGAGGTCGCACGCGTTGCGACGGCCGCAGGTGTCGCGATCGGCGACGACGAGGCGCGGCGCTGGTGGCGCGACATGGCGCAGCTCACCGGTGCGAACCGCTCGTCCATGCTGCAGGACGTGCAATCGGGTCGACCGACGGAGGTCGACGCGATCTGCGGGGCGGTGCATCGCGAGGGCGAGCGACGCGGCGTCGCTGCACCACTCAATCAGGCGATGACGGTCCTCGTGAGCGCGCTCGCGCCGGGTCGCGCCTAAGGCTCTCGCGCCACCAGGTCGATCTCGAGCCGCACGTCGTCGACGACCGACAGGATGAGACGGTTGGCCGGCACCGCCATTCCGTAGTCCCCGAACTTGAACGCCGTCGCGCCGCGCACCCGGACCTCGTTGCCCGAGCGCGTCACCTGGACCGGCCACGTCACCTGACGCTCGACACCGTGGATCTTCATCGTGCCCTCGAGGGTCCCCGCCCACTCACCCTGCGCCGCCATCGGCATGGGTACACCGCTCACGCGCGCGAGCGTGAACTCGGCGCGCGGGTAGACGCGGGTGTTGAGCGTGTTGAATTTGATCCATTCGTCGCGCAGCGGCTCGTCGCTCTTGAGCGTGTCGAGATCCGCAGCGAACGACGACCCGCTGGCGAAACCGCCATCCGGGAGGAGCACCACAGTTCCGGTGAACGCGCGCGTCGTAAGGATCGCATCACCGGGCGCCGGGATCGCCGCGACCTGCTCGCGCACGCGAATGGTCGCGAGCGACCGGTCGGCGACGATCGCGAAGCGCCGCGCACCGGTTGGCAGCGCTGTCGCGATCGCCGTTGAGGTCGCGGCTGCGGTAGCGGTCACGGTTGCTGTCGGCGACGGCGAAGCCGCCGGTGCGGCGCAGGAAACGATGGCGGTGGTCACAAGGAGTACGAGCGCGATGCGAGAGGGCATGCGGTCCTCCGGTAGACCGAGGGTGCGCACGCCGCCGCGGCGGACGGTCCTCCGCCGGGCCGGAGACCGGAGCGAACTCCGTCTCCGTGCAACCTACGCTGGCGACTGGTACCGCTTGGCGGCGGGTCGGGTTCGGTTCCGCTAGGACGGCGCGCGTCGGAGTGCGCGCGCCGTCGGCCAGGCTGCGACGAGCGCGATCGCCGACAGCACGAGGAAGATCACGGCGAGCCAGCCGTATGCGGCGGCCATGCCGATGGCGCCGGCGATCCCACCGAAGATCGGGGCGGCCACGCCGCCGACCGGCTGATTCACGAGGTAGTAGGTGCCGAGCACGGTCGACCGGCGGTCGGCCGGAGTGTTGTCGACGATGAGCACCTCGGTCGTCGTCGCGCGGATCGAGAACGAGATCCCGATCAACAGGAGGGGGAGGAACACCAGCTCGTTCGGCACGACGGTGAGCGCCCACGCCGCCGGGCCCATGAGCGCGAGTCCCAGCAGGAGCACGATGCGTCGACCGAAGCGGTCGGAGAGCGTGCCCGCCATCGGCGCGCCGATGAGACCCGCAAGCTGCGGGACGCCGAACAGCGCCGCGGCGACGCCGGGCGAGATCCCGCGAGCGTCGACGAGGTACGTGCTCAGGAACGCCATCGCCGCTGAGATCACGACCTGGAAGACGATCGACAGCGAGACGAGCGCCCCGACGCGTCGCGCGACCATCGCGATGTCGCCGCCGGTGGCGAGCCAGCCGTGACGGCCGGTCGAGCGCGTGCCCATCGGCGCGACGCGCCAGAGCAGAACCGCGCATGCGATCGGCGCGATCGCGAACGCGATATACGGCGTTCGCCACGTCCCCGCCGTCGCGAGGATGCCCGCGACGAGCGGCGCGGCGAAGAACGACAGGTGCCCGGCGGTCGTGTGCGTGCCCATCGCCATACCGCGGCGTGAGGAGAACATCTCGGCGATGAGCGCCGAGGCCGGCGCGTGATACGTGCCGCTCGCGATCCCCATCACCGCGAGGAAGGCCAGCAGGTGCCAGTACTCGCTGGACAGGCCGATCGCGACGCTCGACAGGCCGATGAGGACGAGGCCCCACACGATCACCCGCCGCGCGCCGACGCGATCGGCGAGGATGCCGAGCGGCGCGTTTGTCATGCCCGATGCGATCGAGTACGCGCTGACCAGGAACCCGGCGCTCGCGTACGACAGTCCGAACGCGGTGCTGATGAACGGAAGCAGCGCGCTGAGCAGGCTGTTCGTGACGTGATGCGCGAAGTGGGCGACGCTGAATGCGACGAGAAGTGAGCGTCGCGTCAACGGAGGTCCGCCAGGTCGATACCCAGGAGCACATTGTCGATGAGCCGCGCCTTGCCCACACGCGCGGCGAGCGAGATGACAGCGCTGTCCGCCGGCGCCTGGAGCTCGGTGAGCGTGACCGGGTCCGCGGCCGAGACGTACTCGAGCGCGATACCCGCTTCATCGGCGTGATGGCGCACCGCATCGGTCAGGCGATCGGGTTCGCGCACGCCCTGATCCCACATCTCGCGAGCCCTGAACAGTCCGCGGGACAGTGCGACCGCGTCCCGGCGCTGCTCGGGCGTGAGGTACGCGTTGCGTGATGACATCGCGAGGCCGTCCGGCTCGCGGACGGTCGGGCAACCGACGATGTCCGCACCTAAACGCAGATCACGCGCGATGGTCTGCAACACGCGGAGCTGCTGGAAGTCCTTCTGCCCGAAGAATGCGATGTCGGGACGCACGATAGCGAGGAGCTTCGCGACGACCGTCGCGACGCCGACGAAGTGTCCGGGTCTCGCCGCGCCCTCGAGCGGCGCCGCGATGGGTCCCGGCGTCACGCGGGTCGCGTCCCCGGGCGGATAGATCTCCGCCACGGGCGGGATGAACGCGACCGCGCATCCGTGGCTCTCGAGCAGCGCGACGTCCTCGGCCTCCTTCCGCGGGTAGGCCGCGAAGTCCTCGTTCGGGCCGAACTGCGTGGGATTCACAAAGATCGACGCGATCGCCGCGTCGGTCTCACGCACGGCGCGCTCGACGAGTGACGCGTGCCCGGCGTGCAGCGCGCCCATCGTCGGGACGAAGCCGACGCGCCCCGCGCTCGCGCGCCACGCGCGCACATCGGCGACCGAACGCAGGACCTTCAACGCGCGCGTGAGGAGACATACGCCGGCACGGTCGCCATCGGCGGACGCTCGGTCGCGATGATGTCGTGCATCTCGAGATGCATCTTTCCACCGTCCTCGGGTGTGATGAGCTTGATGGACGAGTTCGCCTCGTCCCAGAGCCGCTCACCGTGCGCCTCGCCAACGCGTCGGAGCGCGACCTGAAGGATCTCGAAGCTCATTTTGGACAACGCGAGGAGCGTCTGGTTCCGATGGATGCGCTGTTTCATGTCGACCTGAGCGATCGCGCCGAGGCCCGCGCGCTGCAGTGTGTCGATCAGCAGACCGGTCTCGACGCCGTAGCCGGTGAAGAAAGGGATCTGCTCCAACAGGGCGCGGCGTCCACCCTGCTCGCCGGAGAGCGGCTGCACCATCCCCGAGAGCTCCGGGAAGAAGAGGTTCAGGATCGGCCGCGCGGTGAGCTCCGTCACGCGCCCGCCGCCGGTGGCTTGCAGCTCGCCGTCGACGCGCAGCGGTCGCTGATAGAAGGCCTTCACGAACTGCAGGTCGGGCCGCATGAGGAGCGGACCGACGATGCCGTAAACGAATTTCGGGTGCGCGTTCGAGACGTCCGTGTCGATCCACACGACGATGTCACCGCGCAGGACGTGGAGGCTCTTCCACAGCGCCTCGCCTTTCCCGATGTAGCTGCCGGCGGCGGGAAGGATCTGGCTGTGGATGTGGACCGGGACGCCTTCTTCGCGCGCGATCTCGCGCGTCCTGTCGTCGGAATCCGAATCGATGACAACGATCTCGTCGACGAGCGGGAATCGCTCCATCAAGCGCGTGCGGATCGCGCGGATGACGCGGCGCACCGTGGCCTCTTCGTTCAGCGTGGGCAGGCCGACCGAAATGGTGAGCCCCTGACGCTCCTTCGCCTCGACCAGACGACGCAGGTCCGCGAACTCGGTGGAGCTGAACGTGTTCTGCACGAACCACTTGTCGACGAGCTCGCCGATGACGCGGCTGCGGTCGGCCCGGTCCGCGGGCAGCGTGGGCAGCGGGATGGTGAGCTCTGCGCTGACCGGCGTCGCCGTTCGCACGATGACGGCGGCGCGGGCGTTCGCGACGATGGCCTGACCGACCGGACCGAGTGGATCCTCCTGATCCTTGCGGCCCGTGGCTCCGAATGCGATCGCATCGTGCTCGGCCAGCTCCTCGTTGATCACATCGGCGGGATCGCCGGTGCGTGTGATCAGCCGATCGACGCGGTCGTCGAGGGCGCGCTCGCCGAGAAGCTGATACAGCGTCGGCGTGCGGCGTCCCGGGGTCCGCACGTGCAGCAGCGTCACAGCGCCGCCGCGCGCGCGGGCCCAGCCGATCGCGACCTTCGCGGCGAGGTCCGCGTAGCGGCCGCCGCGGACCGGGACGAGCATGCTCCGCGCGCGCGAAAGCGGACCTTTCACTACGGCGATGTCGCAGGGCGGGTTGCGGAGGACGTCTTCGATCGTCGTCCCGAGAAGGTCCCAGCCGGGACGCCGCCACGACAGCAGGAGCAGGTCCGGGCGTTCGTTGGCAACGGTCTCCTGGATCGCCTGCCAACCCTGTCGCGCGACGGTCACCAGTGTTCGCGCACGCGCGTTCGCAGGCACGAGCTGGTCCAGCGTGCGGCGCAGCCGGCGCGCCTCGGGCTGCACCGAGGCGAGCGTGTCGCCCTCCGGCACCTCGATCGCCGAAACGAGGATGAGCTCCTCTCCGGCGGCGAGGGCGACGGCCAGATCGACGACGGCGCGGTCGCGCTCCGGGTCGACGATCGCGACGAGACACTTCATGTGGCGTCCCCGAGGATGACGGGTAGCACGCGCTCGCGCAGAACACGCGGCCAGGCGTGCTCGCGTGCGCGGACGCGCATACGCATCACGGCCGTGTCGAGCGCCCGCTCGACGGCGTCCGCGATGACCTCGCCGCTCGCGTCCGGTGGGACGTAGATCGGGTCGTCACCGCCGGTCTCACGCAGCGCAGGGATGTCGCTGCACACGATCGGCATCCGGTGCAGACCGGCCTCCAGCATCGGGATCCCGAACCCCTCGCTCTCGCTCGGGAATACGAGCACGTCGGCGAGGGCGTAGAGGTCCACGACCGTGCCGTATTTGACCCGGAGGCCGAGCGCGGCGAGCAGGTGCACGCCCTCGACCTTCTTCGCGCGAGCCGATAGCTCCGCGAGGTACGCCTTGTTCGTTGCGTCGTGCGGCCCGACGGTGCCGGTCACGACGAGTACCGCGGCATGACCGCGGCGACGCAGGGCCGCAGTCGCGTCGATCGCGGCTTCGATGCGCTTGCGCCGCGTGAGCCGCACCGGGAGGAGGAGCAGGGGATCCGCATCGAAGAGTCGAAGGCGCTGCGCGAGGCGCATCCCGGTCGGCGCGAGACCGAGCACCTGACCGACGTCGACGCCGTTGGTGACGACCTCGATGTCGTCCCGCGCGAGCCCGGTGAGCTGCGACAGCTGCTGCGCTCGCTCTTGAGACACCGTGACGTAGCGGACGCCCGGGACCGCACGAGTGACGAGGTCCCACGGCGCGCCGTCGCGACGCAGGGCCGCGTAGCGCTGGTCGAAGTACGAGATGTCGTGCGTCCAGGCGATGAAACGGCCCGGACGCTCACGCGCAAGTGTCGCGAGGACCTCCGTGAGCGCGAGGTTCAGCGGCATCGTCATGACGTTGTGCACGACGACGCGGTCCGCGCGCAGGGCGTGTGGGCGGATCTTGGCCATGAGGCGCGCGACCAGCTTCTCGTGCTCCGCTGTGACGACGCCCTTTGAGAGCGATGCGAGATCGCGCTCGACAGCGGGATGGCGCGAGTCGGCTTCAGCGACACGGACCACGCGCACGCCAGGCGGCTTTGCTCCGCCACGGCCCGCGAGGACCGCGACGTCCTTGCGCGACGCGAGCAGGGCGGCGATGTGCGCGCCCATGACCTGCTCCACGCCGCCGAGGATCTGTGGCGTGGTGTAGTGGATGAACAGGATGCGGCGCACGCCTGCCGTCACGCGGGAGCGGCCGTCCTCGTCTGTGCAAGGCGGCCCTGACCGCCGGCGACGTGATCGCCATTCGGCCCTCGGCGTACGCGGAACGTCATGCGCTCGCCGAAGACCAGCATGTCGCGCACGTCGATCCGTTCGAGCCACGGCGGAAGCGCCGGATCGATGAGGAGCTGCTGCGTCGCGAGGTCCGGCACCAGTCCGAGCAGCGTGCGCAGGCAGAGGAACACCATGCCGGCCGACCACGCCTGCGGGATGCACGACACCAGATAGTCCGCAGGGCGCGACGAAAAGCGCAGGTCACGCTGGAATCCGCAGAACAGCTCGGGCAGGCGCGCGTCGGGGAACCGGCGTCCGGCCTCGATGAGCGCACTCGTGATCTCCGCCGCCTCCTCTCGAAAGCCGTACCGCGCGAAGCCCTGCGCGATGAGCGAGTTGTCATGCGGCCAGACCGAGCCGTTGTGATAGCTCATCGGGTTGTAGGTGGGATAGGTGCTCGACAGCGTGCGGATGCCCCAGCCGGTGTACATGTCGGGCTGCATGAGGCGACGCACGAGCGCCGCCGCGCGATCGGGGCTCGCGATGCCGCACCACAGGGCGTGACCCGCGTTGCTCGTCACCGCGCGCACTTGCTTCTTGTCGGCGTCGAGGGCCTGCGCGTAGCAGCCCTGATCCGGCATCCAGAAGTCGCGCTCGAAGCGCTCGCGCAGCTCGCGTGCTTCCCCGCGGAGACGGTCCGCGCGCGTCGCATCGCCGTCGAGGGCGTACAGATCGGCCAGTCCGACCTTCGCTGCGTACACGTACGCCTGGACCTCCACCAGGGCGGCCGGCAGCTTTGACCACGTGCCGTCGGGATCCGACAGCGACTGGGGCGAATCCTTCCACCCCTGACTGCGTAGGTCGGATCCGTGTGGGCCGTACTCGACATATCCGTCGTGGTCGGCATCGCCGTACGTGTCGCACCAGGTGAGGGCGCGCTCCGCTGCCGGCAAGAGCTCGCGCCAGAACTCGCGGTCGGCGGTCCACTTCACCGTCTCCGCGACGAGCATCGCGAAGAGCGGCGTCGCGTCGACCGATCCGTAGTACGGCCGATGCGGGATCTCACCGAGACGCGCGAGCTCCCCGCGCCTGAGCTCGTGGAAGATCTTCCCCGGCTGCTCCTCTGAGAAGTCGTCGACCTTCTGACCCTGGTACTTCGCCAGGAGCCGCAGCGTCCCGCGCGCGATGTCGGGATTCCAGCCGAGCGTCTGGTACGCGCAGATGAGGCCGTCCCGCCCGAACGGCACCGCGTACCACGGGATGCCCGCGGTCGGATACGGCCCGCTTTCGTGGAACTCCATGAGCGCGCGCAGGTCGAGCGCGCTGCGCGTGACGAGGCCCTCGTCGAGGGTCTCGGAGCTCGTCGTGTAGCGAGCGCAGCCGCGAAGGAAGCGGCGGTACCGCGCGTTGAGCGCGTCGATCGCGTCGTCGAAGCGATCCGGCGACGGCGCCGCCCCCGCGCCGTCCTCGCGCGGGATCACCATCAGCTCGATCGTGAGCACGCCCTGCGGCGGCAGCTCCCGTTCGATGTGGAACACATTGCCCTCGATGCGGTCGGGCGCGGGCCGCATCGTGATGTCCGTCGTGCGCCGCACCGCGTCGCGGCCGACGCGCTCGAAGACGATGCCGCCCTCCCGCGCGCCACGCTTGGTCTCGTGCGGCGTCGCCGCGACTTCGCGATGGCCGCGCACCGCGAACATGTCACGGAACGACGCCTCGAACTCGAGCTCGATCGCGACGCGCACGGGCCGCGGGTTCGCGTTGAGGACGCCGATGCGTTCGCGCAGGCCGTCTGCGAGGAAGCGCGTCCGCCTGATCGAGAGCGCCTCCGCGGTGTGGCGCGCGGTGCCGAGCGTCGCGCCCTCGGAGCGCATCAGCTGGAAGGTCGCGACGTAGTTCTGCTCGGTATTGGCCGAGAGCAGGATCGGTGCGGTCCCGTTCACGCGCAGCGCGTAGCCCGAGAGGAACTGCGTGTCGTGGTAGTAGAGCCCGAACGGGCTCGCGCTCCCGAGCGCCAGCGAGCCGTCGTTCTCCGTGATGAGGACGAGCGCGTCCTCTTTGAGCGAAACGCTCACGCGGTGGACGCGCTCCTGGCGGGATCCTTGCTCCGTCGATCGGTGAAGTGGCGCTTCTCCTCTTCCATCGCGCGCGCGCCATCCTCGATGACGGTCTCGGACTGTGTCGTGGTCATGTCGCGGACCTCCTCGATGAACGTGGCGGTCCGCAGCTGATAGAGCGGGAGCAACGATCGCGCGAGCGGCTCGCTCTCCGTGGGCGTACGCAGCGCCGCGTCGAGGTGATCGAACACGATGCGCGCCCACGTCTTCGCGTCGAGCTTGTCCGGGACCGGCGCGGAGAGGATCTCGCGCCACCTCGCCTCGTGCGCGCCCTTCGCGGCGGTGTACTTCTCGCGCAGACGTGCCGGATCGGCGGGGACGGCCTCGGGCTCGACCGGCATCGGATCGCCGATGACCGGCACGTCCTTCGACCCCTGGACCTTTGACCACATCGCCTCGTTCTCGCCCGCCATTCGGAAGAGCGTGCCGACGACCTGCGTGAACATCGGGCCGAGGTCCGCCGCGGGGTCCTTCGGGTCGTGCACCTTCGCGCCGAGGAACGCCTGCGCGACGCGCGCGCCGCGGGCGATCGCCGTCGTCGTCATGAAGATGTCGATGCCGAAACGCGCCACGTCCGTATCCCACACCGGCTGGTCGAGATACGCGCGAGCCAGATCGGCGCGGAACCCGAACTCGCCGCCGATCGGCTGGCGCACGCGCAGTCCGTAGAGCGCCCGAGTGAGCGGATACGCGACCGAGTTCGTGATCGTGCCGTCGTGCTTGTGCCGCGCGTAGAGCGGGGTCATGTAGTCCGCGTCGCCACTCGTGATCGGCGTCAAGAGCCGTCCGATCCACTCGGGGGTGATGCTGCGCAGGTCGCTGTCGACGACCGCGCACGCCCGCGCGCCGAGCATGCCCACCGCGGTGAAGATCGCACGGAACGCTGAGCCTTTACCCGGCGGTCCGATGTAACGACCCACCGCCACCGGCGTGCCGGACGCTCCCTCCACGACGCGATCGGGCGTGCCGTCCTGCGAGCCGCCGTCCGCGTTCACGATCGCGACGCGCGCGCCGGGGAAATGCTCGCGCAGACCTTTCGCCGCCGTCGACGCGACGTATCCGATCGTCGCCGCATTGCGGAAGCTCGGGATCCCCACGACGAGATCGGCCGAGCCGATCTTCGCGATCCCGCCCTTGAGCTGTTCGTCGAGTGTCAGCTGATCGTCAGGCATGCGTCCCTCCAATTGAGTTCACGCACCCTTCCCGTCGTGAGGCCATCATACCGGCGTGCTCGAAGCGCTCGACGCGATCGTTCTGCCCTTTCTCGAATCGCTCTACGAGCGGTTCGGCTATGTCGGTGTCGTCATCGCGATGACCATCGAGAGCTGCGCGATCCCCCTGCCATCCGAGCTGATCCTTCCATTCGCCGGATGGAGCGTGTCGCGTGGACTCGTCGAGCCGCTCACGTCGTCGCCGTGGAGCTACTGGGGCGCGGTCCTCGCGGGCGTCCTCGGGAACACGCTCGGCTCCCTCGCCAGCTACGCCATCGGAGCATATGGCGGTCGCCCCTTGGTCGAGCGTTATGGCAAATACGTCCTCATCAGCGCCCACGACCTCGAGCTCGCGGAGCGCTGGTTCGCGCGGTTCGGCGAGGCGACGGTGTTCTTCTCGCGCATGCTGCCGATCGTTCGCACCTTCATCTCCGTGCCCGCCGGCATCGCGCGTATGCCGCTCTGGCGTTTCACGCTGTTCTCCGTCCTCGGCGCGATCCCCTGGGTGATGCTCCTGGTCTGGGGTGGGATGCAGCTCGGTGACCACTGGCTTGAGCTGAAGCACTCGCTGAAGGGTCTCGACTATCTCGTCGCGGCCCTCATCGTGGCGGGGGTCGGCTTCTTCGTGTGGCGGCACGTACGCCGCTGATGGACCAGGTCTTCGCGTTCGACCGCCAGCTCTACGCCGCGATCGTCACCGCAGTCGGGAACAACCTCCTGCTCGCATTCCTCGCGATCGTCGTCGCGTACCTCAACTGGAACGGATTCATCTGGTGGATCGCGGGCCTCTTCGTCGCTCGCTCGCGTGACTGGGGACGTCGCGGGCTGTGGGGAGCGCTCACGGTCTACCTCGGTCTCGTCGACGCCTGGCTCACAGCCGAGCTGCTCAAGCTCGTCGTGCAGCGACCGCGTCCGTTCACGGTCGTCCTGGATCTGCCACGTCCATTGATCGACGAACCGTCGACGTTCTCGTTCCCATCGGGTGACACGGCATTCGCGTTCGGCGCGGCCGTCGCGCTCGGTCGGGTCGCCCCCGCCTGGCGGCTCCCGGCGCTCTTGTTCGCCTTCGCGGTGGCCTTTGAGCGTGTCGCGGTCGGCGTGCATTACCCGCTCGACGTCACGGCCGGCGCGATCATCGGCGCGATCTCCGGGCTTACCGCGCCGCTCGCGGTCGGCTTGCTGCGACGACGCGTCCGCTGGCGCGCCTTCGTCGTTCCGCACACGCACTGGGATCGTGAGTGGTACGAGCGCTTCGAGGGATATCGCGCGCGGCTCGTGCCGATGGTGTCGAAGCTCCTCGATCTCCTCGAGCGAGACGAGGCGTTCCGTTCGTTCACGTTCGACGGCCACACCATCTGGGCCGAGGACTACCTCGAGAAGCGTCCCGACGACCGCTCACGTATCGAGGCGCTGGTCCGATCCGCCCGTCTCCTCATCGGACCGTGGTATGTGCTCGCCGACAACCTGCTCGTCTCCGGCGAGTCACTGCTCCGGAACTTCCAGGAAGGCCTTCGCGTCTCCGGGTCGTTCGGACGCGCGATGCGCGTCGGCTATGTCGCGGACCCGTTCGGCCATCCCGCACAGACGCCACAGATCCTGCGCGGGTTCGGATACAGCTCGTACGTCTTCTCGCGCGGCGTCGGCGACGAGGGCGAACGGGTCGGCGCGGAGTTCCGCTGGCAGGCTCCGTCGGGCGACCGTGTCCTGGCGACGCACCTCGTCGACCACTACTCCGGCGGACTTCAGCTCGTCGGCGATCTCGCCGAGACACCGCAGCAGCTGAGCGCGAGGATCCGCCGCCGCCTGGGCCGGATGCTCGATGTGACGACCGCCTACGCGAACGGCACGACGCTGCTGTTCATGGTTGGCGACGATCACGTCGACGCGTACCCGCGCCTCCCCGAAGCTGTCGCTGCCCTGCATCAGGCAGCGAGGAACATCGACGCGCGCATTGGGAGCCTCGAGGAGTACGAGGCCGAGATGCCCCAGCCGCGTGGCGAGGTCGTGGGTGAGATGGTGCGCGGCAAGTACCGCCCGATCCTCCGCGGCGTGAATTCCGCGCGCGTCTGGATCAAACAGGAGAACGCCCGGTGCGAGCGGCTGCTCCTCGAGCGCTGCGAGCCGCTCGATGCGCTCGCGGGCGGGATCGCGCGCGAGGAGGTGCGCTCGCTCTGGCGCACGCTCCTTCAGAACCATCCACACGATTCAATCTGCGGCTGTTCGATCGACGCCGTGCACGACGTCGACATGGCCCCGCGCTTCGAGCGGGTCCGGACGGATGGCGAGGCGCTCGCGGCCCGACTCGAGCGGCAGCTTGCCGGGCGCGGGAACGTGCCTGTCGTGTGGAGCGCTGTGCCATGGGAGCGCGACGCCGTCGTCTCGCTCGACGGACGACCCACGCGCGTGCGCTGCGCCGCGCTCGGTACGGCGCCGGCGCGGCGCCCGGAGGGCCCAGGGGTCGCGTCCTCGGGAGAGGGAGTCATCGAGAACGAGGCCCTGCGTGTCGAGGTCGCGCTCGACGGCTCGTTCTTCGTCATCGACCGAGCCAGCGGCGAGCGCTCCGGTCCGCACGGTGCGCTGCTCGACGAGGGCGACCGCGGCGACGAATACACCTATTCATATGCGGGTCCCACGCTCGGCTCGCGCGATCTGGTCGGAACACGGCGTTCCGCTGTCACGGGTGACCGCGCCACCGTGACCGTCGAGTTCGAGCTTCGACTTCCAACCGGTCTGCGCGAGGACCGCCTGGCTCGCACGCCGGAGCTCGTACCGTGCGCGGTCCGCAGCGAGATCTCGCTCGACACAGGTGCGCGACGCGTCGACGTGCGCATCGTGGTCGATAACCAGGCACGCGATCACCGGCTGCGCGTGCTGTGCGAGACCGGTACGCGGTCACTGACACACGTCGCCGGAGCGGCTTTCGCCTGGCTCGAGCGCGAGACACGTGTTGCGGGGCGCCCAGGCTGGATCGAGCAACCGACGGCCGAGCGCGCGCTGCACGATCTCGTCGCGGTGGAAGGAGCGACGCGTGGCCTCGCCATCGGCGTCGATGGCCTGCGCGAGTACGCCGTGCTTCACGACGGTCGGACGATCGCGATCACGCTGCTCAGGGCCGTGGGGTTCCTGTCGCGCGGCGATCTCCCCGAGCGCAAAGGACACGCGGGACCAGCGCTGGTGACTCCGAGCGCGCAGTGCATCGGCGAGCGCGCGTATCGCTACTGCGTCGTGCCGCTCGGAGGCGACATTGGGCTGCCGCGCGCCGCGCGAGAGATCCGCGAGTGGCTCTCGCCCCCGTGGACCGGCCAGGGCGACGCAGCTTGGCGCTCCTTCTATTCGGTCGAGGGCGATCCCGCGATCCAGCCGTCGGCGCTGCGCGCGGGTCCGGAGGGCGCGCTCGTCGCGCGCGTCTTCAATCCCTCACGCGACCCGTCGTCCGCGACGCTTCGTTTCGCGCGACCGGCGCTCGATGCGCGTGCTGTCGATCTGCGCGAAGGGGACCTGACCCTCGGCAACACCGGACTCGACATTGTCCGCACGGCTGCCCCGCCGGATGTCGTCGACGGTGCGGTGGTGATCCGGCTCGCGGCGTACGAGATCGGCACGTACCTCGTCCGCCTCGCCTGAAACGCGGTACCTCGTTTGTGTCACGCCTCGTCGCACGAACGTGTGACGGGCGAGGGACAGACACGCAGCGTCTCGCGAGCTAACGTCGCGACATGCGCCGGACTCTTTCGCTCGCTCTCGCACTGCTCGCGGTCGTCGCCATGCCGGCTGCCGCCGATGACGACCGCACACATTTCCGGCGGACGACGCCACGCGCGACGCTCGAGGAAGAAGCCGGCACATTCACGCTCGGCGTTCCGAGCGGACGCGCCTGGGGGATCGAGAGCGAGCTCCGTCCGCTGCCTCCAGAGCGCGCCCTTGCCGTGCGCCTCGCGATCTCCGATGACGAGGTGCGTGAGGCCTTCGCCCGCATCGCCTACTACGCGAGTGCGACGGGACGGCCCCGGCAGATCGCCATCGCCGACAGTGAAGCTGTGGCCGCGGGCGAGGGCCGTGTCCTCTTTGTGCCGCTCGATCCGCCGCCGGGCGCGGTGGCCTACCGGGTCCGCGTCCTGGCGCGCCTACGGGCGGGCGCCGAGCGTTCGAGCGACGACGCCATTACGGCACGTGTAACGCTCATCGACCGGGCGGCCACGCGTTTTGGCTCGCTGTTCTCGCGGCTGCTGCCCGACGCGCCATGACATTAGACTCACCGCGAAATGGCGACCGTCACCTACGACCACGTAACGAAGTCCTTCGGCGACTTCACCGCGGTCAAAGACCTGAACCTGCAGGTCCGCGACGAGGAGTTCCTCGTGCTCGTGGGTCCGTCGGGCTGCGGCAAGACAACAGCGCTACGCATGCTCGCCGGCCTCGAGGAGCAGACCTCGGGCGACATCTTCATCGGCGAGCGCCGTGTCAACGATGTCGCACCCAAGGACCGCGACATCGCCATGGTCTTCCAGAACTACGCGCTGTATCCGCACATGAGCGTGTACGACAACATCGCGTTCGGTCTGAAGCTGCGGAGTGTCCCGAAGCCCGAGATCGAGCGGCGAGTGAACGAGGTCGCCGAGATGCTCTCGATCGGTCAGCTCCTGAAGCGCAAACCGAAGGAGCTCTCCGGTGGTCAGCGACAACGCGTTGCTGTCGGTCGCGCGATCGCGCGCGAGCCCGCGGTGTTCTTGATGGACGAACCGCTGTCGAACCTTGACGCGAAGCTCCGCATCCAGACGCGCGCGATGCTGCAGAAGCTCCACCAGCGCCTCCTGCGAACGACCATCTATGTCACGCACGATCAGGTCGAAGCGATGACGATGGGTGACCGAATCGCTGTGATGAACGCAGGCGTTCTTCAACAGCTCGACACGCCCGAGAACCTTCACGAGCGTCCGACGAATCTCTTCGTGGCAGGTTTCATCGGTTCACCGTCGATGAACTTCTTCCCCGCGAAGATCGTCGGCTCGGGAAGTGGCGCTGTGGCCGACGCGGGATTCTTCCGCGCACCGGTGAAGGGACAGGCCGCCGAGGCAACGGGGCGCGACGTGATCCTCGGTATCCGGCCTGAGGACATCGACGACCTCGCGAGCGCGCAGCAGAACGGCCACTTGCCCGTTGAGACAAAGGTGGAAGTCGTTGAGTTCCTTGGCAACGAGCTGCAGCTTCAGCTGTCGGCGGACGGACAGACATTCGTCGCGCGCGTGTCGACGAACACGCAGACCCGCCCCGGCTCGACGCTGCGCGTGGGCTTCAATCTGAAGAAGCTTCACGTCTTCGACAAGGCCACGGAGGCCGCGCTTCGGTGACGCTCCGGGGAAGCGTCCACGACTTCCCGCTGCGATCGGTCCTCGAGATGCTCGCCCAGACGAAGAAGACCGGTGAACTGCAGCTACACGCGGGCGACCAGGTCGGTGCGCTGGGTCTCGCCGATGGCCGTGTGGTCACCGCGGTGTTCGGCGAGGAGGAGCCGCTGCTCGCGCTGAACGCGATCTTCGCTCTCGACGGCGCGGAGTTCGAGTTCACGCCGTGGGATGACGCGCCGCCGGCGAATCTCGAAGGAAAGCTCGACGAGCTCCTGCGTAAGGCCGATGAAGCGAAGAAGGCGCGCGACGAAGCCCTTCGGAAGGCCGAGGAAGAGCGACTGGCCGCGATCAAGAAGGCGGAGGAAGAGGCCGAAGCCGCTCGCAAGAAGGCGGAAGAGGAGCGCGAGGCCGAGCGCAAGCGAATGGAAGAGATCCGTGCGCTCATCCCGAGCGACGACATGCCCTTCCGTCTCTCCGAGCGCGCTGTCGACCAGGGTGCGGTCACGCTCACATCAGAGCGCTGGCGCGTCGTGCTCGCGGTGAACGGCGAGCGCGACGTGAACGCGATCGCCGCGATGCTTCACCTGGATCACAACGCCGCGCTCACGGCACTCGCGGCTCTCGTCCGCGACGCGGTGATCGAGCCGATAGCGAGGGCTGTCCCGGCACCCGCCCCCGAGGCTCCCGCATACGAGGCGCCGGCCGCCGAGGCGCCCGCCCCTGCAGCACCCGCATACGAACCGCCGGCGTACGAACCGCCCGCGTTCGAGCCATCGGCGCCTACATTCGAGCCGTCCGCGCCGACGTTCGACCCCGCCGCGGACACGTTCGCCTCGACACCCGAGGCCGCGCCGGCCGAGGAGATGCCGGCACCGGTGCAGGACTGGATCACGCCCGACCAGGCAGTCCCTGCCGAGGACTGGACCGCAACCCCGGCCGAGCAAGCGCCGATATCCGAGGTCGCGCCACAGTGGCCGGCCGAGACTCCCGCGCCCGCGCAGGAATGGATCACACCAGATGCCGCGGCACCGTCGTCAATGGACGATCGCCTCAGCGCCCTGTCCGGGATCTTCGGCCCGGCTCCGACAGAGCCCGAAGCGCCCGCGCCCGCCGAGCCCCCCGTGAGCTCGTGGGCACCACCCACGGCCGATCAGTGGGGCACACCAGCGCATCCGGCTCCCGGCTCGGAACGCTGGACCAAGCCCGCGGCGCCTGATCCCGCCTCTCCGTCGCCGGCCGACGACCCGTGGGGCACACCGCCCCCGCTGAGGCCGGCACCGTCGGCGTCGTCGTGGTCGCCACCGCCGTCCGCGCCCGCTCCGGAGGCGGACACCTGGGTCGCGCCCACTCCTCCACCGGCAAAGAGCACGTGGTCCACGCCCGCCGCCGCCCAGGACACGACCTCCGCCGATCCGTGGGGGTCGCCCGCAGGCGCCGCCTCGCGCATTCCGCCGCTCAGGCCCCCCGAGACCCCGGCTCCTCCTGTCGAGGAGTGGAATGCGCCTGCGGCCGCACCGCCGGAGAAGAAGAAGCGCGGGCTATTTGGCTTCGGACGCGAGAAACCGGCCCCAGCGCCGGTCGCAGGCACGCCGCTTCCGACCGCCGGCGTCAGGGGTAGTCGAGCCGGCGCGGTCGCGGCGCTCGCGAACGCGCTCATCGCGGAATACAACAACGGCCAGTACGGCAAGAGTCGTATCGAGGAGCGCATCGCGAACCTGCTGATGCGGGTCGACGAGCAGGCCGATCCGATCGATCGACCGCTGCCGATCGTCGACGATCGCATCGACGTAGAGGCACTCGAGCGCGAGCAGTTGGCCGACTCGCAGGCGCTCCCGTACCTCGCGCTGCTCGTGACAACGATCTTCGCGGACGCCGAGAAGACGTTCGGCAAAGACAAGGCGAAGAAGGGGTACAAGGCCGCGACGAAGAGCGTCATGCTCGGCGACGCCAGCGTGCTGTCGTCGCCTGAGCTCGCGGGCAAGCTCCCCAGGGTCTGAGCGACAACCAGTTCCTCGGCGTCGACCTCGGCGGTACGCACATCCGCTCGGTCGTCGCCACGCTCGACGGCGACCAGGGCGAGATCGTTGCGCGTGATGAGCGTCGCACGCCGCGCGACGGCGCCGAGTCCATCGTTCGCGCGATCGCGGATTCCGCACGCGCGAGCGCGCGCGACGCTGGCCTGCCGCTTCACGAGCTTCTCGCCATCGGCTGCGCCGCGCCGGGCCCGCTCGACCATCGCACCGGCCTGGTGCATGAGGCGCCGAACCTCGTCGGCTTCATCGAGTTCCCGCTCGCGGCGCGACTGTCCGATGCGCTCGATGGCATGACCGTCTTCGTCGATCGCGATACGGCCATGGCCGCGATCGCCGAGTTGAAGGTCGGGGCCGCGCGCGGCGCGCGCGATTTCATCTACGTGACGGTGTCGACCGGGCTCGGAGGAACGATCGTGAGCGGGGGCCGCATGCTGCGCGGTGCGACGAACACCGCGGGGGAGATCGGGCACTGGCCCGTCGCGTTCCAGCTCGACACATCGCGTGATGCCGCTGCCGATCTGCCGCGCTGCGGCTGCGGCTCGTTCGGCTGCGCTGAATCGTTCGCTGCGGGCCGCAACATGGCCGACGCCTACGGCGTGTCCGATGCCGCGGACGTGTTCGCTGCCGCCGATCGCGGTGACGACCGCGCGACGACGATCGTCACGCGCGCGGAGCGCGCGCTCGCAAACCTTGCCGTGGGCCTCGTGAACGTGCTGAATCCCGCGCTCATCGTGGTCGGCGGATCCATCGCGGACAGGCAACCTGCGCATGTGCTCGAGCCGATGCGTCGGGCGATCGCAGAGCGTGCCTTCCGCGCGCCGGCGGGCGCGGTGCGCGTCGTCCCGGCGGAGCTTGGCGGTGACGTCGGCATGCTGGGTGCTGTCTTCGCTGCCCGGGAGCGTCTGTCGGGGCGAGGGGAGTGGTTCCTTTAGTCTCACGTCAACAAGGGGGGTCAGCCATGGGTGTGCGCATCGGCATCAACGGTTTCGGACGCATCGGCCGCCTGTTCCTAAAGGCCGTTCTCGAGCGTCATCCCGACCTGGACATCGTCGCTGTCAACGACCTCGCCGATCCCAAGATGAACGCGCACCTCTTCAAGCACGACAGTAACTACGGGAACTACAAAGGCGAGGTCTCCGCGACGGCCGATGCGATCGTCATCGACGGCCGCAATGTGAAAGTCCTCCAGGATCGCGATCCGGCGAAGCTCCCATGGAAGGCGCTGAACGTCGACATCGTCATTGAGTCGACCGGCTTCTTCACTGACGCGACGAAGGCGAAGGCGCACCTGGACGCCGGGGCTAAGTACGTGATCATCTCCGCGCCTGCCAAGAACGAGGACAAGACGATCGTCCTTGGCGTCAACGAAGAGGAGTTCGACCCAGAGAAGCACCACATCATCTCGAACGCCTCGTGCACAACGAACGGGCTCGCGCCGGTCGCGAAGGTGCTGAACGACGAGTTCGGGATCGAGAAGGGCTTCCTCACGACGATCCACTCGTATACGAACTCCCAAAAGGTCCTCGACGTCACATCCGACGACCCTCGCGACGCACGCTCGGCGGCGGAGAACATCGTTCCGCACGACACCGGAGCGGCCAAGGCCGTCGCCCTTGTCATCCCAGAGCTGAAGGGAAAGTTCACCGGTATGGCGTTCCGCGTTCCGACGCCGACGGTGTCGGTGGTCGACTTCACCGCGACCCTCAAACGGGAGGTGACGAAAGACGAGGTCAACGCCGCTTTCAAGAAAGCGTCCGAAGGCGACCTCAAGGGGATCATGTCGTACACCGAGGAGCCGCTTGTTTCGTCCGACCTCAAAGGTGATGAGCACTCGACGATCGTGAGCGGCATCGACACGATCGCACTTGGCAACATGGTCAAGGTCATCTCCTGGTACGACAACGAGTGGGGTTACGCCTGCCGCCTCGCTGACATCACAGCATTCGTTGCGTCGAAGATGCGGGTGCCGGCGGCCGCTGGCTCGCGCTAGTTGACGGGCTTCTCCAAGCGAACGATCCGGGACGTCGATCCTTCCGGAAAGAAGGTCTTCGTCCGCGTGGATTTCAACGTGCCGCTTGCCGATGGCGCAGTCGCCGACGACACC
>Ga0207653_10000231_pt1 | contig 37241 bp, 38 predicted proteins | sample KBSK5251metaG_FD_184341 | JGI IMG/M metagenome (GOLD analysis project Ga0207653, IMG submission 184341) | Corn, switchgrass and miscanthus rhizosphere microbial communities from Kellogg Biological Station, Michigan, USA - KBS K5-25-1 metaG... | ecosystem: Host-associated > Plants > Roots >...
CGGGGGACGACGTGCTGATGATCTACGATCAGTACGTCGGTGCCGACATGCCGGGCGACGCCGATCTCGAGACGCTGGTGCGCTCGATCGAGACGCGACTCACCGCCGCGTTGACCATCGTGGCGCCGCCCGACGGGGCGCTGCCGGTGGTGTTTACGCCCGCGGGACTCGCCGCCGTGGTGCTGCCGCTCGAGCAGGCGCTGTCGGGCAAGACGGTGCTGCAAGGCAGCTCGCCGCTCGCCGGAAAAGTCGGTCAGACGATGTTCGACCCGCGCCTGTCGATCTTCGACGATCCGCTGACGCCGGGCCGGCCCTCGTCCCGTCCGATCGACGACGAATGCGTGCCCTCACGCGCCACAGGATTGGTGGAGCACGGAGTTGTAGGGCAGTTCGTCTATGATCTCGAAACCGCGGCGCGCGCCAAGACGCAGAGCACCGGCAACGGCCGGCGTGGCGTGTTTGGGAAACCGCAGATCCGGTACACGAACGTGCTGTTTCGGGGGGCTGATGGTGTCGTGCCCCCACAAACGGATATCCTGGGCGGCGGCCTGATCGCCGACATCGACGACGGCCTGATCGTCGACGATCTGATCGGCGTGGGGCAGGGGAACGTGATCAGCGGCGCGTTCAGCCATCCGGTGGGACTCGCCTATCGCGTGCAGCGCGGCGAGGTGACTGGCCGTGTGAAAGACGCGGCGGTCGCCGGCAACGCCTACGATCTGCTCAAACGCATCGGGGGATTTGGGAACGACGGGCGGTGGCTGGGGGCGCGTTGGTCACCTTCACTGCTGCTCGACGGGGTGAGCGTCGCTCGCCGCTAGGCGAGCGCTTCTTCGTACGAGCGCCCAGCCGTCATGTCGTTGTAGACCTTTTCCAGCACCGCCGGCGTCGCCGACAGAAACCGGCAACGTTCATCGCCGCGACTGCGGCATTCGACCTCCATCACCGCGATCGTCTCGTCCGACAGCCGTCCGAGAAAGTCGGCCAGCATGCCCGCGGAAAAAAAGCACATCGGCGTCTGCGCCGTGCCCGGGTTGGCTTCGGCCCAGTCGCTCGAGTCGAGCGCCAGCGCGCCGGTACCGACCGGACTGATCGTCAGGGTGCCCCAGCCGCCGTTGGCAAAAAACTCCGACAGCGTCTCGCCCAGCAGGTCGGCATCGAGGTCGGTCGGGTTGTTCACGGCGGTGAACGCCTTGTACAGCCCGTCGCCGGCCGCGTACCCGGCCTCCTGCAGGATCGTGATGAGCTGATCGGGGGCGTGTGCGGCAAGGCTGGAATGCAGTTGGCGGACGATACTTGGGGTCGTCATACGGAAGGCAACTTAGGGTTTTCGGTTCGCGCGGCGCAAGAGTTCGGCTTCGTCGATTTGCTCGACGCCGAGCGCTTTCGCCTTGTCGAGCTTCGACCCGGGGTCGGCGCCCACGACCAGCGCGGTCGTTTTCTTGGACAGGCTGTCGGCGACGTGGCCGCCGGCGCCCTCGATCAGGTCCCGCGCCTGTTGCCGGGACAGCGTGGGCAGGGTCCCGGTGACGACGTAGGTCTGATCGGCGAGCGGCCGCGGCCCGGTGGCGGTGGCGGTCTCCTGCAGTGTGAGTCCCATGTCCTGGAACCGCTTCAAAAGCTCCTTGTTTCGTGGCTCCTTGAAGAATCCCGCGACGGCCTCGGCGATCGCCGGGCCGATGCCCCGGACCTCGCCGATTTCCGCGGCGGACGCACTCGAGAGCGCCTTCAGGGTGCCGAAATGCCGTGCCAGGAGCTTCGCGCCCTGAGCGCCCACGTGGCGAATGCCGAGCCCAAAGAGTAGCGCCGAGAGGGGCTGTTGCTTCGAATCGGCGATCGCGTCCACGAGCTGCTGTGCCGATTTCTCGGCGAAGCCCTCCAGCGTCAGCAGCTGCGCCGGCGTCAGCTCGTACAGATCCGCGACGTCGGCGATGCGCTTGGCATCGAGCAGGGCGCGGACGCGCTCGTAGCCAAGCCCGCGGATGTCCATGGCGCTGCGCCCGGCGAAATGGACGATCGACTCGAGGATGCGTGACGGACAGGAAATGTTGGGGCAGTACGTCATCACCTCGTCGGGCGGATGCTCCACCTGCGAGCCGCAACTCGGGCAGCGCTCCGGCATCTTGTAGGCCCTCGGGGCACCGCTGCGCTTTTCTTTCACCGGCCCGAGGACCTGCGGGATGACTTCGCCGGCGCGCGTGACCTCCACCCAGTCGCCCTCGCGAATGTCCTTGGCGGCGATCAGGTCCGCGTTGTGCAGTGTGGCATTGGAGACGGTGACCCCGCCGATCTCCACCGGCTCCAGAACCGCGTACGGATTGAGCGCGCCCGTACGGCCCACGTTGATGCGGATCTCGAGCAGCCTTGTGATCTGCACTTCGGGTGCGAACTTGCGCGCCACCGCCCAGCGCGGCTCGCGGTTGCCGATCGTGCCCAGCTCGGCGTAGAGCGCGCGCTTGTCGACTTTGACGGCGACACCGTCGGCCCCGTAGTCGAGCGTCGGTAACAGGGCCTCGAGCTTGGCGATGGCCTTGTGGGCGGCGGTGAGGTCGTCGACGTGGGTGTGGTTCGGTTCGACCGGCAGTCCCCATTCCCGCAGCTTCTCGAGCAGCTCCTCTTGCGAGTCGATCGCGATCTTCAGGCCGGGGGCTTCGACCTGGAAGGTGAAGACGCGCAGGCCGCGGGCGCGCGTCTTTTTGGGATCGAGCTGCCGCAGCGCTCCGGCGGCGGCGTTGCGCGGATTCGCGTACGGCGGCTCACCCGCTTTCTCGCGCTGCTTATTGGTCTCGGCGAACTGGCTCTTTGGCAGGTAGACCTCGCCGCGCACTTCCATCTTTTTCGGCCAGCCTTTGCCGCGCAGCCGCAGCGGCAGATCGAGCACGGTCCGTAGGTTCGCCGTCACGTCTTCGCCCTCGACGCCATTCCCGCGGGTCACGCCGGTCACCAGCACGCCGTCGTCGTACGTGAGACTCACGGCGGCGCCGTCGATCTTTACTTCCAGCGTGTAGCCGGCGCTCTTCACCTCGGGGACCAGCCGCGCGTTCCGCTCCTCCCACTCGGCGAGCTCTGCCTCGGTGAACGCGTTGGCCAGCGAGAGCATGGGGACGAGGTGGCGGTGTTTGCGGAACCCACTCGCGGGCTCGCCGCCGACGCGCAGGGTGGGGGAGTCAGGAGTCTGGAGTCCGGGATTCTTCGCTTCGAGGTCGTGCAGCTCGCGGAACAGCCGGTCGTACTCCGCGTCCGACATCTCCGGCTTGTCGAGGATGTAGTATGCGTGATTCGCCTTCTCGAGAATCCGCCGCAGCTCAGCGGCCCGGGCCGCCGGCTTCACCGCCCTTTGGCTTCTTCCTGGATGACGGCCATCGCGACGCTGACGAGCCGGTCGAGCTCGTCGGCGCTGGCCTTGGGCAGGAGGCCTTCACCCCAGGCGCCTTCGCGGCCGCCGAACGCATCGAGCAGGCGCCGGAAGAAGGAGAGCAACGCGACGCGCTCCAGCTCCATGTGGCGGAGCAGATCGCCGGTCTCGTGCTGGCGCTGGGCCAGGCGCTCGTAGCGGTGGGCGTTGCGCAGGCTCTGCGCGGTGAGGGAGGCAACGACCTGCACGAAGCGGACATCCGCGTCGGAGAAGGTCGGGCCGTCGCGGAAGGTGCGGAGGAAGATCGCGCCGATCGCCACCGACCTCCACGTGATCGGCACGACCGTGATCGACTTCACGCGGCGATTGATCATCTCGTCTTTCACGTGCTTCAGCGACGGATCGTTGGCGGCGTCGGGGATGAAGACGGTCTCGCCGCTCTGCATTGCACGCTTGAGCTCGGGGTAGCGGTCGAGATCGACGACGTAGTTGCGGATCGTGGGATCCTCGTATGACGCCACGAGCCGGACCTGCTTGCCGCCCTTCTCGCCGAGGAAGATCGAGCAGCGGTCGAGGCCGAACGACTCGCCCAGCTTGCGGGCGATCGCCTGGAGAATGTCAATAAAATGTAAGGAACTGGAGGCTTCCTTCAGGATCTCGATGACCGCGAGCAGATGCTTGCGCTCATGCTCGAGCTCGGCGATCCGCGCGGCGAGCCGTTCCGCTTCCGCGTGTGTGAGGGCCGAGTTGATGGTCATTGGTGCCATAGTTTCGCTCGGGAACTTGAGGTGAGTCAAGTCGGTGTAGATTACGCCCATGCGCGCACTCACATCACTGACAATCGCCACCGTCGCATTTCCGCTCGCGGCACTCGCCGCCCAGACTCGCACCCCCGCTCCCATCGGCGCCTATGCCGTCATTCCCGAGCTGCCGGGAATGGGTCGGCCCGTGGATGTCGCGGCCGCGGCGGCGCGCCGCCAGGCGCTGATGAAGCGCATCGGGCGTGGCGCGGTGCTGATTCCCGCCGGCCACGAGCGCAACGTCGAGACCGACTACATCCAGGACAACGATTTTCGGCAGGACAACACGTTCTACTACTTCACCGAGCTCGAAACACAGGACGCCTTTCTCCTGATGACGGCGCGCGGGCCCGACTCGATCGAGACGGTGCTGTTCCTGCCGCCGCGCATCCCGTCGCAGGAGCGCTGGACGGGACTGCGGCTCGGGCCGGACAGCGTGGCGGTGCGGCTCTCCGGGATTCGGACCATCCTGCCGCTCGATTCCCTCGACAATCGCGCCAAAGCCGCCGGGCCGCTCTACACGCCGCAGGGTCACGTACGCGAGCAGGCAGCCTCACCGACCGGCCTCAACCTGACGCCGATCGTCGATTCGATGCGTGTCGTCAAGGATGCCGATGAAGTCGCCCGGCTGCGGCGCGCGGTGGACATCAGCGTCGCGGGGCACGTCGCGGCGATGCGCGCCGCACGGCCCGGGATGTACGAGTACCAGCTCGAGGCGGTGCTGGAAGAAGGATTCCGCAGCAACGGCGCGGATCGCGTGGGCTACCCGTCCATTGTGGGGAGCGGTCCCAATTCCACGACGCTGCATTACGACGTGAACCGCCGTCGCACTGAAGACGGCGATCTCGTCGTCATCGACGCGGCCGCTGAATGGGGCCAATACACCGCCGACGTCACGCGGACCTTCCCGATCAACGGGAAATTCACGCCGCGTCAGAAGGCGATCTACGATCTGGTGCTGGGAGCGCAGCAGGCCGCCTTCGACTCATTGCGGCCAGGTGTCACCATGCGGCAGCTCGACGGCATCGCGAGGCGGTACATGCAGCAGCACTCCGGCACGCTCTGCGGCGCAAAGACCTGCGACGACCGGGAGTACTTCAACCACGGGCTGGGGCATCCGATCGGGATGGACGTGCACGACGTGGGGATCGGCCGGCCGCTCGAGCCCGGCATGGTGGTCACGCTCGAGCCGGGGATTTACCTCCAGGCCGAAAAACTTGGCGTGCGGATCGAAGACGACGTGCTGGTGACGGCGAAGGGTGGCGAGTGGCTATCGGCCGGCGCGCCGCGGACGACGGAGGCCATCGAGCGGCTGATGAACGGCCGGTAGTTCCGTGGTGCTCAGTGGCCGGCGCCACGATACAGCGCCGCAATTGCCGCGACCGAGTCGACCGACAGGCGGTCCGTCCAGCGCGTCGTGAAGAGCCAGTCCTCGAAGAACCGCGATAACTCCGGCGCCCCCTGAGTCGCGACGGCGACCAAGTCACGGGTCGTCCCGCCGTTCGGGTAGCGCTGAAAATACCCGCCGACGATCTGATTAAACCGCTCGGCGCCCACGAGCTCGTAGAGCGTGGCGAACATGAGATCGCCGACACGATATGAGGCGCCAGTCATCGCCTGCTTGCCGTAGTCGACGAACGGGATGCGCCGCAGCGTGGAGTCTGCTGCGACGGCAGAGCGGAGACCGGCGATCCGCCGCTGGTAGTAGTCCGGCCGGCCGGTCCAGCCGTTCAGCCGCTCGCGCATCAAGGCTTCGAAGAACGTGGCGAGTCCCTCGTTCCAGCGCGGCGAAGGGTTCTCGAGGTCCTTGGTGTTCCACAGATGCGACAGCTCGTGGTACAGCTCCCCGATCCGCGTCGAGTCCCGGAATGCCGAGGCCGTCTGGATGATGCCGCCGACGGCGTTGGCCTGTGAGCCCCAACCGTCGGGGATCTCCGTGACGACGAGACTCGCGGCGCGCCGGCGCGGACCCAGCCATTGCGCGAGCGTCTGGAGGGCCGCCTGCCCACTCGCCATGAGCCGGCGCGCCCCGGCGCTGTCATCGCTGAAGTAGAAGATGCGCACGCCCTCGCCGGGGAGACTATCGAAGGGCGCGATCGCGATGTTCAGAAAAGGACTTGGCGCGCCGGACCGGTAGCGCCACGTCGTCGTGCCATCCGCGTGCGGCGTGCGCGTCGCGCTGCCTCCCGTGGCGACGACGTACCGCGAGGGCACCGACACGGAGGCGTCGTAGCTAAAGTCGGGTCGAGGGCGTTTGCGGTTCGCGGCATCGGAGACTCCACCGATAACCGGAAACGCGAGTGCATCTTCGCGAATGATCGTGAAGGCCGTGTCGATGTGGTCCTTCACATAGAGCCACCCGACCTCCGTATATCCCGTGAGATATCCCCCGTACTCGAGCCGGACGCTGGTGGTGCCACCTGCCGGAATCGGGTGGCGCAGGGTCACGAGCACTTGCGTGACCTGGCGCATCGGATCGTCGGTGAAACGCACGACATCGTGCGTGTAGCGTAGCGGGCGGCCGGCGCCATCGGTGATGGCGGCAACGTCCATCAGGCGATTGGCAAGAAACGACACTCGGCGTGCCGGGTGATCGGTCCAGTTTGCGAGGGTATAGACGATGGAGCCCGATACTGTTCGCGCGCCGTAGTCCACCCTGATATCAAGAGTCACGACCTGCGGCACGAACGATTCGGGCTGAGCAGCCGGTCTCTGCACGGCGATCAGCAGCGCGGCGAGTGCGGTGATGTTCATAGTGCTCGGTTGGATAGACAACCTGGCCCCGAGGTTGAAGCCCGGGGCCAGGTTTCATCGCAACTTCATGAAGACCTTAGGTCAATATTGACTACGTCTCGTCTTTTTCGTTCTTGATGTCGTCGAGTAGATCCGCGGCGTCCTTCTTGTACTGCGGATCCATTACGTCCGCCGGCGGCAGCGCCGCGATCGCCTGCAGCTGCACGCGCGCCAGCGAATACTTTCCCAGATCGACGTAGACTTCGGCCAGCTCGAGGCGATGATAGATGTGATCGGGCGCGAGCCGGACCGCGGTTTTGAGATGCATGACCGCGTCGTCCCAGTTCGCCTTGTCCATGAAGCCGCCACCGAACAGCGCCTTGGCAAAGAAGCGCTGGATGCCTGACAGCCGCTTCACCTCGGCATTCCACGCGCCGAGTACGTGGTGGGCATTGTCGTAGGTAGAGTCGATTTGGACCGCGCGCGCCGCTTCGTCGTAGATGATTTTCGCGTACCGCACCCGCTCTTTGCTGCCCTTGGTGCGCGACAGCCGTCCCAGCACCATCGCCAGGACGTAATGGCCGTCGGCCTTGGTCGAATCGACGCGAACCGCGCGCTCGGCGTAAACGCGGCCCACGGCGTATAGGCTATCTCGCCGTGCCTTGAGAGAATCGGCATTGCCCTGTATTTGTTTGGCGACGTCGGCGATCGCCCGTGCCGCCTTCCAGTTCGCCACATAGCTCAGCGAATCGGCCGCGAGCGCCGCCTGGTAGTGCCGGAGCTGGACGTCCGGATGCATCAGCCCCGCGCTGTCACCCAGCGCAATGTGATTGACGGGATTTTGCGCGACGAAGCTCAGCGCGAGAACGATGGAGAGCATGCGAGAATGATCGTCCCCCCCTTGATCGAGCGCAAGCGCGACGGTGGGCAGCTTAGTCCGGAAGAGTGGTCGGCGCTCGTCGCCGAGTACACTGCCGGGCGCATCCCCGACTACCAGATCGCCGCGCTGCTGATGGCGGTTTTCATGCGCGGCCTCGAGCGCCAGGAGCTCGCCGCCCTTACCGACGCGATGCTCGCCTCCGGCGATCGTTTGTCGTTCGACGGCTGGAACACGCCGCGCATCGACAAGCACTCGACCGGCGGCGTCGGCGACAAGGTGTCGCTCGTGCTCGGCCCCCTCGTCGCCGCGTGCGGCGTCGCCGTGCCGATGATGTCGGGCCGCGGCCTCGGCCACACCGGCGGCACGCTCGACAAGCTCGAAGCGATCCCGGGGTTTCGCACCAATCTCTCGCTCGCCGAAACCAAAGCGCAGGTGCAGAAGATCGGCTGCGCGCTGATCGGCCAGACCGCCGAGATCGCGCCCGCCGACCGCAAGCTGTATGCGCTGCGCGACGTCACGGCCACCGTCGAATCGATTCCACTCATCGCGGCGAGCATCATGTCCAAGAAGCTCGCGGAAGGGTTGAACGGTCTCGTGCTCGACGTGAAGAACGGCAGCGGCGCGTTCTTGCCGGAGGTCGAGCGTGGGCTGGAGCTCGCCAAGACGATGATCGCGCTGGGGGAGGACCGCGGCTGCCCGACGATCGCCCTGATTACCGCGATGGACCGGCCGCTGGGCCGCGCGTGCGGGAATGTGCTGGAAACCGAAGAGGCGATTCTCGCGCTCCGCGGCGAAGGGCCGACCGATCTACTCGAGGTGACCTACGCGCTCGGCGTCGAGATGCTGATCCAGGGCGGGATCGAGAAGAACACCAAGAAGGCTCGCAAGAAACTGGAGACAGCGATCGACTCCGGACTCGCCGCGGAGAAGTTCGAGCAGATCATCGAAGCGCAGGGCGGGAATCCCAAGGCGGTCGAGGATCCCTCGGTGTTGCCGCAGGCGCAGGCGGTGGAGGTCTACGCCGCGCCGCGCACCGGCGTCGTGCAGCGCGTCGAACCGCGCACGATCGGCCGGGCGATCATCGCGCTGGGCGGGGGGCGCCGCACGGTCGAGGACATCATCGACCCGACGGTGGGGTTCGTGATCACCGTGAAGCCTGGTGACAAGGTGCTCGAGGGCGAGCCGATTGCGTCGGTGTTCGCCAAAGATGCCGACGGCATCCGGACCGGCTTCGAGGCGCTCGCGCAGGCGATCGTGGTCGGTGACAAGCTGACGCAAAAACCGCTACGACTCGTGTCCCACCGGGTCACGCGCGCGGGCGTCGAGCAACTCCCTTAGGCGGCCGGCGCCCCGCCCAGCTGTGTCGCCAAAAGCTCGACGTCGAACCCTTCTTTGCGCACACGAAGGTCGTAGTAAAAAAGCGTGAATACGCAGGTCAAGAGCGGATAGTAGAACAACATCAGAAGTCCGAGCAACACGGTCGAGACCGGTTCGAAGATGGGGTTCACGGTCGCGGCCAGCCCTCCGACCAGGCCACCCGAGACCGCCAGCGCTGCGATGAGGGCGAGGGCCACGAGCCAGAGCACGAACGCTTTGCCCTTGAACCCTGTCGTCAGCGTCCAGGAACGTCGCAGGGCATCCGTGCCCGATTTCAGGGGCTCGAGCGCGGCGACCTGCGCGACCACGGCATAGCCGCAGAATACGATGATGCCGGGGATCACAAACGCGAGTGTTGCAAGCAACCCGAGAATGCCACTCACGATGCTTGCGCTGAAAATGAAGTTCAGCTTGCTCATGCCGTAGCGCAGCGAATCGCCCACGCTAGGCGTGCGACCCAGATAAGCCTCGGACACCGCACTCACCGTCGCGCCGGTGCCGAGCATCGTGCCGAACAGGGTCAGCAGCTTGTTGAGCAACGTCAGCCCCGGTTGGGACGCGCTCCCGCCCGTCAGGTCGATGTAGATATCCAGCACCGTTGGCAGGCCCTGACACACGACGGCGATCCCGAAGAGGACGCCGAATTGCCAGCGCATCAGGTTGATGGCTCCGTCCAGGATCTCGCCGGTCCGCAGGGGTCGCAGCTCGAACGTGGCCATCGGGATCTCCTTTAGGGCAGGGGCTTCTGGCCGGTCCCCGGGCCCCAGTCGCGCACGCTTTCGTCGTCGGCCGCCTCCTGCACGTCGCGCTCGGCTGCTTCGAGCTCCTGTTCGTCGACGTCAGGCCGATCGCGAGATGACGGCGGTGCGTTCTTGCTGGGCCAGAGGAACCACGCCAGGACGATGAGAACAACCAGGCTCACCCCGATGACGGCCATCAGACATCGAGGTTCTTCACGAACTTCGCGTTTTCCTCGATAAACTTGCGGCGCGGCTCGACCTCGTCGCCCATCAGCGTCTCGAACAGCTGCGACGCCTCGAGCGCGTCTTCCATCGTCACCTTGAGCAGCGTGCGCTTCGCCGGATCCATCGTCGTGTCGCGCAGCTGGTCGGGGTTCATTTCACCGAGCCCCTTGTAGCGGCTGACGTTCACCGTCGATTTGCTCTCCGCCCCGTTGGTCAGGCGTTTCACGTACGTATCGCGCTCCTTCTCGTCGTAGGCGTAGAACTCCTCTTTGCCCTTCGACACGCGATAGAGCGGCGGCTGTGCGATGTAGATGTATCCGACGTCGATCAGCTGCTTCATCTCCTTATAGAAGAAGGTGAGCAGCAACGTGCGGATGTGCGCACCATCCACGTCCGCGTCGGTCATGATGATGATCTTGTGGTAGCGCGCTTCGTCCACCTTGAAGTCGTCGCCCACGCCCGTGCCGATCGCGGTGATCATCGTGCGAATTTCTTCGTTGGACAGAATCTTGTCGATGCGCGCCTTCTGCACGTTCAGGATCTTGCCGCGCAGCGGCAGGATCGCCTGATAACTGCGGTCGCGCCCCATTTTGGCCGATCCGCCCGCGGAGTCGCCTTCGACGAGATAGATCTCGCACAGCTTGGGGTCGGTGAGCGAGCAGTCGGCGAGCTTGCCGGGCAGCAGGCCGGCGTCGAGGCCGCTCTTTTTGCGCACCAGCTCGCGCGCCTTGCGGGCCGCCTCGCGGGCCCGGGCCGCGCTCACCGCTTTGGCGATGATCGCGCGGGCGACGCTCGGGTTCTTGTCGAAGAAGACGCCGAGCGCTTCGTTGACGACCGTCTTGACGATCCCTTCGACTTCCGAGTTGCCCAGCTTGGTCTTGGTCTGACCCTCGAACTGCGGGTTTTTGACTTTGACGCTGAGCACGCAGTTCAACCCCTCGCGGACGTCGTCGCCCGAGAGCGTGAAGTCTTCCTTCTTCAAGGCGCCGTCCTGCTTCGCCCACTCGTTGATGGTGCGGGTCAGGGCCGACTTGAACCCGGTGAGATGCGTGCCGCCTTCGTGCGTGTTGATGTTGTTCACGAAGGTGAAGGTGTTCTCGCTGTACTGATCGTCGTACTGGACGGCGCCTTCGACCTCGACGTCTTCGCGTGCTGCCTCGAACGTGATCGGCTTGGGATGCAGGGGACGGCGGTTGCCGATGATCCACTTTACGAATTCGGAGAGCCCGCCCTTATAGTAGAACGTCTCTTCCTTCGTACTGCCCTTGCGCTCGTCCTTGAGCACGATCGTGAGCGCCTTGTTCAGGAAGGCGAGCTCGCGCAGCCGGTTGGCGATGGTAGCGTAGTCGAACCGGGTCTCGGTGAAGATGTCCGTGTCCGGCTTGAACCAGACCGTCGTGCCGGTGCCCTTCGCCTTGCCGACGACCTCGAGCTTCTTCTTGGTGTCGCCGCGCTCGAACGACATGTGATGGCGCTTGCCGTCGCGGTCCACCCACACCTCGAGCTTCTCGGACAGCGCGTTCACGACCGACACGCCGACGCCATGCAAGCCGCCCGACACCTTGTAGCTGCTCTTGTCGAACTTGCCGCCGGCATGGAGCACGGTGAGCGCGACCTCGACGCCGGGTTTCTTCTCCGTCTTGTGGATGTCGACGGGGATGCCGCGGCCGTTGTCGACGACCGTGATGGCGTTGTCGGCGTGGATCGTGACGGAGATATCGGTCGCGAAGCCCGCGAGCGCCTCGTCGACCGAGTTGTCCACCACTTCATAGACGAGATGGTGCAGGCCGCGCGACGAGACCGAGCCGATGTACATCGCCGGCCGGCGCCGCACCGCCTCGAGTCCCTTCAAGACCTGGATGGAGTCGGCCTGATAGCCGCCGTTGCCTTTTTCCTTGGGTGCGGCGGGTTTCTTCTTAGGCATCAAAATCCTAGCGTGAAAGGAGCCAGCGTATCGTTGTGATGCGCCCAACACCGCGGCCTGCGTTGATCCGGGCCATGATGTCCGGCGTCATGAGCTGCAGCTCGTTCATCCACGAGCTCGTCGTCACGCGCACGAACATCACACCGTCAGGCGTGATGCTTTCGGGGGTGGCGACCGCCGCGATCTGTGGACCCACGAGGCGCGGCCAATCGGGAATCACCTGCGCCTGACCTACCCGGCGCGCCAAACCGGCCCGTTTTAGGTACCCTTCGAGCGCCTCGGCGACCGCTACAGGACGGCTTTTTGGGGGGCGATTGGTACGGTCAGTCACAGCCTCCAAAATACACGGAAGTCATTGTCCTGTCAACAGTTAAGGCTAACGCGGAAGTTACGGTACAGCCACAACGTAGGTGTCGCGCTGGGCTTCAAACCCGGCCGCATCGCGGGTCCGAAATGACATCGGGACGTGGGCGCCGGGCGCGCTGTCGGAGGTGACGATGAAGCGAAAGCGCCAGGTGAACACGCGGCTGAAGCGGCCGTCCTGACGCTGCTCCGCGGAATCGAGGGTCACCCACACGGAATCGATGCCGTCGAAATCCTCGGCTCGTAGCGTCCCGCCCAGCGTGTCGACGCGGTTTTGGGCCAGGGTCGTGTCGTCGAGCGTGAACGATAGCTGCGGGGGCCCGGGTCGCGCGCGGTCCCCGATGCAGGCGGTGCCGAGCAGGAGCGCTACCGCCCCTGGAATTTGGCGGCGCGCTTTTCGAGAAATGCGGTGGTCCCTTCTTTCATGTCCTGAGTCGCGGCGAGCAGGCCGAAGTGGTTCGCCTCGAGTAGCAGGCCTTCGTCGAGTGTCATCTCCAGGCCGCTGTCGATGGCCTCCATGGACAGGCGCACGGCGAGCGGGCCCATCGCGAGGATACCCCGCATCATCTTCTCGGATTCGGCGAGCAGATCCGCGGCCGGCACGACCCTGTTGACGAGTCCGATGCGGTAGGCTTCCTGGGCGTCGATCATCTCACCGGTGAGAATCAGCTGCATGGCGATGCCTTTGCCGACGAGCCGCGGCAGGCGCTGCGTCCCGCCGTAGCCCGGCGCGATTCCCAGCTTCACCTCGGGCTGTCCGAACTTCGCGTTCTCACTGGCGATGCGAATGTGGCACGCCATCGCCAGCTCGCACCCGCCGCCGAGCGCGAAGCCGTTGATGGCGGCGATCACCGGCTTGCCGCAGGTCTCGAGCCGCCGCAGGACGGCCTGGCCGCGCTGGGCGCGGGCCTTGCCGTCGAACGGGCCCTGTCGTGACAGGTCGCCGATGTCGGCGCCGGCGACGAACGACTTCGGGCCCGAGCCAGTGAGGATCGCGCCCTTGATCCCGCCCTCGGTCGCGATCCGCTCCACGGCGTGCGCGAGGTCGATCATCACTTGGTCGTTCAACGCGTTGAGCTTGTCGGGACGATTGATCGTGACGAACGCGATCTCGTCCCGGATATCGAAGAGCAGGGTCTGGTAGGTCATGGCCGAAAACTACGTGCGCAGTAGGTTCAGAGCCATGAGTGTCCAGGCGATTGCGTGGGCTCCCTCCGGTGCCGTTCGCATCATCGATCAACGAGCCTTGCCCGAAGCGGAGATCACGCGCGATCTCGAGACCGCCGACTCGGTGGCCGACGCCATCAAGCAGCTCCAGGTCCGCGGCGCGCCGTTGATCGGTATCGCGGCCGCGATGGGTCTCGTTGCCGCCACGCGCGAGCAGCGGAGCGCTCCGCGCGCGGACTACCTGGCCCGATTGAAGGACTTCGCCGCCCTGCTGAAGGCCGCCCGCCCGACGGCGGTGAACCTGGGCTGGGCGCTCGACCGCATGGTCCGCGTCGCCGAGGGGACCCGGGGGGAAGGCGCGGACTTGTGGGAGCGGCTGCGCGCCGAGGCGACGGCGATCTGGGAGGAGGATCGCGCCATGTGCCGGCGCATTGGCGAGCATGGCCTCACGCTCCTCGCCGATGGTGCCAACGTGCTCACGCACTGCAACACCGGGGCGCTGGCGACAGGCGGCATCGGCACGGCGCTCGCGCCGATCTATCTCGCGCACGAGCAGGGGCGCCGGGTCCACGTCTACGTCGACGAGACTCGACCCCTGCTGCAGGGCGCGCGGCTCACGATGTGGGAGCTTGGCCATGCCGGGATCTCGTGCACGCTGATCACCGATGCCGTCGCGGCCACGCTGATGCGACAGGCCAAGGTCGACGTCGTGCTGGTAGGAGCCGACCGGATCTGCGCCAACGGCGATTTCGCCAATAAGATCGGGACCTACGGGCTGGCGGTGCAGGCGCGCCATCACGCGGTGCCGTTCTACTGCGCCGCCCCCTGGTCCACCGTCGATGCGTCGCTCGCTGAGGGTGATCTGATTCCGATCGAGCAACGCTCGCCGGCGGAGGTTACCGTAATCGCGGGCCGCCGCACTGCGCCGGAAGGGGCGACCGCGCTCAATCCGGCATTCGACGTGACGCCGGCGCGCTACGTCACCGGGTTCGTGACCGACCGGGGAATCGTCCAGCCTCCGTTTTCGGAGAGGGAGTCGCAATCATGACCGCTGTTCTGGCGCTCGATCAGGGAACCACCGGCTCCACCGCGCTCGTCATCAGCGCCGACGGCCGCGTGCTCGGCCGCGGCTATCGCGAGTTCACGCAGCACTTCCCCTCGCCTGGTGAGGTCGAGCACGACGCGGAGGAAATCCTGCGCGTCACCGTCGATGCCGCCCGCGAAGCGATTCGCCAGGCGGGCGTGAAGCCGCAGGCGATCGGCATCACGAATCAGCGCGAGACGGTGTGCGCGTGGGAGCGCGAGACTGGGCGTCCTGTGCACCGCGCGATCGTGTGGCAGGACCGCCGGACCTCAGAGCGCTGCGCGCAGCTCAAAAAGCAGAAGAAAGAGAAGCTCGTCACCTCACGCACCGGCCTCGTGCTCGACCCGTACTTCTCCGCGACGAAGGTCGAGTGGCTGCTCGATCACGTGAAAGGATTGCCGAAGCGCGCGAAGGACGGCGACGTCGTCTTCGGCACGATCGACACCTGGCTGATCTTCCGCCTCACCAACGGGAAGACGTTTGCGACCGATTACACCAACGCGTCGCGCACGATGCTGTACGACATCGGCAAACGCACGTGGGATCGCGACCTGCTCAAGCTGTTCGGCGTCCCGCCCGACGCACTCGCCGACGTGCGCAATTCGAGCGGCGATTTTGGGACGGCCGCCGCCGAGCATTTCGGCACGGCGCTTCCCATCACCGGCGTGGCGGGGGATCAGCAGGCCGCGTTGTTCGGTCAGGGATGCTGGCAGCCGGGCCAGGCGAAGAACACGTACGGCACGGGCGCGTTTCTATTGCTCAATACGGGAAAGCGTCGCGCCAACTCGAAGCGCGGTCTGTTGACTACCCTGGCGTGCGACGCGCGTGGGGCACCGGTGTTCGCGCTCGAAGGCAGCGTCTTTATCGCCGGCGCGGCGATGCAGTGGTTGCGCGACGGCCTCGGCATCATCACCCGTGCGGCCGAATCGGAGCCGCTGGCAAAAAGTGTCGCGGACACGGGCGGTGTGTACTTCGTGCCGGCGTTTGTCGGGCTGGGTGCGCCGCACTGGGAGCCGAATGCCCGCGGCACCATCGTCGGCCTGACGCGCGGGAGCAGTCGCGCGCATCTCGTCCGCGCCGCGCTCGAGGCGATGGCATTCAGCACCAAGGATGTCCTCGACGCAATGGTCGCCGACGCCAAGCTCAAGCTGTCGAGTCTGCAGGTCGACGGCGGCGCTGCGGCGAATGATTGGCTCATGCAGTTCCAGGCCGACGTCCTGGGTGTGACCGTGGCTCGGCCTGATCTCGTCGAGACGACCGCGCTCGGCGCTGCGGGACTCGCCGGGTTGGGCGCTGGAATCTGGAAATCGTCGGGCGACTTTCTCGCCGGCCGCCTGTTCACACGGTTTACGCCGAGCGCGCACCGTCGCGCCGTGCAGGCACGCGCGACGGAGTGGCACCGCGCGGTGCAGACGGCGTTGCACTGGGCTGAATGAACGAAACGCCTATTAGCGAGCGGAGGTGTATACTTCAGATATGAAAGCAGGCACGAAGTTCGCTTTGGGGGCGGTGCTGATCGTGGGCTCGGTCGGCTATCTGATGGCGTCCGGCATCAAGCAGACGGGACAGTATTTCCTCACGCCCAGCGAGCTGGCGCAACATGTGTCGGCCGATCCGTCGTTCTACGACCTCGGGCTGAAAGTCGGTGCCCGCGTCGTCCGCGGGACGGTCGCCAAGGACGTCGCGACCCAGACCCTGAGCTTTCACATCACGGATGGGACGGTCAACTATCCCGTCGTTTTCAAGGGACTTCCGCCCGACACTTTCACCGACTCCGTTGAAGTCGTCGTCGAAGGACGACTGCAACGCGATGGCGTGATTCACGCGACCAACGTGCTGGCGAAGTGCGGGTCGCGCTACGAAGCCGTTCCCAAGGCGTAAATGACGCTGCTCGGATCACTCTCCCTCTGGCTCGCCTTTCTGGTGGGCCTGTGGGGAGCGATCACGGGCTTCGCGGGCGGTGCGCAGGGGCGCGCCGATCTGCAACAGAGCGCGCGCCATGCCACGTTCGCGCTGTTCGCCGCGCTCGCGGTCGCGGTCATCTGTCTCGAGATCGCGATCTTCCGGCACGACTTCAGCGTCCAGTACGTCGCGTCGCGCACGAGCCGCAACCTGCCGACGTTCTATCTCTGGTCCGCGCTCTACTCGGGGCAGGAAGGCAGCCTCCTGTTTTGGGCCGCCGTCCTCAGCCTGTTCGGAGTCCTGACGCAGGTGCTCACGAGCCGGCGCCATCGGATCTATCTGCCGTACGTCGCCGCCGTCACGTGCCTGGTCGCCACGTTTTTCGTGAGCGTGATGCTGTTCGCCGCCAACCCCTTCCAGCGGCTGCCGTTCACGCCGATGGACGGGTCGGGGATGAACCCGCAGCTGCAGAATCCCGGCATGGTCTTCCACCCGCCGATGCTGTACCTCGGCTACATCTCGATCACGATCCCGTTCGCGTTCGCGATCGCCGCGCTGCTGACGAAGAAGCTGGACGCGGAGTGGCTGGTCGCGGTCCGGAAATGGACGCTGGTGTCGTGGCTCTTTCTCAGCGTCGGGCTGCTGATCGGGATGTGGTGGGCCTACGTGGAGCTGGGATGGGGCGGGTACTGGGCCTGGGACCCGGTCGAAAACGCCGCGCTGCTGCCGTGGCTCGTGATGACCGCCTTCCTGCACTCCGTGATGGTTCAGGAAAAGCGCGGCATGCTGAAGAAGTGGAATCTGGCGCTGATCATCGGCGCCTGGGTGCTGTCGATCTTCGGCACGTTCCTGACCCGCTCTGGCGTCATCTCGAGCGTGCACTCTTTCACGCAGTCGCCGGTCGGGTACTTCTTCCTCGCATTCCTCGTGGTCACCGCGGTCGCGAGCTTCACGCTGTACGCGACGCGCCTGCCGCTACTCGAGGCCGAGGCCACGCTCGAATCGATGGTGAGCCGCGAGGCCGGTTTCCTGTTCAATAACCTGCTGCTGATCGGAATCGCGTTCTCGGTGTTGTGGGGCACCCTGTTCCCGATTCTCTCCGAGGCGGTGCGCGGCACCAAGATCACGGTCGGCCCGCCCTTCTTCAATCAGGTCAACATTCCGCTCGGACTCGCGCTGCTCGCGATGACGGGTGTCGGTCCGCTGATCGCCTGGCGCCGAGCGTCGCTCGCGAATCTGCGCCGGCAATTCGCCGTCCCCGCGACGAGCGGCGTGTTCGTCTTGCTCATCCTGCTGGTCGCCGGCATGCGCGACGTCGGCGCGCTCATGGCGTTCAGCATCGGCGGGTTCGTGCTGGGGACCGTCGTGCAGGAATTCGCGCGCGGCACCCGCGCGCGGCACCGCCAGTACGGCGAGGTCATTCCGGTCGCGCTGGTGCAGCTCTTATCGCGCAATCGCCGGCGCTACGGCGGTTACATCGTGCACGTCGCGATCGTGATGCTGTTCGTCGCCTTCGCCGGCATGGCTTTCAAGACCGAGACCCAGGCGACGCTGCGGCCGGGTGAGACGGCGACGCTGCGGGGTCCGGACGGCCACGTGTACTCCTTCACCCACCTCGGCATCTCGCAATACAACGCGCTCAATCGCCAGGTCACGGCCGCGCTCGTCGAGGCGCAGCGGGACGGCAAGCCGATCGGCCGCCTGCGCACCGAGAAGCGCCAGCACGTCGATGCCCTCGGCCGGCCGACCTTCGAGCCGTCGACGGAAGTCGGCATCATGAGCGGTCTGCGCGTGGACCTGTACGTCGTGCTTGCCGGTCTAGTGAACGGGACGGAGCAGGCGGTCTTTCGCTTCACGATTAATCCGCTCGTCTGGTGGGTGTGGTTCGGCGGCTTCGTGCTCGTGATCGGCGGGCTGATCGTGCTGTGGCCGGGCGGCGTGGTGGTCGCGGTGAAGGGATCGAAGTCATCGCCGGCGCAAGCGGGATATGCCGTGAAGCTGGAGGCAGAGCGGTGAGCGATCAGCTGAGTCGCCGAGCGTTCTTCGCATTCGCGGCGGCCGCCACCGGCGCCGTCATTCAGGACACCGTTCGGGCCGGGCGAGTCTACGATCCGGAGCGGGCCGGCCACCCCCGGGAGCCCATCACCGCAGCCGACAACGATGCCGGCATTCAGGCAGTCGAAAAAAAATTGCGCTGCACCTGCGGCTGCGGGCTGGACATTTACACCTGCCGCACCACCGACTTCACGTGCACCTACAGTCCTGCCCTGCACAAGGACGTGCTGCGGCTCGCGGGGCAGGGAAAGAACGCCCAGGAGATCGTCGACGCGTTCGTGAAGCAGTACGGGGAAGCGGCCCTGATGGCCCCGCCGAAACGCGGCTTCAACCTCGCCGGCTACTTCGTCCCGTCGATTGTGATCGTCATCGCGGGCGCGTTTCTCGTGCGCGCCATCCGCCGCTGGACGCGCGAGGCGCAAGCGCAGGCGCCGGCCGGCGCGACGTTGCCGCCCGACGCCACACCCGCCGAGCTGGAGCGGTTGCGCCGCGAGCTCGACCGGCTCGATGCTTGAGCTGATTCTCGGAATCCTGCTTGCCGCGGGGGCGACGTACTTCGTATTGCTACCGATTCTGCGGCCGCCGCTGGATTCTGAGGGCACTGAGCCCGGCGGCGACGAAGGGGAAGACCCCGCCGACGACATGAGTCCGCAAACGGTCGCGCTCCGCGCGCTCAAGGAAATCGAGTTCGATCGCGCGACCGGCAAACTATCCGACTCCGATTACGAGCAACTCAAAGCGAAGTACACGCAGGAAGCACTTACTGCGATGCGCGGTGAACCTCGGCTGATCCCGGGCGCACGCCCGGGGATCACCAAAGCCCGCGCCGCAGCGTCCTGTCCCGAACATGGTGTTCGACCGGAGAAAGATGCGGTCTTCTGCTCCGAATGCGGCCGGAGGTTGGGTTCCGCCCCCGGCTACTGCGCCCGCTGCGGCTCGGCGCTCGAGGACGATGCCCGCTACTGCAATCGCTGTGGAGCCCGCGTCGCCGCCTAACTCTTGCATTTTCGAGTCCCATTTCCTATCAGTCTGCATCCCTGAACTCTGGAGCGCGTCGTGAACCGATGGGTTTCGCGGGTCCTGGTGGTGCTGCTGCTGATCGCGTTGACGGCCTCCACCGCGGACGCGCAGCGCCGCACCCGCCGCCGCGCGATCGTCAATTCCGGCCCCTCGTATGGCGCACACCTCGGCTACAACTTCGATGTGGACGAGCTGCTCATCGGCGCACAGCTCACCTACCCGTTCACGCCTGACCTCGCATTCTATCCGACGTTCGACTACTACTTTGTGAGCGGCGGATCGCTGTGGTCGCTGAACTTTGACCTGAAGTATCGGCCGCCGACGACGTATCGCGCCTGGTATGTGGGCGGCGGGCTGAACTGGACGCATGCGAGCGCCGGCGGCGCCAGCGGCAGCGACACCAATCTCAACTTGTTCACGGGACTCGAGGCACAGCGCGGGCGGACACGGCCCTACGTCGAGGGCAAATTCATCCTCGGCAACGGCAGCTCGTTCCAGATTGTCGGGGGCGTCAGCTGGCGCTAGGCTAGAACTCGAAGCTCTCCATTTTTCGCAGCGCCAACCGCAACGGAACAATCGTGGCCGCCGCGCACAACGCGGCGGCCAGGATGAACCAGCCGATCATCGCGGGCGTGACCCCGATCGCCTGACCCTCCCACGCAGCCCGGACGTACGTCGTTACCGCGCTCGCCAGCGATCCCAAAACCGCGGCGAGCAACGCGATGGTCGCCATCATGAAGACGAGACCGCCGAATGACGTGGGGATCTGTGCCGCGTTCTCCGTCTCGAATTGCGGGTAGAGCGCTCCGAACGCCAGCGCCATCGCGCCGATCGCCAGGGTGAGCGCCGCCATCGTCGCGAGACTCAGGATCATCATGAAGGCCGGGACTTCGAGCAGCGCGTTCGTCAGGCCGGTGAGAAGCAGCCCCAGCACGAGCAGCGGGACCGTGCCGACCCAGTACTTCGACCACAAGAGCGCGCGCAGGTCGAGGGGCGACGATCGCAGCAGCCACATCTGCCGACCTTCGAGCGACACGGCGGGGAAAATGAACCGCGCCGCAATGGACGCGAGGACAAAGCCTGCCAGCCCGAGATTCAGAAACGACACGAGATTCACGTAGAAGAATCCGACGGGCTCGCCGCGATGCAGCGGCAGCGCCTGAATATTGAAGAGATAGACAACGACGAGCACCGCGAGCAGGATCAGCTGGCTCCACTGCGTCGTGTCGCGGAAGAACAGCTTGATGTCTTTGAGCACGAACTCCCGCTTCGCGACCGGCAGCCACCGGAGCAGTGAGCCGACCGTCCAGCGCCACAGGCCGCCCCGAATGAACCGCTCCGCCCCTTCCTGCGCCTTGGTGAACCCCTGGGCATACAGCGCGCGGTGCAACAGCGCGCCGAACGTTACGAACGCGGCGGCGGTGCTCCACAGCAGCACGAGCGGCAGGGGATCGAACTCGTTCCCCAGGAATCCCATGATGGCCTGGGACGCCCACTCGCTCGGGAGAAAAGGCGATGTCGGACCGCGCAGCAGGATGACGAAATCGAGCAGGTTGCGGAATCCTTCGGGCCGAGCGAGCTGCTCGGGCCGGATCACGCGGAACAGCAGAATGACGCCGCCGGCCGCGCCCAGCGCGATGATCGACAACAGATCGCGGGTGCGCCGCGCGGGGAAAATGTTGACGAGGATCAGCGTGAGGGCCGATCCGACCACCGCCGGCAGAATCAACATCGGCACGATCGCGAGAATGGCGTACGGCGCGAACAGGATCCCGCCCTTGAACACGACACCGTACGCCGCGAGGATCGGCACCGCCATCAGCGCCACCATCCACGACGAGTGCAGCAGCGTTTCGCCGAGCTTCGCGAGATAGAGCCGCAGCCAGTCGACCGGCGCCGAAACGAGCAGGTCGAGATCTTTGGCGAGGAAGAAGCTCGAGAGCGCCGTAATGACGTTCGAGAGCACCAGAATCGAAATGAACGAGAGCAGGATCAGGCCGAGGATTTTCCCGGGGATCAGCGGCCCCAGCTCTTCGACCGCCCGCAGGCTCTTCAGGATCTTGTACAGGATTCCGAAGACGCCGAGCCAGAATAGCCCCGCGACGATCGCCAGGATGACGAGCTTCCCGGTGCCGCCGCTGGCGCGCTCTTCGCGCAGCCGCTGCAACGCGGTCCGCCATTTGGGTTGGAGCACATGCGCGAGCGACGGCTGCTTCATTTGCCCAGCACCTCGACCAGCTCCCGTACCTGCGCGCCGCCCGTGAGCTTCAGGAAGAGCTCCTCGAGACTGGCGTCGCCAGCCTTGTGCTGGAGGCGTACGTCACTGACCGTCCCCGCCGCGACGATCTTGCCGTGCTGGATGATCGCGATCTGATCGCACATCGCTTCGGCGACCTCGAGCGTGTGAGTGCTCATCAACACCGTGCCGCCGCGCTCGACGAATTGCCGGAAGATGTCCTTCAGCAGCCGCGCCGCCTTTGGGTCGAGCCCGACCATCGGCTCATCGACGACGATGCACTCCGGGCGGTGAATCAACGCGCTCGAAATGATCAACTTCTGCCGCATCCCGTGGCTGTACGCTTCGATCAGCTCGTCCTTCCAGCTCGTCAGCTCGAACACCTCGAGCAGCTCGGCGACGCGACGTTCGACGGTGTCGCCCTCCTGGCCGTAGAGCCCAGCGACGAACCGCAGGAATTCCGCGCCGGTGAGCTTGTCGTAGACGAACGGGCGGTCGGGAATGAAGCCGAGCCGCATCTTGGCGCTGAGCGGATTGGTGTGGACGTCATCGCCGCCGAGCAGCACGCGGCCCTGCGTGGGCCGGAGAATGCCGGCGATCATCCGCAGCGTCGTCGTCTTGCCCGCGCCGTTCGGCCCGAGACAACCGTAGAGCACGCCGCGCGGAACGTGGAGGGAGATGTCGTCAACGGCAACAAAGCTGCCGTAGAGCTTGGTCAGGTTTTCCAGGCGGATCATAGCACCTCGAGCTTCAGCCGGCCGACGAGCGGAACGAGCTCGATCTGGCGCGCCAACCCGCCGGTCGCGACCGGATAATGCGCCGCGTCAGCGGGGAATTGATCGAATGTCGGGTCGACCGCGATCCAATCGTTCAGATAGACCTCGGCCCACGCGTGGTAGTAAAACCTGCCGTTCAGGTAGATCAGGCCGCCGACCGTGCGCGCCGGCAACCCGGTCGAGCGGGCGAGCGCGACGAACAAGATCGCGGCGTCGTTGCAATCGCCGCGTGCGGTCTCGAGCACCGCCACGGCGCTCGGGACGCTCCCCGGCGGCGGGATGGCGCGGCGCAGCGAGCGGTGAACCCAGTGCGTCAGCAGCTCGGCGACGCGCGCCGGCGCGCGCTCGCGCTCGATGACGCGCCGGGCCTGCGCGGCAATCCTCGGGTCGTGACTCTGGATGAGCGGCTCGGGAGCGAGCCACCGCGCGAGCGCGGTGTCGCGCGAGGGCAGGCGATAGGGTACGGCGTGGGCCTCGAGGGCTCCAGCCTGGACGATCTCGACCGTATCTCTCCCGTTTCGCCGCAGCCGGAGCCGCTCCCGAAGCTCGGGATTGGATTGCACGCCGGCGACCAGTGCCGTCAGTGGTACAATCTCGCCGGGTGGAGGAGCGGCGGTGCTCCTGGCAATGCGGACGGTGTCGCGCTTCTTGAAGTTCTGATAGACGATTTCGAACGCGGCACGCTCCATCGCGAATCCGTCGGCCGTCGCGAAGACGAGGCCTCCCTGGGCGTCAATCCAGCTGCTCATCGGAACGCCCAGCGCATCGTGGTCGATCCGGAACGCCCGCACCGTATCGAAGTGCACGGGGACCCAGGCCATCGATGTCGAGTCGAGGTCTGCGCTGTCGGACACGACCAGGGTGGACTCCGCGGATACCCGCGCCGTCACATCGCGGCCGGTGAGCAACAGGGGGTCGAAGAGTCGAGCGGTATAGGCGTGCCCTGACCGCAGCTCGCCGCCGAAAGCGAGGCGCAGCGGCAGCAAGGTCGGCAGGGTAATCGGCCCCTTGAGCGGGATCCGGGTTGTCTGCGAGTCGCCTGCCGCGACGATCGCGACGAGCAACACGGTGTCCCCGATGACTCGGCCATGCGCCGTAAACTGGCCGAGGTCACCGTCGAACGTGGTCTCGACCGTTTCCAGCCGCAGCGCGCGCGAGAGCGTCGCGATGCTGCGCGCGCTGGTGCGGTGCATCGTGCCCAGGGCGGGGACGTCCAGCACGAACACGTTCTCGACGCGGAGCGAGCTCGCGAGCGTATCGATGGTGGTGGAGGAGTAGCCGACCTGCTGGCCACCGACGGCGAGCCGGTAGAACAACGCGCCGGGTGGGACGGCGAGCGCGGCGGCCGCGAGCCGTGCCCCGGTGGGCCGGAACACCTCGCGTTTGACCAGCCAGCCCAGCGACAGCACCCACGCGGCGAGAATCGCGATGACCCAGCGGCGCCGGTTCACGAGACCGCCCGCTGCAGTGCCGCCTCGAATACCTGTTGATCCTCCGGACGCTCCACGATGAACGACACGTCCGCGGGGAACTGCGCGCTGCCGAGGTGCGCGTGCAGCACCGTCGCCATGATCTCCGCGGCATCCTCGAGCGTCAGATTCCCGGCGCCCGTGCCGAGCGGCGGGGCGCTGAGGTGGGCGAACTGCCACTCCCGCGCCTGATGCAGCGTCGAGAGCCAGGCACGCGCCACGTTCCCGCGGGTGACCGGCTCGGTCTCACTGCGAATGACGGCGTGAATGACGAATTCGGCAGGCAGGTCGCCGCCGGCGGCGGTCACGACCGCCGCGCCGACGGCGAGCTCGCGGCTCAGGCGGATGCGGTGCTGGAACTCCTCGCCGCCGACAACCTCTACGCGGCGCAGCGCCGCGGCGGTGGGGTCGAGTCGAGTTGTGGCGGGGCGGACGATTGCATCAGCGGCGAACGACGCGAGATCGTCCACGACTACGCGAATCACCTACCGGTCATTTCCCGGGAGCGGCGGTACATCGCCGTCGCTTCATCGGGCCGGTTCAACCGGTCGAGCACTTTGCCGATCCCGTACAGCGCTTTGGGATTCGCCGGCTGCAGCTCGACGGCCCGCTCATACGCCTCGAGCGAGCCCGCGAGATCGTCCAGGTGGTTGAGCGCCTCGCCCAGGTAGTACCAGGTCGCGGCGCGTCCCGGCTCGACTTCCGCCGCGCGCCGCAGCTGGTCCGTGCCCTCACGCCACTGGCCGCGGCGCGTCAGGACGATGCCGAGGTTGAACAGCGCCTCGACGTTGTTCGGGTCGGCCCGCAGCACGCGCTGCAGGTCGCGCTGCGCCGCGGCGTAGCGCACGGTCGCGCCAAGGATCGCGGAGCGGTTGAGCAGCAGCGCGAGATTGTCGGGCTCGGTCTCGAGGGCGCGGTCCAGCTCCGCGAGCGCGCCATCGCGGTCACCCCGGGCATCGAGAATCAGTGCCAGGTTGTTGCGCGCCTTGACGTGCTTGGGATCGCGGCCCAGGAGCTCCCGATAGGAAGCCGCCGCGCGGTCGACCTCACCGCGCTCGCTCGCCTCGCGGGCCGCGACGTACAGCGGGTCGTCAGCCGCCGGAGCCGGTGGCTCCGGCGCGGGGGCGGGGGCGGGGGCGGGGGCGGGCGGGGGCGGGGCCGAGGCCGGGGCCGGAGCACCGGAAGCGGGAGGCGCTGGAGGTGCTGGGGCCGGGGCGGGCGCCGGAGGTTCCCGCTCGCTGTCTTCCAGCCTGGCCGTGACGTCGGTAGGTCGTGGCGCTTCTACAGGCTGCGCAATCCGCAGCGGCGGCGGTTGCCCGTCGCGCGCGACGTCGTGCGGGGTCGCGATCGCACCGGTCTGAGTGAGGTTTTCAGCCTCCTCGATTAGCTCGGCGGCCACACGCGCTCGCTCCTGCGACGTCTGCCAGCGGCGCTCGCGGCGCGGACCGCGTCCATCGCGGTTCATGTCAGGACCTTGGCAGCTGTGGTCATCGGGGATGCTAACGTAGGAAAGTGGAGAGTTGACCGCAAGCCGGTAACCTATGTAGCCTCAAAGTCTATGCCCGGTGACGCGCTCATCGTGCGCGGAGCACGCGAACACAATCTCAAAAACATCGATGTCGAGCTCCCCCGGAACGCCCTGGTGGTGTTCACCGGGTTGTCGGGCTCGGGGAAGTCGTCCCTGGCCTTCGACACAATCTATGCCGAAGGGCAGCGGCGCTACGTCGAATCGCTGTCGGCCTACGCGCGGCAGTTCCTCGGTCTCATGGACAAGCCGGACGTCGATGCGATCGAAGGGCTTTCGCCCGCCATCTCGATCGAGCAGAAGACCGCGGGTGCCAATCCCCGTTCCACAGTGGGCACCATTACCGAGATCTACGACTACCTCCGCCTGCTGTGGGCCCGCACGGGGACGCCACATTGCCCCAACGATGGCTCGCCGGTCGAACGGCAGTCCGCATCGCAGATCACCGACCTCGTGCTCGAGTGGCCGGAAGGGACCAAGATTGAGGTGTTGGCGCCACTGGTGCGCGGCCGCAAGGGTGAATTCCGCGACGTCTTCGAGGCGATGCGCAAACAAGGCTTCGTGCGCGTCCGCATCAACGGCGAGACTTACGACCTGTCGAACGTCCCCAAGCTCAATCGCCGCCAGAATCATGACATCGCCGTCGTCGTCGACCGGCTGGTCGTGCGGCCGGCGGATCGCGGCCGACTCGCCGATTCGATCGAGACCGCGCTCAAGGCGGCGGAAGGCGTGGTGGAAGTCGTGCGGCAGACCGGCAGCCCGCGCTCCCGTCTCTTTTCAGAGCGCTATGCCTGTCCAAAGTGCGGCCTGTCGCTTCCCGAGCTCGAGCCGCGGCAGTTCTCATTCAACTCGCCCTATGGCGCCTGTCCCGATTGCTCGGGACTCGGCACGCGCCGCGAGGTCAACGCCGATCTCGTCTTGGGCGATCACAGCCTGTCGATTCTCGAGGGCGTCGTGCTGCCGTGGGGCGAGCCGAGCGGCTATCTAAGGAAGGTGGTGCTGCCGGCGCTCGCCAAGGCGTACAAGTTCGACCTGAACGCGGCGTGGAAAGATCTGTCGCCCGCGGTGCAGAAGATCCTGCTGCGAGGCGCGCCGGGGAAAACGATCACCTACCAGTACGACAGCGAGCGCTGGCACGGATCGTATGAATCGGGCTGGAAGGGCGTGCTCGATCACGTCGAGAAGCGCTACCGCGAAACGGCATCCGACGGAGTGCGCGAGCAGCTCGAGCAGTACATGGTGGAGCAACCGTGTCCGACCTGCGGCGGGCGGCGACTCAAGCCGGAAAGTCTGTCGGTGCTTGTCGCGGGGAGAAGCATCGGCGACATCGTGTCGCTTCCCGTGCGCGAGGCGCTCGACTTCTTCGCGAAGATCCCGCTGCGTGGCCCGGGCCGCGCGGGGCTGGACCCCGACATCTCACGGCCGATCCTGAAAGAAGTGAACGACCGGCTGCGGTTTCTCGTAGACGTCGGTCTCGACTATCTCACGCTCGAGCGCTCGGCGGTCACGCTCTCCGGCGGTGAAGCGCAGCGCATCCGCCTCGCGACGCAGATCGGCAGCAGGCTCGTCGGGGTGCTGTACATCCTGGACGAGCCGTCGATCGGCCTGCATCAGCGCGACAACGCGCGCCTGCTGGCGACGCTGAAAGAGCTGCGCGATCTCGGCAATACGGTACTGGTCGTGGAGCACGACGAGGAAACGATCCGCGCGGCCGACTATGTGGTGGACTTGGGGCCGCGCGCCGGGCGGCATGGTGGAGAAGTCGTTGCCGCAGGACCGCTCGACGACGTGCTGCGCCACCGCGACTCACTGACGGCCCGTTACCTGCGCGGCGAGCTCCGCATCCCTGTGCCACCGCAGCGCCGCATCGCCAACGCCGATCGAATCCTGCGCGTCCTCGGCGCGAAGCATCACAATCTCAAGGATCTGTCGGTCGATTTCCCGCTCGGCCTGTTCGTGGCCGTGACCGGCGTTTCGGGCTCCGGCAAATCGACGCTGGTCACCGACATCCTGTATCAGGCGCTGGCACGCCATTTCTATCGCGCCAAGGTGGTGCCGGGGGCGCATGAGCGGCTCGAAGGGCTCGACCACATCGACAAAGTGATCGATATCGATCAGAGCCCGATCGGTCGCACGCCGCGGTCCAATCCCGCGACCTACACGGGGCTGTTCACGCCGATTCGCGAGCTGTTCACGTATCTCCCCGAGTCCAAGCTGCGCGGCTACGGGCCGGGCCGGTTCTCGTTCAACGTCAAAGGCGGGCGGTGTGAGGCCTGCCAGGGCGATGGGTTGGTGAAGGTCGAGATGCATTTTCTGCCCGACGTCTACGTTCCGTGTGAAGTCTGTAAGGGCCGGCGTTACAACCGTGAAACGCTGGAGGTCCGGTACAAAGGAAAGTCGATCGCGGACGTGCTGGACCTGACGGTCGCCGACGCGCTCGACTTCTTCGAGCATCAGCCTCGTATCAGGACGAAACTCGAGTTGCTCAACGACGTAGGTCTGGGATACATCCACCTCGGACAGTCGGCGACGACCCTGTCGGGCGGTGAGGCCCAGCGCGTGAAGCTCGCGACTGAGCTCGCCAAACGCGACACGGGCCGGACGCTGTATATCCTGGATGAGCCGACGACCGGATTGCACTTCGAGGATGTCCGGCTGCTGCTCGAGGTACTGCACCGGCTGGTGGACAAGGGAAATACGGTCGTCGTCATCGAGCACAACCTCGACGTCGTCAAAACCGCCGACTGGGTCGTCGATCTCGGCCCGGAGGGCGGAGAGCTGGGCGGCCGTGTCGTCGCGGAAGGGCCGCCCGAGAAGATCGCGCTGGCCAAGGGCTCTCATACGGGCGTATTCCTGCGCAAGGTGTTGCAGGCGGGAGACTAGACGGTAGGTTGAACGAGGCAAAGGAGCACGCGTGTTGAACGGCCCCGAAATCCCCTTGATGGTTCTGTTCGTGTCGCTCGCCACGGTGTTCGTGTTGCGCGGGCCATTCGGACGCGCGCTTGCCGAGCGTCTTTCCGGCCGGGCACGCACCGGCGCCGAGGACCAGGATGTCCAGGAGCTCAAGGGTGAAGTCGAGGAGCTGCGTACGCAGCTCGCCGACGTACAGGAACGATTGGATTTCGCCGAGCGCGTGCTCGCACGTCGCGACGACCGGGCGGACGCGTTGCCAAAGGGCGCCGCGGAACGCCGGTGAACCCTGACGATATCGTCGGTCTCGTTGCCGTCGTCATGCTGTTTGGTGGTGGCACGGTGTTCCTCCTCGCCATTTCGCCGGTCGGCAAGGCGTTGGCAGCGCGCATCTCCGGCAAGAAGCATGTCGACGACGATGCCTCTGACGAGCTGAAAGATCTCCGGGGCGAGGTCGAGGAGATGCGGCACCTGCCCGAGCAGCTGAGCGAGCTGGGTGAGCGTGTGGACTTTCTCGAGCGGTTGGTCGCGAAACAGCGGGAAGCCGAGCGGCTTCCGCCTGCGAGGTAGCGCATGCCTCCTGACGCAATCGCTTTTCTCTTTACGCTGACCATCGTTGGGGCGACGGTATTGCTGTTCCCGTTGGTGCGGGCCTTCTCCGAGCGTATCCGGGGAGGAAAGAACATCGATGCTGGCGTGCGGGAGGAGCTGCAGCTGCTCCGTGAAGATCTCTTGGCGGAGATCCAGCAGGCGCGCCGCGAGATCGGTGATCTCGGCGAGCGCGTAGACTTCACGGAACGGCTGCTCGCGAAGAAGTCGCAAGGATGAGCGGCCCCGAAGCCATCGCGGCCTTCATGTTTTTCGGTGGCACGTTCTGGGTGCTCCGTCCCGTTGCGGCGGCGGTCGCCAAACGGATCGCCGGTGAGCATCGCAAGCCTGGGATCGATCCCGCCGAGCGGGACGAGATTCTGAACGAGCTCCACGCGGTTCGCGAGGAAGTCGCGGAGCTGGCCGAGCGAATGGACTTTGCGGAACGGCTCCTCGCCAAGCCACGGGATGGGTAATGGAAGACATTCTGGTGCTGTTCATTCCGATCGTGGCGGTTGGCGGGTTTTTCGCCTGGATGATCGCGCTGTCGCCGGTCGGGAAGGCCTACGCCGAGCGGCTCAAGCGCGGGTCGGCGGCGGGCGAAACCACCGAAGAGCATGCGGAACTGGTCGAATCAGTGGAGCAGCTGCGTCGGGAATTGGGGGAGCTGGCGGAGCGAATGGACTTCGCCGAACGGCTCCTCTCGAAGCAAAGCGAGGTCAAACGATGATCCTGGATCCAGGGACGGTCGGTGTCTTCATCCCGATCATCTCGGTCGGGGGGTTCTTCGCCTGGATGATCTCCCTTTCCCCGTTGGGAAAGGCGCTGGCTGAGCGTCTGAAGCACGGCCCGGTCCCGCGCGGGGACACCGCAGGGGATCAGGCCGAGTTGGTCGATAGCGTCGAACAGCTACGCCGGGAGGTGGCGGAACTGGCGGAGCGAGTAGATTTTACCGAACGGCTGCTCGGTCAGAATCAGGCTGCTCAGCTCGGAAAGCCGCGGTCGTGATGTTGCCCGCTGAAACGGGCGGCGTCACCACGGCGTAGGAGACCAAGTGCTTTTGCAAACGCCACCACCGACTCCGGTTATTCCGTTCGATCCGAATCAGCTGATTCCGCTGATCGGGATGATCGGCGGGTTTATCGTAGTCGGCGTCGTATTGTATGCCTTCTTCAAGTCAGACCTGGCGTCGGCGATGGCCGAGCGCATTCGCGCCGGCATCCACCGCAAGAAGCGGTGGAAGGGCTTCGGTCAGGAATGGATCGACACGCCGGGCGAGGGGTTCGAGTCGGGAAACGCGGAGGAGTTGGAGCACCGCCTGGCCCAGATGCAGGGCCAATTAGCAGAGATGGCCGAGCGGCTAGATTTCGCAGAGCGGCTGCTCGCGCAAAAGCGTGAGCGCTCACTGCCAGGAGCATAGGAAGCCATGGGGATCATTGATCGTCTGTCCACGCTGATCAAATCGAACATCAACGATCTGATCTCGCGCGCCGAGAATCCGTCGAAAGTTCTCGAGCAGCTCATTGCCGACATGCGGAGCCAGCTGGCGAAAGCCAAGCAGCAGGTTGCCGCCGCGATCGCCGATGAGAAGCGGCTCTCCGCGCAGGCCGAGCAGGAAAAGAAACTGTCGGAGGATTGGGAGAAGCGGGCCGTCCTCGCGGTGCAGGAAGGACGCGACGATCTCGCCAAGCAGGCGCTGCTGCGCTACAACGAGCACGTGCAGGGCGCCGTGCAGCTGCAGGAGACGTGGGTCAAGCACCGTGAGGAGACCGATCGGCTCAAGGCGTCGCTGCGCCAGCTCAACGACAAGATCGAAGAAGCCAAACGCAAAAAGAACATCCTGATCGCGCGGCAGAAGCGGGCCGAGGCCCACAAGCGCATTCAGGAGACGATGGGCGCGATCTCCGACAAGAGCGCCTTCGAGACGTTCGAGCGCATGGCGGAGCAGATCGAGCACGAGGAGCGCAAGCTGATCGCCGCCGCGGAGGTGAACGAAGATCTTTCGGGCGATTCGCTCATCAAGCAGTTCCAGGGTATCGAGGTAAAGGCCAGCGCCGACGAGCAGCTGCTCGCGCTGAAGCGCAAAATGGGCTTGCTGCCCGGTGGGACGGAGCAGGCCAAGGCCCTCGGCAAAGGCGCGAAGGATGCCGAGTTGCTCGAGGATGACGACGCGGAGCAGAAGAGCTGAACGGGTCCGAAGCTCCTTCCTCTGAACGGTTGTCGAGCGCCACGTTTGTGGCGCTCTTCGTTGCGGCCCTCGTCGTCCTGTTCATCCTCAAGGTCATCGATGTTCTCCTGCTCGTCTTCCTCGCCATCCTGCTGGCCGTCTACCTCTCGGCCATCACGGACTGGCTGGAGCGCCGGTTCCGGATGCGGCGCTGGATCGGGCTGACAGTCGCCGTCCTGGCGACCGTCGCCGGCGTCGCGAGCATCGCCGCGCTGCTGGCCCCGCCGGTCATCGAGCAGACCCGAGCCTTGGTCGGCGGCCTCCCGCAAACCCTCACGAACATCCAGAACGTGCTCGCGCGCTGGGCCAGCCAATATCCGGTGCTGGACCAGACCGAGCTAGCGAATCCGTCGTCCGGCGTCGTGTCGGGCCTCGTCAGCGACGCGGTGGGGTTCTTGAGCGGCTCGATCCTCGGGTATGTGCGTGGCGGCGGCAAGTTGTTCATCGAGGGCGCGAGCGTCGTTGTCATGGCGCTCTATCTCGCCCGCCAGCCGACGCTGTATCGCGACGGCCTGATCTCGCTGTTGGCGCCGCGTCACCGGCCTATCGCCAATAAGGTGTTCGACGACGCCTCCGCGACCCTGCGGGCCTGGGTCGTCGGCCAGCTCATTGCCATGTCGGTCCTCGGGCTGTTGACCGCCCTTGGGCTGTGGGTCCTCGGCGTCCCGTACTGGCTGTCATTCGGCCTGTTCACGGGACTCGTCGCGATCGTCCCGTTCTTTGGCAGCCTCGTATCGACCTTGCTGCCGGCCCTGTTTGTCGTCGCCACGGGCGATTGGGTCAAAGTGCTCCTTGTGCTCCTCTTGGGCGTGCTCGTGCACATCTTCGAAGCCAACGTCGTCGTGCCGCGCATCATGCAGCGCAAAGTCGATCTCCCTCCGGTGCTGACGATCGCCAGCGTGCTGATCATGGGCACGCTGCTGGGCGCGATCGGTTTGATCGTCGCCGTCCCCGTGCTGTGTGTGACGATGGTGTTGATCCGCCACATTCTTCATGGTCAGATCTACGGCGAACACGGGCCCTTAAAGCCTGCGGTTCTCCGTCCCACGGAGCCCTGGACAGGAGTCGAGCGCCGGCAAGTCGCGGGTGTGAAGAAATGACCACGCCGCAGCACCGGTTCCTGATCATCGCGGACGGCGATTTCGGGCCGCTGACCTCCAAGACCGCCAACTCGTGCATTCGCTATTTCCCGGAACGCATCGTCGCGGTCTTCGACCGCAAACAGGCCGGGAAAACGGTGCAGGACGTGCTCGGATTCGGCGGGAAAATCCCCGTCGTGGGCGATTTCGAGCGCGGCCTGGCTGCGGGGAAGGGTGCGACGGCGGTGATGGTCGGCATCGCCCCGGCCGGCGGCCGTCTGCCCGACGAATGGAAAGCGTGGCTCAAGATCGCGATCGAGAAGAAGCTCGAGATCTGGAGCGGCTTGCACACATTCATCGGCGACGATCCGGAGCTCGGCCCGCTCGCCAAGGCCCGCGGCGTTCGCATTCTCGACGCGCGCCGGCCCCCGCCGAATCTCCCCATCGCCGACGGCCGCGCCGCCGAAGTCGACGCCCTCGTGATACTGGCGGTGGGGTCCGACTGCAACGTCGGCAAGATGACGGCGCAGCTGCAGCTGCGCGACGCGCTGGTGAAACGCGGCCATCGCACCAGCTTCGTAGCGACCGGGCAAACGGGAATCTTTATCGAAGGCTGGGGCACTGCGGTGGACGCCGTCGTGGCCGACTTCATCGCGGGCGCCGCCGAGCAGCTCGTGCTCCAGGGCGCGAAGGACAACGACATCGTGCTCGTGGAAGGGCAGGGGAGCCTGATTCATCCCGGCTACTCGGGCGTGACCTTGGGGCTGCTGCACGGCTCGTGTCCCGACGCGCTGATCCTCTGCCATCAGGTCACGCGCGATTACATCGGCGACTATCACGGTCGCGAGCCCTGGGTGAAAATCCCGTCGTATTCCGAAATGATCGACATCTATGAGCGCGCGGCACACCCGGTACATCCGACCAAGGTGATCGGGATCTGTCTCAACACCTACGACATGGATGAGGGCGCCGCCCGAGAGGCCTGCGCCAAGGCCGCCGAGGAAACGGGGCTGCCCGCCACCGATCCCGTGCGCTTCGAGTCCGACATTCTGGTCGACGCCATCATCGGGGCTCGCGCAACGATTTGATCGCTGCTGCGGCGAATCGGTACCACGCGCCGCTCCTTCACCGCCTAACGTGCCGCCATGCGATTCCTCCACTGCGTGCACGCCGAATTCCTGCTCGTCTCGCCACGCCTCTTCCGAACGCGCCTCGGCCTCGCGCTGCTCGCGCTCGGCGTCACGCTGGTCTGGCTGCGCGCGCACGGCCTCGACTCACTGACGGTCGCGCTGCAAGCTGGAGCTCTGGGCGCAGTCGTCGGCGCGGCGGGCGTCGTGGGACACGAGAACGATCGCGCCGCTCTGACAACCGCCCTGACTCATCCCACAATACCGCTCGCCGTCGCGACGGGGCGCTGGCTGGCGATTGTGCTGCCGGCTGCCGCTCTCGCGAGCGCGATGGGAGTCGCAGGACCTGCCGGATCCGTTGCGGCGGGGATCATGGCGGCCGCCGCCGTGGGCGGTTTTGCGCTCGCCGTCGTGCTGCCGCTCGGCAACGGCGCCGCGCTGTCGCTCTTCCTCTTTATGGCGGTTGCCGGCACCGTCGCGCCGGAGCGGCTCGTCGATCTCGCCCAGCCGGGAGCCCTGCGTCTCGCCGCAGCGAGCGCGCTCGAGCTCGGCCCGGCGCTCTGGCACTACCGCGACATCGCGACGGGCGACGCTGGAGCCGCTCTCCATGCGATCGCGTGGAGCGGTCTCGGCATTCTGGTGGCCAGATGGCTGATTTCGCGCTCACGCTGAGCGACATCAGCACCCGTGGCGTTGGCCCCATTTCGCTGGCCTTGTTGCCGGGCGAGATCGCCGGCCTGGTCGGCCCGGCTGGGGCGGGGAAGACGACGCTGCTGCGGCTCGTGGGAGGCATCCGGCGGCTGGCGAGCGGCGAGGTGCGCGTGTGGGGAATGTCTGCAACAGACCCTGGGGTGCGCCGGCTAATCGGCTACTCGAGCGACAACCCGGTCTTTCCGCCCGGTCTGACCGTTCAGGAAGTGCTCCTCTACTACGCCCGGCTGCACTGCGCGCTGAGTAACGGACGCCGCCCCCAGGGTCTGGTTCGAGACGCGCTGGAAATTGCCGGGCTCGCATACTCAGCCGACACTCGTATCGAGGCACTGAGCCGAGGCGATCTGCACCGGCTCAGCCTGGCGCAAGCCGCGCTGGGCGGGCGGCGCGTGCTGCTCCTGGACGAGATCTTGTCGGGGCTCGACGCCATCGCACGACGCGACCTGCGCGGCCGGATCGCCCGGCTCGCGGCCGATGGCGTCGCGGTGCTCGTCACGTCGCGCGATCCCGCGGTGCTGGAACGGCTTGCCGCGCGCGTCCTCGTGATGTGTGATGGACGCATCGTCCGCGCCGGACCGCTGGCGACGCTGCTGGGCGAGCGCGTCCTCGAGGTGATTCTGGACGCGCCCCCGTCCGAGCCGCCGCCCGGCTTTCGGATCACGGAGACGGGCCTGGAAGCGCCGCTGGCCGGCAGGACGGTCGAGGCGGCGTTGGCGCTGTGCCGCGCGCATCGTCTGCCGGTTCGGGCGTCGCGGGTGCGGGTGAAATCGCTGGAGGAGGTCGTGCTGGAAACCCACGACGGGCGCTAGTACGTTTCGCCGCAATGAGCGCGGCGCAGCTTTCCCTCTTCAACACGCTGACCCGACGCGTCGAGCCGCTCGTGCCGCTCGCGCCGCCCCGCGTCACGTTCTACACCTGCGGTCCCACGGTGTGGAACTTCGCGCACATCGGGAATTTCCGGACGTTTCTGTTCGAGGACCTGCTGCGGCGCTGGCTGGAGCATTCCGGCTACGACGTGTTTCACATCATGAATCTCACCGACGTGGACGACCGCACCATCAAGGCGGCGCGTCAGGCCGGCAAGCGCCTCACCGAGCATACGGCGCCGTTCACCAAGGCGTTTTTCGAAGATCGCGACTATCTGCGGATCAAACCGGCGCACGTGTACACCGCGGCGACGGAATACATGCCGCAGATGATCGCGCTGGTCTCGAAGCTGCTCGAGCGCGGGGTCGCCTATAAAGGAGAGGACGGCTCGGTCTACTTCGCCATCGGGAAGTTTCCCACGTACGGCCGTCTCTCGCAGCTCGACAAGCGCGAGATCAAGGTCGGTGCGCGCGTCGCGAGCGACGAGTACGCGAAGGGCGACCCGTCGGACTTTGCGCTCTGGAAGAAAGCCGACGCGGAAGACGAGGCGGTCGGCGCCGCCTGGGATGCGCCGTTCGGCCGCGGTCGTCCGGGCTGGCATCTCGAGTGCTCGGCGATGTCGCTCGATGAGATTCGGAAGTGCTGCGGCGTCCAGACGCTCGACATTCACGCCGGCGGCATCGATCTGATCTTTCCGCATCACGAAAACGAGATCGCACAGTCGGAGGGCGCGACGGGCCAGACCTTCACGCGCCACTGGGTGCACGGCGAGTTCCTCAACGTGCGTGGCACCAAGATGTCGAAGCGTCACGGCAATTTTCTCACCGCGCGCGACTTGCGGGAGCAAGGCGTCGACGCCGCGGCCGTGCGGTTGCTCTTCTTTCAAACGCACTACCGTCAACCGGTCGATTTCAATGACGACGCGCTGGTCGCGGCGGGAGAGGGTGTCCGCCGCCTGGGGGAATTCCAGGGGCGTTTGGCGGAGAGTCGCTCTGGTTCGGGCGCGGATACCATTTCCGTTTTGGCCGAGCAGGTGCGTGTGGATGTCGCGGCGGCGCTCAACGACGATCTCAATGCGCCACAGGCGATCGCCAAACTGTTCGAGTTCGTGCGGGCGACAAACCGTGAGCTCGACAAGGGCGCGGGAGGTGCGACGAGCGCTTTGGCCGCGATTACGGAAATCGTGGGCGGTCTGTTCGATGTCCTCCCGACGCCCAAGAAATCGGATGCCGGCTTCGAACTGTGGGTCGCCGAGCGAGTTGCGGCCCGCAACCAGGCCCGTAAGTCCAAGGATTTCAAGGCCGCCGACGCGATCCGGGCCGAGCTCAGTGCCAAGGGCGTCGAGATCGAGGATACGCCGCTCGGGACGAAGTGGCGCGTGCGCTAACCTCCCTTGCCATAACGCGTTCGCCCGTCTAAGATACGAGTCTGTCGGATTCAGCCTTTACCAGCTGACGTAGCTCAACTGGCAGAGCAGCTGATTTGTAATCAGCAGGTTAAGGGTTCGAGTCCCTTCGTCAGCTCAAACCCGAATTCAGGGAAACAACAAACCCCGCGCGCAACGAAACGCGGGGTCTGTTGTCAGTGGGTGCGAGGGACCGAGGGGCCGGCGCGCTGGGTGGGGTGCCCGAGTGGCCAAAGGGAGCAGACTGTAAATCTGCCGGCGTCAGCCTACGAAGGTTCGAATCCTTCCCCCACCACTCAAGTGGCGCGCGGGCGTAGCTCAGTTGGTAGAGCATCAGCCTTCCAAGCTGAGGGTCACGGGTTCGAGCCCCGTCGCCCGCTCTGTCGGACGCTCGCGTAGCTCAGTCGGTAGAGCGCGTCCTTGGTAAGGACGAGGTCACCGGTTCAATCCCGGTCGCGAGCTCTGGGAACGACGAATTGTTACTGAAGCGAACACAAACCAAGGAATAACCGAGAATGGCAAAGGCAAAGTTCGAACGGAACAAGCCCCACGTGAACGTCGGCACCATCGGCCACGTGGACCATGGCAAGACCACGCTGACCGCCGCGCTGACGAAAGTCTCGGCCGACAAGGGCCTCGGGACCTACGTGAGCTACGATCAGGTGGCGAAGGCGTCGGAGTCGCAGGGCCGGCGCG
>Ga0207653_10000232_pt1 | contig 36881 bp, 30 predicted proteins | sample KBSK5251metaG_FD_184341 | JGI IMG/M metagenome (GOLD analysis project Ga0207653, IMG submission 184341) | Corn, switchgrass and miscanthus rhizosphere microbial communities from Kellogg Biological Station, Michigan, USA - KBS K5-25-1 metaG... | ecosystem: Host-associated > Plants > Roots >...
CCATCGTCAGTGCCCCTTGGTGTAACTGGCAACACGCCTGACTCTGGATCAGGAGAGTCCTGGTTCGATCCCAGGAGGGGCAATCTTCACGGGGTCGCTCGGCAAAGCCGGCGACCCCGTTTTCACTCAAGGCTTTCCGCTTGGCGCTGCGAGTCGGGACTGCACCTGCCCGAGAAGGTCCTCCTCGAGCCTCCCGGTCGACTTACACCTCATCTGGCCAATGAAGCCACCAGAGCTGACGTCGATTTTTTTTGCCGAGAACTTGATTCGCACTAAGGTCTCGTTTGCAGACCGTTCCTTTAGAGAGACCTCCAGCTTCGTCTTCGGTCCGAACCAGAATCCCGAGGGGCGGCCCCTTCCGACGTGAAGTTGGCATTGTACGTATGTCGAGTCGGTCGGAGCAGGTTCGCTCACAATCTCGCCCTTGGCACTGTCCTCCTTGGTGGTAGAGATCTGGAGTGCTGAAAGCGCTCCGTGGACTGCGCTCCAAACCACCTGCTTCGTCGCGCTGTATGATCGCTCCTGGCCCCTTAAGGAAGGAGGAGTCGCAAAAAGCAATCCTAGGGTTGCAACTGCGATGGTTCGTCTTTGCATGTTGGCCTCATGGTCCGTGGTTCCTCGGCATTCGGCGCTCCCAGCTTGCCATCACGATGGTCCGGCCTCGTCAAGGCGGCGTCAAGGAGGTAGTCCCTGGCGCTTGCTGTGTTGCCCGCTCAATCCCAGCTTTTGGGACCCTATGTTAGCCGTCGTCCTGCTATCGCTCTGCGCCCTTCCCGCACAGGGCCCGACAGCCACTGCGCGTACCGTCCCTACTCCCCCCGTCATCGATGGGCGGCTGAACGACGCCGCGTGGCGCGGCGTCCCGCCGATCACCGGATTCATTCAACGCGAGCTGCACGAAGGCGCGCCCATCACCGAGCGGACTGAGGTCCGCATCGTGACCGACGGCGAAGCGCTGTACGTCGGCGCGTGGCTGTACGACACCGATCCCTCAGGGATCGTCCCCGGCGAGAAGGTGCGCGACGGCGACATCACCAAGAGCGACTACTTCGGCATCCTGCTCGACACCTATCACGACCGCCAGAACGGATTCGTCTTCACGACGACGCCGGCGGCCATCGAGTACGACGCGCAGGTCGTGAATGAAGGCGAGGGTGGTGGGATTCAGCTCCCCGGTCAGACGCGCGCCAGCGCGGGATCACTCGGCGGCTTCAATCTCAACTGGGACGGCACGTGGACCGTCGCGACGTCGGTGGACTCGGCCGGCTGGTATGCCGAGTTCCGCATCCCGTTCACGACGCTGCGCTACGCTGCGGGTGAGCAACAGACGTGGGGCCTCAATCTGGTCCGATCGATCCGGCGCAAGAACGAAGAGTCGTTCTGGTCGTTCGTCCCGCGGCAGTTCTCGCTGATGAAGATCTCGCATGCGGGAACCCTCGCGGGTGTGCACGTGCCGACGCGCCGAGTGCTGACCGCCACGCCATACGCGCTGACGGGCGTCGAGCGCAACTTCGCGGTGGACCCGGAGGCAAAAGGGCGCGGCGATGTCGGCGGCGAGATCAAATACGGCGTGACGCCCAGCTTGACCCTCGATCTGACATACAACACGGACTTCGCGCAGGTCGAAGTCGACGAGCAGCGCACGAATCTCACACGTTTTCCGCTGTTCTTTCCGGAGAAACGACCCTTCTTCCTCGAGAATGCCGGCATCTTCTCGGCGGGTACGCCGCAGGCGGTCGATCTCTTCTTCACCCGCCGCATCGGTATCGACTCCCTGGGGCAGCCGGTACCGATCGTCGGCGGTGGCCGAGTGACCGGCCGCGTCGGCGATTTCACGGTGGGCGCGCTGCAGATCTTTACCGAAGGCGCGAACACGCAGGAGGCGATGTCTTACTCGGTGCTCAGGTTGCAGCGCGCGCTGGCCGCGCGCTCGCGCATCGGCGTGATTGCGATCCAGCGCATGGGTACCTCGCAGACGACCGACTGGAATCGCGTCGCCGCGATCGATGGCCGCATCGGCATCCACGATCCCTGGACGATCGACTGGTGGGGTGCGGCATCGGCCACGCCGGGCACCGACCGCGACGCCGGCGCCTACAGCGCTCGCGTCTCGTATGAAACGGGGTCGTGGAGCAACCTTGCACGATTCATTCAGGTGGGCTCGGGCTTCGATCCAGAAGTCGGGTTTCTGAATCGCGGCGGTGGGTACCGGTTTTACGAGACCACGATCATGTGGAAGAAGCGGCTGCCGAACAGCACCTGGCTCAAAGACTGGCATCCGCACGTCGGGTATCGAGGCTACTACGGGCTCGACGGCTACCGGCAGGAAGACCGCATCCACATCGACATCACCGAATGGTATACATCGAGTAGCGCCAACCTCGGCCCCGAAGTGAACGTCGAGCACCAGGGACTGCAGCAGCCATTCGCGATCGCCCGCAACGTCACGCTGCCCGTCGGTGCTTACGACTACACATCATTCGGGTTCGACGGCGCGACAAATCCGAGCGCGCCCCTGTCGCTGAACGTGCGCGCCGACGTCGGCGGGTTCTACAACGGCACGCGTCGTGGGGGCAGCGTAACGCTTGCCGCCCGGCGCGGCAGCTCGCTGACGACGTCGTTGCTCGTCGAGTACAACGATGTACGACTCCAGCAGGGCAACTTCACCCGCGTGGTGATCGCGCCACGCGTCGCGTACTTTTTCACGCCTCGCATCATGCTCCAGACCCTCGTCCAATACAGCAACCAGGTGCGCGCCTGGACGGCCAACGCGCGCTTGAGCTGGCTCAGCACGGCGGGCACGGGATTGTTCGTCGTGTTCAACGAAGGCCAGGAGGCGGACGGCTTCTTCCGCTGGGACCGGCCCCAGTCTCGATCGCTGATCGTGAAATACACGCGCCAATTTGGGAGGAATGGTGAGTAAAGCACTTGCCCTCGCGCTCCTCGTTGCGCTCGCGCCGATTTCGGCCGGCGCCGCCCAGCAGGTCGATACGACGCTGTGGACGCGCCTGCACTTCCGCTTCGTTGGCCCGGAAGGGAATCGCGCCATCGCCGCCGTCGGCGAGCCAGGGAATCCGCTCGTGGCCTACATCGGCGCAGCGTCGGGCGGCATCTGGAAGACGGAAGACGGCGGCGTGCACTGGCGCGCGGTGTTCGACAGCGAGCCGGCTCAGGCGATCGGCGCGCTCGCCATCGCGCCCTCCGCACACAACGTGTTGTGGGCAGGCACCGGCGAGACGTTCTTCATTCGCTCCATGACCGCGCTCGGCAACGGCGTGTACCGCTCCACCGACGCCGGCCGCAGCTGGCAGCACATGGGGCTCGATTCGACCGGCCGCATCGCCCGCATCGTCATCGATCCTGCGAATCCCGACATCGTCTTCGTGTGTGCGCTGGGCCGGGCGTACGGTCCCGCGCAACAGCGCGGCGTGTACCGCACCGCCGACGGCGGGAAGACGTGGGCCCGCGTGCTGTTCGTGGATCCGAACACCGGATGTTCGGACCTCGCCATCGATCCCGGTGACCCCAACACGCTGTTCGCCGGGATGTGGCAGTTCGAGGTGAAGACCTGGCACCTCCAGAGCGGCGGCCTCGGCAGCGGTCTCTGGGCGTCACGCGATGGCGGCGTAACGTGGAAGCGCCTCGTTGGTCGCGGGCTGCCTGTCGCCACTCACGCCATCGGCAAGGTCGCGCTCGCGGTCGCCCCCTCGAATCCGAACACGGTCTATGCCCTCATCGAAGATCGTGACCCGACGCTCTATCGCAGCGACGACCGCGGCACAACCTGGCGCGTGCAGTCGCGCAATCACGACCTGGCCGAGCGCGCGCCCTACTACGTGCGCTTCGCGGTCGCGCCGGACGACGAGGACCGGCTCTACTTCGTGTCGGTGCGGGTGACGACGTCACGGGACGGCGGTCAGTCGCTCACGCGCATCGGCTTCAACGCCGGAGGCGACACGCACGATTTCTGGATCGATCCGCTCAATCCCGATCGCATGATGATTGCGCACGACGGCGGTGCCAGCATGACGGTCACCGGCGGCAAGGCCTGGACCCGGATCGTGCTTCCCATCGCCCAGATGTACCACGTGAGCACTGACACGCGCGTGCCCTACAACCTGTACGGCAACCGCCAGGACGGCTCCTCGTATCGCATGCCGAGCCGGAGCCTCGGCGGCGGGATCAGCGAGGGGCAGTGGGGGCACGTCGGTGGCTGCGAGAGCGGCTTTGCCCTCCCGGACACAGTCGACAATACAACGGTATGGTCGGGTTGCTACGACGGCGGGCTCGAGGTGTACGACGTTCGCACTGACAACTCGCGCAACGTCCGCGTTTGGCCGGAGGCGGCCTACGGTTGGCGGCCCGCCGATCTGAAGTACCGCTGGAACTGGACGTTCCCGATCGTCATTTCGCCGCACGATCACACCAAGGTCTACGTCGGCAGTCAGATGGTGCACGTGACCAGGGACGGCGGGTCGAGCTGGCAGGTGATCAGCCCCGACCTCACCCGCAACGACACGACCCATCAGCAGAGCTCGGGCGGCGTGTCGACCGACAACCTGATGACCTTCGACGGCGCGACGCTGTTCGCGCTAGCGGAGTCGCCCGTGAAGGCGGGTGTGCTCTGGGCGGGCTCGAATGATGGTCTCATCCACGTTTCGCAGGACGGCGGCGCGCATTGGACCAACGTGGCGGCGAACATCCCCAAGTTCTCGACCTGGGCGAAGATCGTGAACATCGAGCCGTCGCATTTCGACGCCGGCACGGCTTACTTCGCGGCCGACCTGCACGAGCTCGACGACCTCGATCCCTACATCTATAAGACGACCGACTACGGGAAGACCTGGAAGGTCATCTCGACGTCGTTCCCACGCTCGCCCCTGTCGTTCGTGCACGTGGTGCGCGAGGACCCGGTGCGGCGCGGCATGCTGTTCGCCGGCACCGAGAACGGACTGTACGTGACGCTGGATGACGGCGCCAACTGGCTGGCGCTCCAGACCAACTTGCCGCACGCGCCGGTCTCGTGGGTCGACGTGCAGCCGCGCTTCCACGATCTCGTCGTGGCGACCTATGGGCGCGGGTTCTACATCCTGGACGACATCTCCCCGCTCGAGCAGCTCGACTCCAGGGCGCTCGCGAGCAACGCGACGCTGTTCGTGCCACCGCCCGCTTACCGCTTCCGCGACCGGCAGGGCGTGACCAACGCGCCGAACAGCGCGGTCCAGGCGGAGAACGGGCCTGCGGGCGTGCCGCTCACGTACTACGTCTCGACGGCGTTCGCGGACACGAACACGAGCGCGACGACCACACCGAACGTCACGTGTCCCACGGCCGCGGGCGGCGGCGGGGGGGCAGCGGCACCGGGGGACAGCACGCGGCGCAAGAAACCCGCACGGATCGTGATTCTGGATGGGCAGGGAGACACCGTGCGCGTGCTCGAGGGAGCGCGGAAACCGGGATTGAACCGCGTGTGCTGGGACCTGCGCTACAGCCCGCCGGCCACACCCAAACTCCGCACGCCGCCTCCGGGCAAGACATTTGTGCGGGTCGGCGCGGACGGCACGCGGCCGCTCGTCACCTGGGATCTCGATCTCTCGCTGCGCGGGCCGCTCGCACTGCCGGGGGCGTATACGGTGCAGCTCGTGTTCGCCGATTCGAACACGACACCTGTGACCGCGACGCAGCCGCTCACGGTCCAGAAGGACCCCAACACGACGGGGACCGACGCGGATGTGCAGGCGCAGGCGAAGCTCGCCCGTACGATCCGCGGCGAGCAGGACAGTCTGGCGCGCATGATCAACCGACTCGAGTGGGTGCGCAAACAGGTGCGCGATCTTGCCGCGCAGCTCCGTGACTCGGCCCTCGTGTCCGACTCCGCGGCCAAGCGCATCGCCGGCCTCGCCGACACGCTCGAGCGCCGCATCCTTCGCGTGGAAGGCGTGATGTTCGACGTCAACCTGACCGGCGCGCGCGAGGATGCGTTCCGCAATCCGATGCAGCTGTACGGCCGGCTCGCCGCGCTGCAGTCGGACCTGGCGGAAAACGGCGCGGACTTCGCCCCGACGTCGCAGCAGGTGGCGGTCCACGAAGTGCTGGCCCAGCGGCTCGCCGATGCCTCGACGCGGTTTGCCGATCTCCTGACGAAGGCTCTACCGCAATTCTCGGCCGAATTGCGAAAGACTCAGCTCCGCGACGTGATCAGCAGCGGCCTGCAATGATCGCAGTCCTGCTCGCCGTCGCGATCCAGCAGGCGCCCGCTGTGACGGGAATGCGAGTCGAGTACTCCACCAACCCGCTCGGCATCGATGCCGTGCGGCCCCGGCTGAGCTGGCGTATCACGAGCAGCGAGCGCAACACGATGCAGGCGGCCTACCAGATTCAGGTCGCTCGCAACAACACCGGGATCTGGGACTCGGGGCGCGTCGCGTCTGATGGCTCCGTGTTCGTGGTCTACAGCGGGCCGCCGCTCGCGTCGCGTACAGCGTATACCTGGCGCGTGCGTGTCTGGGACGCGAAAGGACGCGCGTCGCCCTGGAGTTCAAGCGCGTCCTGGGAGACGGGGTTGCTTGAGCCCTCCGACTGGACGGCGGTGTGGATCGGCCCCGCGCCGAGCCCCACGGCGCCATTGCTGCGGCGCGCGTTTCGGTTGAGCGCTCAGGTCGCCAGCGCCAGAGTCTACGCGACGAGCCTCGGCCTGTACGAGCTGTATCTCAACGGCCAGCGCGTCGGCGACCGCTTGTTCACACCTGGGTGGACATCCTACAATCGCCGCCTGCAGTACCAGACCTATGACGTCACGCCGCTGCTCCGTGCCGGTGACAACGCGATCGGTGCGGCCCTGGGCGACGGGTGGTACCGCGGCAACCTGGGCTTCAACGGCCAACGTGACGTGTACGGCAAGCGCCTCGCGCTCCTGTTACAGCTCGAGATTCGTTATCGCGACGGGCGCGTCGAGCGCGTCGTCTCGGATTCGCAGTGGAAGACGAGCACTGGTCCGATCGTCGCGTCCGACATCTATGGCGGTGAGACCTACGACGCGCGGCTCGAGAAAGCGGGTTGGGCGAGTGCCGGATTCGATGACAAGGCTTGGGCGCCCGTTGCACGGCTCCCCGCTCCCGGCTCCCGGCTCCTTGCTTCCGAATCCCCACCCGTTCGTCGCGTGGCCGAGCTGCGACCGACCGACATCCGTCGCAGCGCCTCGGGTGAAACGATATTCGACCTCGGTCAGAACTTCAGCGGCTGGGCCCGGCTCAAGGTGCGCGGGACCGCCGGTGCCGTGGTCACGCTGCGATTCGCGGAGGTGCTGGATCGCGACGGCAATCTCTACACCGCCAACCTGCGGCGCGCGAGCCAAACGGATCGCTACACGCTGAAGGGTGGTGGCGAGGAAGTGTATGAGCCGCACTTCACGTTCCATGGTTTTCGCTATGTCGGGGTCACCGGACTCCCCGCCGCGGCTGACACGAGCACCATCACCGGTATCGTCGTCTCGTCCGATCTGCCGCAGACCGGCACGTTCGAGACCTCGGACTCCCTGCTCAACCAGCTACAGCACAACATCGTGTGGGGTCAGCGCAGCAACTTCCTCGACGTGCCGACCGACTGCCCGCAGCGCGACGAGCGGCTCGGCTGGACCGGCGACGCGCAGGTGTTCGCGCCCACCGCCGCGTACAACCTGGACGTCTCCGGATTCTTCGCGAAGTGGCTGGGAGACGTCGCCGCCGATCAGGACCCGAGCGGCGCCCTGCCGTGGGTGATTCCGGATGTGCTCCACGCCGACTCGGCGAACGCGTCCGGTACCGCCGGCTGGAGCGACGCGGCCGTGATCGTGCCGTGGACGATGTACGTCGCGTACGGCGACCGCGCGCTGCTCGAGCGGCAGTATCCCAGTATGCGGGCCTGGGTCGACTTCGAGCACCGCCGCGCCGGTTCCGGTCTCATTTGGCGGCCCGGCTGGCAGTTCGGCGACTGGCTTGCGCTGCACAGCGACGATCCGTCGTACCCAGGCGCCACCACCAACACCGACTTCATCGCAACCGCGTACTTCGCTCATTCGGCGGACATCGTGGGGCGCGCAGCGCGCGCGCTCGGAAATGCGAGCGAAGCGACGCGGTACGAGACGCTGTTCCGGGACGTGAGGGCGGCGTTCAACCGCGAGTTCGTCTCGGCCTCCGGACGGGTAGGGGAGAACACGCAGACCGCTTACGCGCTGGCCATCGCGTTCGACCTGCTGCCCGACTCGCTCGTGCCCGCGGCCGCCGACCGCCTGGCGGCTGCCGTGCGCGCGCGGGACATGCATCTGACGACGGGATTCCTCGGCACGCCGCAGCTGCTCCCGGTGCTGAGCGCGACCGGGCACCTCGACGTCGCGTATGGTCTCCTGCTGCAGAAGTCGTATCCATCGTGGCTCTACCCGATCACCCGCGGCGCCACGACGATGTGGGAGCGGTGGGACGGCATCCGGCCCGACAGCTCGTTCGAAGATGCCGGGATGAATTCGTTCAATCACTACGCGTTTGGTGCGGTGGGCGACTGGATGTATCGCACCATCGGCGGGATCGAGCTCGACTCGCCTGGGGCAAAGAAAGTGCGGATCGCGCCTCACCCCGGCGGTGGTCTCACACATGCCCGGGCATCGCTCGAGACGCCGTACGGGACGCTCGCGTCGTCGTGGCGCCTCGACGATCAGCGATTCGTGCTCGATGTCACCGTTCCACCGAATACCTCGGCGGACGTGACGCTGTGGGGGACGACGGTCGATCGCGTGCGGGAAGGTGGACGCACGGTGAGCGGAGCGGCGCAGCGTGGCGCCAACGTTGTTGTCACGGTCGGCTCGGGGAACTACGCGTTCAGCGTGTCGCGATAGACCCAGACTCCGCGAAGATATGCGTTTCGCGGCCGGTCTCCGCGGCGTACCGTGCCGCGATCTCGCGCACTAGGCCCTCGCCACCAGTCGTTCCGAACACCGCCACAGTGCCACCGCTCCCGCCCCCCGTGATCTTCGCGCCAAACAATCCTTGAGCAGAACCCGCGGCCCGCACTAGCTCCACCAGTCTGTCCGTTCCGTCGCTGCCGAGCCCGCAGGCGCTGTAGCTCTGATGCGAGCCGTACATCAGGCTGCCGATCTCCGTGGCCACGCTCGGCTGCCGCGGTAAAACCTCGAGCAGCTCCGCAAACCGATCCACGCGCTCCTGTTCACCAACGGGATGCTGCGCGGCGCGCCGCACCGGATAGCGGCGCTCCGGAGAGACTGTGGTTGCGGTATCGATGATTCCGCCGTAGCGCGCCAGAAACTCCGCGCCCGACATCTCCTCTGGAAGCAAACGGTCAAGCTGCGCGAATTCTGCTGGCGTCAAATCGGCGAGGTAGCGGCCGCGCCAGCTGGAGTCGACGGTGAGAATTCGCAGTCCCATGAACGCTGCGGTGCGGACGGTTCCGTAGTCCGCCCCGGCAACGGCGTGGCTGATCCCGGAATCGATGCCGTAGAATCGATACCCCGCCGGGACATCGACGTAGCCTTCGATCGTCGCGGGCTGGCAATGCAGCTTCAACAACTTGTCCTTCCTGCCGCAGGCGCTCGTCATCTGGTCCATGATCCCGCACGGCGCTCCCACGACCTCGTTCTCGACGCGCTGGCACAGCGCCGCCAGCTCCGGTGGGCTGATGACGATGCCACAGCTGCTCGCGACCGCCGTGGCCGTCGCGACTTCCAGCGCGGCCGAGGAGGCAACGCCACGACCTTCGGGGACTGAGGAATCGATCTGGATCCGGAACCCGTGCGTTGTGCCGCTGCGGCGAACCAGCGCCTCGACGACGCCGACGACATAACTCGCCCAGCGGTCCCGCTCGTGCGTTCGGAACCACGCGGCCAGCTCGGTGGGCGGAGCCAGCGGCAGGTCGATCGTGAAGCGATCACTGCCGCCGTTCCGCACGCTCACGACATCGCAGCGCCGTGGCTCCTGAAGTTGGATGCGGGCGGATGTCATGCAGGCGAGCGGCAGCTGGAGGACGCGCGCGCCGCTGTAGTCGGCGATCCCGCCCATGACGTCGAGGCGTCCCGGCGCGCGCGCAACGAAACTCGGGGCTTGAGTCACTACAGGAGGCGACGGCGGCGCAGCGCACCCCGCAGCAGTGGCTCCACGACTTCGCGCAGCTTGGGGTTGGCGTATCCCACCCAGGCAACGTCGCTCGTGACATCCAGGCGCGCATCGAGCGGCGCGCCGGCGGGGTCGGTGACGATCACACCCGCCTCCCGCGCGATCAGGGCGGTACACAGATCGTAGGGGTGGCAGCACAAGCCGGTCGGATTGACGAGCGGGCGTAGATCGGCGATGAACCGGTCGTGGCCGGCCATCAACTCGTAGAGCTCGCCACCGGTACAGGCATACTGGTCCTCGAAACTCGCTGCGCGCTTGGGCTGCGGTGCGACGAGTGCCTGGACGATCTCATCGTCGATCGCCGCCAGGACGTCGCGCGCGCCCGGAAAAAAGCGCACGACGGTCGCGAAACCGTGAGCGATCGTCCCGGCCGCGGAGCGCCGCAACGTGAGCGACTCTGCAGCGCCTGTCAGGCGATTGTGGCGCCGCGCCTGCATCCCTTGGCCACGGATGGCCCAGAGCTGGTCAGAGAGGTGCTGCTTGAGCAGCGGCACCTCCGTCTGGACCGCGAGCTCGATATCCGAGAGGCGCGTCGCCGCGCCGCGGTTCGGCGCGACACCGGTGAGCACCCAGGCGCTCCGCTTCTGATACATCAGGCCGCGCGTGCCGTCGAGCGGATCGACCAGGAGTCGCCAGCGACAGTCTTGCTCACGCGTGCCGCGCGGCAAGACGAGCGGCTCGGCGAGGCCTTCCGCGATGACGCACAGCGGCTCGGTGCGCGCCAGCTCAGCAAGTCCGCGCGTCAGCGCCTCTTCCCCGATGCGATCGATCGCGTAGATCGTATCGCCGGCACCGGGCGCGTCCTCCGGGGCCGCCAGCTGCTCGGACGACTGCCGTTCGCACGCGTCGACCACCGCATCGCGCATGGCATCGTGCAACGCCTTGATCGGCTCGAGAAATCGCTCGACGCCCGCCACCTAACCGCCTTCCGTGTAATGGATGCTCGAGACCGCCTGCAGCTCCGCGGCTTTTTCTTCGGGCGCCGTGTCGTTGAGAAAGTTCCCGCCGCCGATCTCGGGGCCGGCGAGATACTTGAGGAGCCCGGGCTTGCGCAGCGGCGGATGGATCTCGATGTGGAAGTGAACCCCGGGATACACTCTGTCGGTGGGCGATTGATGCAGCACCATGACGTACGGAAACGATATCCGCCACAGGTTGTCCAGCCGGATCAGCGTCTCGCGCAGTGCGGCCGCAAGGTCGTCCAGCTCGGCCGGCGTAAGATGCGCGAGGCTCGCTCGTGTTTCGCGTGGCGCGATGTAGGTCTCGTACGGGTAGCGGGCGAAATACGGAATGAATGAGAGCGCCTGCTCGCGCCGTACCAACAGGCGCCGGCCGTCGCTTTCCTCGGCGGCAATGACGTCCTGAAACAGCGGGCGGCGGTGCTCCGCCAGGTACGCTGCCTGTGCTTCGGCCTCGAGCTCGATCGTCTTGAAGACGAAGTTGGTCGCGTAGATCTGGCAATGCGGGTGCGGGTTGCTCACGCCCACGACTTCTCCCTTGTTCTCGAAGACCAGGACGTGTCGCACGCCGGGCTGAGCGCCGAGCTCCGAGTACTGCGCCTGGAGCGCCTGCAAGAGACTCAGCACTTCCGATTCCGGGAGCTGCGCGAGCGTGAGATCGTGGCGCGGGCTGTAGCACACAACCCGCGCGCGCCCGGATGCCGGACGATTCTGATAGATCCCCGGAGGAGTCGAGAGGGCCGTTGGCGCGCCGGGACCGACGCAAGGGTGGTCGTTGTCGAATACAAACACGCCCTGGTACTGCGCGTTGTGCTCTCCCGAGCTGCGCGCGTTGCCGGGACAGAGGTAGCAGTCGGGAACGTAGGCGGGCAGGCGGGCGCGCGCCGCTGCCGCGACGCGCTCCCCCTGCCACGGCCGCTCGTTGCGGTGGGATGAGATGATGACCCACTCGCGCCGCAGCGGATGCCACCGTTGTTCCCAAGCCATGCCTGTCTCCGTTTGACAACTTGTCAAAGCGAGCCGAGTATCGCCGGGATGATGCGAGGCGGCAAGGACGCGTATCAGCCCCGGCCCGAAGACCACTTCACCTTCGGGCTCTGGACCGTCGGCAATCCCGGCCGCGATCCGTTTGGTGAGGCGGTGCGCCCGGCGCTGGCTCCCACGGTAATCGTTCGCAAGCTGGCCGAGCTTGGCGCCTATGGCGTCAACCTGCACGACAACGATCTGGTGCCCCAGGGCGTCAGCGCCGCCGAGCGCGACCGGATCGTGCGCGAGTTCAAGCAGGCGCTGGCCGGCACCGGGATGAAGGTGCCGATGGCGACGACCAATCTGTTTTCGGATCCCGCGTTCAAAGACGGTGCGTTGACGAGCAACGATGCCCGAGTGCGCGCGTACGCGTTGCAGAAGACGCTGGCCGCCATCGATCTGGGAGTGGAGCTCGGCGCCACCACCTACGTCTGTTGGGGCGGGAGAGAGGGCGTCGAAACCAATGCCGCCAAGGATCCGCGGACTGCCCTCGGCTGGTATCGCGACGCGATCAATTACCTGTGCGAATATGTGCGATCGCAGCGCTACGACCTGCGGTTTGCACTCGAAGCGAAGCCGAACGAGCCGCGCGGCGACATCTTCCTGCCGACCACCGGTCACATGCTCGCTTTCATCTATACGCTGGATCACCCGGAGATGGTCGGCGTCAATCCGGAAGTCGCGCATGAACGGATGGCGGGACTCGACTTCTCTCATGGGGTCGCCCAGGCGCTCGACGCGGACAAGTTGTTCCATATCGATCTCAACGGTCAGCAGATCGGCCGCTACGATCAGGATCTGCGCTTCGGCAGCGACGATCCGAAGGGTGCGTTCTTCCTCGTCAAACTGCTCGAAGACGCCAAGTGGCCCGGCATGCGCCACTTCGATAGCCACGCGTACCGCACGGAAGATGAAGCCGGTGTGTGGGACTTCGCCGCGGGCAGCATGCGCTCCTATCTGATCCTGAAGGAGAAGGTCGCGCGCTTCAACGCGGACCCTGAGATCCAGCAGCTGCGCAGCGAGCTCGCCGCCGAGCCGGCTGGGTCATTTGAGGAGCTGCGCGGCAGGACCTTCGACCTGCCCGCGCTGCGCACGCGCGGCTACGCCTATGAGCGGCTCGATCAGCTCACGATGGAGCTGCTGCTGGGAGTGCGCTGAGCGTGGCGGATGATCTGTTTCTCGGTCTCGACATCGGGACCAGCAGCGTCAAATCGATTTTGGTCAGCACGAACGGGGATGTCGTAGCGGTCGTTTCGACGCCGCTGACACTCGCAACGCCGCAGCCGGGGTGGGCTGAGCAGGATCCCGAGGCGTGGTGGGCCGCCACCCAGGTCGTGATTCGCGAGCTCCTGTCACGCCGCCCTGGAGCCCGTGTCGCCGCCGTCGGGATATCGGGCCAGATGCATTCGTCGGTGTTCCTCGACAAGACGGGCGCGGTGATCCGGCCGGCACTGCTGTGGTGCGACGGCAGGACGACGGCCGAATGCCGCGAGATCGAGACGCGCGCCGGCGGTGAGACGCACCTGCGCGAGTGGGTCTGCAACCCCGCGCTGGAAGGCTTCACCCTGCCGAAGGTGCTGTGGCTGCGCAATCACGAGCCGCAGGCGTTTGCCCGGCTCGCCACCCTCCTGCTCGCCAAAGACTTCGTGCGCTTCCGCCTCACCGGCACGCCGGCCACCGAGCCGTCGGACGCGTCGGGGACGCTGCTGTTCGATCCCGCGCACCTGCGCTGGAGCCGCGAGATGCTGGAGGCGGTGAAACTGTCTCCGGCCCTCCTTCCCAATGTCGGTGGATCCTCCGACGTGCTGGGCCGAGTCAGTGCTAGCGCGGCACAACTCACCGGTCTCGCCGCCGGGACACCCGTGGTGGGAGGCGGGGCGGACAACGCGTGCGGTGCCGCCGGCGTCGGCGCGATCTCGCCCGGCGACGCCGTCTCCAGCTGGGGGACATCGGGGACCGTCCTCGCTCCGACCGCCCAGCCCCGGGTCGATCCCCAGCTCCGCGCCCACACCTTCTGTCACGTGGCGCCGGGAATGTGGTATGTGATGGGCGTCGTCTTGTCAGCCGGCGGAGCCTTCGCCTGGTACCGCGATCTGTGTGCGCGCGATCTGCCGGAGGACTCGCGCGATGCGCTCCTGGTCGATGAGGCCACAGCCGTGGCGCCCGGCGCCGACGGCGTGACCTTCCTTCCTTATCTCCAGGGCGAGCGCACGCCGCATCGCGATGCGGCGCTGCGTGCGGCGTTCACGGGCTTGAGTCTCGCGCACACGCGCGCGCACATGACGCGCGCCGTGCTGGAAGGTGTATGCTTTGCGCTGCGCGACTCGGTGGAGATCCTGCGACAGCTCGGCGTCGCCCCAGCGGCCCTGCTCCTGACCGGCGGGGGCGCGAAAAGCGCGCTGATCCGGCAGCTCCAGGCGGACATCTTTGGTCTGCCCGTGCAGACCGTGAATCGCGAAGAAGGCGGCGCGTATGGCGCGGCACTCCTCGCGGCAGTGGGGGCCGGCGCATTTCCCGATCTCAAGGCCGCCGCGCAGCGCACCCTGACGCGACACCCCGCGGCTGTGCCGAACGCCGCAACCCACGACACCTACGACCGCATCTACGCGCGCTTCCGAGCCCTCACGCTCCCCAAGCTTTAACCTGCGCAATCACGGCGGCCATCTGATCGCGGTACGTCGTGAACGTGTCGTCCACGACGTTCAGCGTCGGGATGAGTCCATCGCGTTTTGACAGCGACAGCGTCGCGCTGTCCCACTTGCTGAATCCCGACTCATGGACGCCCGACGAGCCGCGTCCCGGTGCGGGATGCGAGAGATGTGAGAAGAACCGGGCATAGGGGACGTGGTGCGGCGAGTAGGAGGCGTGATACAGCGGGATGAACTCGAGCAGCGCGTCGTACAGAAACTCTCCGCAGGCCAGCACGCGCGGATAGCGCGTCTTGAGCTCCGAGATGAGCGCTCGCGCGCCCTCGTGCATGTCGGCCTTCGTGTTGTTCACCCAGCCGCCGATAATGTCCAGGAAGTACGCGTCCACGCCGTAGCGGTCGATGACGTCCGCAATGCGCGCGGTGAGCCAGCGGCGCCATGACGCGACGCCGAGGTTCATGTAGACGCCGAAGCCTTCCTGATGCCGGTCGTTGTCCCAGTCCACCCAGTTCAGATCGAACGCATCCCCGTCGACGCGCGCGGTGGCCGCGTCGGCGAAGTTCGCGAAGTTCGGCAGTTTCCGGTTCGACGCATTCGCGCCGAACATCGGCATGATCTTGAATCCCAGGCGCTGCCCTTCCTGCACGAGCCGCCGGAATCCCGTTTCACCACCCATACGGGGGGCGGCCTGGTATGTGGGATAATCCCAGTAGTACCGCCCGTCCCACGCCGAGATGAAGGCGAGCACGCGATCGGCGGGAATCTGGGTCGCGATCCAGCGCAGGATCTCGAGCATGCGGGCGTAATCGTTGAAGATGTAGCCGCTGAAGTGCATGCCGTGCAGCGTCACGACGAGCTGCGTGCGGCGCAGCCAGTCGGGGACGTCGGTGCGCGTTTCCCAGCGTGGGAAGTGATACGCCCGCTCGAGATGGGCGTAGTGCGGCGCGACGGCAGCATCGAGCGATGCTGCACGCCCCACGCGCCAGGTGGGGACCTGCACCGTCCGGCGATCCAACCAACCCTCCACCTCGTGAACCAGCTCGACGCGGTAGCCTTGCTCGCCCGGCTGAAAATAGAAGCGCTTGGTGCGCACGTGATCGTCGAGCGACGACAGCGCGACGTAGTCGGTGTCACTCCGTTGCACTACCGCCAGCGGCGTCCCCATGCCCCACGCCGTATTTCCCCCGAACAGATCGCCGCCGCCGAAGGGATAGCCCCACAGCACCTCGTCATCCTTCGGATCGAACGCCGCCGCGCCGCCTGCTGACAGCTTGCCGCGCGGGATCCCCCGGACGACGACCGTGACCGCTTTGATCGGCTGATGCATCTCTGCGGTGACGTCGCACAGAATCGCGTCGCCGTCTTTGCGGAGCCGTGCGGTGACCCGTCCCGCCGCGGTCTCCTGGCCGCCAGCCCAGACTAGACGCGTCGCGTCGACTGAGAGCTCGTCTCCCGCCCCGGCGGCGGCCATGGCGGCAGCGTCGAGCGCGTACGCGTTCTCGCGCGTGAACACGAGAAATCCAAACCGCAGCCCCGCAAACTCGACGGAGGGTTCGGGAAAATCGAAGCTGAACTTCTGAAACGCGTTGCCGCGCGGGGGCACGAACACGTCGCTCGTCGAGGTGAGCGGAAGAATCGGGAGGGACGGGGGAGGGGGGAGGGAGGACGGGGGCAGCATGGATCCTGCCCCGACGGCGCCCATAGCCATCAGCCAATCTCGACGCGAAATTGAGTCGCTCATATGGCGGGCCTCGATTGGGTCATCATCGCGTTGTATTTCGCCATGCTGCTGGGAATCGCGTGGTGGGTCTCCAAGCGTAACCGGGACACCGCCGACGATTATTTCCTGGCCGGCCGCAACCTCGGTTGGTTCCTGGTCGGCGCATCGATCTTCGCCTCCAACATCGGTTCCGAACACGTCGTCGGCCTGGCGGGCGCGGGCGCGACGAGCGGCGTCGCGCTCGCGCATTACGAGCTCCATGCCTGGTGCCTGCTCGTGCTCGGGTGGGTCTTCGTCCCATTCTATTCCCGCGCCCTCGTCTACACCATGCCCGAATTTCTGGGCCGGCGGTTTTCTCCCACCGCCCGGTGGGTGCTGTCCGTCATCACGCTGGTCGCCCACGTGTTCACGAAATTCGCCGTCTCGATCTTCGCCGGCGGGATCGTGTTCGCGACGCTGCTGCCGGAGGTCTCGCTCCACCTCGGCGCCACCACGTTCAACAGCTTCTGGATCGGCTCCGTCGTCGTCCTGCTGCTTACGGGTCTCTATACCGTCTTGGGCGGGATGCGCGCCGTCGCGTACACCGACGCGGTGCAGACCTTCATTCTGGTGATCGGATCGGGCCTGCTCACGTTGTTTGGGTTGGCAAAGCTCGGCGGCTGGCATGAGCTGCGCCGCGTCCTCGACCCCGATCTCTTCAACCTCTGGAAGCCGCTCGTGCCCGCCGGGATGGAAGGCACATGGGCGCCGGTGAAGGAGACGGGCCGCATCGCGTGGTACTTCAACGGCAATTACCCCTGGCTCGGGATGCTGCTCTGCGCGCCGATCATCGGCCTGTGGTACTGGTGCACCGATCAGTACATCGTGCAGCGCGTGCTCGGCGCAAAGGATGAGCGCACCGCGCGGCAAGGGAGCATCTTTGCCTCCTACCTCAAGCTCTCGCCCGTGTTTCTGTTCATCATTCCGGGACTGATCGCGCTCGCGCTCGCGAAGACCGGCAAGGTCCCGGGCCTGGGCGCCATCGTCGACGCGCAGGGGCACGCGATCCCGCAGGCGGCACAGGCCGCGTTCCCGCTCATGGTGAAAGACCTGCTCCCCGCCGGGCTTCGCGGCATCGTGGTCGCCGGCCTTCTGGCCGCGCTCATGAGCTCGATGGCCGGCGCATTCAATGCGTCGTCCACGCTCTTCACGATGGACCTGTACCAGAAGTTCCGGCCCCAGGCGTCACAACACCGCCTGGTGTGGGTCGGTCGAGCCGCGACCGCCGCGATGGTGGTGATCAGCCTGCTTTGGATCCCCGTGATTCAGGGCGCGCGGGGTCTCTACGACTACCTCCAGGGCGTTCAGGGATACCTCGCGCCGCCGATTTTCACGGTGTTCGTGTTCGGCATCTTCAACCGCCGCCTGAACTCGAAGGGCTGCCTTGCCGCATTGCTCGTTGGCTTTGTGCTCGGCGTCTTTCGATTGGCCGTGGACACGCCGGTGAGTCTACACCTCGCGGGTTTCGCCGACGGCTACACGGCGGGCTCGTTCCTGTGGATCGTCAACAATCTCTACTTCCAGTACTACAGCTTCTTCATCTTCGTCGTCTCGGTCGTGGTCATGGTCGCCGTGAGCTACGCGACCGCGGCGCCGACGCCGGAGCAGCTGGCGGGGTTGACGTACGGGACGGTGACGACGGAAGACCGCGCGCAGTCGCGTGCCAGTTGGAGCGGGCGCGAGGTGATCGCATCCGGAGTGGTGCTGGTCCTGATCCTCGCCGCCTATCTCTATTTCCGGGGCTAGTCGTGTTTCCCGTTCTGCTGCTGCTGCTCGCGCAACGCCAAACTCAGAGCTTCGATCGCGATTGGCGCTTCCACCTGGGCGACGTTCCCGGGGCCGAGCAGGCGGCGTTTGCCGATGCGAAGTGGCGCAAGCTCGATGTCCCGCATGACTGGAGCATCGAGGGAGCGTTCAGCGAGCAGAACCCGGCGGGCGTGGCCGGCGGCGCGCTGCCGGGCGGCGTCGGGTGGTATCGGAAAGCCTTCTCGACACCCGCCGGCGACTCCGGCAAACTGGTGTTCATCGAGTTCGATGGCGTGTACCGCAACAGCGAGGTCTGGATCAACGGCCGCTCCCTCGGAAAGCGGCCTTACGGTTACAGCTCGTTCCGCTACGAGCTGACTTCCCTCCTCCGCTTTGGCGCCCGCAACGTGGTAGCGGTCCGGGTGGACAACTCGCAGCAGCCGAACTCGCGCTGGTATTCGGGGTCCGGGATCTACCGGCACGTGCGTCTCGTCACGACCGATCCCGTGCACGTGGATCAGTGGGGCACGTACGTCACGACACCGGTGGTGACGGCGGAGTCGAGCCAGGTCTCGATTCGGACGATCGTCCGCAACGAGCGACATGCCGAACAGGCCATCGAGGTGCGAACGACGGTCTATGATTCGAGTGGCAAGGACGTCGCGGGCTCGTTCGTGAGAGCGCGCGTGCCCGCGGATTCCGTCGTTGAGGTCCCGCAAGACCTGACCATCACACGCCCCGCGCTCTGGTCGCTCGACCGTCCGTACCTGTATCGCGTCGTGTCACGTGTGCTGTGCGGCGAGCGGCCGTGCGATGAATACACCACGCACGTCGGTCTTCGATCGTTCGTCTTCCGAGCCGATTCCGGTTTCTATCTCAACGGCCAGCCGGTCAAGATCCGCGGCGTCTGCCTGCACCACGACCTGGGCGCGCTCGGTGCGGCCGTCAACACGCGTGCGATCGAGCGCCAGCTCGAGATCATGCACGCGATGGGTGCAAACGCGATCCGCACCTCGCACAACCCGCCGGCGCCGGAGCTGCTCGACCTCACCGACCGCATGGGCTTCATCGTGATGGACGAAGCGTTCGACATGTGGAAGAAGGAAAAGAACCCCTACGACTACCATCTGGACTGGGATGCGTGGCACGTGCGCGACTTGTCCGACATGGTGCGGCGGGACCGCAACCACCCCAGCGTGTTCATCTGGAGCATCGGCAACGAGGTCATGGAGCAGTGGAATAACGGCGACTCGACCGCCGCCCCGCTGGCGCGCGAGCTCGCCGGGATCGTGCGGGCGCTCGACCCGACACGCCCCGTCACCCAGGCGGCGAACAACGGCAGCCCCGACAACCCCGTCTTTCACGCTGGCGCGCTCGACCTGCTCGGTCACAACTATCACCACGAGGTCTGGAAGGATTTCCCGGCGCAGTACCCGGGCGCGAAGTTCATCATCACCGAAGCGATGTCGGCGCTCAACAGCCGCGGCGTCTATTGGCAACCTTCCGACAGCGTCGCCGTCTATTACACCCCCTACGAGAAGAACCACGGACCGCAGCCGCCCAAGAATGGCCGGCTCTCTTCCTACGACAACAGTCGCGCGTTCTGGGGATCGCTGCACGAGGAATCGCTGCGCCTGTTCGAGCGGTATCCATTTCTCTCGGGGATCTTCATCTGGCAGGGGATCGATTATCTGGGCGAGCCGACGCCGTATGAGTGGCCGGCGCGCAGCTCGTATTTCGGCACGGTCGATCTCGCAGGGTTCCCCAAAGACCCGTTCTACCTGTATCAGAGCGTGTGGGCCTCCCCCAAGCGGCCGATGGTGCACCTCTTGCCGCACTGGAACTGGGCGCGGGGCGATACGATCGACGTGTGGGCGTACACGAATGCCGAGCAGGTTGAGCTCTACCTGAACGGCGCCTTGCTCGGTGTGAGGCGCAAGACGGAGCCTGTGAGTCATCTGATGTGGCGCGTCGCTTACAAAGCCGGGACGTTGCGAGCGGTGGCCCGAACCGGCGGGATCGCCGTCGCAACAGCGGTTGTCCGTACCGCGGGCGCACCCGCGCAGATCGCGCTCGCACCCGATCGCGCGCGACTCCGGGCCGATGGGGAAGACTTGGCGTTCGTGACGGTGACGGTACGGGATGGACGCGGCATCGCCGTCCCGACCGCGGAGCCGCTCATCCGGTTCCGAGTGAGCGGTGATGCGCGCATCGTCGGCGTGGACAATGGGGATGAGATCAGTCACACGTCGTTCCAAGCGCATCAGGTGCGGCTGTTCAACGGCAAAGCCGTCGTCATCGTGCGCGCGGGAAGGAAGGCGGGAACCGCGACCGTCACAGCCGAAGGCCGTGGGCTCGCGCCCGCTACTGTGCGCATCGCGCTGAGATCGCCCTCCCCGTGACCCTCTCTCGTCGCAACGCCGTGAAGCTCGGCCTCGGCGCCGGCACCCTGCCGCTGTTTGGACGTTTCCCGTTTTCCGTCGCGGAAGAGGCTCCAACACGTGTGCGGGCGAAGCCGCTGCCGCTGAGCGCGGTCCGACTGACGGGCGGGCCACTCAAGCACGCGCAGGACCTCATTCGTCAGTATCTGCTCGCGCTCGAACCCGACCGCATGCTGGCCTACTTTCGCGACCGGGCCGGCCTGCCGCGGAAAGCGGAGCCGTACGGCGGCTGGGATGGCGGCGGCCGCAACCTCACCGGGCACATCGCGGGGCATTACCTCTCCGCCGTGAGTCTGATGTGGGCCGCCACGGGCGACGCGCGATTCAAAGAGCGTACCGACTACATCGTTCAAGAGCTGAAGGTCGTGCAGGACAAGCACGGCGACGGGTATCTGAGCGCGCTCGAGGGCGGTCGCCGGGCGTTCGGCGAGCTGGCGCGGGGCGAGATCAAGTCCGCCGCCTTCGATTTAAACGGCGAGTGGTCACCGTGGTACACGCTCCACAAGACCTACGCCGGATTGCGCGACGCGTACCGCCACGCGGGCAACCGCACCGCGCTCGCTGTCGAGATCAAGTTCGCCGCGTGGGCCGAGGGGATCCTCGCCCGGCTCGACGACGCCCAGCTCGATCACATGATGAACACCGAGTTCGGCGGCATGAACGAGGTGCTGGCCGACCTCTACGCCGACACCGGCGACGCGCGCTGGCTCGCGCTCTCCCACAAGTTCGAGCACCGGCGCTTCATCGAGCCGTTACGCCGTCACCAGGACGACCTCGCCGGGACGCACGCCAACACGCAGATCCCCAAGCTCCTGGGCTCGGTGGCGCGCTACGTGTACACCGGCAACTCGGCCGACCTGCTCGCCGCCGATTTCTTCTGGGACCAGGTGGTACAGCACCACAGCTTCACGAGCGGCGGCCACGGGAAGGACGAGTACTTCGGACCGGCGGACCAGCTCAACGACTGGATCGATGGGCGCACGTGCGAGACGTGCAATGTATACAACATGCTGAAGCTGACCCGGCGGCTCTTCTCAGTATGGCCCGACGTCCATTACGCCGATTATCACGAACGCGCCCTGTTCAATCAGATCCTCGCGTCCATCGATCCTGAGGACGGCCGGGTCTGCTACATGGTCCCGGTCGGAGGCGGCGGTCGGGGCGTCACGCACGAATACCAGGACATGTTCCAGGACTTCACCTGCGACGTGGGGACGGGCATGGAGAGTCACGCGCTCCACGGGGACGGGATCTATTACGAATCGAGCGACAGGCTGTGGGTGAATCTGTACGCTCCGTGTACTGCCGAGTGGGCCGCGGCTGGCGTGCGTTTGACGATGGAGACCGAATTCCCGGAGGGCGAGACCGCCAAGCTCACTATCGAGCCCAAGGCTCCGAAAGAGTTCACGCTGGCGGTGCGGCGGCCGTATTGGGCGGGTCCGGGCTTTGCGCTCAAAGTGAACGGGCAGACGGTGGATCTCCCACAACCGCCAGAAGGCGAGGGCCGCAGTCAGTACCGTCCTGCCGCCAGCGACACGAGCACGTTCGTGGAGGTGAAGCGAGTCTGGAAACGGGGCGACGTCGTGGAGATCGCGCTCCCCAAATCGCTTCACGTTGAGCCCTTGCCCGATAACCCGCGGCGCGCGTCGCTCATGTGGGGACCGCTCGTGCTCGCGGGAGATCTGGGGCCCGAGCCTCCGGAACGCGCGGAGGAACCGGACGCGCAGCGGCCCATGCCGAACCCTCCCAAAGTCCCGGTGTTTGTGGCGGCCCAGCAGCCGCTCGCTTCGTGGCTCAAGCCGGTGGCCGCCGGTCGATTCCGGACAGACGGCGTCGGGCGCGAGCCGGATCCTGCGGCCCGCGTGAGCGACGTGGACTTCCAACCATTTTTCCGCCTCCATCGGCGCACATATGCGACCTACTGGGACCTGTTCACGCCCGCTGAATGGGAAACGAAGAAGGTCGAGTATGTGGCCGAGGCCGAGCGGATCCGAAAGCTCGAAGCCGCCACCGTCGCCTACCTCCAGCCCGGGGAGGTCATGTTCGAGCGGCCGTTCAACTACCAGGCAGGCGATGGCGTCGTCCCGCAACGAATCATGGGCCGGCCGGGGCGGCGGGGCCGGAGCTGGTTCTCCTACGATGTGCCGGTCGACCCCGCGCACCCGATGGTGTTGATCGCTACCTACTATTCGGGCGACCGGCGTGGCACGCCGGCGGCGTTCGAGATTCTTGTCGACGGCGAACGCGTTGCCGAGCAGGAGCTGCGCCTGAACGATCCGCAGCGATTCTTCGACGTTGAGTATCCGATCCGTCCCGAGCTGGTCCGCGGCAAGTCAAAGGTGACGGTGCGTTTTCAGGCGAAGGACGGCAGTCAGATCGCGACGGTGTTCGGTCTACGAATAATTCGCGGAGAGAAGCCATGAAGAGTCGCTCACTCGGCAACACCGGCTATCGCGTCAGTGAAATCGGCTTCGGCGGCTGGGGCATCGGCGGCGAAATGTGGCGCGGCGTGGACGACGCCGACGGCCGCAAAGCGCTGCGCGAGGCGGTCGACCAAGGCATCACCTTGTTCGACACCGCCCTCGCGTACGGCGGCGGGCACAGCGAACGCGTCATCGGTGAGACGCTGAAGGACGAGATCCGCGCCAATCGCGTGGTCGTGGCGACGAAAATCCCGCCCAAGAATCGCCAGTGGCCCGGCAAAGCCAGCTACAAGTTCGGCGACGTGTTTCCGGCCAAATACATCGCCAAGAGCACCGAGGAGTCGCTCAAGAATCTCCGCGTCGACGCCCTGCACGTGCAGCAGCTGCACGTGTGGAACGACGTGTGGCTCGACGACCCCGAGTGGGAAGCGTCCTACCAGCAGATCGTGCGACTGAAACAGGAAGGCAAGGTCCTGCACTGGGGGATCTCGATCAACGATCACGCGCCCGAGACGGCGCTGAAGGTGCTGGCCGATCCGCTCTTCGAAACGGCGCAGGTGATCTACAACATCTACGATCGGTCGCCGGAAAAGGCGCTGTTCGCTTTCGCGAAACGGAAGCCGCTCGGCATCATCGTGCGCGTGCCGTTCGACGAGGGCGCACTCACCGGTTCGATCACGGCGAGCTCCGTGTTTCCCGCCGGCGATTGGCGTGCCGGATACTTTGCCGGCGATCGCAAGGTCGAGGCGGAGCGGAGAGGGAAAGCATTGGCCCAGGTGCTGGACGATCAGGTCGAGACCCTGCCGGAGCTGGCGCTGCGGTTCTGCCTGTCGTCACCCGAGGTCTCGACGGTCATCCCCGGGATGCGGCGGCCGGCGCACGTGCGTCAGAACGTGATGGCGTCAACCAAAGGCGCGCTGCCAGCCGGGATGCTGGCAAAGCTCAAGCCCCATGCCTGGGACAAGAACTGGTACGACTAGGTCTGACGAACCTCTAACCCTGGCTGCTGGCGTCGTTTTACCGTTCGGTGGCATCTAGAGGGCATGCATACCCTCCTCGTTGTCCTGGCCCTGGTGCAGGCAGATGCCGGCACTCCCCTGGAAATCGGTCGTACCTATCGCATCGCGTCGCGCACGCTGGGCGAGACCCGCGTGATCGACGTCTCGCTGCCCGACAGCTACAGCGACGACACGACGCGTCGCTATCCCGTGCTCGTCGTGCTCGACGGGGACTACGACCATCAGATCGCCGCCACCATCGCCAGGTTCTACAGCGCGACGTCTCAGATGCCAGAGGTCATCGTGGTCGGCGTGCGCAACGTCGATCGCAACCGGGACATGACGCCGGAGCTGCTTCCCGATTTCCCCATGCCGCCCGAGCTCCCGAGAGCGGGCGGTGCCGATGCATTCCTGGGCTTCATCGGCGACGAGCTGATCCCCTACGTCGACCGGCGTTACCGCACCGCGCCGTTCCGCGTGCTCATCGGGCACTCGCTCGGCGGCCTGTTCGCCACCTACGCGCTCAGCCACCGGCCTGAGCTGTTCACCGGCTATGTCGTGCTCGAGCCGTCGCTGTGGTGGAATCGAGGGGCTGAGGTCGATAAGGCGAAGGCGACGCTGCGCGGCCCGCGCGCGCGGCACGCCCGCGTCATGATGGTGAACGCGGAATCGTGGGGCCTAGATACCACCCAGTGGGGCAGCGGCGGTCCGATGATCCGTGAGCTCGCGGTACTCGGCGAAACGCATGCCAGCATGCCGATCACCGGGATGACCAAGGCGCTCCGCGCGATGTTCGCGGACTTCAAGCCCACGGAGTGGCGGCCCGGAACGCATCCCATCGCGATGCTCGACCGCTACGACTCGCTCACGGCGCGCGTGGGTTACGCCGTGCCGATTCCGGCGGACGCGTTCGCGACCGTCACTCGCATGTCACTCGACGGCCGCAATTTTGACGACGCTGAGCGCGTGCTGACGCGCTGGGAGCTGGCGCTGGGCCCGTCCGGTGAGTCGCGCGAGTACCGGCAGCGGCTGACCAGCGAGCGCGCGTCGCCTCGGCCGGCCAACTTCATTCCGCTCGAATTCCCGACACGCCGGCCCTCGGCCGCGCAGGCGGCGGCGTTCACCGGCCGCTGGGTGACGATCGCCCAACCGGACACGCATGAAGTCGTGATTCGCGTGTCTGGCGACAGCATTGTGGTGCACGACCGGGTGCAGATGCGCAGTAGCGATTGGGAGGCTGACGATCCCGTGATTCAGGTGACGTCGGACGGCACACTCGAGTGGGGGCTGCCGTTCTTCCGCGGGCTCGCGGCGCTCGTCGTCCTGCGCGGCAAGGTCCAGCCCGACGGCACGATGATCGTCACGCGCGAGGTCCGGGGCTGGGTACCGCGCGGGCCGGGGCCGGAGCTCAATCGGACGGAGCGATTCCGGCGCGTTCCCTAGGGCTTTCCCAGCCGCAGCGCCACTCTCATGCCATAGACGGTGTCGCGGCTGTCGCCGAGCGCAAACACGACCGATGGGACAAGAGTTAGGTAACGAGAGAACTGAAACCCGATGGCGACCGATCCCATCGACTGCGTCTCCCGGGCACAACATGACGTCCTGTAGATCTTGCGACCTCCGGTCAATACCGCTGCGGTGGGAACGATGTCCCACCCCGTGCCGCGGAACATCGTGAAGCCTGCGCTCACGCCAACCGCGTAGGTGTCTTCCGAGTGGCCCTGCGGACCGGACAGCGCGATCCAGGAGATCACCGGACACACTGATAGTTCCTCGGCGTGTGTCAGCTCGACGCCGGCGCCGAATCCAGCCACCGCGGATTTGCCGTCGAGGGTCTCCTGATCCCACGTCTCCAGCCCCGCTTCGAACTCACCGAAAAAGCGCGGACCGCCAAACCTAAACTCACCGACATACCGCATCGTGTGCTTGTCGATCGCCACGTTGGCGGCCGCATGCATTCGGCCGACGGAGAAGGGCAGGTTGCCGGTACATGTCTGGCCGGCGGCGACGGTCGTCGCGAACGACCCAAGCAGCATGACCACGAGCGCTCGCACGAAGTCAAAACTAGTAGCCGGCCCGGCTCAGGCAACGTCGTGCGCCCCAAAAGTCATATTGTCGCAGACAACTCGCGAAGCCGTCGCTCCAGGAGTCGCCGCTCCGGCTCCTCGACGGCCAGCGTCAACGCGCGCTCGTATGCCGACCGAGCCTCCGGCTTGCGGCCCAGCCGCCGCAACAGATCGGCGCGGGCGGCGTGGGCGAGGCGGTACTCCTCGAGCTCGCCGCGCGCGAGAATCGCATCGATCAGGGTTAGCCCATGCTCCGGCCCATCGCGCATGGCGATCGCGGCCGCGCGGTTCAGCTCGATGACGGGGGAGGGATTGGCCCTGAGCAGGACGTCGTAGAGTCCGACGATCTGCGGCCAGTCGGTCGCCTGCGAGCTCGGCGCTTCCGCATGCAAGGCGGCGATTGCGGCTTGCAGCGTGTACGGCCCGAAGCCCCGCGAGGTCAACGCTCGCTCGACGAGCGCGACGCCTTCCCGAATTTGCTCTCGATTCCATTGCGAGCGGTCCTGCTCTTCGAGCGGAATCAGCTCACCACCGGCGTTGGTGCGCGTGGCACGCCGCGCGTCGTGTAGCACCATCAGCGCGAGCAGTCCCGTCGCTTCTGCCTCGGGTAACAGCTCGACCAGCAGCCGGCCCAGCCGGATCGCTTCGGTAGCGAGGTCGGCACGGGTGAAATAGCCCTGGTTGAAAACGAGATAGACGACGTGCAGCACGCTCGCGAGACGCTCGGGAAGGTCGCCGCGCTCGGGGATCTCGTAGGGGATCTTCGCGTCGCGAATCTTGATCTTGGCGCGCACGATCCGCTGCGCCAGGGTCGGTGCCGTCGTGAGGAACGCCGCGGCGACCTGCTCGGTGGTGAGACCGCAGATCTCGCGCAGCGTCATGGCGACCTGCGCGTCGGGGTTCAGGGCCGGGTGGCAACAAGTGAATATCAGCCGCAGGCGGTCGTCGATCACGTCGTAATCCTCGATCTCCGACATGTCGTTCCCCCTCTCCCCGAGGGAGAGGGGGTCAGGGGGTGAGGCCACCTCGCGGCGACGCTTGCGCAGCCGATCGATCGCGCGGAACCGACCCGCGGAAATCAGCCAGGACCGCGGGCTCGCCGGCACGCCTTCGACCGGCCAACGCTCGACCGCCGCGGCGAATGCGTCCTGAAGCGCCTCCTCGGCGAGATCGAAATCGCCGAGCAGGCGGATCAGGGTGGCGAGGACGCGGCGGGATTCGGCGCGGTAGACCTCCTCTATACCCAAACGGGCCGAACCTCGATCGACCCCCACTTGGCAGAGGGGATGCGCGCTGCCACCTGGATGGCGTCGTTCAGATCCTTGGCCTCGATGAGGAAGAACCCGCCGAGCTGCTCTTTGGTCTCGGCGAACGGGCCGTCGGTGGTCGAGAGCTTGCCGTTCCGCACGCGTACCGTGGTCGCGGCATCGGTGTGTTGCAGGCCGTGGCTCACGATGTAGTGGCCGCTTTTCTTGATGTCTTCGGCAAACGCCCAGTAGTCCTTCTTGGCCTGCTCGATCTGATCCCTGGGCACGTTCGCCTCCTGCTTCTCTTCCTGATAAACCAGGCACAAGTATTTCATGGCATTCCCCCGAAGAGTTTGAAATATCGCTCGGACACTAGCTGGTCGTTTGGGGAGGCTAGATTTCGACATGCCACGCTATGCGGCATTTCTCCGGGGCGTCATGCCGTTCAACTGCAAGATGCCGGCGCTGAAAGCAGCATTCGAGGCGGCGGGATTCACCGCCGTGAAGACCGTGCTAGGGAGCGGCAACGTCGCATTCGACGCGCGTGCCACGTCGGAACGGGTGCTCGAGCAGAAGGCCGAAGCGGCCATGCACGAACAGCTCGGCAGGGCGTTCTTCACGATCGTGCGCCCGGTTGAGCAGCTCCAGGCCCTGCTTGCCACCGATCCCTACAAGCCTTTCAAGGTCGGTCCCAACGCGAAGCGGATCGTGACATTCTTGCGCGAGCAGCCCAAAACAAAGCTCAAGCTGCCGGTCGAAATGGGCGGCGCGCGGATCCTCATGATGAAGGACCGCGACATCTTCAGCGCCTATCTGCCGAATCCCAAGGGACCCGTGTTCATGACGCTGATCGAGAAGACGTTCGGGAAGGATGTCACGACGCGCACCTGGGAAACCGTCGCGAAGGTCGCGCGCTGAGATAGATTCGGGTCCATGGCGTCGCCTCTCGTTCCCGCCTCGCGCGAGCGCATTATCGAGCTGCTCAAGCGCCACTTCGCCAACGACGAGCTCACCGAAGCCGAGCTCGAGTCGCGGCTGAAAGAGGTCTATGCCGCGCGCACGGTGAGCGACCTCGAGAACATCGTCGTGGATCTGCCGTCGCTCGTCGCGGCGCGCACCGACACGAGCATCAAGGCGACGTTCTCCGGCCAGGAGCGAAAGCTGTCCGGGCTCGTGCCCCCCGCGATGACGCTGAACGCGCGCATGGGGTATGTCGAGCTCGATCTGCGGGATGCCACGTTCGCTCCGGGGATCACGACGATCGACGTGCGCTCGTTCATGGGTTATGTCGAGATCCACCTGCCCGAAGGCGTGCGCGTGGAGAGCCACGGGCGCGCGCTGTTCGGCTACTTCGCGGTGAAGGGGTTCGACGAGGACTCGGAGCGCGTGGTGCGGATCACCGGTCGCGCCACCTTCGGTTATGCCGAGGTGTTGCTGCCTGAGGCAGAGGTCGAAGAAGTAGACGAGGAGTAGGGCTCGATCTCGCAGCGGATCGCGGCTGCGGGAGCCGAATGCGTGAGTGCACCGATCGCGATGAGCGAGGCACCAGCCTCGGCGTAGGCGCGCGCGTTGCTCGGGAGAATGCCACCCGACGCTTGAATTGTCACAGCGGGGCCGGCGCGGTGCGTCCACGCGCCGACCCGCTCGGGTGGTTGGTTGTCGACCAGCAGATGCGGGACCCCGGCGGCCAGCGCCGTCTCCAACTGCTGCGCCGACTCCACTTCGACGATGACGGGGACTCCCGGCGGCGCCGCTCCCAGCGCGTCACGCAGGGACCGGCCATTGCGGCCCCCCCCCAGCAGCGCCCAGTGGTTGTCCTTCCACAGGATCGCGTCGGCGAGGGAGGCGCGGTTTCGGACGCCGCCCCCGACCTCCACGGCGTAGATCTCGAGGTCGCGCAAACCCGGCGTCGTCTTGCGGGTGTGCGTGATTTGTGCTCGCGTGCCCCGAACGGCGTCGACGGCGCGGCGCGTCACCGTTGCAACGCCGCACAGTCGCTGCAGAAAATTCAGCGCGACCCGCTCGCCCGCGAGCAACGCGCCCGCCCGGCCCCGAACGGTGACGATCGTCGCCGCGTCGTCTACCCACGATCCTTCGGCGACCGCTGCGGTGACGGTTGCGGTGGGATCGAGCTCGCGATACACGGCGGCAACGACCGGCACTCCCGCGACGACTACGCGGTCCTCAGTGATGAAACGCGCTTCCCCGGTGCGGTCGGCGGCCGTGCCGAGCAGCCGAGTCGTGACGTCGTCCCGCGCGCGGTCCTCGGCGAGCGCGCGTCGAACCTCGAGCAGGCCCAGCGGTGCCGCGTCAGCCAATTGCCAGCATCCGCTCGATGGCGCGCCGCGCGCGGGTGGCGATTGCGGGCTTCACGGTCACGTCGTGCTTCAAGTCGCGCAGCGAGTCGCGGAGGTTTTCCAGCGTGATCTGCTTCATGTAGTGGCATTCCGCGTCTTCACGCGCTGCCAGGAACTCCTTGGCCGGGTTCTCGCGCCGCAGCCGGTGCAGCACGCCCGTTTCGGTGGCGACCACGAAGCGCCGCGCCGGTGAGACGCGGGCGCGCCGCATCATCTGCTCGGTCGAGACGATCTGCGTTCGGCCGGCGGCGACGTCACCTTCGGTCTCCGCGTAGTACATCGCGCTGGTGACGCAGCCGCATTCGGGATGTACGAGAAACTCGGCATCGGGATACGTGGCGCGCCGCTCGGCCAGGGTTTCGCGGGTCATGCCGGCGTGCACATGACACTCACCCATCCAGACGTCGATGGCCCGGCCCGTGACTTTCCGGAGGTAATTGCCGAGGTACATGTCGGGCAGGAAGAGCACGGGGACGCCGGGCGGCAGCGCGCGAATCACGGCGACGGCGTTTCCGGACGTGCAGCAGTAATCGGCTTCGGCTTTCACGTCGGCTGCCGTGTTCACGTACGCCACGACGAGGCCATCGGGATGTGTGGCACGCCAGGCCCGCACATCGGCCGCCTGAATGGTGGCAGCCAGGGAGCAGCCGGCGGTGGGGTCGGGAATCAGGACGCGCTTATCGGGGTTTGCGATGGCGGCGGTTTCCGCCATGAAATGCACGCCGCAGATCACGAGCAGGGGCGCGTCGAGCTCGGTCGCCTGGCGCGCCATCTGCAGCGAGTCGGCGACCACGTCCGCGAGATCCTGGATCTCGGGCCGTTGATAGTTGTGCGCCAGGATGGCGGCGCCACGCTCGCGACGCAGTGTATCGATCTCGGCGACGAGATCGCGGGTGACAGCGGTCTGTGGTGAGAAGCCCATCGGATCCAACTCCCATTGTTGTGGTGCCGAGCCTGGGGGGCCGATTGGGTAACGCCTCGATCCGTTGTAGGTGACGGATCGCTCCCAGCCTGGGGCGCGTTGTGTCGCGCCAGGTGGAAGCTTACTCAGGAACGAGACGAGAGAGGAAGGGCCTTAGTGCCGGGCTGGTCGTTCTCCCTGCATCAGCTCGCGGCCCCAGCGCTCGATGGCCTGCGCCAGCTCACCGAACGCCCGGCCCGTGCGCGTCAGCTCGTAGCTCACGCGCACCGGCGGTCCTGCTTCCACCTGCCGCAGCAGGAGCCCGCGGGCTTCCAGCTCCTTCAAGCGCGCCGACAGCACCTTGTCGCCGGGCCCCTTCGCCCGCTCCGACAGCTCGCTGAACCGCAACGCCCCCTGCTGCAGCACGTTGAGAATCAACGCGTTCCAGCGGCTGCTGAGGATGTCGATGGCGGTCTGGAACGTCTGGCACTGGGAGTCGACCGATTTACGCATGGCCCCAATATAGTGGACTTACTTCCCAAATGAAAGCTACTTGACAAATGCCAGGAACCTGGAGATCATCCTTTCCGTTAGAAAGTGACACTCCAACAGAAAGCTATGAGGTAACAGTATGGTTATCGGGTTCTCGATCCTGCGCCTGCTCGTCGGATTGACCATGGCGGCGCACGGCGCCCAGAAGCTGTTCGGCTCGTTCGGCGGCTACGGTCTCAAGGGGACGGCGGGATTCCTGGAGCAGCTGGGCTTCGTGCCGGGGAAGCGCAACGCCGTCATGGCGGGCCTCGCCGAGTTCCTCGGCGGGTTGCTGCTGGCGCTCGGCCTCGCGACGCCTCTCGCCGCGGTCCTCATCGTCAGCGTGATGGTGGTCGCCATCGGCAGCGTCCATCTCAAAAACGGATTCTTCAATCACCTCCAGGGCTACGAGTACCCCCTGATCCTTGCGGTCACCGCGTTGAGCTTCGTTTGGGGCGGTCCGGGGCCCCTCTCGCTCGACGCCGTGCTCGGGATTCAGGCGTCGGGCCTGATCTGGGGCGTCGCAGCGCTGGCCGCTGGTCTCGTCGGCGGGGCCATCCAGCTCGCCGGCCGCCGAGTACCCGCGGCGCAGAAGGCCAGCTGAGTAGCTAGTCGCTCACAGCGGGCGCCGCTGTCCCTCGAACAGGCGTACCGTGACGGCACCGAAGATGAATCCGCCGACATGCGCGGCGTAGGCGACGCCGCCTGAGGGCTGCGGGTTCTGGGCGACGGCGCCGAGGTTCACGAGTTGCATCAGGAACCACACGCCGACGAGGAGCGCGGCGGGGATGTAGGCGGTGCGGATGAACACGAAAATGACGAGCAACGACCGGATCTTGTCGCGCGGGTACGTGACCAGGAATCCGCCCATGACGGCCGCGATCGCGCCGCTCGCCCCGAGGTTCGGAACGGTCGAGGCCGGGTCCACGGCCACCTGCGCAAACGTGGCGGCGAGTCCGCCGAGCAGGTAGAAGACGAGATACCGGCCTCGGCCCATGAGGTCTTCGATTTCGGGGCCGAACGCCCAGAGAAAAACCATGTTGCCGATGATGTGCGAGAAGCTGCCGTGCATGAACATCGATGACAGAATCGTGAGCAGGTGTCGCCCGGCCACGATGTCCGCGGGCACGAGGGACCAGGATGTGACGAACGTCTCACCGCGCAACAGCTCGAGCAGAAACACCAGCGCGTTGACCGCGATGAGCGACGCCGTGACCGCGGGCATGCGGGTCGGGCGTCGCGACGCGTCGCTCAATGGAATGACACCCATGGCCAGGCTCCCTGATGGTGTGGCGATGAATAACGGTCGTGTAACGAGAGGGCGCAACGTGCCGGGCTACGGGCTTTCTGCGCCCTTTCGGCCTACGGTCCACGCATTCATGTTCCCGAGAAGCGCTTGACGGCGCGTGCAGAATTCACGTTGACCTGTTGAGGAGGAGATGCAAATGGCCCGCACCACAACGACACGGCGCGATGGGCGCTCCCGCACCGCTCCGGCCCGAGCTCGTCCGACACCCGAAACCATTCCGGAGAGCCGGTCGCGCGACACCGCGCGCATGTACGATACCAAAAACGATCTTGCCCGAGACACGCGCGTCGAAGTCATCGCGCTGCTGAATCAGCGCCTGGCCGAGGCGATCGACCTGCAGACCCAGTCCAAGCAGGCACATTGGAACGTGAAAGGCCCGACGTTCATCGCGCTCCATAAGCTGTTCGACGAGATCAACGAGGATGTCGAAGGGTACGTCGATGAGATCGCCGAGCGCATCGTTCAGCTGGGCGGGATCGCGGAGGGCACCGTTGGCGCAGTGGAGGAACGCTCGAAGCTGCCCGACTATCCTCTCGCGCTCTCCACAGGCGCCGAGCACGTCGCGGCGCTATCCGATGCCCTCGCGGCGTTTGGGCGGACCGTCCGAATCGGGATCGAAGAGATGAACGAGCTCGAGGACGCGGGAACCGCCGACCTACTCACCGGCATTTCCCGTGGCGTGGATAAGTGGCTTTGGTTCGTCGAAGCCCATCAGCAGGGGGCGTGACCATGGCGGCCCCGAAACGCGACGACGAGCGCGCCGGCGTTGCGGCCGAGGTGACCGATCGCCTGCGGCATCGCGGCGTATTGGTCGGTCCGTCGGATGGTCCAGCGGATCTGGCCGACTTGCTATCGGCGGTGGAACAGTTCGAGTTGGCCGTCGAGGCGCACGGCGGCGACCTGATGGTGGACGATCTCAAGAGCGTACAGCCCGATGACCGGCATTTCGTGCTGCCGCGCCGCGCCCACGCCGAGCCGATCCGCGCCTATATCGGCCGAATCACCGCCGCCACCAGCGGCCTGAGAAAACATCCGAGGCATACAGACTCATGAAACGCGCTCCCGATTTCCGGCTCCCGAGCGGGCCGGGCACATTCCTGTCGCTCGCCGATTTGCGGGGCAAACCCGCGATCCTCGCCTTCTATCCCGCCGACTGGAGTCCGGTCTGCGGGGATCAGCTCGCGTTGTACAACGAGGTCCTTCCCGAATTCGAGAAGCACGGCGCGCAGCTGGTGGGGATTTCCGTCGATGGCCCCTGGTGTCATGCCGCATACAGCAAATCGCGCAACCTGCGCTTCCCGCTGCTTGCCGACTTCGAGCCCAAAGGTGAAGTCGCGCGTCGTTATGGGGTGTACAACGCTGCCTCGGGAACGACCGAGCGGGCGCTCTTTGTGATCGACGCGGACGGCGTCATCCGCTGGAGCTTCGTCTCCGACCCCGCCGTCAATCCGGGCGCGGACGGCATTCTCGAAGCGCTCGAGTCGCTGCAGCAGCCGGGAGCGGTCCATGAGCCGGCGTGAAAACCGCGCGCACCTGACCGTACCGGTGGGCCCGCGCGATCACACGAGCGGAGCGGAGAATGCGCCGCTCACGCTGGTGGAGTACGGCGATTTCCAGTGCCCGCATTGCCGCAACGCCTTCCCGATCGTGAAAAAAGTACAGCAGCAGCTTGGCGCGCGGTTGCGGTTTGTCTTCCGCAACTTCCCGTTGACGCAGATCCACCCCGAGGCCGAGCACGCGGCCGAGGCGGCCGAGGCCGCCGGCGCGCAGGGCGCGTTCTGGCAGATGCACGACCGGCTGTTCGAGCGGCAGTTCGCCCTCGACGATGACAGCCTGGTTGAATACGCCCAGGAGCTGGGGCTCAATGCCGACCGGCTGCGCGGCGAGCTCGATGCGGGCACCTACCGCGCCAAAGTGCGGGACGACTTCATGAGCGGCGTGAAGAGCGGCGTGAATGGAACGCCAACCTTCTTCATCAACGGCGAGCGATACGATGGTAGTTACGACCTCGGATCGCTCCTCGAGGCTGTCTCGGTGGCAGTGTCGTAGCTCGTTGCTCAAGTTCTTCGGGCTCACCTTCGCGCTGAGCTGGGCGCTTTGGAGCCTGGCCGCGCTGGTGCCGGTGGGCACGCCATTGCGGACCGCGCTGTTCCTGCCCGGCACATTCGCTCCCGCCATTGTTGCGCTCTGGCTCGGCGGCCGATCGCCGCTCGACCGTATCCTCATTTGGCCGCGCCAAGCGCGCTGGTACGTCTTCGCGATCTTCTATATGGCAGCCGTCAAGCTGACGGCTGCCGTCGTCCTGCGCCTCGCGACGGGGACCTGGCCTGCGATCGAGCCCGGACAATGGTTCGTGTTCGTGGCGAGCATGCTGGTGGCGACTCCGTTTCAGGCCGGCGAGGAAATCGGCTGGCGCGGCTTCGCCCTGCCGCGCCTCACCGAGCGCATCGGATTCGGCGCTGCCGCAGTCGTCCTCGGAGTGATCTGGGCCGCCTGGCACCTGCCGTTGTTTTTCATAGCTGGGACCGACACCACCGGCCAGTCGTTCCCCTTGTTCCTAGTGAGCGTGACCGCGATTTCGGTGGCACTCGCGTGGCTGTACACGCGGACGGGCGGCAGCTTACTCTTGGTCATGCTGATGCATGCGGCGGCAAACAACACGCCGCACTTCGTGCCGCTGAACGCGACGGGGAATGTCTGGGCTCTCAACGCCTCTCTGGTGCAGTGGCTCTCAGCCTTCTTCCTATGGATCGGGGCGGGATACCTGTTGGTGCGGATGAGGAAAATCGCGACATGAGCACCACGCGGCGCAGTTTTCTGGCCACCACACTCGGGGCCGGTGCCGCCCTCGCCGGTCTGTCCATCCCGCCGGGCGTCGTCGAGCCCCCCAGTCCCTATTCCCCAACCCCCAGTGCCCGTCAGTTAGCCTGGCACGAGCTCGAGTTCTACGGCTTCCTGCATTTCACCGTCAACACGTTTACGAATCGCGAGTGGGGCTACGGCGACGAGTCGCCGGCGGTGTTCAATCCCACCGACTTCGACGCCGACCAGATCGTGGGTGCCGCCAAGGGCGGCGGGATGAAAGGCCTGATCCTCACCTGCAAGCACCACGACGGCTTTTGCCTCTGGCCGTCGCGCTACACCGAGCACTCGGTCAAGAACAGTCCGTTCAAACGTGATGTGATGAAGGAGATCTCGGAGGCGTGTGCGAAAGCTCGAGTGAAATTCGGCATCTACCTCTCGCCGTGGGATCGCAATCACAAGGACTACGGGACACCTGAATACCTCGTCTACTACCGCAATCAGCTGCGCGAGCTGCTGACCGAGTACGGCCCCGTGTTTGAGATCTTCTTCGATGGCGCGAACGGCGGCGATGGCTACTACGGCGGTGCGTACGAGCGGCGTGAAATCGACAATCGCACCTACTACGACTGGCCCAACACGTGGCAAATCGTGCGCGATCTCCAGCCAAACACGGTGCTGTTCAGCGACGCGGGGCCCGACATCCGCTGGGTCGGCAACGAGAACGGGATCGCGGGGGAAACGTGCTGGGCGACGTCCAACCGCGACGACTTCTCACCCGGGAACGCGGATGTCGCGCGCCTGAATCGCGGCGACCGGCCCGGCACGCACTGGGTGCCCGCCGAGTGCGACGTGTCGATCCGGCCCGGCTGGTTCTATCACAAGAACGAGGATGGGCAGGTCAAGACGCCGCAGCAGCTGGTCGATCTCTACTATTCATCGGTGGGACGCGGCGCTTCGTTCTTGCTCAACCTGCCGCCCGATCGCCGCGGCCGGATTCCCGACGCAGACGTTGCAGCACTCGCGGGGTTTCGCCGCATCATCGACGCGACATTTGGGGCCAACCTGGCCGCAGGTGCGCGCGTCACGGCGAGCAACTGGCGCGGCGGGCGCGACCGGCGCTTTGCGCCAGGGAACGTGCTCGACGTCAGCCGGATCACGTATTGGGCGACCGACGACGGCGTCACGACACCAAGCCTCACCCTGGACCTGCCCAACGCCGTGACCTTCAACGTCGCCCGCGTCCGCGAACATCTCCCCCTCGGCCAACGCATCGACGCCGTGGGGCTCGATCAGTGGCAGAACGGTCAGTGGGTCGAGTTTGCAACGGCGACGAGCATCGGCAATTGCCGACTGATTCGGGCCCCTAGCATCACGACGTCCCGCGTACGCCTCCGCGTCACACAAGCCGCCGTTTGTCCCGCCATCTCCGAGTTCGGCCTATTCTCCGAGCCATCCTAGTCGCGCTCGCGCTCGCCCAAGGCCGGGACTCGGTGCCCGCCGAGCGCCTG
>Ga0207653_10000234_pt1 | contig 36780 bp, 34 predicted proteins | sample KBSK5251metaG_FD_184341 | JGI IMG/M metagenome (GOLD analysis project Ga0207653, IMG submission 184341) | Corn, switchgrass and miscanthus rhizosphere microbial communities from Kellogg Biological Station, Michigan, USA - KBS K5-25-1 metaG... | ecosystem: Host-associated > Plants > Roots >...
GCGGCGTGTCTCAGGTCGAGACCCGCAGGATGTGTCTTTCACAGCGTACCCGATATGGAAGGCCCGCGGGCGAGATGCTCATCGAGGATCGAGCCGGTCCAGGTTCCGATGACCGCCGCGCGGGTGGGGTCCGGAGCGTCACAATTTCGCAACCAACCGTCGACCGGTCGATGGCGAAAGGACAGCGGAGAGGCTCCCCGCCGAGGAGCGTCTGGATGTCGTGCGGCTCTTGCCAGATCGTCGATAGGGGGTCGCCCGATGGCCCCGGCATCTCCGAAGAGACGCCGCCGCGTCCCGACCGGGCGCGGATGGCATCGTCCGCCACGCGCGCCCACCATCTCCGTGTGCTTGCGTTCGCGCTCGCCCTGCTCCTCTTCGTCGGCGGCGGGCTGCTCGGCACCGCGCACGACATCAAGAGTTACGCGCTGTTCCGCGGGTTCCGGCCGATCCAGATCCCCTCGTGGATCACAGAACGGGCAACCGTGCGAACCATATGGGTCTCGAGCTCCGCGATCGGTGGCCGGAGCCAACCGGTCATCGTGGTTCTCCCGCCCGGATACGCGCAGCATCCGCTCCATCGCTATCCCGTTCTGTATCTGCTGCACGGCTATCCGGCAACACCCGAGGCGTACCTGAACGTCGGGGGTGTCGCCACCCAAGAGGACATCCTCGTCGCCAACCGCTCGATGAACCCGTTGATCATGGTGATCCCGTACGGAACGACCGGCTTCTTCACCGACGAGGAATGGGCGAACGGCATCCAGCCCGACGATGACTGGGAGACGTTCCTCGCGCGCGATGTCGTGAACGCGATGGATCGGCGGTTCCGCACGATCCCCACGGGGGGCGCACGGGCGATCGGAGGCCTGTCGTCGGGCGGGTATGGGGCGCTGAACATCGCCCTCCATCATCCGGGCGAGTTTCGCGTCATCGAGAGTTGGTCTGGGTACACGTACGCCCCTTCGATCTCCTCGATCTTCGGGACGGATCCGGAGCGGGCCGCGTACAACAGCCCGGCACTCTATCTCCCGAAGGTCGCATCGGCGCTGCGCGCTGCCCACGCATCCTTCTGGTTCTACATCGGAGCCCAGGACCGAGAGCTCGCGGAGAACAGGGAGTTCACAGCCGAACTCGCCGCATATCGGATCCGACACCACTTCTTCACCGTTCCGGGTCGCCACGATTGGGCCGCGTGGCGGCCGAACGTTCCGCGTGCGCTGATCGTGGCCTCGGGTCGCATGGTGCGACCGACCACCCTAGGTGCCGGCGAGCGTTCGCCCTCGGTGAAGGCTCCGCTCAGGGGTTCCGGACACCAAGCGCATGCGTAGGCTCAGGTGGCTCGCGCGGTCATCGGCGTTGTGGTTGGTCGGGCTCGGCGTCGCCGTGGCTGCCTCGGGATGGTTGTACATCCTTCGTCCCTACACTCGGGGTCTCCCGGGTCCGAAGGTGCGCGGTGCCCTGCCGCTCGACGTCGTCGCAGGCCACGGCGCTGTCTCGCTCGTCGCATTCGTCCTGGTCTGGACGGCCGCCGCCGGACTCCTTGGCCTGGTTGCTCGCCGAGCCGGCCTTGAGCGGCTCGTCGCTGCCTTCACCTTGACGCTCTGCGTCGGGGCATGGCTCTACGGAACGTATGCGGTCGCTGCGTTCATCGCCACAGGGGTGTCGTTCCGCGAGGCGCTGCACATCGCGGGGTCGACGCGGGTCGTCTATCTGCCGGCCGCCATCGCGGGCATCGCCGGAGGGATCCTCGGATGGCGGCGGTACGAGCGTCGCCCGTGGGTTCCACTCGCCGCAGCGGCCGGCGTAGCGCTCGCGGGCGTCATCGACATCGTTTCGGCTATCACACCCGAGATCACGGAAAGGCTCTTCCGGCTCGAGCGGTTCGTCCCGTCGGCGGTGCCGAGGGTTGCGAGCGCCGGCGTCGCGGCATCGGGCGTGGTCCTCCTCCTGATCGCGCGAGGGCTCGCGCGACGCAAGCGCAGGGCATGGCAGATCGCCGTTTGCCTCCTCGTTGCCTCGTCCCTCCTCCACATGATGAAGGGCCTCGACTACCTCGAGGCGGTACTCACGGGTGCCCTCGCAGTTGCGTTGATCGCTCGCAGACATGACTTCGACGCGCCGGGAGACGCGACGACTCGCTCCACCGTCGTCCTCCGGGCGCTCGTCATCGTCGGCGCGATCTACGCCTATGCCTCATTGGCTCTGTTCGTCAATGCGGCGTACGCCGACCGGTCGTTCTCGATCGCGTTCGTGCTCACCGAGACGACACACGCGCTGCTCGGGGGAGGGTTCGCCGCGTCGCCGGACGTCCACGGCCGATTCGGGATGTGGTTCCCCCTCTCGATCGCCTTGATGGAGATGGTTGGGGTCGGGGTCGTCGTGGTCTCCTTGCTGGCCCCTTGGCGCTTCCGACCTCGCGACAGCTCGCGGGTCCGGGAGGTCGCCCGTGGGCTCGTACGCGACTGGGGAACGGACACGCTCAGTCCGTTCTCGCTTCGGGCCGACAAGTCGACCTTCCTGTCCATGGACGAACGCGCGTTCCTGGGGTACACGGTGATCGCGGGCGTGGCCCTCGTAGGCGGCGATCCGATCGGACCACCCGACGCGGTCGCCGCTGTCGTCGAGCGTTTCCTCGGGTACGCCCGCAGGCGGGGCTGGACGGTCGCCTTCCTCGGCGCGTCGGAGTGCTCGCTTGCGATCGCGCATGAGTTCGGTCTGCACGCGATGTACTGGGGCGATGAGGGGATCGTCGATCCCCGCGCGTTCAGCCTCGAGGGCCGGACGATCAGGAAGGTGCGGCAATCCGTTCACCGCCTCGCCAGAGCAGGATACGTGTCCGACATCCGTTCCGCCGCAGAGATCCCGCTGGGTGAGCGTAAGGAGCTGCACGTGATCGCCCAAGCGTGGCGAGGGGAGAAGGCGGAGCGCGGGTTCGCGATGGAGTTGGACGCGCTTTTCGGGCTCGACGGGGAGGACGAGCTCTTCGTGATCGGCCGAGATGTGGATGGCGTGCCCCGAGGGTTCCTCCACTTCGTGGTCGCTCGCGCCGGCTCCGCGTTGTCTCTCTCGTCGATGCCGCGACTGTCCACCACTCCGAACGGGTTCAACGAGTGGCTGACCTGCGAGACACTCGCATGGGCCCGGGACCGTGGATTCGAGAAGGTCTCCATGAACTTCGCGGCGTTCGCTGCGCTGTTTGACCCTGACACGAAGCTCTCTCGGGTTCAGCGCGTCCAGCGCGATGCGTTACTCGCCGTGCGCTCTCGGTTGGAGCTCCAATTGGACAACCTGCTCCGGTTCACGATGAAGTTCCAGCCGGGCTGGCAGCGGCGGTACGTGCTCTACGAACGCCGGGCCGACCTGCCGAGGATAGGCGTCGCCGCGCTCACCGCGGAGGGGTATCTGCGGGACCGCGGCCACCGGAGCCGCTGATGAACGGCCCGATCGCGATCGGGTTGGGGCTCGCACTCGCCGCATCGATCGCATTGAACTGGGGCTTCTTCGCTCAGCACCGTGCTGCGAGCGAGATGCCCGCGCTCTCGCTTCGGCATCCTCTGCATTCCCTGAGGCTCTTGTTCACCGACCGAGGATGGTTATCCGGCTACGTCGTCGGCCTTTTCGGCTGGGGCCTCTACGTCGCCGCCCTCGCCTGGGCGCCGCTGTCGCTCGTGCAGGCGACGGCGGCCGGTGGGATCGGAGTGCTCGCGCTGCTCGTCCGATGGATGGGAGGGAAACCGCTGCCCCCGCGTGACTGGGCCGGCGTTTCGATCGCGCTTATCGGTCTCGCGCTGCTCGGTATCTCTCTCGCGGGGGTGACGGCAGAGGGGACGTCAGCGGAGTGGACGCAGGTCGCGTGGTGGATCGCAAGCTGTGGAACGATCGCTTGGGTCGCGGCCGGCCCTGGCTCGCGATGGCTCACGGCTGGCGCTGGATCCGGGATCACGGCGGGGCTCATGTACGCGGCCGGCGATGTGGCGACCAAAGCATCGCTCGGCCCGCACGGCAACCTGGGATTCGTCCCCGCGGTGCTTGTCTGCCACCTCTTGGGATTCGCAGCGTTGCAGGGCGGCTTCCAGAGAGGATCCGCGCTTGCGACGGCCGGCATCGCGAGCTTGCTCAACAACGCGGTTCCGATCGCAGCGGGCCTCTCGATATTCGGGGAGCCGGTTGGGCACGGCGCCTTGGGGAGTCTTCGCATCGTGGCGTTCGCAGCCATCGTGGCCGGCGCCGGGCTGCTCGCGCGTCCAGGGGGACCGCGGCCCGATCGTGTCACTCAGGAGGCACCACCGCCCCTCGCGATGCGCGGCGGAACGTCGCCCGGTTGAGTGCGAGCCCCTCGCGGTCACTCGGTGGGAGGTCCAGCCGGCGCCAGATCCACCTGATCCTCGAGGGCACCCTGGGCTGTCCCGCCCCCTGCGAGGCCGAAGGTGCGTCCTGACCTGCTACCTCCCCGTCAGGCTGAAGTGCATGTAGTCCTTGATCGTGTTCCAGTCGCCGCCCCAGCCCCACCCGATCGCGGCGAACGATCGCACCACGACGTCGCCGGGATGGATCATCCCGGGTGCCTGCCCCGTCCGATCGAGGTACGGCTTCGCCGCCCGGCGGAGGACCTTCCCGTTGGGACCCACATAGGGGTTCTGTAGCGGGTTCACGTCGATCGCCCATCCGTAGGAATGCTGCGAGAGCACGCCGGGGTCGCCCGTTGCCGGCCGGCAGTTGAACGCGGCGGTCAGATCGCGGTTGTTGTACCAGTCCGACGGCCGTGGTGGCCGGTAGCGCGGTGGCAGCCCGATGCGGTGGATCGGGAACCGCGCTTCGAACAATCGATGGAACACCCAAAGGACGTCGTGGGCTACTCGCTCGTTCACGACGAGCGGGCCGTAGCGGATGCCGCCCGTGAACGTCCAGTAGCTGACCCGCACCAGACGCAGCTGATCGATCGGAACCGGGCAGCCGGGACGCCAGTCGCGACCGACCAGCTTCTCGCGGAGCGTCGGGGAGATCCGTGTCACCGTGCCTTCGAACCGCGCGGTCGGCGGAGGATCCGTTACCTGGAGGTGGTCGCCGCCTCGCACGACGACCGAGCCGCTCACGTGGCGTCCGTTGACGGTGACGCCGCCAGATGACGGGCTCGTGGTGAGCGACGTCAGACCGGTCGCAACGCGAACGTGGATCAGGCCGGGTTCGGGGAACGGTTGCGGCTGCAGCCCTCCGTAGTAGAAGCCGAGGATCCGGTCCGCGGACCATCCGAGGCGGGACTTGCCGTACGCCCCCCACTGCACCATGCCGACGCCGTGGCCCCATCCGCGTCCGGTCACGATGGCCCGGCCGCCCGTGTCCGCGACCGCGTACCAGCCGGAAGGAACGGCCGTGGGGAGCGCGGGCCCGAACCGGCTCGGGCCGGGATACCGTCCCGGGAAGAAGCAAGGGCCCCACTCGTCGACGGCGCCGTCGAACGTTCCAACGTCGATCGTGCGCGACGTTCCGCCGCCCGCGACGACGATCGAGCTGCCGGTTCGGGTGACGGAGCCGATCCTTCGGCCGGTCGGCCAGAGCTGAGCCCGGACGAGGAACCGAGCGAGGTCGGTGAAGGGGAGTGCGACGCGCCAGTGGGATTCGGGAGAGGCCCCGTCGTTGCGTTCGACGACGGGGCGCAGGTACGGCAGCGGGGCGCTGCCGAACACCTGGTCGTTGCCGTACGTGTGCCCGTTCGAGGTGGAGAAGTACACGGCCTCGATGGGACGACCGCTGTCCTGCAGGACCTCACCCGCGGTGCCGTTCACGGCTGCGTACCAGCGTTCGATGCCCGGGGTCGGTTTGACCGGGATCCCCCCGTACACCTGACAGGACGTCGTGGAGCAGATCGGCGTCTGCAGCGTCGCACCCTGTGGACCGCTCCATCCGGTGACGGCGAGGGCGTAACTCCTCGCCGCGATCGCCTGTGCCTGCAGGGCCGCGGTCGGCCACGTGGGCGGCACCTCGGCGATCCCTTCGAGGTACCGCTCGAACGGCAGAGTGACCGTCAGGTCGAGCGTGCCGTGGCTCGCGCGACGAACCGCGAGGCTGCCGGGGTACCGGGCATCGAGCCGCGGCTGCTCCGGATGCCGGCAGGCGGACGCCCTATGCGGATACGCGCCGTGGACGCGGAGCGAGCCGTTCGCCGGTGGCCGGATCACGACGACTTCGGGAGACAGCGACGTGCTCGGGCTCGTCGACGGCGAGACCGCGGCGGAGCCCGACGGTGGCGAAGGGGGCGCCGTGGCCGCGGTGGTGACGGTCGATGTGCAGGCAGCGGCCGTCAGCAGCAACGCCATGATGCCGCGGGACCTCGGGCGGGAACCCACCGCTCGACGCTAACAGGGAAGATGTTGAGATGCGGCCGCGCCGAGGATCGCTGGTGGCGGTGATCGTGCTCGTCGCCTGTACGGCGACGAGCACGACCACCTCCCCGACGTCATCCACGGCGAGCCCCTCGGTCACGGCCAGCGTCCGCCCGGCGGTGAGCCCGGGCGGACGCTGGACCACCTACCACGGCGACCGGGCGCGGAGCGGGGTCGCGGCCGGACCGTCGTTGGCGGATGTTCGGCACGCCTGGACGTCCGCCCAACTCGACGGCACGATCTACGCGGAGCCACTCGCCATCGGCGCTCGCATCATCACCGCAACGGAGAACGACACCGTCTACGCGCTGGACGCTGCGACCGGAGCGGTCGTGTGGAGCAGGCACCTCGGGACACCGGTCGACAGCGCCACGCTCCCGTGCGGCAACATCGTGCCGACGTCGGGGATCACGGCGACGCCCGTCGTGGACCCGGCCACCAGCGTGCTCTACGTCGCCGCGTTCCTGAGCCCGGCGCGGCACGAGCTGTTCGCGCTCCGGGAAGCCAGCGGGGCCGTCCTGTGGCATCGCCCGATCGATCCGGCCGGCATGGATCCGCGCACGCAACAGCTCCGTTCGGCGCTCACGCTCGCGAACGGCTCCGTCTACGTGTCGTACGGCGGGTTGTTCGGCGATTGCGGGTCGTACCACGGCTGGGTCGCCGGCGTTGCGGCCGACGGCTCGGGGCCGTTGTTCGATTACCAAGCCCCGACGATGAACGCGGGAGGCATCTGGGCTCCCTCCGGTCCTGCGGTGGACAGCGACGGACACCTGTTCGTCGCGACCGGGAACAGCTTCTCCGCCGATACCTTCGACCACGGCGACAGCGTGATCGAGCTGTCCCCGGAACTGAAGGAGCTCGGGTTCTTCGCACCCGCGGATTGGGCCGCGCTCAACACCGGTGACGTCGACCTCGGCTCGGTCGGTCCCACGCTGCTGCCGGGCGGTCGGATCTTCCAGATCGGGAAGGGAGGCGTCGGGTATCTCTTGGACGCGAACGACCTCGGTGGCATCGGGGGCGAGGTCGCATCTGCGCCGGTGTGCGGCGGTTCGTTCGGCGGGACCGCGCACGACGGCCGGTCGATCTACGTGCCGTGCAACGACGGGCTGGTGGCGTTGCGGGTCGCCGATGACGGCCGGAGTTTCGAGCAGGTCTGGCGGTCGTCCGCGTTCGACGCCGGGCCGCCGATCGTCGCGGGCGGTCTCGTCTGGTCGGTCGATCTCTCGTCGTCCGCGCTCCTGGGGTTCGATCCGTCCGGCGGCCACGAGGTCGTTCGACAACCGATGGACGAGGTGTCGCACTTCGCGAGCCCCTCATCTGCACCCGGGTGCCTGTTCGTGCCGACGTACCGCACGATCACCGCCTTCTGCCGGGCGGGGGGCTGACCGGCGATGGACCAGCCGAAGCCTCGCGGGCGTCTCAGCGCGGGCATCCTGTTGTTCCGCCACCGCGGAGGGCGGCTCGAGGCCCTCCTCGGACATCCGGGCGGGCCGTTCTTCGCGAAGAAGGACGACGGATCCTGGACGGTCCTGAAGGGGGAGGCCGAGCCGGGGGAGGAACTGACCGCGGTCGCTCGCCGCGAGTTCGCCGAAGAGACGGGGCAGGAGCCGCCGGACGGCACGATGCTCGAGCTCGGGGAGGTCCGGCAGCGGGGCGGGAAGACCGTGGTCGCCTGGGCGCTCGGCGGGGATCTGGATCCGGCCACGGCCCGGAGCAACACGTTCGAGATGGAGTGGCCACCTCGGTCCGGTCGCGTTCACGAGTTCCCCGAGATCGACCGGGTCGGGTGGTTCGACCTGGAGACCGCGCGGAGGAAGATCCTTCCGGCCCAGCTCCCGTTCCTCGACCGGCTCGAACGAGCGGCCGGCGCGATGCCGGAGGAGTGACGTCAGGCCAGTGGGGCCAGGTCGTGCCCCACGCCCCGCTCGAGATGGCGGCGGCTCCTTCTTACTCACCGCGCAGCGTCGCGATCGTGCTTCGCGCGCGTTCGGCGGACGGTCGGTTCCCCCTTCTTCTCTTCTCGAACCGATCGAGGACGGTATCGGGAGATCCTCGGTCGAGCGCGGTCGCCGACCGCCGTTCATGCAGTGTCAACGTCGACAGGCTCCTCGCCCGCTGGGGATCCGCGGGCCAACCGAGGCGAAGGCGATGGCAACCGAGGGCTGCTGCCGCTCAGTGGCAAGCACTACCCAGAAGCGGCCATGCGATCCAGGACCCCGTGGCTCCGGATGGGGGACGCGCGCTGTCGGGCGCCTAGGGCCGAAGATGCTGGTCCCGCGTTCCGCCGGAACGTATCCTCAGAGCCCGTTCCACTCGACAGGAGTCCATGCATGCCCCGCACACGTCGGTTCCGCATCACGCGGGCGATCGCGTTCATGACGATCTGCTCTCTCCCTCTGGCATCCGCGATGGATGGCGTCCCTGGATCGGTTGCTTCGGCAGCCACGCTGCCGTCGGTCTCGGTGGGTGACCTGAGCATCACCGAAGGCACCGGCGGCACGGTGACCGCCGTGTTCACGATCACGCAGGACAAGCGGGGCAGGTCGACGATCACGTATCGGACCGCCAACGGCACCGCCACGAGTCCCTCCGATTACCTCGCGAGATCCGGGACGGTTAAGTTCGCCGGGAAGAAGCTCACGCGAACGATCGCCGTCACAGTGATCTCGGATGCGATCGACGAGCCCAACGAGACGTTCTTCCTCGAACTCGTCAGCGCACGAGGCGCGGTGATAGCCGACGGCGAAGGCAAGGCCACGATCAACGATGACGATCCGGCTCCGTCGGTGGCGGTGGGCACGTCGACGTCCCTACCGGAGGGCCAGACGGGTGATACGTCATACGCGTCGATCGACGTGACGCTCTCGGCGGCGAGCGGCAGGGATGTCTCCGTCGACTGGACCACGGCCGATGGAACCGCAACGGTTGTCGGCAACGACTACACGCCCGGCTCAGGGACCCTCGTGTTCGCGCCTGGGCAGACCGACAAGGTCGTGCTGATCCCCGTGATCGGCGACAACGCCACGGAGGGAGACGAGACGTTCGAGGTGGATATCTCTGATCCCGTGAACGCGACACTCGGCAACGCCGCGGACGTCGTGACCATCGTCGACAATGACCCGATCCCTCCCGGCTCGGCGGTGCTGACCGTGGGCGGCGTCAAGAAGCGCGAGGGCGCGAGCGGGACGACGACGTTCACCATCACCGTGACGAGGAGCGTTGAGACAATCACCGCCGTGAACGTCGACTACGCGACCGGCAACGGGACGGCGATCGCGCCCTCCGACTATGTGGCGGCGTCCGGGAACCTCGCGTTCGCAGCGAACCAGACGACCGGCACGATCGATCTGACCGTGAACGGCGACGGTCTCCTCGAACACGACGAGACCTTCTTCCTCGATCTGCTCAACCCCTCGGCCGGCGCGGCCATCTCGACCGGGCAAGCAACCGACACCATCGTGAACGACGATACGCGGACGACGGCGAGCGTCAGGGTCCGGCCGGTGAAGAAGCTCGTCGCCGTGCGTGGGCGCGTCTCGCCCGCTCGCCGTGGCAAGCGCGTGATCGTGCGCTTGTTCCGCAGGCAGAACGGGGTGTGGGTCCGCATCCGCACGAAACGTCCGCTCCTCGCGGGATCCACGGATGTCAACGGGGACGGTTTCACGGACAGCCGGTACATCGCGCGGTTCCGGCGCCAGAAAGCTGGTCGCTGCAAGATCACAGCTTCCTACTTGGGCGATGCGCGGTTCTCACCCAGCGGTGCGGTCCGGCTCTTCCGTTGCTGATCATCGGGGCCGCGGGGCTTCAGGGCACGACCAACACGCGGCGGATGCCGGCGACCCCCGACGCCAGCTCGCTCCACGACAACCCGGCGTCGCGGGATCCGAAGAGCTGACCGTCCGACGTTCCGAACGCGGCGAACGAGCCGTCGGGGAGCGCGTCCAAACAGGAGCTGTCGATGTTGTCCTCGAACCACTCGGGCAGCCCGTCGCGGCATCGTTCGAAGCCGCCGTTCGCGAGGGCACCCCGGTAGACGGCGCTCCGCCCGCCGCGGGGCCCGTTGGACGCCGACACGAGCACCGTATCGCCGCAGACGCTGACCGCTCGGGAGTACCGCGCTTCGAGACCGTCCGCCCGGAGCGCCCACGTCGTCCCGCGATCCTCGCTGACGGCGAGACCGCCTGCGCACGCCGCCAACACAAGGCCCTCCGCCGTCGCGACCTGGTGCACATCCGCGTCGATATCGATCGTCGGCGTCCAGTGCTCGCCTCGATCGTCGGTCCGCTGGATCCCGCCGACGTGCACGTTGACGTACAGGTCGTCATCCCATTCGGACATCGAACGCGTCTCGGGTGGGCCGCCCCACGGCGTGTGCCACGTAGAGCGACCTTCCGCCCGGTCGAACGCGGCGACCGGCTCCAGACGATCGCCGGCGACGCGGAACAGACGAGCCTCGGAGGACCCCACGAACACGTCGGCATCGGTGGCCGCGACGGAGGCGATCCGGAGGCCTGGCAGATCCGCGACCCGGCCCCACTTCTCTTCGATCGCGTGCCAGAGCTCAGACCCGTCCACGGCGGCCCATAGCTCCCGGCCGTGGGGTGCGATCGTGCCTACCGCATGACCCGCGAGTTGCAGGGGTCCCGCCACCCCCGTGGCATCGAACGGATGGAGCCCCTCTCTCGAGGCCACCAACACCTTCATGGTTCGATGTTCTCACCGCCCGGCGGTGGCGTAGATTCAGGGCCATGAGCGATCGAGAAGAACGGGACGTCTCGGTGGTGGGTCGGGGCGCCCACGTGGAGGGGAGCCTGGTTTCGACCGGATCCCTGTGGATCGCGGGCCGCATGACGGGCGAGATCTCGGTCGAAGGCCAGGTGACCGTGGCCCCGGACAGCGAGGTTGAGGCCGATATCAAGGCCGGCAGCATCAACCTGGCCGGCCGGGTGAACGGCAACCTCACCGCCCCCGGCTCGGTCGAGCTCCCCGCACAGAGCCAGGTCAAAGGCGACGTCCGCGCCAGGAGCGTCTCCGTGCAGGGGTCGGTCGAAGGCAACGTCGTGGCCGAGCAGAAGGTCGAGCTGGGTCCCGGTGCACTGCTACAGGGCGACATCACCTGCACGGCACTCGTGGTCGCCGAGGGGGCCGTGTTCCGCGGCAGGTCCATCATGGCGCAGCGGCCGACCTCGTAGGTCGTCGGCTCAGACGAGCGACAGGTACGTGGCATGCGCCGCGAGGTAGTCGTCCAGGATCGAGCGCGCGAGCGGGTACGAGCCCACCATCGGATGGGCGAGGAGCGCCTCGAGCGCGGTGTCGTACGAGCCCTCGACCGCGGCCCGCACGGTGAGGCGCTCGTAGAGCTTGACCTGTGCGAGCAACGCCCGTGCCGAGTCCGGGATCTCCCCCTGCGCCAGCGGGTGGGCGCCATGCTCGTCCATCATGCACGTGACCTCGACGACGTCATCGTCCCCAAGGCCGTGGATCGCCCCGCGGTTCGGCACGTTGAGGATCAGCGGCACCTTGCGGCGCTGGCTCGACGCGAGCATCACCGCCGTCGCAACGCCCGCGTATCCCTCGCCCTCGACGAGCTCGTCATGCATATCCGGCGACGTCGGCACCATGAGCGCCTCGCCTCGCTCGCGGGCGAAATACGTCTCGTCGCGCATCTCCATCGCATCGCTCCACGCATCGGCCGCGCCCGTCAGATCACCCGCGTCGATGCACGCGCGAAGGACGGGCCAGAGCGTGTCGTTGATCGTGGCGATCTGCGCGGCGCGGGTGCCGCCGGATCGCAGGATGTTCTCCACCGCCTGCTCACGGTAGTAATAGAAGTAGAGGTACTCCATCGGGAGCATCCCGATGCTGCGCACGAGCTCCGTGTCGAACAAGCGCCACTGATGGTCGAGCCGGCGGAGCTCGTCGTAGCGCTCCAGCAGCTCCGGGAGCCGGTCGCGCCCGTCGACAAGGACCCGGTGGATCCAGCCGCAATGGTTCAGACCGAAGTAGTCCGCGTGTACCTGGTCGCCCGGCACCCCGAGGACGGCCGCGACGCTTCGCTTCATCGAGACCGGCCCGTCGCAGACGCCCACGGCATGGACAACGCTGTGATCGCTGAGGGCTTGGGTGACGATCCCCACCGGGTTCGTGAAGTTCACGACCAGGGCGTCGGGAGCGACCTCCTCGATCGTGCGCGCGTGCTCGAGCATCGCGGGGATCGTGCGCATCGCCATCGCGAACCCGCCGGGCCCGGTGGTCTCCTGTCCGAGAACGCCGTGTTTCAGCGGCAGCTCCTCGTCGAAGGTCCGCGCGCGCTCCTGCCCTGGCCGGATCGCGGCGAACACGAAGCGCGCGCCGCCGAGGGCGGCGCGGGCGTCGTGTTCGCCGCGAACGGTGAACGTCGCGCCCCAGCTCCGGGAGAGGAACCCGCCAAGGGCGGCCATCACCTCGAGGCGCTCGCCGTCGGTGTCGTGCAGCACGACTTCGGTGAGACCGAGGTCGTGCTGGCGCTCCGCGAGGCCCTGGAGGACGAAGGGCGCCCGGACCCCGGCGCCGAGCATCGTCAACTTCACGTACCCACGCTACCCGCCGGAAGCATCGTCCAGACGGGTGACGACCGTCCGGGCGACTCGCCCTAACGGTCGCCGATGCCGATTCACCAAGGAGACGGGTTGGAGGAGTCTGCCGTGGCACGGGTCCTGGTGATAGACGACGAAGACGTGATCGGAGCCGTGCTCCGCTACGCCTTCTTGGAGCAGGGCCACGAGACGCTCCTGGCGGAGGGCGGCAGGCAGGGGATCGAGCGCGCTCTCGCGGAGCACCCCGATGCGATCGTCCTGGATCTGATGATGCCGGAGGTGACCGGGCACGACGTGTTGGCGGCGCTCCGCGACGATGCCGCCGAGGAAGACGTGCCGATCCTCGTGCTCACGGCCGTCACCCAGAGCCGCGAGCGCCAGCGGTGTCTCGCCGAGGGGGCGGACAAGGTGATGACGAAGCCCTTCGACCCCCGCGAGGTCGCGAGCGTGGTCGACGGCATGCTCAACCTGCCGCCCGTGCCTTCGTTCAGCCGATCCGCCTGAGAAGCCACGGTTCTCTCCGGTCACGCATATATCGTGTCCGTCATGCCTGCTCGCAAGGAGATCCTGGAGGTCGCCGGGCGCGAGGTCGCCGTCTCCAACCCGGACAAGATCTTCTTCCCGGAGCTCGGTCTCACCAAGATCGATCTGGTCCGGTACTACCTCGCCGTCGCCGAAGGGGCGCTACGTGGCGTCGACGGCCGCCCGATGGCCCTCAAGCGATTCGTGAACGGCGCCGACGGCGAGTTCTTCTTCCAGAAGCGCGCTCCGACCTCGCGACCGGACTGGATCGAGACCGTCGAGCTGCGGTTCCCGAGCGGTCGGACCGCGCAGGAGATCGTCGTGCGTGACGCAGCGCAGCTCACGTGGATCATCAACCTCGGGTGCATCGACCTGAACCCGCATCCGGTGCGCGCCGACGATCTGGATCACCCCGACGAGTTCCGGGTGGACCTCGATCCGGTCCCCGGTGTGGGATGGGGTCAGATCCTGGAGGTGGCGCTCGCCACGCGCGAGGTCCTCGAGGAGTTCGGGCTCACCGGGTGGCCGAAGACCTCAGGCTCGCGCGGCGTGCACGTCTACGCGCGCATCGAGCGCCGGTGGACGTTCCCGGAGGTGCGGCGCGCGGCGGTGGCGCTCGCGCGCGAGGTGGAACGGCGCGAGCCCCACGTCGCGACCAGCAAGTGGTGGAAGGAGGAGCGGCACGGCGTGTTCCTGGACTACAACCAGAACGCGAAGGACCGGACGGTCGCGTCGGCGTATTCCGTGCGGCCGACCCGGGATGGCCGAGTTTCCACACCTCTCACCTGGGACGAGGTGCCCGGATGCGAGCCCGAGGCGTTCACGATCCGGACGGTCCCCGAGCGGTTCGAGCGCGGTGGCGATCCGTGGGCCGGGATCGACGGCGCCGCCGGATCGCTCGAACCCCTCCTGGAGTTGGCGGCGCAGCACGAGGCTGCCGGCTTCGCCGATGCCCCGTGGCCGCCGCAGTATGAGAAGCAGGCGAACGAGCCGCCGCGGGTGCAACCGTCGAAGAAGCGCGGCGGCCCGCCGACGCCCGAGGGGATCGTGCCGCCGCCGGCACCCGGCAAGACGGCCGGGCCGACCGGCCGGCGCCGCACGACGATGCCCCTGATCGAGATCGCGCGGGCCGCGACGGAGAAGGAGGCGTTGGAGGGATTGGAGCGGTGGAAGGGGAAGCATCCGGCCGTCGTCCGGCGTCTGGAGCCGGCCGACGTGATGGTGGACTCGATGCGTGGTCGGAGCACGACGTGGACGCGGATCCGCGTGAACCTCCGGCACGTGCCGGAGGACGAGCGGCCGGTGCAAGGAGCGCTCGAGGTTGACTACGACCCCTGGGAAGGCGTGGTGTGGCCCGGGGACGCATCCGAGTACACTTCGTAGGTCCACCCCTGGTGGAGCCGCCCAAGACGGGGCGTATGCGCGAAGACCTCGCGACCTTGCCTTTCCCGGTTCCTTGAGATCGAGGAGGCAAGCATGGCCAGTCGGCCGAAACACGTTCGAGGGACCCTGATCGCGGTGTTCTTCGCCGTCGTCGTCCTGCCGTTCGTCCTGTGGTTGGGTGCCCTGTTCGGCCCGGCGATCTGGGTATCCGCGGCGGTCACGACCGGCGCGGTCGGCGCACTCGTGTGGCGGCGTCGCCGCGTCGAAACAGCTCGTGAGCGTGCCTACGAAGGATCGTCGTTCGGATCCGTGGTGATCCGCATGCGAGCAAGGGAGGCCGCATACGCCCTCGTGATCGAGAAGCGGCGGTTCGAGCTCCTCGGAGCCCGGTAACGAGGCCGAGCTCGGTCCCTCGGCCCGATCAGCGGAGCATCGCGAGGGCCTCGCCGCCCAGCCGGACGTCGTCGGGCGTGGACCCCGACGGCATGTTGAACAGCAGCCCGCCGAGGCCGATATCCAGCATCGCCTTCGCCTGCCCCGCGATCGCGTCGGGGTCGCCCCACCACAGCCGCGCCTCGATCGACTCCTCGGCGATACCGCGCTGCTGCTGCCACTCGCGCTTGCGTCGCTCGGCCTCGGCCATGGTCTCGGCAACGATCAGGGTGCCCAAACGGGTCGTCACGATCTGCCCCGGATCCCTGCCGACCGCGTCGCAGTGCTCGCGCAGGACCTCGAGTTTGTGGCTCATCGTCGCGGCATCGCCGAACCCGTTCCACATATCGGCGTAGCTCGCGGTGAGGCGGAGCGTCTTCCGCTCCCCGCCGCCGCCGATCAGGATCTTCGGTCCGCCGGGTTGGACCGGTTGCGGAACGTTCCACGCGCCGTCGACCTGCGCGACCTTCCCTCGGACCGTGCTCTGCGGGTGCGTGAACATCGAACGGCAGATCTGGAGTGCGTCCTCCAGCCGGTCGAAGCGCTCGGCCGTGCTCGGGAACTCGTAGCCGTACGCGCGCGACTCCGCCGCGTTCCAGGCGGCGCCGATCCCCAGGATCGCGCGTCCCGACGACACGATGTCGAGCGTGGTGACGACCTTCGCCAGGTACGCCGGGTTGCGGTACGTGACGCCCGTCACCAGCGCACCGAGCGAGATGCGCGACGTCCGCGCCGCCACGCCCGAGAGCACGGTGTAGGCCTCGAGCATCGGCTCGCTCGGCGATCCGATGTTCGGGATCTGGTGGTAGTGGTCCATCACCCAGAACGAGTCGAAACCCGCGTCCTCGGCGGCGCCGGCGATCGTCGCGATCCGGCCGAACAGCTCCGCGTCCGGGACGTCCCGGAACGTGAAGCTCGGCAGCTGGAGCCCGAAATGAGGCATCGCGGATGCCCACGATACGTCGAAGCCGCCGATACGGTGATGCGATGGATCGTGTGGAGGCGGTTCGCAGGCTGACTCAGGCCAGGGTCGGCCGCATCGCGACCGTCCGGCCCGACGGTTCGCCCCACGTCGTGCCCTTCGTGTTCGCCGTGATCAGCGCCGACGACGGGCTGCGGGTCTACTGGTGCGTTGACGACAAGCCGAAGCGGAGCCGAGATCTCCAGCGACTCGTGAACATCCGCGCGCATCCGGGGGTCGAGCTCGAGGTGGACCGTTACGGCGATGATTGGTCGGAGCTGTGGTGGGTGCGCGCCTCCGGGCTCGCGCGCGAGGTGACGTCGGCCGCCGAACGGGAGCGTGCCGTCACCGCGTTGGTGGCGAAGTACCCATCGTACGCCGCCCGCCCTCCCTCCGGACCGGTCGTCGCGATCCAGGTCGACCGCGTGACCGGCTGGGCCGCGGCCGACTCGACGGGGGATGGGCTCAGCTGAGCGTGGGGCGCTGCCTGGCCGACGCGGGAACCACGCGGGCGCTGCCGAGGCCGGGTGCGATCAGGCTCTGATGGCCGTCCGGCCATTGCACCCGGTAGCTCACGCTGATCGCGCCCTGGATCACCTCGAGCACCTCGCCCTCACGGGCCGGGGATCCGACCTTGGACGAGTCGATCACGATCAGATCGCCCTTACGAGCTGGCATCGGCATGCCGGGCCCCATGGGCTTCTTCGCTCCGGTCGTTTTCCCCGCGGTCTTCTTCGCGGCGGGCTTCATCTTCGCGACGGGCTTCCTCGCGGCCGCGGTGGTCTTCTTCCCTGCGGGCTTCGCCTTCTTCTTCGGCGGCACGGTTGACCTCCAGTCGTCTCACGGATGTCCGGGGAGGAGAACCAACCTTACTGCGCGAAGCCGATCTCAGACCGCGGGGCCGGACGCGAGGGTCACCGTCGCGGTGTGCTGGCCCCGCTGGTCGACCCAGGTGACCTGGATCTGTTCACCGGGGACCTTCGAATGGATCGCGGTGCCCAGCTCGTCCAGGGTGTTGACGGCCTGGCCGTCGATCGTGCGGATGACGGCGGGGGCCGTCATCCCAACCTTCGCGGCCGGGCTCCCCGGCTGGACACCGGCCACGAGGATGCCGGCCGTGTCGCTCAGCCCGAGCTGCGCCGCCGTCGCCGGGTCCACCGGTTGCACGGCCACGCCCATGAAGCCTCGCTCGCCCAACAGGATCTCCGAGCTTCCGTGACCGGCGCGGATCTCGTTCACGATCCCGATCGCGTTGTTGATCGGGATCGCGAACCCGGTGCCGTTGCCGCTGGATTGACTCGGGCCTGCGGTGATGATCCCGATGACCTGCCCCTGCGCGTTCAGGACGGCGCCGCCGGAGTCTCCCGGATGCACGTCGGCTGCGATCTGGATCACGTCGTTCAACCGCTCGGAGCTGGTGCCCGAGGGGTCGCGCGCGGTTATCGAGCGGTGCACGGCCGCAACGCTGCCGGTGGTGGCGGTGGGCTGACCGCCCTTCCCGAACGCGTTGCCGATCGCGGTGATCGGGTCACCGACCTGGACGGTCGAGGAATCACCGAGCGTGATCGTCGGCAGCCCCGACGCGTTGTTCAGCTGGAGGAGGGCCACATCGTCGGTGGGGTCGACCCCGACGACCGTTGCGGTCGAGGAGCCGTGGCCCGGGATCGTGACCTGGATGCTGGAGGCGCCCTCGACGACGTGGTTGTTCGTCAGGATCTCGCCGTCGGCCGTGAGAACCATCCCGGTCCCGGCGCCCAACGGACGGAGCCCGTCGGCGCCGAGCACCTGCTGGGAGGTGTTGATGTCGACGACGGTGCCGACCGGGCTCGTCGCCGTGGAACCGGACGAGGGGGAGAGCGGGAGGCTGGCGCCGGCGGACGGGATCGCGGCTGGAGTGGCCGCCTGCCGACCACCGTTGAACGCGAGGAGGCTCCCCACGAGGGCGAGTGACACCAGCATGCCGACGAGCAGCGCGATCCAGCCGCGTGCTCGGTGCGGGACGCCGGCGGCCGGCCGTGTGGGCGGGGGTGCGGGCATCCCCGCGTGGTAGCCGGTCCAGGGCTCGTGCCCCACGGGGTTCATGTCGTCGGGGTTCATGTCGTCGGTCATGGCCTCAAGCTACCCACCGAATCTGGGAAACGTCTGAGCGAACGCTCGGAGTTCCCGCAAACCGGAAGGATGGTGGATTGACATGGCCGTCTTCCGCGATGTATATAACCAAGAAGCTAAATAACCGAAAGGTTGAATACGAGGTGACCATGACGACGGCCGACACGCTCGACAAGACGTTCGCCGCGCTGGCCGATCCCACCCGGCGCGCGATCATCGCGCGCCTGAGCACCGGCCAGGCGACGGTGACCGAGCTCGCGGCGCCGTTCGCGATGAGCCTTCCCGCCGTCTCCAAGCACCTCAAGGTCTTGGAGCGGGCGGGGCTGGTCGCGCGAGGCCGCCGCGCGCAGTGGCGGCCGGCGCAGCTGCAGGCCGAGCCGCTCCACGAGGTCGCGGACTGGCTCGCGGACTATCGCCGGTTCTGGGAAGAGCGGCTGGACCGGTTCGACGAATACCTGCACGCGATCCAGGGAAGCGAGCCCGAAGAGGGCGCAGCGAAGGTCGAGGAGGCCACGAAGGCGGACGAGAAGGCAACGAGGAAGGAAGGGGAGCAGTGATGGACGACGCGATGGTTCGCGAGATCAGCATCACCCGCATCTTCGCCGCGCCGCGCGAGCTGGTGTGGCGTGCCTGGACCGAAGCGGAGCCACTGGCGGCATGGTTCATGCCGCACGGGTTCACGGTCCCCGAGTGCACGGTGGACCTCCGGGTCGGTGGGAGCTTCCGCATGACGGTGCGCGCCCCCGATGGGACCGAGTCGCCGACCGGCGGCGAGTTCAAGGAGATCGATCCGCCGCAGCGACTCGTCTTCACGACCATGGGGTTCGACGGCCCCGACGGCGTCCCGATGCTCGAGGTCCTCAACGAGGCGACGTTCGCCGACCTCGGCGATAAGACCGAGCTGACGCTGCACGCGGTGGTCACGAAAGCTTCGCCCGAGATGGTGGCGCCGCTCGCGGGGATGGAAGAGGGGTGGCTGCAGAGCCTCGAGAAGCTGGACGGGCTCCTCACGGGTCGCGAGGTCGACAGCTCGGAGCGCGAGCTGGTAGCGACGCGGTTGCTCGACGCGCCCCGTGAGACGGTCTGGAAGCTGTGGACCGACCCCGCTCACATCGCGGAGTGGTGGGGACCGAGGGGGTTCACGACGACGATCCACCAGATGGATGTGCGCCCGGGCGGGACGTGGCGGCACACGATGCACGGCCCCGACGGCACCGCCCATCCGAACTCGGTCGTGTTCCTCGACGTGCGGGAGCCAGAGTGCATCGCCTACCTGCATGGTGACCCCGGCGAGCCGGACCACTTCTTCACGACTGTGGACTTCGTCGACGAGAGCGGCAAGACGGGCGTCACGATCAGAGCGCTATACCCGTCGGCGGCCGATCGCGAGCGTGCGATCCGGGAGTACGGGGCCGCGGAGGGCCTCGAGCAGAACGTGGACAAGCTGGCCGAGTACGTCACCCGGGTCCGGCCGGGGTCGTAGGCCGGCGGGAGGGGGCGAGGGCACCGAAGGTGCCCTCGCCCCCGCGGCAGCGTCGTCAGGCTCGCAGACAGGGGTTGCTCGACAACACCTGTCTGAAGTCGTTCGTCCGGTGGATCGGGGTGAACCCCGGTCCCGGGTAGTCCAGGAAGAGGAGCGGGCCGAACTCCGCGGCCGAGCTCCCTCCGAACGTGTTCGTCGTCCCCGGGATGTGCGCGCCGCCGAGCTGCCAGAAGCAGCCCACCGACGAGTTGTTCCGCGTGCTGAAGAACGGGTAGAAGTTCGAACCCGGGGGTGGGTTCACGCATCCGACGCCGGTGCTCCGATCGCAGATCCCGCCGAAGTCCGCGGCTTCGATCCGAGGCAGGTCCGCCTCGAACCCCACGCGGCTGTAGTTCAGCCCACCGTTGAAGGTCGGACTCGTGAATCGGATCGAGCCCGGGTTTCGGGCCGCATCCAGTCGTGGATCGGACAACGAGCCCGGCCAGGTGGTCTGGTACGAGACCCCATCGAAGTCGTTGTCGGTCGCGAAGCACCCTCCGATCGCGATCCGCAGCGACGCGTCCGCGTTGAAGCACTGGGTGTCGTCGGCGTCCTTCTTGTTCTCGGTGACGCCTGGGTTGACGCAGACACCCTTCACGTTCGCGTGGTTGCAGTACTCCCAGTGGCCGATCTCGTCAGCGAAGGCCACGTTGTAGGAGTGCGCCGCCCACGGCACCCGGGTGTGCTCGCTCGACGTGGCGTACATGGGGTGGAAGGCGTACGGGGTCTCGGTGCATGTTGCGGCCGTGGGCTCGTAGTTGACTTGCGCGAACCCGTTCGCCACGCTCGCCGTCATCGAACCCGACTTTCCCGACGTCAGGTCGCGGATCTCGGTCACGAGTCCGTCACTGGAGTCGTGGACCGAGATGTTCAGCCGATCGCCCGCGCCCATGAACAGGTCCTTCGAAGGATCGGGGGTGAACGATCCCGCCGTGAGGTCCAAAGGACCTGGCGGTGCCTGGGGTACACCGCTCGTCGTGATGAATGCGAAGTTCGCCGGCTCGAGGCCCACGCTGTTGAGACACGCTGCGTTGTTGTCCACGAAGGTGTTCTGGTTGCGGTTGAAGCTGAAGATCGCCATCGCCGCGCACCACTGGGTGGCATCGCAGCTGATGGCGTTCAGGAACGGGGCCCATCCCGGCGGATAGAACTGGAGCTCCAGGAACGCGGTCCCGGGATGGTGGCCGATGTAGTTGGCCTGCGTCGGGTCGGCACCGTCGAAGATATTGGTGTCGCTGTTGGGCGTGCATGGAGCGTGTGTGAACTCGGGTGCCGACTGGTTGTCGCACAGATCCATCCCGAACCAGAAGGCGATCCGGTCCTGGAAGTTGAAGGTTCCGCCGGTTCCGTCCTGGGTCGGCAGGATCGGCGGGTCTTGCGGCACGACCATCCGGTATTGCTGGTTGTTCCCCGCGCCCGGGGTGTTGGAATAGAACAGCAGCGACGGCTCGTCGTGGCCGGTGTACTCGCCTTGGTACCCGAGCGCGTCGACCGCCTCGGCACAGATCGGGCTGCCCTCGTTACAGAGAAGCTTCTCGGGACGCTGTCCGCTCGGCGAGGATGCCGACGCCGGGACCAGCGTGGCCGCCGTCGCCAGCAACATGATCCCGCCGAATATCGCGAGTGCCTTCCTCATTCGACCCTCCTCCAGACGGGGGTACGCGGGGCGAGGCCGCGGATCCGTCGGACCGTGGCTCGCCGCCGCTCCGGTACGGAGTGTCCTGTCGAACGGCACCTCCTCCCCACCCGTTCCGTGCTCCGAGGGAACGGGTCCCATCGTTCCGGGACCTGAGCGTGCCACCCTCCGCGGGATAGGGCAAGTCGGCCGACGCCGGTCTTCGCCGGATACGACTAGGCGGGTTGGCGGGCGGCCTCGGCGAGCAGCGTCGCGATCGCCGTCGCGTTCCCCATCGCCTCGTCCACCGCCAGGTGACGCGGCGTGTCCCGACCGCGGAGCACAGCGTCGATGTGTCGGATCGCGGGCGTGAACGAGTGCTCGCCCGCCGGCGCGGCCGGGTGCACGTGCACGTCGTCGCCGTGCACGATCGCGAACGTGTCGTCCGAGCCCGGGTGGAACGGGTTCGTCATGCGGAGCTCGCCCTCGGTCCCGAACACGCGGGTGAACGTGTCGTCCGCGGCGACGAAACCACACGAGAACACGAGCCGGCGGTCGCCGGGGAACGTGAGTGCTCCCCAGAGCTCGGTGTCGACGCCCGACACCGTGAAGACGGCATCGGCGATCGCTCGGTCGAGGACCGGCTCGGCATCGAAGAGCAGCCGAGCGAGGCGGATCGGGTAGCACCCGACGTCGTACAGCGAACCGCCGCCGAGCTCGGCGGACAGACGGATGTCCTGCGGATCGTCCAACACGAAGTGGAACCGGGACGCGATCTCGCGGACCTCGCCGATCTGCCCGCCCGCGAGCGCGTCGTGGACGCGCTCGATCTCCTGGTGGAAGGGGAACACGAACGCCTCCCAGAGCGGGACCGAGGTGGTCTCTGCCGTCGCGAGCACGCGGCGGGTCTCCTCCGGCGTCACGCAGAGCGGCTTCTCGCACAAGACCGCCTTGCCCGCTTCGAGCGCCGCGATCGCCCACTCTGCATGCAGACCGTTGGGCAACGGGATGTAGATCGCCTCGACCTCGGCGTCGTCGAGGACCTGGTTGTAGCCTGCGACCCCGCGAGCGACGTCGTGCTGGGCGGCCCAACTCCGGGCGCGCCCGCCATCGCGACTCCCGACCGAGACCGCGACACCGTCGCCCGTCTGGCGGAGCGCCGGGAGGAAGGAGCTCTCGGCGATGCCCGCGGTGCCGAGGATGCCCCAGCGGATGGGGTCGTCGATCACCAGCGCTCGCGGTGGATGACCTGATCCAGGGGCCGGCGGTCCGGGCGCTCGATCGGCCGGAGCGGCCGATCGGCCGGATGGCCGAACGCGACCAGGCCGACGCAGAACCGATCCTCGGGGATGCCGAGGACCTCACGGGCGAGCGCCTGATCGTCCAGGGCCGCGTGCGAGCTCCCGATGCCGAGATCCGCCGCGGCCAACATCATCTGCATCGTCGCCTGCCCCATGTCGTAGAAGATCCAGTCGCGGGAGTCCTGATCGGCGGGCAGGGGCGCGACGAGGACGACCGTCACGGCCGAGCCGCCAACGTGGCGCGCGTAGCGCCACGTCTCGGCCAGCCGCCGGAGCGCCTCGCGATCGGTGCAGACGACGAAGTCCCACGGCTGCTCGTTCATCGATGAGGGTGTCCGCCAAGCGGCCTCGAGGATCCGCTCGAGGTGCTCGGGCGGGATCGGCCGGTCCTCGTAGGCGCGGACGTTGCGACGGGCTCGGATCGCGTCCCAGGTCTCCATGTCCGTCACGTTACTCGTCACCCGGGGCAGGGCGGCGCGCCGGCGCCACAGAGCGTGAGTCCCTCATCGTTCTGAACCCCCTCGGTATAGACCGACCGGGGGGTGAATCCGAGCAAACGGTCGGCTTCCTCGAAGATCGCAGGCGCGCTGGACCGCGTGAACGACAGTCTGGACGTTACGCATCCCCCGGGGTAGACGTAGTGAAGGAACGTCGCATCCTGGTGGTCCATCTCCGGTCCCTCGTAACTGCGCAATCCAGTCGGTGCGCTGCCCGGGGTGACCTCAACGGACCCTGAGAGGTTGCAGTCGGCAGTCATCATGATCTCGATCGCGTGGGATCCCACGCGGTCTGAGTCCAGCCAGAACCGGACCAAGCCCGTGCGCACCTCTGACCCGGCATAGCTCCACCCTGCCGGGAGCGGCTCGATGCATGGGATGAAGGTCGCAGAGGGCACGGCCTCCGCCGCGAGGATGAAGATCGACTGGCGGTGCGTCCCTTCGCACGAAACCTGTGCGTAGTGGCTGGCGGTACATGCCGACGCGCCGAGCCCGAGGGCCGCGACGAGGCCAAGGGAGCCGATCCGGGCCCGCATCACAGGACCACCTGCCAATTCGCAGCGACCAAGGCGATCACGACGAACGCGGTGACGAACGCTCCGAGCGCGAGGCCCACCCGGCGCGCGCTCCAGCGCTGGATCCCGATCGGCGGGCGCTCGGGGGCCAGCGCCCGGAACCGACGAGGCAGATCGCGTCCGTCGCGTTTCAGGGCGATCCGGAGCTGGGTCGGGGTCGCGACACCGCGCGTGGCGGCGAACGCTTCTGCGATGTCATCGGCCGTGAAGAGGCGCAGCGCGGCTCCGTGAACCCGCTCTGCGTCGCTCCTCAGTGCGAGGACCAGCATCATGTTCGCGAGGTCCACCGCTTGTCGCCACGGCGAGGGCCGGACCTGCACGAAGAAGACGTCGATGAGCAGCACCTTGCTGTCGCGAACCATGAGGTTCGCTGGCTTGATGTCGCGGTGCGCCACACCGGCGTCCCAGAGACGACGGATAAGCATGAGGCCCTCATCGATCACGCTCTCGTCGACATCCGCGTCGCCGATCTCGCGCGCGCCTTCGAAGAACTCCATAACGATCAGGTACTCGCGCTCCGGCGTGATCTCGACGATACCGAAGGGCTCGGGAACGGCGACGCCCAGGTGGCGCAGCAGGAGCAGGGTGTAGTCCTCGTACTCCACGAATCGACGAACCGTGCGGAACGGCGTCTCGTCCTCGAGCGCTCCGTAGAGGATCGCGCGGCCGACCTTGTACCAACGGTCGGCACGCACATGGTTGGTCGCGTAGAGCTTCGCGAACACGTGTCGCGGGGAAGGGTCATCGCCAGACGTCACCGAGAGGCGGAGCGGCGTCGATCCCCCCGAACCTTCCAGCCCGATGGGGCGCAGATCCAGAACCGTCATCCCCAGCTGGTCCTGTACTGCCGTTCTGATCGCGTCGCCGCGTTCACCGTCAACATCGAGGTGGGCCGCTCGCCCGCGCCGGTAGGTCACGGGGAAGACGCTGTCCGGCGCGACGAGACGGAAGGCCACGACGGGGATCGCGACGCCGAGGATCACGCCGCCGATGATGTCCGTGGGATTATCGAGCGCGAGGTAGAGGCGACTCGCTGCGAAGAGCACGATACTCGCACCTGCGAGCCTCAAGCCCCTCGATCTGGCGCTTCCCGCGGGCAGCAACGCGTACGCCATCCCGACGAGCGTCACGGTGAACGCCGCCACCGGTGCTGAAGGGAAAGAGAACCCGCTCCACGACCCCAGGATCCGAACACCGACCGGACGCGCCACGGCGACGAGGATCGACAGCTCGTACACGGCGGCCTCGAGGGCGACGATGCTGATGAGGAAGGCAAGGAGGTGGCGCCAGCGTCGGAACGCGACGAGGGCAACGAAGGTGGCGAGTCGCAGGACCCCGATGGTGGCTCGTGATGCCAGCAGGCGGTCGATCCCGAGCACGATCGGGCTCAGCCATCCGGTGCGAACCGCCGCCAAAGCCCGGAGGATCGACGTGTTGCGGCGGTCGAACCAGGATCCGAGGGTCACATGGCCGAGCACCAAGATGACGATCGCGCCGAGTGCCAGAGTGAGCAGCACCAGCACGTGCCCGCTCGTGCCGAGGGATCGCGGGAGGGGTGGCGGCTCACCCGAAGGACGCCGACGCCTGCCTCCCGTCCGCTGCTCTCGCACCGAGCTCATCGGATCCCCCGGCGTCTATCCTCAGCCTCGACGGGGGGCGGGGCAAGCGGCGTCGGCCCGAGGTGACGTCGCGACAGTATTCAGGGTTCGACGTTCTGGTTCAGCCGGAAGACGTTGTCCGGATCGTAGGTCCGCTTCAGCTGCACCAGGCGCTCGTACTTCGCCTCCCCGTAGATCGAGCGGACCACGTCCTCGCCCGACTCGACCATGTCGTTCACGTAGTGCCCTGCTGCGGTGAATGGCTGGATGGCCGACATCGTCGTTCGTCCCCACTCGACGTGCGCGTCGTCCAGCGCACGGTCGTCCCACTCGGCCTCTACACCCAGCCAGAACGGCGCCTCGCGGCCGGCGAACGCCATGGCATCCGGGTCGACCCGAGCGATCGCGCCTCCCTGGAGCCACAGGGTGATCGAACAGCCCGGCGTGGGCGCGGCCGCCACGCTCTCGATGCCGGCGTCGAGGTACCCGTCCGACAGCTCGGCGAGGAAGCCGCCCTTCATGTAGAAGCGCTTGCCCCACGCCATCTCTTCGTCGGCCATCGTCTGTACGTCCAGGTACCGCCGCTGCTCGATCGTGTCGACAGCGGATCCAGGTCGCGGAGCGGCCGCAGCGCCTCGTCCGCATCGTCGGGAGCGCCCGAGTGCGTTGCGGACATAGAGACGACCGGGCGGCCAGCAAGCTCCGGCGGGAATGGAGGTTCGTCGATAGCCAGACCGAACCCGAACGACGTCATCAGCTCGTCCGGCGCGGAGGGCGCCCACTCGCGGACCCGCACCGCCAGTTGGTGCGCACGTTCGGCCGGGAAGAGGAGCACCCCTTGCGTGACCGTCTGACCGAGCTCGTGGAGGCGGAACTCGAAGGATGTGACGATCCCGAAGTTCGGCCCGGCCCCGCGGATCCCCCAGAAGAGATCGCCGTTCTCGTCCTCGCTGGCGCGCAGCTGCTTCCCTTCGGCCGTGATGAGGTCGACCGCGAGCATGTTGTCGATCGAGTAGCCCCAGTGCCGCTGGAGCCGCCCCAGCCCGCCGCCCAAGGTCAGTCCCGCCACGCCGGTGTGGCCGACGACACCCACCGGGCACGCGAGCCCGAAGGCCTGCGCCGCCGCGTCCAGGTCGCGCAGGAGGCTCCCGCCGGCCGCGCGCGCGGTGCGAGCCTCCGGATCGACCCGTATCCCCCGCATCAGGGAGAGGTCGATCACGATCCCGTCGTCGCACGTGGAGAAGCCGCCGACGCTGTGCCCGCCGCTCCGTACGGCGATGACCAGGCCCTGGTCCCGAGCGAACCGGATCGACGAGAGCACGTCCTCGACGCCGGCGCACCGGGCGACAAGCGCGGGGCGACGGTCGATCATCGCGTTCCACACGGACCGGGCCGTCTCGTAGTTCGCGCTCCCGGTTGGCACGATCTCGCCCTGGAAGGTGCCGCCGAACGATGCGATCGCCGCCGTGTCCATCGTGAGCGGGCCGCCGGTCAGGGCTGGTTGTAGGCGTCTTCCAGCGGCTTGATCTCGAGCTTCGTCATCGGGAGCATCGCCTGCATGACCCGGTTGGCTCGCTCGGGATCGCCGTCGCTCAGCATCTGGTCCAGCACGCGAGGAACGACCTGCCACGTGACCCCGAAGCGGTCGACGACCCACCCGCACTGCTGTTGCGCCCCGCCGTCGGAGAGCCGGTCCCAGAGCCGGTCGATCTCCTCCTGCGTCTCGCAGTTCACGACGAACGAGACCGCCGACGTGAACGTGAAGCCCGGCTGTGCTCCGCCGTTCAACGCGATGAACCGCTGCCCGGCGATCGTGAACTCGACCGTCATGACCTCGCCGATCGGACCGGGCCAGCCCTCCAGGTAATAGGTCTTCCTCGCGATCGCCGCGTCGTCGAAGACGGACAGGTAGAAGTCCACGGCCGCCTCGGCGTCCTTCTCGAACCACAGGAACGGGTCGATCTTCTGGTTCATGGCAGTCCTCCTTGCCATCCTCGGGTCCCCCCCACCCTCCCACAGTTCCGTCGCACTCTGACCTGAGTTCCCACGCAAGGCCTCCCGCGGCGCGGGCATATCCGCCTCCGTTCCGGCGTTGTGGGCTCCATGTCGTTCCCGGACGAGCCCCGATCCGACGACGAGGCGCTCGACGCGTACTCGCAGGTCGTCACCACGGTCGCCGAGCGCCTGACGCCCTCGGTCGCGAGCCTGCGAGTCGTCCAGCGTGCCGGCCGGGGAGGCGTCGTCCAGGGTGCGGGCTCGGGGGTCGTGATCAGCTCCGACGGGTTCGCCATCACCTCGGCGCACGTCGTGGTCGGGACCTCACGTGGATCGGCAGCGTTCGTCGACGGGCACGAGGAGCGGTTCGAGGTCGTCGGTCGCGACGAGCTCTCGGACCTGGCCGTCCTCCGGCTCGATGGACGTGACCTCCACCCGGCCGAGCTGGGTGACGCGTCGAAGCTCCAGGTGGGCCAGCTGGTCGTCGCGATCGGGAACCCGCTCGGGTTCTCCGGCTCGGTGACGGCGGGCGTGGTGAGTGCGCTCGGTCGCGCGCTGCCCCTCAGCTCCGGCCGCGCCACGAGGCTCGTCGAGAACGTGATCCAGACCGACGCCGCGCTCAACCCGGGGAACTCCGGCGGTGCGCTCGCGGACGGCCGAGGGACCGTGGTCGGGATCAACACGGCCGTGGCAGGGATCGGTTTGGGGCTCGCCGTACCGATCGACGACGCGACCCGGAGGATCATCTCGGCGCTGATGCGCGACGGCCGCGTCCGGCGTGCCTACATCGGCGTCACCGGCGGGAGCCGCCCTTTGCCGCCGCGCGCGGCTGCCAGCGTCGGACGCACGATGGGGGTCGAGGTCATGGAGGTGGTCGCCGAGAGCCCCGCCGCGCGAACCGGATTCCTTCCCCGCGACATCATCCTCGAGGTCGACGGCATCCCGATCCAGGACGTCGCAGACCTCCAGCGGCTGATGGTCGGGGAGGCGCTGGGTGGCCCGATGCGGGTCCTCGTGTGGCGCGGAGCGGAGACGCTCACGATCGTCGTGCAGCCCGCCGAGCTGGAAGCCGCCTAAGAACCGATGAGTGAAGTCAGCCGACAGGGAGTGATGCGATGAAGGCGCGCGCCGACTCGGCGGCCAATCCGTTCCCTTTGCGTTCGTACAAGGTGAGTGCGGCCCGTGCCGCGTCCGCCGCTTCGCCAGTCTGACCGGCCTCGCGCAGTACCCGGGCGACCGTCATCGACATGTCCCCCTGGAAGTTCGGGCTCTCCGCTGATGCGAACATCTCGGCGGCCTCACGAGCCAGCCGGATCGCCTCCTCGTGCTGACCTCGCAACGAGTGGACGGCCGCGAGGGCGGACCGTCCCATCGCTTGGGAGGAGACGTCGTCTTCCGCAGCAGCCTCCACGGCCTCCCGTGCGAACGTCTCCGCCTCGTCGACACGACCCAGGGCACAGAGCGCGTGCGCAAGGCCCCCGGCCGCGAATGACTTGTGCCCTTCGTCTCCGAGACGGTCCAGGATCTGGTACTGCTTCCGGAACGCCCCTTCGGCGGCCACGGCATCGCCCGTTTGCAGTTCGAAGTCCGCTCGGAACTCGTAGGCCGCCGCGACGAAGAACCCGACCCCCATCCGCTCCGCGAGGGCGATCGCGTCGCCGGACAAGCGTCGCGCCCGGTTCAGGTCGCGCTTCATGGCGGCGATGACGCTCCGGTGCACGAGCGCGATCTGTCCGAAGAGGCCCTCCTGCCCGATCTCTTCGGTCGCCGCCTCCAGCGACGCCAGCATCTCATCGGGACGCATCGTTCCGAACATCTCCGCGGCCATTCGGATACCCATGGCGTGGACAAGGAGCGGTCGCTCTCCCGCTCGCCGTGCATGGTCGACGGCGCGATCGGCCGCCTCGGCGGCGGTGTCGAACCTGCAGGGCATCCACTCGATCTCGGCGCGCCGGCGCCACACGGTCGCGAGCGCGGCCTCGTCTCCCGCCTCCTCCAGGGCCGCGGTCGCCGCAGCCAGCTCGTCTCGGATCTCCTGGGTCGGCTTCCCGTGCGGATCCACCAGCTGATGCGCGAAGCTCCGTTCGAGGCGCGCGAGCCACGCGATCGGGGTCTGTCCCGCCGCGGTGGCCGCTCCTACAGCCTCGTCGGCCGCGGCGAAGGAGAGGCGAGGCTCGAAGGTGAGTCCGTACGCTCGCGCGACCTCGTACAACATGCGTGGGCGGTCGGGGTGTCCCTCCGGGAGCAGATCGCCTGCGTGGCGGAACAACGTGGCCGCGGCCGAGTCGTCGCCTCGCTCGGAGGCTCGCCGGCCGCACGCCGCGTAGCGCGCGGCGGCCTCGAGCGCCAGCCCGCGGGCGTGGTCGTCGAGCGGGCCCAGCTCCTCCAGCAGCCGGTAGGCGCGGTCCAGGTGGTAGGCGACGATCTCCTCTTGCTCCTCGACCCGATCGCGCGCCACGTCGACGATCCACATCGCGTACCGCTCGTGCAGGGCGGCGCGGATCGCTTTCGGCGCGGCCTCGTACGCCGCGTCACGGATCAGCAGGTGTCTGAACCGGAACGCGTCCTCGCCGACCAACAGCGAGCGGTCGGGCCCGATCAGGTCGCGCCGGACCAGGCTCATCACCGTTCCGCGCAGGTCGGCGACCCGACCGCCGTCGAACATGGCGGTCAGGGCGCCGAGGTGGAACTGCTTGCCGGCGACGGCCGCGCGCTGGATCACCGCCCGCTCGTCCTCGCTCAGACGATCCAGGCGCGCGGCCAGCAAGGCCTGGATCGTCGGCGGGACCGACACGCTGCCCAGGTCCCCGGTGGCGATCCAGCGATCGCCCTCGAGCACGAGCAGACCGTCGTCGATCAGCATCGAGAGCATCTCCTCGACGAACAGCGGCGTGCCTTCGGCCGCCTCGAGGATCCGAACGCGAGCCTCGTCCGGAAGCGCGGCGCGGCGCAGCAGGTTGGCGATCAGCTCGCCGCAATCCGCGTCCGAGAGGCGCTCGAGCAAGATCGTCGCGGCGTTGAACTTGCCGCCTCCCCACACCGGACGATCGTCAAGCAGCTCGGGTCGCGCCATGCACAGCACCAGGATCGGGGCGTCGCGCGACCAATCCGCGATGTGTTCGATCAGATCCAGGAAGGTCGGCTCGCCCCATTGGATGTCGTCGAACACGACCGCGAGTGGACCCGCTTGCGCAACCGCCTCCAGGAACCGTCGCACGGCCCAGAAGGTCTCCTCGGCGGCGCTGTCGTGTTCGGCGGCGCCGAAGAGCTGCGCGAGCGTCGCGCACGCGGCGCCCTGCTCGCCGTCGCTCAGGATCGCGCAGATCTTCCGCTCGATGTCCTCCGGCGCGTCGAAGTCGTCGAGCCCCGCGGCCTCCTTCACGACCTCACCTACCGGGAAGAACGTGATCCCCTCGCCGTACGGGAGACACCGCCCGCGGAGCACCGTGGCCTCGCTCTGGACGCCGCCCAGGAACTCGGCGACGAGTCGCGACTTGCCGACCCCCGGCGCGCCGAGCACCGTGAACAGCTGGCACGAGCGGTCGGCCACCGCGGCGTCGAACGCCTGCCGGAGCTGCGCGAGCGGCCGGTCGCGGCCGACCATGGGGGAGTCGAGCCGCCGCGCGACGCCCGCGACCCCGGTCGTGACCTCGACCAGCCGGAACGCCGGGATCGGGTCCGACTTGCCCTTCATCACCAGCGGCTCGACCGGCTCGGCGGCGACCGCGTCGCGGACCAGGCGCATCGTATCGGCGCCGAGCAGGACTGAGCCCGGATCGGCCGCCTGCTCGAGCCGCGCCGCGACGTTCACCGCGTCGCCGGTCACGAGCGTCTGTCCCTGCGGGTCGCCGGCGACGACCTCGCCCGTGTTGACGCCGATCCGCGCCGCGAGCGAGACGCCGTGATCCCGCTCCAGTTCCTTGTTGAGCGCGACGAGCGCTTCCCGCATCTCACCAGCAGCGCGCACCGCGCGGAGCGCGTCGTCCTCGTGCACGTTCGGGACGCCGAAGACCGCCATCACCGCGTCGCCGATGAACTTCTCCACGGTGCCGCCGTGGCGTTCGAGCGCGGCACGCATCTCGTCGAAGTACCTGGACATCACGCGGCGGAGCGACTCGGGATCGAGGCGTTCGCCCATCGCGGTCGAGCCGGTCACGTCGCAGAAGACGACCGTGACCGTCCTGCGTGTCTCGTGCAGCGGCGCTGGAGGCGTCAGTGGTGCGGCGCAGGCGGGGCAGAAGGCGAAGTCGTCAGGGCTCTCCCGCCCGCAGTTCGCGCAGGTCAGCACGTGCTGAGCCTACGTGATGCGCTCCCGCGGGTTGGCATTCGGAAGGGCGCCCGGCGGAGCCGGGCGCCCTTCCGGTGCTCGCTGACCGATCCCGCCGCTACGGGGTGGGATCGGCGTACGTCCCGCCGAAGATGTCCGACCCGCCGAAGTTCGGCGGACAGTCCTGCTGCGGCGCCGGACGCGCGACGGAACCGCCCGTGATCAGCGACTCCCTCCACGCGTCGATCGCCGGGCAATCAGCGGCGTTCCTCGCGTCGTTCCACACCGCGGCCCCGTACGTCCGGGTCGCGGCGGCGTACACGTAGTCGCCGAGGAACTCGGCCGACAGCGCGTTGGCGCTGCTCCCTCGGGCGTCACCGGGAGTCCCTCGGTTCAGGGTCGTGAACGCGCCCGTGCCCGATCCACCGACGTCCGCGTGCTTGACGACCCCGACGAGCATGTTCGGGCTCGACGTGTCGGGGTGATACGGCGTGGTGAACGCGTTGTAGACGACGTACACGTCGGTGCCGTTCGGTGAGATCGCCGGCGCGGCGTAGTACCCACGATCACCGGACGTCTCGATCGCCCGAGGAGCCGACCAGGTTGCCCCGCGGTTCGCCGACTCCGTGAACAACACGTGCGGCTGGGCCAGCGTGCCACTCACGTACGACATCACGATACGGTCGGTGGCGTCGCTTCCGGTCGGGGCGCCGTTCGCGATGTCCACCGAAGGAGCCGGGGCGAGGTCGCTCCGCGCTCCCGCCACGCTGTCGATCGTCGGCCGTCCCTGGGCCGGATCGAAGACCCCGGGCTGCGTCACCGGACCGGCGACCGCGACCGGGCTGCTCCACGTGGACCCGCCGTTCGTCGACTTCGACATCAGTTCGAAGGGCTGGTGCGAGGCTTGCGATTTCGTGCCGATGCCGAAGACGTAGGCTGCCCCGCTGCTGTCCGTGCGGATGGTGCACCCATCCAGCGGGTTCTTCTGGCCGTTGTTGGCCGCAGATCCGATCGGGTGCTGTTTCCAGGTCGTACCGCCATCTCGCGAAACCGCCACCTGGAGCCCGGCAGGCAGGGCGTGAGGCGAGAGCTCCTGCCCCATGAATGCGGCCCAGCACACATACACGGTCCCGAAGAACGGGCTCGACGACGCGTTATCCGCCCAGATCTGTTCCTTGTCGCTGAACGTCGTGGACGATTGCCGCGAGATGATCTTCGGGTTCGTCCAGGCGTTGTTGTTCCCAGCGGCGGCCGAAACAACGTTGTCGGTGCTCGAGACGCCGATCCCTTCGAAGCCGCGGAAGGTCTCGACGCCACCGCCGTTGAGGTTCGCAGTGAGGTTCGCGTAATACAGACGGTCGCCGTTGCCCCACGAGAAGCTGCCGTTCCCGTCTGGCTTGGGCCCGAACGCCACAGCGGGGTCGCCGTCGGATACGAGGCCGCTCTCGAAGTAGTTCGGGACGGTCCCGATCGGCCCGACCGTCGGCGTGCACGGCGGATCGGAGTTGCCCACGACCCCGAGGCACCCGCGAGCCGAGAGTCCGGTGTAGGTGGGCTGGGTCCAGGTGGTGCCGGAGTCGAAGGAGAAGTACACGCCGGACGTTCCGATGCCGGGGGTGAAGGGACAGGTCCTGTCGTCGCCGGCGTTACACGCCTCCAGGTCGATGTTGTCGTTGGCCCCGGCGGCGAGGATGTTCGGATGGTTCGCGTCGATCGCCACGGCGGGCTCGTTCTGCTTGTTCTGCGAGAACGGGCTCAGGGGACTGCCGTTGGTCACTCGCGCGTTGGCGTTGAACGCTGCCGCCGGCAGCGCCGTCGACAGCACGAACAACGCTGTCGAGAAGAGCAGGAGGGGCGTTCGTCTCACCATCGCGATGCTCCTTTCGTCCGGGGGTCCGCAAGAGCAGCGGGAGACTCGACGACCGTATCGAGACACACGCGGATTCGTCAAGCGCGCAGGAACAACCCCGCGCCGACGCGCGTCGGATATCGTCGCGACCTCGAGACCGGCAGGAGTAGAGCGATGCGATTCGCGGGCAAGGCAGCGTTGATCACCGGGGCGACGTCGGGCATCGGCGAGGCGACGGCCGTCCTGTTCGCCGAGGAAGGCGCCGGCGTCGCGGTGGTCGGTCGTGACGCCGATCGCGGGCACGCCGTGGAAGAACGGATCCGCTCGGCCGGCGGGGAGGCAGTCTTCGTCCGTGCCGACGTTCGCCGAGCGGAAGACTGCGAACGCGCGGTCGGCGAGACCGTCGGAACGTTCGGACGGCTCGACGTCCTGTTCAACAACGCAGGTATCTTCGTCGCGAACGACACGATCGGATGCTCGGAGGAAGAGTGGGACGCGCAGGTCGACACCAGCCTCAAGGGCACGTTCCTGATGTCGAAGTTCGCCCTCCCGCACATGGTGGCCCAAGGCTCGGGCTCCATCGTGAACTGTTCGTCGGGCTGGGGTCTGGTGGGAGGCGAGCAAGCGGTCGCGTACTGCGCGGCGAAGGGCGGCATGGTCGTGATGACCAAGGCCATGGCGCTCGACCACGGACGGCAGGGCATCCGGGTGAACGCCGTGTGCCCCGGTGACACCGACACCCCGATGGAGCGTGAGGACGCGAAGGCCAAGGGCATGTCGTGGGAGGAGTACCTGCGCTGGGCCGCCGAAGGCCGCCCGATCGAACGCATCGCCTCACCCGACGAGGTCGCCCGCGCGGTGCTCTTCCTCGCGAGCGACGAGGCCTCCTTCATCACCGGTGCCGCGGTCCCCGTCGACGGCGGCGGGGTCGCGGGCTGAGGGCGGCGGCAGCGTGTCGAGGATCGTGCTGATCACGGGCGGGGCCGGCGGGATCGGCCGCGCGACCGGCGAGCGGTTCGCCGCCGCCGGTGACACGGTCGTGTACGCCGACCGATCCGCGGCCGCGCTGGCCGAGCTCGGATCGCCGTCCCACGCCGTCTTGGCCGACGTCACGGTCGTGGCCGATTGCGAGCAGATGATCGCCGAGACCGTCGAGCGGCACGGCCGGCTGGACGTGCTCGTGAACTGCGCCGGCGTCTGGGTCGACGGCCCGACAGCGCAGATGACCGAGGAAGAGTGGGATCGAACCATCGACGTGAACCTCAAGGGCACGTTCTTCGCATGCCGGTTCGCCATCCCGCACCTCGAACGGACCGAGGGCTGCATCGTGAACCTCTCGTCCGACGCGGGCCTGGTCGGCACGGCCGAGACCGCCATCTACAACGCGTCGAAGGGGGGAGTCTCGCTGCTCACGAGGTCGCTCGGGCTCGAGCTGGCGCCGAAGGGTGTCCGCGTGAACGCCGTCTGCCCGAACGACGTCGAGACGCCGATGCTCGCCGGCCAGGCACGCGACTACGGCGGCGACGATCCCGAGGGCTACCTTGCCGCGCTGCTGGCGAACTACCCGCAGAAGGGGCGCGCCCGATTCATCCTGCCGGAGGAGATCGCGGCGCTCATCGTCTACCTCGCATCGCCCGAAGCCGCTCCGATCACGGGCGCGTGCATCCCGATCGATTTCGGCAGCACGGCAGGCTACTGAAGAGCTAGGGTCAACCTGATGGAAGAGATCCACGTCTGCGACCCTCCGATGGAGCAGCGGCCCGCCTCTGCGCCGACCGAGTGGCAGTGCCCGGAGTGCTCGACCTGGTGGGACCTCCAGCCCAGCGTTCCTCCCGAGGTGGCTCCGACCTACGACTTCCTGACGCACCAGGGGATCGTGCCCGCGAAGTGGGTGCGCAGGGAGAGCTGAAGCCGGCGGCACGAACCCGATGGTGAGTTCGGCCGAGGTCCGGACAGCCCAGCCAGGTGTTCCCGAACTACGCCCGTTCCCACACACGACCGTGGCGGACAACGCGTCGCGTTCGCGTCGTCGGGCAAGGTGGGATTGCTCCATCGTGGAACCCGGCATACGCTCGAGCGTCATGTCAGGTGCGGACGAGTCCGTCCATATGGTGAAGCTTCCCCGACGGCTGGGCATGGGGCTCCTCGTGCTCCTGGGGACACAGGTCCTTCTCATGGCGGCCGTTATCGGCGCACTCGCAAGTCGGATACATCTGGTCGAGAGGATCCGTTCGGGCGAAGTCGTCGCGGCTTCCGAAGCTGGTTCGGCGGACAATGCCGTGGCGACGATCGGAGGCATCGAAGCGTGGATCTGGATCGCCACATTCGTCGTTTGGATCTTGTGGCAATTCCGGGCGCAGCGGGCTGTGCGAGAGCTGTCGCTGGTCAGCCGGTTCAGATTCACTCCGGGATGGGTGATCGGCTGGTGGTTCATCCCGATCGCGAACCTCTGGATGCCATTCGAGACCATCCGCGAGCTGTGGAAAGCGAGTGAGGGCAGACCTGATTGGCCATCCATCCCAACGTGGTCGATCGTCGGCTGGTGGTGGGCCGTGTCTCTGGTCTCGGTGGTGGCCTACAACATCGCGGCGGCTCTCACCGATCAGGCAACAACGCCTGACGGCGTGATCACGCGAGACGAGTGGTTGATCGCCGCGTTGGTGATCGGGGTCGCTTCCAGCGTCTTGGCGATCGCCGTCGTGCGCGCCGTCCGTCGGCGACAAGACATCGGCGCCGAGCGGCATTCGTCGATGATGCGTCACGCTCCGGCGCACGTTCCGCCTCCACCCTGAATCACGAAGGAATCTCCGACAACCAGCCGTACCCCTCTCCACGGGCAACGCCGTCCGGCCCTCTGAACACGGGTCTTCCGACCCCGGGGGCGCATCCTTTTGCCGAGCACACTGCCCGGTAGGGATGGATGAGATGCGAGCGGAACCGGAGCGGGACGCTGGCTGTGTGAACACAGGGTTGAGTTCGGGCGAGGCATGTGCACCGAGTCACGACCGAACTCAGAACTGGCTTCGGAAGGAAGAGGTGCGGTCATGGAGACGGAGACCCGAGACAGCGAGCTGCAGCTTCGCCTCACGAGCGAGCAGGCATGGCGCCACATCGCCAAGGCTTCGTTCGCGGTGCTCAGCCACGTCACACCGTCGGGAGAACCACGGTCGAGCGGCGTCGTCTATCGGACCCTCGGCCG
>Ga0207653_10000238_pt1 | contig 36578 bp, 39 predicted proteins | sample KBSK5251metaG_FD_184341 | JGI IMG/M metagenome (GOLD analysis project Ga0207653, IMG submission 184341) | Corn, switchgrass and miscanthus rhizosphere microbial communities from Kellogg Biological Station, Michigan, USA - KBS K5-25-1 metaG... | ecosystem: Host-associated > Plants > Roots >...
CGCGCGTGCTGGTCGACACCGGCATGACGGAGCTGCATCCGGCGGTGGCCGACCTCGATCCCCGCCTCCTTCCATTGAGCGAGCAGGACTTCGACCTCGGCGGCATCGACGTCGTCGTCAACACGCACCTGCACTTCGACCACTGCGGCGGCAACCACCTCTTCGCCGGCAGGCCGATCCACGTCCAGCGTCGAGAGCTCGACGACGCGCGCAGCGAGGACGACTACACCATTCGCGAGTGGGTCGAGGCGCCTGGCGTGCGGTACGTGCCCGTCGAGGGCGAGCTCGAGCTGCTTCCCGGGCTCCGGCTCGTCCCGGCGCCAGGCCACACACGCGGCATGCAGGTGGTCGTCGTCGAGACGAGCGAGCGTCCGGTCGTCATCGGCGGCGACGTAGCGGTTTGGTTCGGCGAACTCGATGAGCCGCACACCGAAGGCCAGCTGCGGGTGCGCGCGCTCGACCCCGAGCTGGTCTGGCTCGCGCATGAGCACGAGCCGTGGCGACCGCGCACCGTCTAACTCAACCAGAGGATCCTCCCACTGGCACGCACATCGGGACTCCGGAGGCCCCAGATCAGGTGGTCAGGCGGTACTGAGACACCCACGAACAAGACAGGGGATCGTTAGCCCTGTTCGTGGTCGCGAGCCAGGCGAGCCAGCTCGACTCGCGAGTTGATCCCGAGCTTTGCGAACACGTGGCGAAGGTGGCTGTTCACTGTGTGGGGGGACACGAAGAGCCGTTCGGCGACTTCCCGGTTGGTCAGGCCTTCGGCCACGAGGCGTGCCACAGCGAGCTCGGATCCGGTGATCGCCGCCCAGCCGGTCAGTTCGGTTTCCGCGGGAACGATCCGCCGTCGAACGCCAAGGTCCCGGAGCCGACTTCGAACGCGGCGCGTGTCCCAGGCTGCCCCGATCTCCACGTACACCGCCAACGCGCGACTGAAGGTGTCGATCCCTGCGTCGGGATCCGTCGCAACGAGGCTGACCCCGAGGTCCTCCAGGGCCGAGGCGAACTCGAGTCGTCGGGGGCCATGTTCGAACAGCTTCGTTGCCTCATCGAGGTCCCCCGGGCTGTGCTGGAGGAGACCCGAAACATGCGCGGCGGTTGCGACGATGGAAGCGACGACGGGATTCAGCGAAGCACGTCGTCGCGCATTCACTAGCGCCAGCTCGGCAAGTTCGTCGTCGCCGGACGCGAGCGCGATACGGGCGAGCTGTACTTCGTCGGCGACGTCCATGGGGAACCGAGGGAGGATCGGCCGCCCATCCTGATCCATCTCTGCGCGGACCCACTTCTGAGCGGCGGCGGGGTCCCCGTCGGAGAGCGCGAAGAGCGCGAGCAGCCACCCGGCGTGTCTGCGAACCGCCGGCGTCCCGCGCTCGGACATGACGTGGGCGATGTCGCTCAGCCTGCGAACCTGGCGCGTGTCGCCGAGATGGACCGCCAGGCGACCGAGCGCCACGATGCCCGCGGCGTCGAGCACGCCAGCCGCATGGGTTCCGTCTTCGAGATCGAACCGACCGTCGAGCGCCGCCCTCGCCTCGGACAGCTGCCCCGTTCGCAACAGCAGTCGGCCGAGCCAGGTTTCGAACATCTCGTAGGCCCAGCCTTGCCGGTCGCGTCGGGCCGATCCGAGGCCGTCGGCTGCGACCTTCAGCGCATCGTCATGCCGATCGAGGACGCTGAGCAACTCACCGTGCCACATGTGTGCGAGCCGGAGACGTTGATCGTCTCCCGCGAAGATCCCTTCGCGGTGCGCGGCCGTCACGAGGTCGAGGGAGGGCCCGAACCGGTCGTCGGAGTATTCGAGCGCGCTCTCGGCAAGGTGGAGCGTGAACGAGGCCCGTACGTCGCCTGAAGGATCGACCGTGTCCCTCGCATCCTCAAGCGCCACCCGCGCCTGCTCGATGCGCCCCGAGGTGACGAGGTTATGGAACAAGCAGGCCAGGTGCCTCGCTCGCAGCGCGTCCGACAGTCCGGGCAACGACAGCGCCAGCCGACCGGCCCCGATGCGGATATCCGGCGAGATCGCGAACATGCCGGCGATGCCGAGTCGGACCTCCGCCTCCTGTTCGGGTGGCAGGGTCTGACGCAGCGCCCGGTCGGCGAATTCGATCGCTTCGTCACTGTTGCCGGCGATGTGCAACGCGATGGCCGTCGTGCTCACGATCTCGCCACGACGCGGATGGTGCGCGGGTGCGATGTCGAGCGCTCGCATACCGAAGTGCGCCGCGGTGTCCGGATCGGTTGTCAACAGGGCGTTCGCGGCCTCGAGGAGGGTCGCGATCCCGACGTCGTCGCCGGGCTCCGCGCTCTCGGCCAGTTGCACAGCGACCTCCACCGGGAGGGCCCCTCGTTGCAGCAGCACGTCTGCCGCTTGGCGATCCAGCGCGCGACGCACCGACACGGGGACACTTCCGCGCACCGCCTCACGCGTGATCTCGTGCCAGAAGGCGAGGTCGTCGCCGCGCTCGACGAGCAGATTCGTCTCGAGGAGCTCACCGACCGGATCGAGCAGCCGGGACGCTGGCCACTCGAGCGTTCGTGTGAGGTCCCCGAAGGAGAACGTCCGGCCGAGCGACGCGGCGACCGTCGCGACATTGCTCGCGGGGCCCGAGAGCCGACGAAGGCGCTCCCTCATCCCGTCCTGGACGCGATGCGGCAACCCTCCATCGACCAGCTCAGCCCGACCCTCGACGACCCGGATCCGCTCCTCATCGCGAAGGCCGAGGAGCATCTCGACCAGAAGGAACGGACTGCCGCCGGCTCGTTCGAGGAGCCGGAGGACGTCCTCGCCGGGCTCGACCCCTAGCAGGTCGGCCGCGAGCCTCGCCACGGCGGTCTGATCGAGCGGTCCGACCGGGACCACGGTCGCGCCGAGGCGCTGCAACTGGTGGAGGGTCCTTGCCGCTGGCGCCGACTCGCGCAACGGGCGAAAAGCCATGACCCAGGCGATCGGAAGGGCGGCCAGCCGAACGGGGAGTGTGCGGAGCGCTGCCGCCGTTCCGCTGTCCATCCAGTGCGCATCGTCGATGCCGATCAGGAGGGGCGACTCGAGCGCTTCGCGCTCGAGGAGCGACTCGAGGTCTCCGAGCAGCCAGAACCGTTGTTCCGGCTGAGCTCGAGGGCCGGGAAGCTCGCGCCGATCGAGCAGCGGTTCCGTCCCTTCGAACAGTGCCGCCAGGAATCCGGCGAGGTCGACGACGCGCTCGCTCGGCTCTGCGGCGGCCGTGCCGATCCTGAAGCCAAGGGTGCGGGCGATGTCGGCGACCTCGCCGAGCAGTCGACTCTTTCCCATCCCGGCGCCGCCTTCCAGGAGGACGACCGCTCCAGCACCTTCGGCGACCCGTGCGAGTTCGAGCTGGATGAGCGCGAGCTCCGCCTCGCGCCCGTGGAGGTCTCCCCCTCGCGCCGTCGACATCATCGCCTCAGCGAGCATACCGAGCTCGTTTCGAAGGCCTCATCGATGCTCACGAGCGACCGCTTTCGAATCACGGATTCGTGTGATGTGTGCGGAGGATCCGGACGAGCAGGATTCGTCCCGGATCGCTCGACCGCCAGCGAGCGCCGTGAAGGCGCCTGAGAAGGAGGTACGGAGATGAATGGTCGACCGAACGTCGTTCTCGTCCACGGCGCTTGGGCGGACGGATCTTGTTGGAGCGGGGTCATCGAGCGCCTCCAAGCCGACGGCTTCCGTGTCACGGCGCCGCAATTCCCACTGACATCGCTCGCTGACGACGTCGCCCGACTGCGCCAGGTGCTCGATTTCCAGGACGGCCCGACGGTCGTCGTCGGGCATTCGTACGGTGGCCAGATCATGACCGCGCTCGGCGACGATGCGCATAACGTCGTCGCGCTGGTGTACATCGCCGCGTTCGGCCTCGACGAGGGCGAGTCTCTCGGCCAGCTGTTGTCCCAGGGCCCGGTCACGCCCGCGCTGGCGCACCTGTTCACCGACGCCCGCGGCTTCGGCTGGCTGTCGGAGGAGGACTTCGTCGAGCACTTCGCGGCCGACGTCGATTCGACGAGGGCGCACGTGATGTACGCCGTCCAGCAGCCGCTCGCTTCGTCCGCGTTCACCGACGTGATGGGGGTCCCGGCCTGGAAGTCACTAGCGTCCTGGTACCTCGTCGCCCAGAACGACGAGGCGCTCCCGCCCGACGCCGAGCGCCAGTTCGCAGGTCGGATGGGCGCGACGACGACGGAGATCCCCTCGAGCCACGTTGCGATGGTCTCGCACGCCACCGAAGTCGCGCAGCTGATCGCGACGGCCGCCGAACAGATCGGGGTCGCGGTCAGCGGCTGAGATCTCACCACCAACCTGATCCTCGCGGATCCCGGAGCGAAAGGAGCCAGGCCCGTGCCGATGATCGACGTCTATGCCGTCGCCGGGACGTTCAGCGACCCGCACGCGCTCGCGCAAAGCCTCGCCGCGGAGCTGATGGCCGTCGAGCAGGTGCCCGACATCCCGATGTTCCGCAAGAACACCGCCGCCTTCGTCCACGAGATGCCCTCGGGGAGCCTTTCGAACGTGGACGGTGACACCACCTACGTCCGTGTCCAGGTCCTCACGAACGCTGGAGCGCTCGACCGTGACAAGCAGCTGGCAGCTGCCTCCCGCCTCACAGCGGTCATCGCGGACGCGGCGGGCGATCCTTCGCTCGCGGACCGCACGTGGGTGCTGCTCACTGAAGCACCGGACGGTGGATGGGGTCTCGGCGGGCACGCCAACACCAACGGTGAGCTCGTCGCGGCCGCCCGCGCTCAGCTGGCCTCGCTGTCAGCCCCAGGGTCCGGCGAGTGACATCCGTTGATGTCCAGGAGTGCGCTTCACGCGGGCGCTCGGGGGGTTGCTGAGCGCCCACGACCTGGCGCGTCCTGCGGATGATGACGGCTCGGCGCATGTTGGGTGCAAGATCGCTACTCGTCGAGCCCGAGATCAGCAGCGTCCATATGTCGCAGCCAGACGGACAGACCTGCTGCGATCGGAAGACCGAGCAGGAGAACCATAGCGACGAGCGTCCCTCTCGAGCCCCAGTCGGTGAGCCCCACCGCCGCGATCGCCAGGGCGCTGCCGGCGAGCGCGCCCGCGACGGTCCGGTAGAGCGCGACGTATGCGCGGCGCGCCTTCAGGGTCCGGGTCAACGCCGCGATCGATGCGACGGCGACGGCGAGCGCACTGACGAGCAGCCAACGCACATCGGCAGGGAGTGGCTCGACCGAGTGTTCCACCGTGTTCAGCAGAGCCGCGCCGACCGCCGCCATCGCGATCACGAGCGGCAGATGCAGATAGAGCCACACTTGGGTTCGGGTCGACGTGGGCGACCGTTGGGACGCCAGATCGAAGTAGATCCACCACAGTCCGATCGCGACGAGCATGCCGAGCAGACCGATCACGATCCCGGCGCCCGAGATCGGGTGGAGGTCAGCCATCCCGTTGACGGAGCCGACGATCATCTCACCGAGCACGATGATCACGAACAGGTCGAGGCGCTCGATCAGCGAGGACGTCACCGCGAACACCGCACCTCCCTGGTCCGTCGGCGGCGTCCACACTCTGTAGGCGACGAGCTGACCGGCGAGCTCGATCAGCAGGGCGATCGCCCACAACCGATAGACCAGTGGAGCCTCCGTCGCCGCGCTCGCCGCGAACACCGCCGCAGCGACGAGGTACGAAGCGGAGTACGGAACCGACGCGACGCGATGGTGGGGGTCGTGCCATCCAGTGCGGAACCACAACACGACGAGCACGAGCGTGTTCGCCGCGAAACCGAGCGCGAATCCGAAGGCGCCGTCGCCGGGTACGTCTCGCACGAACACGGCTATCACCGCGACCGCGAGCATCTGCAGGAAGGTGAACATCCGGACGCTCACGTCGTTCGTCCCATGCAGGTCGTAGTAGAGCGTCCCGTTGATCCACGACGACCAAACCGCATAGAAAAGGAAGACGAACCAACCGACGCCCGACCACGAGGGGTGCGCCGCGAGCCGTTGCGCGAGCTGCGCGATCACGACCACGAAGACCAGGTCGAAGAAGAGTTCCAGGAAGGTCACCCGACGGTCGGCCGGTCGGTCGGCGAATCGGGCCGGTGGGCTCCAGAAGCGCCGGGCGGCGCTCGACCTTACGGGCTCTCCAGCCATGTGCACCATCGTCGCAGGCGCGCGACTGGCTGGGCGGCGCCTGCCGAAGCGCCTGGGGGTCGGCGACGGAACTCGATCGGCTCAGCGACCGAGCGCGCCTTTTGGCTTCGCGTCGCTCATTGCCTGAGGCCACTGATCCCGCAGGCAGCAGGTGTGGTGAGGCGCCGGACGTGATCCAGCACGGACCCGGGATCGCGGTGACGCAGTTCGCGGCCGCGGGCTCATCACCTCACCGGTGTGAGCCGAGCCATGCGACCCCTCTCGTGAAAGGCAACTTCCGCTCGGTCTCCGGAGGCCCTCATTACCTCGTCGACCCGTGCATACAGGTCAGCTTTCCGAGCGACCGCTGCATCGTCTTCGGGGCGATCGTCGTACGCTCCGGCCTCTGCCATGAAGTCGCGAAGCTCGGCGACGGATGACCCATAGGTGAGGAAGTCGAATTCGCCGCCGCGATCCGTGACGAACAAGCCGCGCTCGACGATCCGAGCGAGCGCCTCTTCCGCGTGCCGGAGGTCCTCCTCGTAGTCATAGCTCGGAGAGGATTCGGCGAACGCGACCACTCCGCCCCTATGTATCTCGACGAGCGGTGCTTCGAGGACCGGATGGATGTCGATCAGGCTGCCATCGGGCCGCAGAAGCCGTCTGATCCCCTCAAGGGCATGAACCATGCCCTCGTGCTCCATTCAGCATAAGGACCAAGACAAGACCGCGGTATCGAACGTCGAAGGCTCAGTGGCGGCGGCGAACTCTTCGAACGCGATGCGCTGGAACTCGACGCGTCCTCTCGATGTTTCCGAAAGGCTCTGCTCGGCGCGCTTGATCCCTTCCGCGAAGGGATCGATGGCCGTGACATGGGAGACGCTATCGGCGTAGCGCCGCGTTAGGCGGCCGTCACCGCAGCCGATCTCCAGCACGTCTCGCCCGCTGAGGTCCACCAGATCGAACAAGGCCCGGATCTCGTTCCCCTCAGGGTCTACTCGAACGGACATCTGATCTCCCCAAAAAGCTGAGCCTACATGCGCGGAGTGCTGCGCGGTGTTGAAGTCGGGCCTGCCGAAGCTCTCCCTCCGGCGGCGCCGCACACCGCTCCCTTACCGGAGCCGGACCATTTTATTCAGGTCAGCATCCCCGAGAACTGACCGATCGGCGGATCGAGTACGGCGGCCCTCTTCACCGCGCCGCCACACAGATCGTCGTCGCCGAGGTCGAGGTGTTCTGGGCCGAGATGTGTCAATCTATGAACATGTATTCAGCTATCGAGCTCACTCTGGAGCGCTGCGAGACGGAATGCGTGCACCCCGAGCACGTCGCGCCGCTCCTCGATCGCGTCCTCGCACCGCCCGATGCCACCCGGGTCTCGGAGATCTTCGGCTTGCTGGCGGACCCGAACCGCGCACGGATCCTGCACGCCTTGAGCCTGACCGAGGAGCTCTGCGTCTGTGACCTCGCCCTCCTCGTTGGGATGGGGCAGTCCGCGGTTAGCCACCAGCTTCGCTTGCTGCGGACGAGCCGCGTCGTCGAGCGCCGCAAGCAGGGTCGGATCGTCTACTACCGCCTCGCGGATGAGCACATCCGGCACGTCCTCGCCGACGGGCTCCGACACGCGACCGAGGAACGGGTTTAGATGGCTGCTACCCACGTGAGCGCCTCGGCGCAGCACGCAGGCCGTCTCAAGATCGTCTTCGGCATCACGTTCGCCGTGATGGTGGCCGAGGTCATCGCTGGCGTGATCTCGGGGAGCCTCGCGTTGCTCGCCGACGCCGGGCACATGCTCACCGACGTCGCGGGGATCGGGCTCGCGCTGACAGCGATCTACCTGGCGGCAAGGCCGGCAAGCGAGGGACGCACCTTCGGCTGGTACCGGCTGGAGATCCTCGCGGCGGTGGTGAACGCGATGCTGCTATTCGGGGTCGGCATCTGGGTGTTGGTCGAGGCCTGGCGCCGGTTCCAACAACCGCCGGGGGTGCGTAGCGGACTCATGCTCGCGGTGGCGATCGTGGCCCTCCTCGCCAACGCGATCTCGGCGCGCTTGTTGATGGAGGGCCAACGACAGAGCATCAACATGCGCGGCGCATACCTCGAGGTACTCGGTGACCTGCTGGGGTCGGCGGCGGTGATCGTGGCCGCAGTGGTGATCGCGCTCACGGGGAACGAAGCGGCGGACCCGATCGCATCTGTGTTGATCGGCTTGCTGATCTTGCCCCGCACCTGGCATCTGCTCCGCGAAGCCGTCGACGTGCTCCTGGAAGCCACGCCGAAGGACGTCGACCTCGACGAGGTTCGCCGGCACATCCTGGAGACGGCAGGTGTGTCCGATGTCCACGACCTCCATGCCTGGACCATCACGAGTGGGATGAACGTCGTGTCGGCCCACGTGGTGATGTCGGAGCGCGCCGACTCGACCGACATCTTGGACCGCCTCGGCTCGTGCCTATCCGGGGACTTCGACATCGAGCACAGCACCTTCCAGCTCGAGCCCTTCGATCGGCGCCGGGTCGAGGAGGCAGCCCACCGATGAGGGGACGACTCGGACGTTGGCCGACGGATGCCTCGCCGATCGATCATCGCGTCAGATTGCGGCGGGTTCGAGGAGACCTTCCTCTTTCAGGGTCTGACGGGCAGCTTCGCCGATGTATGGGTTGAGTTCGTGCTTGTCGGGACTCGGCGTTTCGATCGAGAACTCGGCCGCATCCGGTTTCCACTTCCGCTCGTGATCCCACATCCGCCCACTCGTTCGGACCGGTCGATCGAAGCTGCCAGTGTCCTTCGTGGACAACGTCGCCGACGATCAGACGCTCTTGTTCGATCATCACGCGGTTGCACCAACCGTGCGATGCGATGTCACATCTTTCGGCGATCGGTGGGCCGTGGGTCCTGGTGCAAGCCTACGCTCAGGGGACGACCCCGTGACGGCCGCGCCTCGAGTTTCACGGGCTGTGGCCTCACGCCTAGACGCCGCCGGAGGTCGCGGAGTCGGCCGCGGCGGTTGGAGCGGCGCCGGGCCAGAGTTCGCGGACGATGACCTTGATGGCGGCCGCGATCGGGAGCGCGATCAGAGCGCCTGCGAGCCCTGCGAGGCTCGACCCGATCAGCAATGTGATGATGACGGTGGGTGCTGAAAGGTCGATGGCCTTCGTCATGACCTTCGGCAGGATCAGATAGTTCTCGACTCGCTGATACACGACGAAATAGACCCCGACCGCGATGCCGTCGCCGACCGAAGAGAACAGCGCGACGATCACACAGACGACCGCGCCGAGCATCGCTCCGACGCCGGGGATCAGGTCGGCGATCGCCACCCAGACACTGAGGGCGGCAGCGAACGGCACAGCAAGGATCTCCAAAACGATGAAGGCCAACGTCCCTGCGATGATCGAGATGAAGATGTTGCCGGAGACGTAGCCGCCGATCCGTTCCAGGGACTCATCCAGCATCCGGGTGTTGCGATCGGCGTGTTCGCCGGCCACGATGGTCTGTGCGGCCGAATGCCCTCGCTCCAATCCCAGCAGGAAGTAGATGGTGAGAACGACGACGGTCAGCGTGTTCGCGATCACGCTGCCGGCGCCCGCCGTGATGCTGGGGATCTTGCCGATAGCGAGGTCCGGGAGCCGTGACGAGGCCTGCTGGAGGCGTTCTGAAAGGTGGTACTTCGCCTCCAGGGTCCCGAGCGTTCCCGTTGACGTGCGAAGCCGATCGAGGTAGCCGGGGAAGTCCCGCGCGAGCTCATGAGCCTCGCGAACGGCCTGCGGGATCACCAGCCACGCGAAGAGCGCCAGGAACCCGACGCCCAGCAAGCCGATGATGGTGACGGCCCACGCTCTGGACACACGCCGACGCTGGAGCCAGCGGACCTGTGGATCCAGGCCGACGGCGAGCACGGTAGCGACGAGGACCAACATGAGGATGTTCCGAACCGTCCACGCTGCGGCGAGAAGGCCAAGCACGGCGACGACCGTGAGCGTCGCGCGGGCCCAATAGCCCATCCCGGGGTAACGGTCATCAGGCGCCTCTGGCCCCGTCCGCCCCGAACTCTCCCGATCCGACGTCCTCGAATCCTAGACCGGACCATCCAACGCCGTCCGGAGGAGGCGTAGCGTGGTCACCACGTGGCAGAAGGGAGGAACAAGTTGAGCAGGCAACATCTGAGGCCGACCGTTCCGCATCCGGCGCTGGTCGAGCACGCTCAGGAGCGGGCTCAGCACGTCCAGAACCGGATCGCCGATCGGATCACGGCCTACGCAGGGTCGATGCACTTCGTGTACCTGCATATCGCGCTGTTCGCGATATGGATGATCGCGATCGAGAAGAGTCCGTGGCCGACCCTTACGCTGATCGTCTCCCTCGAAGCGATCTTCTTGTCGACCTTCGTCATGATCAGCCAGAACCGAGCGGACGAGAAGCGCCAGGTGCTGGCGTCGCAAGAGTGGCAATCTGTCCAGCTCGAGGAGAAGCAGAACGAACAGTTGCTCGATCTGTCCAAGCAGATCTTGGAGCTCACGGATGCGATCCACACGCTGACGATCGAGCACACGGGGAGGCCGGGTCCCGCGATGAGCGCGGAGAAGACCCCGTCACCAACCTGACAGTTGCTATCCGTACCGGCGACGGAACAGCAGATACGCGATCCCTCCTACCGGTATCGGCAGCCAGTACGAAACGAGTCGATACAGAAGGGTGGCGGCGAGCGCCGCCGGGCCCGGGACGCCGGCGAGGGTCAGCGTGCCGACCAGGCCTGCCTCAACGAATCCCAGGCCGCCCGGCGTGAACGGGATCTGCGCGAGCAGTTCGGCGGAGGCGTACGCAAGCACCACGAGCGACGGTCGAGGCGAGGCTCCGACGGCACGAAGGGCGCAGAGCAACGCCAGGTAATCGAATCCGGTGTTTCCCACGGCCGCAAGAACCGCGGCTTTCCATCGCCGGTCGAGCGTGCTCCGGATGAAGTTCCGATCGGACAGCAACTCGTCCGCGAGCCCGGTCACGGGCCGTCGGCGCCGAACCGTGGTGTTCAGGAGGCGTTGGATGCCGCGCCCGATCCATCGAAGCGGAGCGTCGGTCTTGAACAGGACGGCGCCTGCTCCGAGGAGCAACACGACGACTGCCACGCCCAGGTATGCAGCGTTCGCGAGGCCCCGGTCGACCGGCGCACCACTGATCATCGCCGGGATCGCGAGCACGGGAAGCGCCAACGCGGTCGAGATCTGCAGCCCGGTCGACGCGGTCAAGGCGGCGGCCGCTTCCCCAACGTCCAGTCCCGCCTTCTGCAGCATCACCACCGTGAACGGGGTCGCCGAGCCGGGGACGATCCGGCCGAGCGCGTTGCCAGCCAATTGGCCGCACGCGATCGGGAACCACCCATCCGAGGCCAACGCGATCCGGTCGACCTCCCATAAACAGATAGAGCTCCCTACCTCGAAGAGGAGCACGAGCACCGCGAAGGGCCAGTCGAGATGCTCGAGCGAACGCCAGGAGGAGAAGACCGAGATGAGGCCGGGAAGGAGCAGATAGAGCGATACCGCTGTGATGGCAAGGAGTACGACTGACTTGACGTACTGCCGACGGCTTGCCGCGGGCATGGATGACGGCCTGAGTGACCGCTCGGGCGGTCCTTCGCGCGGATCCGTCATCCGCGCAGTGTGGCAGTGCCGGGCTCCACTGGTGTCACAGCGATTTGCGTCTCGATAGCCCGGGACATACGGTCGAGCTTCGCTTGCGAAGAGGGGGGACCATGCTGACCGGAGAACGCATGGTGGTGCGCGAGGGCGCAAAGTACTGGTGGATCTATCTCCTGACGGGATTCGCGTGGCTGGTTATCGCTTGGGTCGTGCTGCGCCTCGATGCCACGTCGGTCAAGACCGTCGGCGTGCTCCTCGGGGTCGTGTTCATCGTCGCGGCGGTCAATGAGGTGGGGATCGCCAGCCTCGTGTCCGGAGGCTGGAAGGTGTGGCACTACGTGATGGCGTTCATCTTCTTCCTCGGGGGTTTGTGGGGTCTCGTCGAGCCGGTCGACACCTTCTTCTCCCTCGCCTCGGTCCTGGGGCTGATCCTTATCTTCTACGGCACCTTCGAGATCGCCCAGTCGGTCGCCTCCCGCGGCGTGAATAGCTACTGGTGGCTCGGACTGATCACGGGGATCCTATTGATCCTCTTGGCGTTCTGGATCTCCGGTTCCGACCGCGTGTACGCCCTCGCCCAGCGGAGCTTCCTGATCCTGTTCTGGGTGGGCTTCTTCGCGCTGTTCAGAGGTTTCTCCCAGATCATGCTTGCGTTCGGCATCCGCCACGCCGGGAAGGAAGCCGCGGCCGGCCTTTCCGCGTGATCTCGCACCGTACTTGCCTACCGAGCAACGACCTGTCTGGTTAGGCCCTCCACCGCGGCCGGGCACAGCCCGCCGCGGTAGAGGGCCAAGCGCGTGCCTACCCGCGACGGCGGAAAGCGGCGCCGGTCATCACCAACGCGATGATCACTCCGGCGACGATGACGGCGATCCTGGCGAACGAACGAGCATGCTCCGATGCCTCGCGGGCGGCTCGCTCCGCCCGGTCGGCCGCATCGACCGTGCGTTTGGCTTGATCCAGGACCTGTTGCGCCTCCGCCAGTCCCTCTTTGGCTTTGGCGATCCTCTCGCTCTGCATATCCTCCACAGACACACCTCCTTCCCCTTCGCGTCTCGGTAGGTGGATCCGGAGCGCTAGAGCGAGTCGATCTCGGTCTTCAGCCCGTTCGCGTCGAGCTGGACCTGCTTCTTCATGATGTCCTTCCCACGCTGGATCGCCCCTTCCACACGCGCTTCCATGTCTGTGGCCGCGACGACAACGAGTCCGCTCGTGCCGGCATCAAGGAGCTCGCCCAGATCCTTCAGGTCCGACCGACTCATCCCCGCAGCCACGTGACCTGCCGTCGCGCCGATCGCAGCTCCCGCGGCACCTCCCACGGCAAGGCCCGCACCGATCGCCACGGCCGGGAACAACGCCACGAGCGCACCCACCGCGAGTCCCAGCGCGAGCCCTCCGATCGCGCCTTGTCGCGTGGGTTCTTCCACCTTCTTGACGATCTTGACCTTCCCCTTCGGATCCTTGGTCACGACGGCCGCGTCATAGGTATCGATGACGCCGAGATCTTCGTACGCGACACGAACCCCGTCGTAGTCATCGAGCGCGTCTTCCTCGAGTGCATATTGCGAGGCGATCAAGGTGAATGTGTCCAACGCCATTGTCCATGCACCCCCAGGCATCGAGAGACCGAGCTGTCCACGAACTGCTCACGCATCCATGGACATCACCACCCGCTCGGGTGTGCCATGGACTGAGTGGATCCAGACCTCGTCGCACGCTCAGCAAGCAACGCGATGAACCCCCGACGGCCGCGCGTTGAACGAACACCCGTCGTACACCGGACGCCCGGAAGCGCAAACCGACCGCGGATCGCTGCGGTCACTCGTTCGCCCGATGTTCACCTCTCGTGCCGGTCCTTGCCGGTCGCGCCACCAAGCGCTGCGACCCAGGGTTGGGGTGCGGGGTCGGCTGGTGGCGAGCTCTTCTTGGTTCTCGTCCACCGAGAGGCGTTCAGCGTCGGTGTCCGCGTATCGCGAGCCCGTCAGTCGAGGACGTGGATCGTGAACGCGACGGCGAAACCGATCGTCGTCGCGACCCCGACCCATTTCCCCCCGTCGTCATATGCCTCGGGCATCATCGTGTTCGCCAGCATGGTGAGGATCGCTCCGGCCGCGAACGCGAGGACGAAAGCGACGACGTCCAGAGACGAATGCTGGAACACTGCATAGCCGGCGAGTGACGCAAGGCCCGAGACAAGCGCGATCGCGATCCACATCCGAAGGACCCGTGCCTTCTTCCAGCCGCTCGCGACCAGACCGCTCGTCGACGAGATCGATTCGGGCAGGTTGGAGATGAACACCGCGATCAGATAGGCGGCGCCCACCCCTCAGCCCTGGAAGATCGTCAGACCGATCACCATCGACTCCGGGATCCCGTCGAGCACTGAGCCGAGCACGATCGCGAGGGAGGAACCGCCCTGTTGTCCGCCCGTCGCATCTTTCCGTTCGCTCCCCCCGGAACGGTCGATCAGCCAGTCACCGCCGAAGAAGACCGCGCAGCCAGCGAAGATGCCCGCGATGACCCATCCGTGGCCGGACGACATCCCGAACGCCTCCTCGACCAGATCGAAGGCGACCGCGCTGATGAGCACACCCGCGCCGAAGGCCATGATCAGCCCGATCATGCGCAAGCCGATACGGAAGAGGATCGCGATGATGGCGCCGATCACGAGCGAAGAAGCGGCCAGGGTTCCCCAAGCGAACGCTCCCCTCATCTCGCTTCCCTTTACCTCGGCGCGGACGCGCTCGATCTCGTTGACCCGCCAGCTCTTGTCGTCAGAATCTCATGCCATCCGTGTGATGCATGAGGGGGCGGTGGCGCGTGACGATCGCAGGATCCGGTCGACAAGGGAGGTACCGCTGTGATCGCCGTCGAATGGTTTCTGGTTGTGGTGGACCCTGGCCTTCATCGTCTGGGTCGCCATTGCCTTCTGGCCAGCTCGTGCTGCCGGTCGCAAGGGTCATAGCTTCTTCCTGTAGTTCCCCTTCAGTCTCGTCTTCTTCCCGGCCGCATCGATCGTGGCGTATCTGGTCCCGGACCGGACAGCGCCGGGGCTGGCTTGAGGGCGTCGCCAACCAACCGACACGTACTGCATGAGCCTGAAAGATCCGTGATGCTCCGAAAGTACCTTTGACCTGCTCGTCAGAGTCGGAGGAGGTTGACGCCGGAGAGCGGGTGGTGGATCTGCTGCATCGCGCCGCCTGTTGCCAGGTCGCCGAGGTCGATCGCAGCGAAGCCCGCGTCTTGGAATAGCGCGACGACCTCTGCTTTCGCGTCGGCGTCGTCGCCGGAGATGAAGATCACGCGCTCGCCGCCGGCTTCGTGTGGATCCGAGCTCAGCACGTCGGCGCCGAGCGTGTTGGCGGCTTTGACGAGCTGCGCGCCGGCAACGAGGTCTGCGACGAGCTCGCTCGAGGTTCTCCCTTGGAGGTCGTCGGCACCCCAGTCGTTGGTCGCGTCGATGACGACCTGACCGTCCCAGCTGAGGCCTTGCACGGCCTCGGGGACACGTTCCCAGGGCACGGCGACGACGACGATGCCGGCCGAAGCTGCCTGCTCCACAGTGGCTGCCGAGACTCCGTCGCCGAGGGCCGACACCAATGACGCGAGCGACTCCGGGCCGCGGCTGTTGGCGATCACCACGCTGCGGCCGGCGCGCAGCGCGGTCCGCGCCATCGCTTCGCCGAGCCGACCCGCGCCGATGATGCCTACGGTGTCGGTCATGGTTGCCCGTCGTATTCGGATGCGAACAGGTAGCTCACCGCAAGGCTTCGATACGGCCGCCAGCGATCCGACAGTTGCCTCATCTCATCTTCCGTCGGCACGTGATCGATCCCGTATGCCTTCTGGATCGCGCGGCGGAGCGCGATGTCGCCCGAGAGGAACACGTCCGGCCGATCCAACGCTACGAGCAAGAAGCCGTGCGCCGTCCACGGCCCGATCCCCGGGACTTCGGTGAGCGCTGCCTCGACCTCGTCGTCGGTCATTCGCGAGAGCCCCTCGTCGCTCAGACGTCCGTCGACGAACCTCTCCGCGAGCGCGCGCAATGTCGCGCCCTTTCGAGCCGAGAAGCCGCTGTCGCGCAGTACCTGGGGATCAGCCGCGAGCAGCTCAGCCGGCGATGGGAGATGCCCTCCGAATCGGTCCTGCAGATGCGAGATGATCGCCCGGGTCGAGCTGACCGAGAGCTGCTGGCCGGCGACCTCGAAGATCAGCGTCCCGAAGGCATCGAGCGGAGGGAGCTCGTCCATCCACGCCCGAGGACGGAAGTCCGGCCGGGCGTCGATCAACCGCGCGAGGACCGGGTCCGCGTTCCGGAGAGACTCGCGCGCAGCGGGATCGGCGGCGGCCGCAGACGTCATTCCTTGAGCAACCTCTCGGTGAGCACGATCTCTATTACATCAGCCACCGTCTCTTCGCGAGCCCAGTCTCGCTGAAGCTCGACGGCGAGCGCGACCCAGCCGACCGGACGGCCTCCTGCTTGGATCACCCGCTCCAGGCCGGCGCGGTGCGCCTCCTCGGACGTGCCGCCGATCGCGTCGACGACGGGATAGACGTCGTAGCCCTCCCTCAGTGCGTCGAGGGCGGGGAACGTCATGCAGATCTCGGTCCACAGAGCGCACGCGATCAGCTTGCGGCGCCCGGTGGCGCGTACCGCGGCGACGAACTCGGCGTCCTCCCAGGCGTTCGTGGTTGTCCGGTCGATCGGAGGGTTGTCCGTGAGCAGGTCGGCGAGATCCGGCACGGTCGGCTTTCCGCGTCCGGTCGCGACGTTGATCGTCGAATGGATGATCGGAAGGCCGAAGGCTTTCGCCGTCTTCACCGTCGACACGATGTTCTCGAGCAGCAGGTCGCGGTCCATCGACTTGACTGCGGCGATCTGCGACGGCTGATAGTCGACGACGAAGAGCGCGGCGTTCTGCGGGGTGAGCAGGTGGTCGCCGGCCGGATCGCGGGTGACGTTGCCGGCCATCAGGGGTGCTCCACGGTGACGCGTTCTGCACCGGCGAGTTGCGCCGATAGGATCACCGAGGATCTCCCCTGGTTGCGGCGGCCTCGACGGCGTTCATGGGTGCACCTGCAAGCCGTAACCGCGGTTGAGCCGGATCGACTCCATCAGCCAGAACGCGACGTCCGGGGTGAAGACGTCCGCAGCTGCCAGCACGCCGGTGTACTTCTCGATCACAGGGGCGGCCGTCGCCTCGCCAACCGCGTTGAGGTAGCCCTTGACGCCGGCCCAGACGTTCGCGCCGCCATACCGGAAGTAGGGCGTCGGATCGACGCTGTCGAGGGCGTGCCTCGCGCTGGCCTCGAGGTCGTCCATGTATCGCTGATGCAGGATGACGTCCTCGCGCTTGCCGAGCCGGCCCAGGTGGCCACTGATGAGAGTCTTCCACGGGTAGGTCAACGCTGTGGCCGGCATCCCGAGGTAGCCCGGGATGTCGTCGGACAGATTGACGACATACACGGGCACCCACCCCGCATTGACGATATCGACCATCATCAGCGTGTCGTGCTCGGGAAAGTGGACGACGCTGTTGTCGGGCGTGTGGTTCGGACCGTGCCACGCGAGCTCGATCCGCTCGCCGCCGATCTCTAGGGTGCGGCGCTCGCTGAAGGTCTCTTCCGGTGCCGGTCGGGCCGGGTCGTCGTCCCGGAGCAGGAGTCGCCGGGTCTCCTCGTGCCCGATCCGCACGACGTCCTTGCCGAAGAGCGAGGATGCGCCCCCGTGGTCCGCGTGGTGGTGGGTGTGGACCAGGTAGGTCACCTTATTGCTCACGCCGTTGGCTCGCGCGATCTCGTCGATGGCTCGCTGGAGGTTGTGCCCGATGCTCGGCGGTGCGTCGAAGAGGACGACGCCGTCCTGCGTCGTCAGGAAGGCGGCCTGATAGACGCCATCGGTGACCCAGTAGAGGTTCCGTTCGACGCGTCCGACGGCGTAGCCCTGATCGTTCAGGGCCGGCCCGAACGAAGACTCGGGGATCGGCGCGTAATCGGGCAGGGCGTCGGCCGGTCCGGGCGCTGCCGGCGATGTCGTGTCGGATGTGCTCATCGATCGCTCTTCGTTCGAGTGGTCAGCCGGCCCAGGGGAGGGAGAAGGCGCCGAGCTGGCTGCCGATCGCCGCCATGTCCTCGAACGCCCACTGCTCGCTGATCTTGCCGTCGTCGGTAACCCGGTAGATGTCGACCGCGTCCCACCGGACGTCGCGTCCGCTCGCTGGGATGCCGAGCATGTCGCCGGCCTGGGTGGCGGTGACGACTTGTCGCAAGGCGACGAGGTCGCCGCTCGCGATGACGTCTTGCTCCTCGGCCTTGATGTTCGACAGCGCGCCGATGAAGGCGCCGAGCAGTCCAACGATGCTGTCCACGCCAGCGACCTCGGCGATGGAGGGACCGTGCCAGAGGGCATCCGCGGTGAAGAAGTCCCGCGCCCGCTCCGGGTCGTGCCCGATGAAGACCTCTGCCATGAACCTCCGGGGGACCTCGATCCGCTGGTCGATCGTGAGTGTCTGGCTCATGCCGCTTCCCCTCCTTCTGGTCGGCCGGGTCGGCCGTCCTGTTGGCGGGATCGTCGCCCGCCGCGAGGGGTGATCGAATCCTGGAAAACCGTAGTCCGACCCCCAGCGTCGTCCGACCGTTCGGTCGCTGCGACGGAAGGGAAAGGCGCGGCTATCGTTCCTGGGATGGTCACGAGGCAGGTCGAACCGCGGCTGCTCGGCCGTGATCGCGAGCGCCAGGTGCTCGAACGCCTGCTGGAGGGCGTGCGAACTGGGCACGGTGGTGTCTTGGTCCTGCATGGAGAACCCGGCGTCGGCAAGACCGCCTTGTTGGAGTTCGCGGTGGAGAACGGACGAGACTTCCAGGTCGTCCGCACCGCCGGGGTCGAAGGGGAGATGGGGCTCCCGTACGCCGCGCTCCAGCAGCTGTGTTCACCGGTCATCGGGCTGACCGATCGCCTGCCCGATCCCCAGCACAAGGCGCTCGCCGTCGCGTTCGGACGTAGCCTCGGGCCGGCGCCCGATCCGTTCCTCGTCGGACTTGCCGTCCTCGGTCTGTTGTCGGAGGTGGCCGAGGCGCGCCCCTTGCTCTGCGTGGTCGACGACGCGCAGTGGTTGGACGATGCGTCGGCTCGCGCGCTTGCGTTCCTCGCGCGCCGGTTGCTCGCGGAGAAGATCGCGCTTCTGTTCGCGGCCCGCGAGCGAGGCGATACGCTCGCTGGCTTTCCCGAGATCAACGTCGGTCCCTTGGGGCAGCGTGATGCGCGGGTCCTGCTGGAGTCCGTCCTACCGGCTCGCGTTGATGAGCAAGTGTTCGACCGCATCATCGTGGAGACGCGCGGGAATCCGCTTGCCCTCCTGGAGCTGCCGCGCGGCATGACGCCGACGCAACTCGCCGGTGGGTTCGGCTTGCCCGCAGCTATCTCGCTGTCCACTCGGATCGAGGAACACTTCGCCCAACGACTCGCAAGTGTCGCGCCTGATGGTCGGCGCCTGTTGCTCCTCGCCGCGGCAGATCCGACGGGCGATCTCGCGCTTGTCTCTCGCGCGGCGGAGCGGCTCGAGATCCCCGAGTCGGCGGCGCAAACGCTGGAATCGGACGGCCTGCTCGACCTGAACGCCGGTGTCGTTTTCCGCCATCCGTTGGCGCGTTCGGCTGTGTACCGGGCAGCGACCGCAGATGAGCGAAGCGAGGCCCATCTCGCCCTCGCCGACGCGACCGATCCGGATGTCGATCCCGATCGACGCGCCTGGCACCGCGCGCAGGCCACGTCGATGCCCGATGAGGACGTCGCCACGGAGCTCGAGCATTCGGCGGCGCGAGCGCAGGCACGCGGCGGATTCGCCGCGGCCGCCGCCTTCTTGGAGCGCTCGACCGTGCTGACGCTCGACCCGGCTCGTCGGGTCGCCCGCGCCCTCGCAGCGGCCCAGGCGAAACACGAGGCGGGCGCGTTCGACGAGGCACTCGCGCTCGCTGCGAACGCGGAGGCGGGACCGCTGGACGGCGTCCAGCGAGCGGAGGTCGATCTCCTTCGGGCGCGCATCTCGTTCGCTGCGGAACGTGGGAACGAGGCGCCGGGGCTGCTGCTTGCCGCCGCCAAGGGCTTCGAGCCGTTGGACGCTCGACGGGCGCGGGAGATCTACCTCGACGCGCTCTCTGCCGCCCTGTTCGCGGGTCGTTTGGCGAGTCCATGTGGTGCCCGCGAGGTCGCGGTCGCAGCGAGAGCCCTGCCCGAGCCCGCGACGCCACCCGCCCCGGCGGATCTGCTCCTCGACGGATTGGCCAGGATGATCACCGAAGGTCCGACGATCGGAACGCCAGCCCTGCGAGAGGCGTTGCGTGCCTTCGCGAACGAAGACACCGGAACCGATCAGGTTCAGCGCTGGCGGGGGTGGCTGGCGGGGCGAGCCGCGGGCTTCATCTGGGATTACGAGGCATGGGACTCACTGACGATGCGCCAGATCAGAGCCGCACGTGAGGGAGGCGCGCTCGCCGAGCTTCCGTTCGCCCTCAGCACCCGTGTCGGCGTGTGCCTCTTCGGCGGCGACGTCGCGGGGGCCGCGTCGCTCGTCGAAGAAGCGAACGCGCTCGCCGAGGCGACGGAGGGTCGCATCGTCCCGCCATACGGAGAGCTCACGCTCGCAGCGTTCCGTGGTCGCGAGGACGAGTTCACCCGATCCGTCGCAACGAGGACCGAGGAGTTCCGGCGGGACGGCGAGGGGATGGGACTCACGCTCTCGCTGTGGGCGACCGCCCTCCTCCGCAACGGTCTGGCGCGATACGACGATGCCTTTGCGGCAGCCGAGCAAGGAAGCGAGGATCCACATGAGCTGTGGTTCTCCAACTTCGCGTTGATCGAGCTGATCGAGGCGGCGGCCCGCACCGGTCGGGATGACCGCGCCCAAGAGGCGCTGGAGATCCTGAGCACGTCGAGCGGCGCGAGCGGCACGCCGTGGGCGCTCGGCGTCGAAGCGCGGTCGCGGGCGCTGTTGGCTCGCGGGGACGATGCCGAGAAGCTCTACCGGGACGCGATCGATCGTCTCGAGCCCACGCGGCTCCGAGTGGACCTCGCTCGCGCTCGGCTGCTCTACGGCGAGTGGTTGCGACGCGAACGCCGCCGGCTCGATGCCCGCGAACACTTGCGGATCGCATTCGACTTCTTCTCGGATTCCGGCATGGAAGCGTTCGCCGAGCGGGCCCGGATCGAGCTACGTGCGACGGGGGAGCGGGCTCGCAAGCGGACGGTCGATACCGTCGACCAGCTCACGCCTCAGGAAGCGCACGTTGCACGACTCGCAGCACAAGGGCACACGAACCGAGAGATCGCCGCGGAGCTGTTCATCAGTCCGAGTACCGTCGAATACCACTTGCGGAAGGCGTTCCGGAAGCTCGACGTGAAGTCGCGCACCCAGCTGGCGAGCCGCATCTCGTAGGCTTGCGACGCGATCGATTCCCGCCTGGGTGCACGTTCTGCCCCGCTGTCGACTGGGTCGTCGCTCCGGCCATCGAGATCATCGCGGGTATCCACTTCCAGCCCGAGCCTTCGCGGAACCGAAACGGATCGAGCGGCCTGAGGGACCAGGGTCATCGACGAGCTCGCGGCCGCCGATCCACGGAATAACCTTTCGTTCCTCCGTACGAAGCCTCGATGGAGATGGCAGCGATGGACCACGAACGACACAGGGAACACCAGACCTCGGCGCACGAGGAACATGCCGGTCACGTCGACCCTGCGGGGCACGACGACCACGCAGGGCACGACGACCACGCAGGGCACGACAAGCACGCCGGCCATAGCGTCGCGATGTTCCGCGACCGCTTCTGGCTCTCCGTCCTGCTGACCGTCCCGATCTTGGTGTGGTCGGAAACCGTCCAAGGCTGGTTCGGGTACTCGGCACCTTCCTTCCCGTTCGCGAGCCGGATCCCCGCGATCTTCGGAACGGTCGTCTTCGTTTACGGGGGCTGGCCTTTCCTGAAGGGTGGCGTTCAGGAGCTTCGAGACCGCCAGCCGGGCATGATGCTCTTGATCTCGCTCGCGATCATCGTCGCGTTCGTCTCGAGTCTTGCTTCCGAGACTGGCGCCCTCGATCTCGAGTTCTGGTGGGAGCTCGCGCTCTTGATCGACGTGATGCTCCTTGGGCACTGGCAGGAGATGAAGGCGCTCGGCCAGGCGTCCGGAGCACTCGAAGCGCTCGCGGCGCTGCTCCCGGACGAGGCAGAGATCGTCGGGGCGCACGGAACGCGGACCGTTCCCTTGAGCGAACTGGAGCCGGGGATGCTCGTCCTCGTTCGTTCCGGCGGACGTGTGGCCGCTGACGGGAGGGTCGAGGAGGGCTCTGCTGAGTTCGACGAGTCGATGATCACAGGCGAGTCCAAGCCGGTGTTCAAGGACGTTGGCGACGCCGTCGTCGCGGGAACGATCGCGGCCGACAGCTCGGTCAGGGTCCGCATCACGGCCGTGGGCGACGAGACGGCCCTTGCGGGCATCCGGCGGCTCGTGATGGAGGCGCAGTCTTCGAAGTCGCGGGCACAGGCCCTCGCAGACCGAGCTGCAGCTGCACTCTTCTACATCGCCGTCGGGGCAGGCGTCGTGACGTTCGTGGTCTGGGCTGCGTTGGGGGACATGGATCAGGCGGTCGAGCGATCGGTCACCGTCTTGGTGATCTCATGTCCGCACGCTCTCGGCCTCGCGATACCCCTCGTGATCGCGATCTCCACGTCGGTCTCCGCCAGAGCCGGGATCCTCATCAAGGATCGTCTGGCACTCGAGAGGATGCGCACGATCGACACGGTTCTGTTCGACAAGACTGGCACGCTGACCCGAGGCACGCCCGTCGTGACCGACGTTGCGAGCGTCGATGCCAGCGGCGACGAGGTCCTCCGCCTCGCGGCTGCGGTCGAGTCCGACAGCGAGCATCCTCTGGCTCGGGCCATCGTGTCCGCCGCTCGCGCTGACGGTCCTCTTCCACGGGTGTCGGGGTTCCGATCGCTAACAGGTCGAGGGGTCCTGGCGGACGTCGACGGTGTGACCGTCGCGGTCGGAGGGCCGGCCCTCATCCGTGACCGTCATCTCACCGAACCACCGCAGCTCTCCGCACAGCTCCACCAGTGGCGGGAGCGGGGAGCTTCGGTGCTCACGGTCCTACGAGGCGACGACGTCGTCGGAGCGCTCGCCTTGGAGGACGATGTCCGGCCGGAGTCGGTCGAGGCGGTGCGACTCCTCAACGGCGAGGGGGTACGCGTCGTCATGGTCACTGGCGACGCTCGCCAGGTTGCTGAGGCGGTTGGGGCCGACGTCGGGGTGGATGAGGTCATCGCGGAGGTGCTCCCGGAGGACAAGGACGGAGCCGTCGCTGGGCTACAAGCGCGCGGGTTGCGGGTCGCGATGGTGGGGGATGGCGTCAACGACGCGCCGGCGCTGGCTCGTGCGGACGTCGGGATCGCGATCGGCGCCGGGACGGACGTGGCGATCGAGTCCGCGGGCGTCGTGCTTGCGAGCGATGATCCCCGCGGGGTCGTGTCGGTCCGTCGACTCTCGAAGGCGAGCTACCGGAAGATGGTGCAGAACCTCGGATGGGCCCTCGGGTACAACGTGGTCGCGATCCCCCTGGCAGCAGGCGCGTTCGCCTGGGCGGGGGTCGTGTTCCCTCCTGCGGTAGGGGCGCTCGCGATGAGCGTTTCGACGATCGTCGTGGCGGCGAACGCCATGCTTCTGAGGAACCTTGATCTACGTCCGGGCGACCGATCGGACCTGGCGCTTCGGGAGCCCGACAGCGTCAGCCGCTCATGAGCATGAGCATTTCCGTCACGTTCGCTCGTCGTACTCGGACGCGAACAGGTAGCTGACCGTGAGGCTCCGATACGGTCGCCGGCGCTCCGCCAGTTGCGTCATCTCATCTTCCGTCGGCACGTGATCGATCCCGTATGCGTTCTGGATCGCGCGGCGGAGCGCGATGTCGCCCGAGAGGAACACGTCCTGCCGGTCGAGCGCCACGATCACGAAGCCGTGCGCCGTCCACGGCCCGATCCCCGGGACTCCGGTGACGGCCGGATCGACCTCGTCGTCGGCCGCCGTTCGAAGCGCCCTTGAGGAGGGCGTCTCATCAGCTCGCTTCGCGCACCATTCGCAGTACCGCCGGGAGGATCGGGTCGACCTCGGCAGTGTCGATACCGAGGTGGTCCGTACCCTCGATCGAGATGAATTCCGCACGTGGGATCTCTTCTGCCGCGCGTCGAGCTTGGTCGAGGAAGTCCTCGTCATCTGCCGCCACACAGAGGAGACATCGCACGTCCCAGCTGGCGAGGTCCTCGCTGACCGCACCTTCGGCCATCGCGGCGCTCCATGCCGCTCGCATCGCCGCGCTGTCACTGGCGAGGTACGTGGCGCGGACCGCCTCGGGGTAGCGGCCGGCCATAGCCTCGAAGGCCTCGACGAGCGCCTCGATGCCTCGCCCCTGCGAAGGGGCCAAGGCCTCTCCCACGACCAGGGCGAGCGGACCTTCCGGGTCGATCGCGTGTGGCTGCTGACCGATGACCACGAGCGAACGGACGCGCTCCGGCGCGTGTTCGCCGATACCGAAGCAGAGCCTCCCGCCCCAGGAGATCCCGATGAAGAGCGCACGTTCGATCCCGAGTTCGTCGAGAACCGCGACCACGTCCGCAACGCGTCGCGGCATCGCGTACTCCTCGGCTTCGTGTGGCTTATCGCTCCGACCGTGCCCTCGGTGATCGACATACACGAGTCGGAACTCTGCGTAGTACGCCGCCAGCGCCCGGGCGATCGGTGCGCCTCTGACCAACTCGATCGGATCGAGGAATCCACCCAGGATCACGATCGGAATGCCGTCGCCACCGTCATCCTCGAAATACACCCCGCTCGCATCACGAGCGTTGATCGCGAATGGCATCGTTGACCCTCGGTGGCACGCCACGATCATCGCACCCGTCATGTTCGGGGTGACCGCGGGCCCCGCGTCAGTTCTTGGGCGCGACCAACCGAAGGATCAGCCGACTTCCGGCTGGGGGCCAACCAGGCTGTACCTTGGAGACTTGGCTGATCGCTTGTCGTTTCCAGCACGAACAGGTCAAGATGCGCCCGTTTGAGGTACGGAGACGAGCGCCCGGAAATCGCGGTCGGCGACCCGCCAGGGGCCGACGCAGGAAGCGTTACTGGCGCTGGTCACCTCCCCTCGCCCATGATCGAGGAGGCCACGGATCCATCAGGGTCGACCGCCAGAGATGATCTCGGTTGGATCGCCAAGACGGTGGACAGGCTCGGCAGGATAGGGGCGGATCCCCAGGACGATGAAGACCTGCGCCAGAAGAAGGCGCTCCTGGTCCTCCTCGCCGTCCTGATCCTGCCCGTTTCCGTCGTATGGGGGAGCCTCTACCTCGGCCTCGGCTCGCCGGTGGGCGTCGTTCCGTTCGTCTATTTCGCCGTATCGCTCGGCTCCCTCGTGGTCTTCGCCCGGAACCGGAACTTCGACCTCCTCCTGAACACGCAACTCCTCGACATCATGTTGACGACGACTGCCGGGCAGATGCTCGTCGGCGGGTTCCTTCCTTCTGGAGGGGTCGGACTGTGGGGCATCCTCGCTCCGCTTGGAGCTCTGGTCTTCCTCGATGTCCGCCGGGCTGTTCGTTGGTTCGCTGCGTTCGTCGTGATCTTCGTCATCACCGGCCTCGCAGGCGAGATGCTGTTCCCGGACGCAGACCTCCCGAGTTGGTTCACCAGCACGATGCTGGCGTTGAACATCATCGGTGCCGGCTCCGTCGCTTTCGCTCTGCTCGCTTCCTTCGCTCAACAGCGCAATGCTGCCCTCACGGCACTCCGAGCCGAACAGGAGAAGTCCGAAACCCTCCTCCTGAACATCCTGCCGAGCGCGATCGCTGAGCGGCTCAAGGCGACCACCCAGATGATCGCCGACCACTTCGATGCCACGACGATCCTCTTCGCTGACGTGGTGGACTTCACTCCGCTCTCCGAACGGCTTCCGCCGGCCGAGGTCGTCGGCATGCTCGACCAGCTCTTCTCACGTTTCGACGAGCTCGTCGAGCGGCACGAGCTCGAGAAGGTCAAGACGGTGGGCGACTGCTACATGGCCGCCGCAGGCGTGCCGAACCCTCGCCCCGACCACGCGCGGATGGCTGCTTTGCTGGCGCTCGACATGCGAGACGCGGTTGCGACTTCGGCGGTTGCCGCGTGGCCGGGCCTCGAGGTGAGGATCGGGATCAACTCCGGACCGGTCGTAGGCGGGGTGATCGGCAGGAAACGATTCCTCTACGACCTTTGGGGTGACGCCGTGAACACCGCGAGTCGGATGGAATCGCATGGCACACCCGGCGAGATCCAGATGACGCGCGCGACGCACGAGCTCTTGAAGGGCGAATTCGTCTGCACGCTACGCGGAACGATCCCGATCAAGGGCAAGGGCCAGATGGAGACCTGGTACCTCGTGGGCCCGCGCGGGGACGACCGTCGAAGCGCCAACGCTCACTAGCTGAGCGCGATCCCGTCTAGCATCGTTTCGACGACCTTGCGGACGAGCCGCGGCGTGATGGGCCCACCCGTCAGGAGCAAGCGCATGACCACCGGACCCGACAGCATGTCGGCGACGACCTCCACGTCGACGTCCTGGCGGATCTCGCCCCGCTCGATCCCGCGCTTCAGGATCGCGAACACGAACGAGCGACGGTGTTCCAGTATCCCGGTGCGCACCGCCTGCGCGAGCTCGGGGTTGTGCGACATCTCTACGATGAGCCCGGCCATCATCCGACCAGATTCCGAAAGCTCCACCGCTCGGGTGAAGTGGTTCAGGACGCGGACGAGTGCGTCGCGCGTGGACTCATCTGCTCGGGGGAGCGCCGGATCCTCTGGCGACTTGCAGCGCCCGATCGCTTCGACGACCAGCGGCTCCTTCGACGACCAGCGTCGGTACACGGTGGTCTTGCCGACGCCGGCGCGTGCGGCCACCCCTTCGATCGAGAGCCCCTCGTATCCCTCTTCGCCGAGGAGCTCGATCGTCGCTTGAAGGATCGCGCGGTCCGCTTCAGGGTCGCGTGGCCGCCCTGGCCCTTTGGCCGCAGCGTCCACCTGCGGCTGTGCCGACGCGGTCACGCTTCCACCTCCTCGACGGCGAACAACGGCGCGCCCTCCTGTTGGTCAACGTGGACCTGGATCGCCTCGACGTCCCGCGCCCGCTTCGGCAGCCACAGCAGCGCGACGACCGCACCCACGAGGGCGACGAACGCACCGACCGCCAGTCCGCGATCCATCGCATGGATGAACGCTGACTTCGAGGCCGTCACGAGCGCGATCCCGGCGACGCCACCGACCTGGTTGCCGATCGCGATCGCGGCTCCGACCGAGCTTTGGGCTGCCGTCGCGGTGTTCGCCGACAGGCCGGCGAGCCACGGCTGGAGCGTCGCCGTGTACGCCGAGGCGAACACGCTGCCGAGGATGGCCACACCGAGGGCGCCGCCGATCTGTCGGGTGGTGTCGTTCATCGCCGAGCCGACCCCCGCCTTCGCCAGGGGCAGCGAGCCCATGATCGACTCGGTAGCCGGGGTCATCGCGAGGGCCATACCGGAGCCGAGGATCATGATCGAGATCAGCACGTGTCCGTAGCCGGACGCGATCGTCAAGGTCGACAGGTACCACAGCCCGGTTGCGACGACGCCCATCCCGGCCGTGACGAGGACCTTGTTGCCCAGCCGGTTCACCAGGCGTCCCGCGATGGGGGAGACCACGATCAGCACCAGGGCGATCGGCGCGACGCGGTAGCCGGCCTGAAGGGCCGAGTAGCCAAGGACGAACTGGAGGTATTGCGTGAGGAAGAACAGAGACCCGAAGAGCGCGAAGAACACGAGCGTCACCGAGATGTTCGCAGCGGTGAATCGAGGATTCTTGAAGAACTCCAGGTTGAGCATCGGGTGATCGCTGCGCCGTTCCCAGGCGATGAAGGTGCTCAACGCGACGGCCGCGATCCCGAAGGCCGTGAGGATCAACGGGTCGGTCCAGCCGTGCGATGGCGCTTCGATGATTCCGAAGACCAACGAGACCAGCCCGACGATCGACAGCACCGCGCCCACGGGGTCCAGCCGGGGTGCCGCGGGGTCCTTCGAGTTGGGCACGATCAAGCGGCCGGCGACCAGCGCGAAGATCACCACCGGGACGTTGACCAGGAACACGGAACCCCACCAGAAATGTGTCAGCAGCCAGCCGCCGACCACCGGTCCGATCCCGATGCCGAGCCCAGACACGCCGGCCCAGATGCCGATCGCGCGTCCGCGCTCTTCGGCCGGGAAGACGTTCGTTAGGATCGAGAGTGTTGACGGCATGATGAACGCGCCGCCCACTCCCATGAGCGCACGGGTGAAGATCAGCGTGCTCGCCGATCCCGCGAACGCGGAGGCGAGCGATCCTACGCCGAAGGTGACGAGCCCGGCCGCGAGCGCCGTCCGGCGGCCGTAGCGGTCGGACAGGCTCCCGGCCGTGAGGAGCAGGCCTGCGAAAACGAGCGTGTACGCGTCCACGATCCATTGGAGCTGGCTGGTCGAGGCGCCCAGGTCTCGGACGAGCGTGGGGAGTGCGACGTTGAGGATGGTGTTGTCCAGCCCGATCACGAGGAGGGACAGGCACAAGACCCCGAGGATCCACCACCTCCGCTCGTAGCCTTCGGCGTGTTCCATATGCGAGCCTCCTTCGCGGGTTCCGATCCGGGAACGTCTCGAAAAAGCATATGCGATACGGACGGGAATCGCAACCTACACGTATCGGAATCTCGGAGGGCGGATGTGTCCTGGACGCGGCGGCGTTCGTACTCCGGTTCCGGCATAAACTCGCCGCGTGACCTCGCGTCGCCGCCTCGAGGCGCTCTTCACAGCGGTTGCCGACCGGGAACTGACGCCTTCGGCTGCCGCTGACGAACTCGCTTCCATGCCCTTCCGGGATCTCTCCTTCGCTCGTGTGGATACCCACCGGGAGCTCCGGCAGGGCGCGTCCGAGGCGATCCTTGGGGAGGGGAAGACCCCCGAGCAGGTGGCGGGGATCGCGCTCGCGCTCGCGGATGCGGGCGCTTCAAGCGTTCTGGTGACGCGAGCCGACGACGAGATGCGTCGCGCGGTGAAGGAGGTCTTGCCCGACGCGATCGAGCATGAGCGTGCTCGTGCGATCTGGATCGAGCGAACCCCCCTCGAGAAGCGAGGGAACGTTCTGATCGTCTCGGCCGGTACGTCGGACGGCCCGGTCGTTCACGAGACGCGGATCCGGGCCGAACTCCTCGGCACGGAGGTCACCGTGCAGGAGGACGTCGGGGTGGCCGGCTTGCACCGCCTCTCCGCCGTCCTGCCGGACCTGAGCAAGGCCGACGTCGTGGTCGTGGTCGCAGGGATGGACGGTGCGCTCGCGAGCGTCATCGGCGGGCTCGCCGCGTGTCCGGTGATCGGTGTCCCCACCAGTGTGGGCTACGGATCGGCTCGTCACGGCGAGACGGCGCTGCACGCGATGCTCTCCTCGTGCGCCGACGGCCTCGCCGTCGTGGGGATCGATGACGGGCTCGGGGCCGGCTCGGTTGCGGCTCGGATCGCACGCGGGGTCGCCCGATGACGACGATCGCGTACCTGGACTGCGTCGGCGGGCTCGCCGGCGACATGCTTCTCGCCGCGCTCCTCGACGCGGGCGCGTCCCACGACGTCCTGCACGACGCTGTTCGTGCTCTCGGGCTCGACAACGTGAAGGTCGAGGTCTCGGGCACCGAACGCCACGGGATCGCCGCGACCCACGTGGAGATCCTCGAGGATGCCGCTCCGGCCGAACGCAGTGCGAGGGCGCTGACCGATGTCGTCGCCCGGGCGGACCTCGCGCCGCGGGTCGCCGCCGCCGCGCTCGATGCACTCGGCCGGCTCATCCGAGCCGAATCGTCGATCCACCGCGCGTCGAGCAACAACCTCGTCGTGCACGAGGCCGGAGGGGACGACACGCTGATCGACATCGTCGGGACCTTCGCATTGCTCGAGGCGCTCGGGGTCGAGCGCGTCGTGTGCTCCCCGATCCCCTACGCACGCGGCATGATCGCCACTCAGCACGGCACGATCCCCGGCCCTGGTCCCGCCGTCCTCGCATTGCTCGGGGGAGCCCTCCTGACCGGGGTGGACGCGGAGGCGGAACTCGTGACGCCTACCGGCGCGGCGATCGTCGCCACGGTGGCGACGTCGTTCGGGGAGCTGCCGCCGATGCGTCTCGATGCGGTGGGATACGGCGCGGGAAGCCGCGACCTTCGGCTGCGCCCGAACCTCCTTCGCATCGCGCTCGGGACCGAGTACGTTCCTCTCGCCTCGACGGACGTGGCGCTCCTGGCGACGAGTATCGACGATCTCGTTCCGGAGCTCGTTCCCGACGTTGCGGACGCCTGCCGAGCGGCGGGCGCCTTGGACGTATGGACCGCACCCGTGCAGATGAAGAAGGGTCGACCCGGCGTCGAGATCACCGCTGTGGCAAGGCCCGAGGCCGAACAGGCCGTCGCTCGCGCGCTGCTCACCCATGCGACGACGCTCGGGGTTCGCGTCGCCCACGCCCGGCGCTATGAGCTCGAGCGTGCCTTCCGTGAGGTCGCGGTCGAAGGACATCGCGTGCGGGTGAAGCTCGGGCTGCTCGACGGCCGAGTGGTCAACGCGGTTCCCGAGCACGATGACTGCGCCTCGGTCGCCGCACTGACCGGTCGTCCCGTGAAGCAGGTATGGGGTGATGCGCTCGCCGCCGCCCGCGGTTTCGAAGGAGGGAGCCTCGATCCCGACGCTCGATGACCTCGAGGGCTGCCTCGCGAGCACCGGGAGCGCCATCGTCGCGTTCTCGGGCGGCGTCGACTCCTCCTTGGTCGCCGCGGCCGCCGCTCGAGTCCTGGGGGACCGCTCGTTGGCGGTGACCGCCGTCTCGCCGGCGTTCGCGACGGGGGAGCTGGAGGGGGCTCGTCGTGTCGCGCGGACGATCGGCATCGCCCACGAGGAGATCCGGACGGCTGAACTCGCCCGCGAAGCATATCGGCGGAACGGGCCCGACCGCTGCTATCACTGCAAGACCGAGCTGTACGACCGGTTAGCTGCGGTGGCGGCCGCGCGCGGCTTCGACGCGGTGTTCTCCGGTGCGAACGTGGACGATCTCGGCGATTGGCGCCCGGGGCTCCGCGCCGCGACCGAGCACGGTGTCCGACATCCGCTCGTCGAAGCCGGCTTCGGCAAGTCCGACATCCGGCGCGTAGCGAGGCAGCTCCAGATCCCGAGTGCGGAGAAGCCCGCGATGCCCTGCCTCGCCTCGAGACTGCCGTTCGGCACTCCGGTCGACGGGACCGTCCTGGCACAGGTCGATCGCGCGGAGCGCGCCCTGAAGGATCTCGGCTTCCGGGATCTGCGCGTGCGGCACTTCGGGGCCACCGCCCGGGTCGAGATCGCCGGACCGGAGCTGGCGCGCGCATCCGGACCGGAACGCCAGGCCGTGGAGCGTGCGGTTCTCGGTGCTGGCTACGACCTCGTCGAGATCGATCCGACCCCGCTTCGGTCCGGGACCCTGACCCGGGGTCTGCCGAGGCCAGTCCCGCTCTCGCTCACGTAGCGCGATCTCGACCGCGGGCTGCGGGTCTCGGGCTGGTGGATCGGCCGCCCCCACTAGCGGACGCTGGCGTCGGCACATAGGGTGACATCTCGCAGGCCCGCACACGTGATCGGAGAAGGGGACCGGTGTCTGAGGGACTGCGCAAGAGGGTGATCGTGACCGTCTCGGCCGGCGCCGTCATCGGCGTCGTCGAGGTTGTTCTCGCGATCTCGTTCGCTGTGCTCGTCTTCAGCGGTTTCCTGGAAGACGCCCGCCCCTCGGGGATCGGCATCTACCTGGTCGCGGCCTCGCTGACCCTGGCCATCCTCGCCTGGAGAGGGGGCGTCCGTGGCGTGGTCGGGAGCGTGCAGGATGCAGCGGTTCCCGTGCTTGCGATCGTCGCCTCGAGCGCTGCGTTGCACACGTTCGGGGGCGTCGATCAGGCGTTCCTCACCGTCGTCGCAGCGACCATGATCGTGACGTTGTTGACGGCGTTGACGTTCCTCGTGCTCGGGACGTTCCGGCTGGGCAACCTCGCGCGGTTCATCCCTTATCCGGTCGTCGGCGGCTTCTTGGCGGGCACGGGATGGCTCCTCATGAAAGGAGGCATCGCAGTTGCGGCGAGCACGGATCCACAACTGGGAACGATCGGCCAGTTCGTGGACCGATTCGAGCTCGTCCGTTGGCTTCCGGCCCTCGCGTTCGGTGTCGTCCTGCTGGTCGCGACCCGGATCGTGAGGCGGGCTCTCGTGATCCCCGCCGTCCTCGTCATCGGCCTTCTGGCCTTCGCGATCGGGCTGCTCGTCACGGGGACGTCGATCCAGGAAGCGCGAGATGGACTCTGGCTGCTCGGGCCGTTCCGCGCAGCACGGCTGTGGCAACCGTGGACCTACCGTGCGTTGACCAGTTCGGGCACCGACTGGTCGGCGGTGTTCCACGAGATCCCCGGGATGTTGACGGCGGTGTTCGTCGCCGTGATCGGGTGCCTGTTCAACGTGGGCGGCGCCGAGCTGCTGCTCCGTACCGACCTGGACTCGAACCGGGAGCTCCGCGACGTGGGGTTGCTGAACGTCGTCACCGGTCTCTTCGGGGGGATCCCGGGATACCACGCGCTCAGCCTCACGGCGCTCGCTCAGCAGATGGATGTCGACGGGAGGGGGGCCGGCCTCGTGGCCGCCCTCGTCCCGCTCGCGACGGTCGCCTTCGGCGCCTCGATCGTGGGGTTGATCCCTCGGATGATCGTCGGGGGCGTGCTGGTCTTCGTCGGGTTGTCGCTCCTCGTGGCATGGCTGGTCGACATGCGCCGCTCGCTACCACTCGGGGAGTACCTCATCGTCCCCGCGATCGTGCTGACGATCGCCACGAAGGGCATCGTGACCGGACTCGAGGTCGGCTTGATCCTCGCGGTCGTGTTGTTCGCCGTCAACTATGGCCGGATCGATGTCGTGCGGGAGGTCCCGTTCGGGGCAGCGTTCCGCAGCAACGTCGATCGCCCACCCGGGGACCGCGTCACCTTGGAAGGCCTCGCCGACCGCGTCCAGATCCTCCGCCTGAACGGGTTCGTGTTCTTCGGAACCGCCAGGGGACTCCTCGAGCGGATCAGCAACCGCGCCGAGGCGGCCCCGATCCGGTTCCTGCTGATCGACCTGCGGCGCGTCACCGGCGTGGACGCATCAGGCGTGTTCGCGTTCCGGAAGGTGGCGCTCCTCGCGGAAGCGAGCGGGTTCGAGGTGGTATTCGCCGCTGCATCCGATCGGGTGCAGGACCAATTACAGCGCGGTGGACTGATCGCTTCCGATGGGGTCGTCCGGTTCGAGCCGGACCTGGATCACAGCCTGCAGCGGTGTGAAGACGAACTGCTCGCTGAGGCTGCTCCGGAGGCCGCGGGCGACCGCGGCGATGGCTTCGCAGAACTGCCACCACATCTCGAGCCCCACCTCGAAAGACGATCGCTCCCGGAAGGCGCCGTGTTGATCCAGCAAGGCGATAGACCCGAGGACGTGTTCGTGTTGGAGTCGGGCCGGTTGAGGGTGGAGTGGATGACGCCAGATGGGACTCGGGTTCGCTTGAACACGGTGCGACCCGGGGCGATGGTTGGAGAGGTGGCCCTGTACACCGGGCTCCCTCGAAGCGCGGACGTGATCGCCGAGATCGCGAGCGTGGTGCTCGTGCTGAGCCGAACCTCGATCGAGCGATTGGAGGCCGAAGAGCCGGCCACGGCCGCCGCATTGCATCGGTGGCTCGCAACGACGCTGGCCGTGCGGCTAACGGACGCGCAGCGCGTGTACTCCGCTTTGCTCGACTAGGAACCGCCGCCCGGTCGGATCGCTTCGGGATTCACGGACTCGTAACCTGGGATCGGCCGTAACGGTCCGCCCATCTCGTACGGTTGATGGATGCCAGAGCCGATCGGGATCCCAACGGACGGATCCGCCCGCGTTGCCGTGCTCGCGGTGGTGGCGCACGACGGGAAGAAGGACGATCTCCTGCGCTTGGCGCGCCGGTACCGGTCGACCCTCGAGCGCCTGGAGCTCATCGCCACCTCCAATACCGGCTCGATGCTTGCGGCGGAGCTCGATCTGCCGATCCAGATCATGCGGAGCGGGCCGCAGGGAGGCGACGTCCAGATCGGCGCCCGGATCGTGACGGGCGAGGTGGACGCGTTGGTGTTCCTTCGCGATCCGCTCACCGCCCATCCACACGAACCCGACATCCAGGCCTTGCTGAAGATCTGCGATGTCCACGTCGTCCCCGTGGCCACCAACCTCGCCTCAGCGGAGATCCTTCTCCGGTCGCTGACGCAGGCGATCTGGTGGGGCTGCGAAGCGGCGTCCGCGCACGCCTGAGCACCGCCCCATATCCTCTCCACCCGAAGGTTTCGCTCGATCCTTACAACGAGAGAGGGGCTTGCATGTTCTATCGAGCGTTGCGCCGTGCCGTTCTCCACCAGTGGGCTCGTCTGGGTCGCGCTGATCCTGGCGTCGTGCACGGCGGGCTCCGATCCGACTCGGGGAGGCCGCTTGACGCGATGGGGAGCTACGTCGTGCCCGCTGGCTGACGGGGCCGAAGCAGCGCCATGAAGATCAGCAGGCTGCTCACCAGTAACGCCGGCACGTAGATCGTGACGATCACCCAGTTCACGCCGAGCGGGTACGTGAACACGCTGAAGCGGATGGATTGGATGATCGCGTTCACGGTATCGAGCATCCCGACCGTGACGAACACCCAGACGAACGCGATGGCCCGAGGCAGGTGCGCACGAAGCGCGATCAACGCCAGCAAGGCGAGGCCCGCCGTCGCCATGTCACCGTATCCGATCATCTCGCGGAACTCCGTCGGCACTCCGGGGCCAACGGCTCCCGGGGCCAGGATCGAGCCGCCGACGATGCGGAACGCATGGACCCACAGCAATGGCGCCAACGCCGCTTCGAGCGGAAGACGGGAGAGGCGAGGCCAGACGAACCACAGAGCGATGAGCGAATATGCAACCAAACTCACCGTGAATTGGATCCCGAACAACGCGATCGGTTCGATCATGCGGACCTTTAAGTCGCTGGCGGAGCTGAGGGCGCGACGCCCAGTTGCTGCATGAGCGATCCCATGTCGAAGACACCCCAGTGCTCGGCGATCAGCCCGTCGTCGGTGAAGCGACATACATCTGAGGCGTTGACCACGAACGACCTCCCGGTCGCGGAGACGCCCATGAACGCTCCTTGATGGGTTCCGCGCATCACGTTGTGCGTGGCAACGAGGTCACCCTCCGCAACGATGTGCTCGGTCTGGAACGAAAGGTCGGGGAACGCTGCGATGAACATCCGGAACAACCGCTTGAAGCCTTCTCGATCCTCCGTGAACTCCGGGGGGAGGTTCGGGTCATGGTCCGGCCGATCGGGCGTGATGAGGTCATCGGCCGCGTCCACCCGATGCCCGTTCATCACCTCGTCGTACAGCCTCATGAGGTTGGCCTTGTTCCGCTGAGCGTCCATCAGTCGCTCCTTCCCTCGGTCGCGTCCGCGGCATCGGCCCACGGATCGGGGCCCGGGTTGCCGCCTTCGGCAGCAACCGCCAGCCTGGCGAGGTAGTGATCCCACCCTCCAGCGCTGCCGGCACGGATCTCGTCGGGCACGCCGCTGTGCACCAATCGAACCAGCGTTCCATCGCCGTCGGGTAGCAAGGTGATCTTTACGACGGTCGAACCGGGGGGCTCGGGGGAGTTTGAGGACTCCCAGCCGAAGGTGAAGACAACGCGCCGCGGGGGGTCGATCTCCACGTACTCTCCTCGGGCGACGTCGCGTCCGGTCACGTTGATGCGGAAGACGCCGCCCGGGCGCGGGTCGAGCTCCGCCTCGACCGCCTTCCAGACGATCATCTTGTCGGGGTCGATGAAGAAGCGGAACACCTCGTCGGGTGGTGCGCCGATCCGGACCTCGCGCACGATGTCGTTGGTCGGGGTCATCGCTCCGGTTGACCTTTAGGTCCTCCTTCGGCCGCGACCTTGATCGCGAGCAGACCCTCATCCCAGAAGCTCTCGAGGAACCGTCGCATCTCAAGGATCGACTCCGCCCGGGCCCGGTAGAAACGCTTGGTCCCGATCCGCCGCTCCTCGATGAGCCCCGCCTCCTTGAGGATGCGCAGGTGCCTCGAGATCGCCGGCCTGCTCACGTCGAAGTGACTCGCCACCTCTCCCGCCGCCCGCTCCTGGCTCCAGACGAGCCGGAGGATCTCTTGGCGACGGGGCTCAGCGATCGCCTTCAAAGCAGGCACCATCGGCTACGACCGTAACCCAGAGGTTACGGATCCGTCAAGTTACGGAGGGCTGCGCGGGAACGAGGACTACGGATCGAGGACAAGGCGCGCGCAACGCCATCTTCAGCTGTCGGAGCGCTGGTCGCGCGGGACCACCCAGTCAGGACAAGCTGCGAGATGCGGCTCGCAACCACCAGGACGACGCCGGAAGCACAGCGAAGACGAGGGTGATAGCAAACGCAGGATAGGGCGGCGGCTCCCCACCGGATCCTCCCGCCTCGCCCCCGTGAGCCTGTTGGATCGCCGCCCCGGTCGGGGTGGCGGACCCGCTCGTGCTCGGAGACTCGCTCGGGCTCGGCGACTCGCTCGTACTGGGGCTCTCGCTCGGCGATCCGCTCGGACTCGGGGACTCGCTGGCGCTCGGGCTCGGTGACTCGCTCGGGCTCGGACTCGGGGATTCGCTGGGACTCGGGGATTCGCTCGGCGATCCGCTCGGG
>Ga0207653_10000239_pt1 | contig 36531 bp, 28 predicted proteins | sample KBSK5251metaG_FD_184341 | JGI IMG/M metagenome (GOLD analysis project Ga0207653, IMG submission 184341) | Corn, switchgrass and miscanthus rhizosphere microbial communities from Kellogg Biological Station, Michigan, USA - KBS K5-25-1 metaG... | ecosystem: Host-associated > Plants > Roots >...
CACGGTGCAATTCAAAGATAATGGAACGAACCTGGGTGCTCCTGTTGCTTTAGATGCCAGCGGCGTAGCGCTCTTGAGCACGTCGTCTCTGACAACCGGAACGCATGCGATCACAGCTGAATACAGCGGCGATGCGAGCTTCCTGCCGAGCACCGGCACTTTGCCCGGCGGTCAGGTAGTGCGAGCGCAACCATCGCTTTCCATCAACGATGTCTCGATTATCGAAGGCAATGCGGGCACGAAGGTTCTGAACTTTACGGTGACGCTGTCGGCTGCGAGCAGTCTGACTGTCACGGCGAACTTCGCCACCGCAAACGGCACGGCCGTGACGCCTGCCGACTACGTGGCCACGAATGGCACTTTGACTTTCAATCCGGGTGAGACGACTAAAACGATTCCGGTCACAATCAACGGTGACGTATCGTTTGAGGCCGATGAGACATTCACAGTGAACCTGTCGAACCCGGTGAACGCGACGATTAGCGATAATCAGGGCCGCGGCACGATTCAGAACGACGATGCGCTGGGCGGCTTTATCAGCTTCACCCAGTCAAACTACAACGTGAATGAAAACGCCGGAGTGGTGACGCTGACGGTCACGCGCGGGTTCGTCAGCTTTGACCAGATCCAAACTCAAGACGTATCGCAGGCCGCAAATGTTGATTACGCCACCGATGATACGGGCGCCTCGACAAATTGTGCCGCGCTCAACACCGGTTTGGCATCGCAGCGTTGCGATTACACTTCGGTCTTTGGCACTTTGAAGTTTGCCGCGAATGAAACGCAGAAGACGATCGACATTCCGATCAATCTGGATGGTTACACCGAAGGGCCGGAAGTCTTCACCGTGAAACTGTCTAACCCGACAGGCGGCGCCGTGGCCGTGCCTTCGACGGCAACAGTGACCATCAGCGACTGGTCCTCGCCGCCGCCAAACGCGATCGATGACACCGCGAACTTTGTGCGGCAACAGTATCGCGACTTCCTGAATCGTGACGCCGATCCGGCAGGCCTGGCATTCTGGAAGGACAACATCGATAAGTGCAACGACCCGGCGCGGCGACCGGCAAATCAGACGGTGGCGCAGTGCATCGAGGTGCAGCGAATTGTGACCTCGGCGGCTTTCTTCCTGTCGATTGAATTCAAACAGACGGGCGGCACGGTGCGCGAGTTCTATGTGGCGGCACTCAACCGGCCGTTAACGAACAACATGCCGGGCTTTGTGGAGTTCCTGCGTGACACGCAGGCGATCCAGAAAGGTGTGGTGGTCGGGCAGGGCAACTGGCAGCAGGTGCTGGACTTCAATCGCATCGCGTTCATGAATGAGTTTGTGATGCGGGCCGAGTTCGTGGGGTTATATCCGACGACGGATACGCCGGCGCAATACGTAGACAAACTTTATCTGCATGCGAATGTAACGCCGGGGTCGGCGCAGGAACGGCTGAATGCGATTGGCGAGTTTAACGGCGCATTCACGGCGGCTGATCCGGGAGCTCGCGGTCGAGCGCTGTTGCGGATCACACAGAACGCCGCGTTCCAGGCGCGGGAAGCCAATCGTACGTTTGTGCAGATCGAATACTTTGGTTATCTGCGACGCGATCCCGACATCGCGGGCTTTAACTTCTGGGTGAATAAGCTGAACCAGTTCAACGGCGATTTCCTGCAGGCGGAAATGGTCAAGGCCTTTCTCAGTTCGCTTGAATACCGCAGCCGCTTCGGACCGTGATTCAGCTTACGCCGGCTCAGCAGTTTCGGCCCCCACATGTTTGCGGCCAAAAACGCGCGCGAAATAGATTGAGATTAAAAGGCCCGCAAATTGAATTGCGGCGGCCGCCCAGAACGTTCTCAGGATCGAAGCGTTGCTCATCTTTTGCGCCTGGCCATCGAAACCTACATGAGCAATAGCGCTGTAGATTAGCGCCGCCGCCAATGTTGGACCAACCGCGCGCGCGAGGCTGGCGACTGATTGGGTAACCCCGAGGACGCCGCCTTGTTCGCCGGCGCCGGCGCTTTTGGACGCGAGGCTGCTCAACGACGGCGCAGTCAGGGCTTGTCCAATCGCGGTCGCCGCGCCTAATGTCAGAATCGCGATTAAGCCAGTCACCGGTGTGACGAAAGGAATCGCGACCAGGCTCGCCGTAAACAAGAGACCGCCCACAATCACCAGCAACGGCTCTCCGAATTTTTTTACCAGCCTTCCGATCAACCCGCCCTGGATGATCGCCGAGATGACGCCGACGAACGCGAAGATCCATCCATTGTGAAAGGCGTCATAGCCGAGTCGGAACATCAGGAAGAGCGAAAAGGTCGCTGTCATGATCGAGAAGGCGACGATCGACAGAAAATAAATTGTCAGCACGAATCCCAGGCGTGGATTTTTCAGTGAAGCGATTAACTGACGCCAGCCGCGGCCGCTCGCTGCCGATACACGGGCCGGATGATCCGGTGTAACAGTTTCAGGCAGAGTGAAGTAAAGCAGGATCGCATTCGCGAAGGCGAGGCCGCCGGCAAACAGAAACGGCACGTTAATTCCCCAGCGACTCAGCACGCCGCCAATCGCGGGGCCGAACACAAAGCCGAGTCCAAACGCCGCGCCAATCAATCCCATTCCCTTCGCGCGATCTTCTTTGGACGTGACATCGGCAATGTAGGCTTGCGCGGTGGAGATATTGCCGCCGGAAATTCCGTCGATGATTCTGCCGACAAAGAGCATCAAGAGCGTGGTCGCAAATCCCAGGATTAAGAATCCCAAAGCCGTCCCGAGCAAACTGGCCAGCAGGATTGGACGCCGGCCGTACTTATCAGACAGCCGGCCCAGTACCGGCGCGAAAACAAGTTGCATTACTGAGTACGACGCGAACAACAATCCAACCTGACTGGGCGTGGCGCCGAACTTTGTGCCTTCGGCATAAAAAGGCAAGACGGGAATGACGATCCCGAATCCGACGAGATCGATAAAGATGGTGATGAAAATGACAAGCAGCGGCGAACGTTTCATGCGGTTCTTTGTGGCATTGACTTTAGTCTGTGGTCCTCGGTTAAGTAATCACAGACTGAAGTCTGTGCCACTCGGCGCGGAACGCTGAAACTATAAATCTGTTTGTGCTGGCCGCCTAGCAGGAACGCCGGGAAATGTGTTTTGTCTTTCTCCGTGGTTCTCTGTGTGAACTCTGTGTCTCAAGGGTGAAATTGTGCTCAGAAAAATCTACCACAGAGGCACAGAGAACCACAGAGGATGCACAGAGAAATACCTTTCCCCGACAGCACGATTCGCGCGACTCGACTGCCGCCGCTCGCGTAATTCGTAGTAACATCGCTTCTCCAAACTAAATTTCAATCCGAGGTAATTGTCGTGCGTCTGTCGCGAGTCTCCATCTATCTACTTCAAACTCTTCTGGTTGTCCTGCTCGCTGTTTCGGCAGCGTCCGCGCAAGGCCCAAACTCATCGGCCATTTCCTTCACGGTTTCAATGTCCAAACCGTGGACGCATCTGTTGGAAGTTGAAATGCAAATCCAGGTGCCGGCGAATCTGAATGTGCCCAACGAAACGAATCTGATCATGCCGGTCTGGACGCCTGGCTCGTACTTAATTCGCGAGTTCGAACGGCATGTGCAGGATTTTGCGGCGATGGACGCGAACGGTAAGGCGCTCGATTGGTCCAAGGTTGATAAGAACACCTGGCGCGTCGGGTCGCGCGGAGCTCGCCAGTGGAAAGTCACCTATCGCGTCTATGCCAACGAACTGACGGTGCGGACGAATGAACTGAATTCCGATCACGCGTTTTGGAATAATGCCGCGCTTTTGATGTATCCGGAAGGCGGCCTGGGCAAGCCATCAACCTTACGTGTTGCGCCGGCGAATAATTGGAAAGTAGCGACGGGTTTGCCTCCGGTTGCCGGACAGTCCAACACTTTTCGCGCGGAAAACTTCGACGTTCTTTACGATTCGCCGGTCGAGGTCAGCAACTTCAAACAGATAGATTTTGAAGTGCGCGGCGTGCCGCATCGCATCGTGATCGACGGCGAAGGCAATTACGATCCGGAACGAATGCGCGCCGACGTAAAGAAAATTGTGGAAGCCGAAGTGGCAATGTTCGGCGGCGTTCCGTATCACGATTACACCTTCATTCTGCATCTGCGCTCGAATACCGGTGGCGGTCTGGAGCATCTGAATTCGACGGCGCTCGGATTTCGCCGCTTCAACTTTGCGACTGAGCGAGGCTGGCAAAGCTTCTATGGGCTGGTCGCACACGAGTTCTTCCATCTTTGGAACGTGAAGCGGATTCGGCCGGACGCGCTGGGGCCGTTTGATTACACCAAAGAGAACTACACGCGCCTGCTTTGGGTCGCCGAAGGCGTCACCGATTATTACGGCTACTTGATGGTGCGACGCGCCGGACTGATTTCCGACCGGGGCTATCTCGATGCGCTCGCCAGGCGGATTGAGGGTGTTCAGAACACACCGGGCCGTTTAGCGATGAGCGCCGAAGAAGCCAGCTTCAACTCGTGGATTAAGGAATATCGTCCCGACGAGAATTCTGTGAACTCGCAGATCTCTTACTACGACAAAGGCGAAATGCTGGGGCTGCTGCTCGATCTAGAAATACGACGGCGAACGAACAGCGCGAAGTCGCTCGATGATGTGTTGCGAACGTTGTACACAGACTTCTTTGAGAAGGGCCGGAACTACACACCGGCCGACTTTCAAAAGATTTGCGAGTCGGTGGCGGGCGCCAGCCTGGATGATTTTTTTGCGCGCTATGTTCGTGGACGAGAGGAATTGCCATACAACCAATTTGTCAATGCGGCCGGTCTGCGGCTGGAACAAATGGGTGTTGCGGCAGGCGAGGTGAGCGCGCCGATGAAGGGATTTCTCGGCGCCGAGCTCGATGACCGCAGCGATTTGGTTCTGATCCAAAACGTCAAGGTTGGCACTCCGGCGTACGAGCAGGGTTTGAATGCGAAAGATGAGATCATCGCGCTTGATGGGGCGAAAGCTAACAAAGACACCTTCGAAGCGATGATTGCGGCGAGACGACCCGGCGAGATCGTGCATATCACGGTTTTCCGAAATGACGATCTGCGCACTTTTGATATCAAGCTGGGCGGTCGCGTGGACGCGCCGTACAAATTGAGCCCGTTGCAGTCTGTGAGTGACCAGCAAAGAAGGGCTTATCAGAATTGGATGGGCGTCCGTTAGGTAGCACTCCTCCGGAGTGCTGATCGTCTGACTGGAGCGCAACCGTCCCGGTTGCCGATACGCTTCGGGCTCGATGCGCTGCAAGCGAGACGCTTGCGCTCCAGTCCTTAATACCGCACGCGGGAGGCGTGCGTACCGATGAATCGACAGGGTTTGATGAAACACCATAGGAGTGCTGGCTCAAGAGCACGCCGGCGTGCGTACCGACTCGGCGGTCTATTTCTATGTTTACTCGCTCTCAGTTGCGCGAACCAGCCGCAAAACTCCTCAATCCAAACCATTCAGTTGCAAAGCAAACTCGTCAACACGACGCTGGCTTACAACGTGATTCTCCCCAGGGACTATCAGACCTCGACGGTCAGCCGTTATCCCGTCTTGTATCTGTTGCACGGCTTTGGCGGTCACTACAGCGATTGGGTGACGCACGCAAACTTGGCTGACTATGCGGCGCAGTATCGAATGATTGTGGTGACCCCCGAAGGTAACAACGGCTGGTACACGGACAGCGCTTCGACGGCTACGGACAAGTACGAAAGCTACATCTTGAACGAGTTGATTCCCGATGTGCAGAAGCGTTTTCGGACCATCGAATCGCGATATGGCCGAGGCATTGCCGGACTTTCGATGGGCGGTTATGGAGCGTTGAAGTTCGGTCTAAAATCGCCGGCGACCTTCGCCTTCGCTGGTTCAATGAGCGGCGCCCTGGCGGTCCCGAGTTGGAGTGACGACGACTATCAAAGTCTGAAGTCGATCCGCGATTCAGCGTTCAGCGCGTTCGGTCCACTCGGATCGGACGCGCGCAAAGCCAACGACATTTTCGAGATTACGCGAAATCTAACCACAGAGCGCATTAGTTCGTTGCCATACTTCTATCTCGACTGCGGCACTGAGGATGTTTTGATCTCAGACAATAACCGGTTTGCGGCATTACTGAGCGAGAAGAAGATCCCGCACGAATTTCGTGAACTGCCGGGCAATCACAATTGGCCGTATTGGGACCAACAGATACAGGAAGTCTTGAGAATTGCTGCGGTGAAATTGCGAGAAGGGGAGCCGTCAAGAAAAAGCAGCCGCGGATGAACGCGGATAAAAACGATCAGACCAAATAGATCCTCGAATTCTGTATCCGCCTCTCTTTTCTTAATCCGCGTCCATCTGCGGCTAATCTCTCGGAAAAACCTGAAAATTCGGACCGCGGCGATTAAGGTTGCCAGGCGGTTGAGTTCCGATCACGCTTTGCACGATCGACAGTCGCGCGGTCATACGCGCCTCGGGCAACTGGAACTTGTCGGCAGTTAAGTGGGCGCCATCGAAATCAACTTTCGACAACGAACCCAATTCTCCGCTGAAACGCAAAACCATTCCCACCAGATCGCTGTCGCTGCGCGAGGACATCTCGCCGTCCTTAAAAATGTCGACTTCGAAACCATTCAAGATGGTGGCTGCGGCCAGCAGTTCGTTAAGCTCGGCGATGCCGGCATCCAGGATTTGAAAGCTGCGCTTTGCATCTACTGAGGCGTAAGCGTGCGCAACTTTGAGTTGGTCTTCAAAGTCCTTGTAGTTCATCGCGCGTTTCAAAACCAAAGCGTTCGCATCATCAAGAAATCTAAGCGCAAGTTTGGCATTGTCTTTCTGCGTCGCGGCGGCGAGATCGATCAAATATTTCACACGATCGGAATCTGACGGCAGCGCCGCCAGCTTCTGCTTGATCTCGTTCAGTTTCTCCGGCGAAGCCGTGGTGGTCAGGCGCTTGAAGTCGATAGCCTGCATGATCGAATTCTTACCCGCTTCATTCAGATGATCGTTGGCAATCTGCATCGCGCGTTCAGTGTTGCCTTCATCAATCGCCTTCTGGGCGGCCTGCTGATAGAAAAAACTCTGGGCTTGGGGCGGCGCGGCGCTGGCGGCGGTCATCAGGCTGTCGCTTGTGCCCTGCTGCATCGCGGTGCGCATCTGGTTGCCGAAGTTCATCGCGTTATTGTTGTTGACGCCCAGGTCGGTCAGTTTCTGACGAACGGCCTGCGCCCGGTCGGGATTGTACTGATCGATTTGCGGCAACATTCCCTGCAACGAAAACAGGAGGGTGCGCGCGTTGTTCTGTCGCACCTGCGCCTCGTCCGGCGGGCTTTGCTGCTGTTGCGGTTGCTGCCCAGGACCTCCAGGGCCGCGCATGACTCGCGCGGCGCCACCGCCGCGTTGCGCATTCCCTGTCTGGCCCGCGGAAGTCGCGGACAACGCCGCGCTAATCGCCTGGTCCATCAAATCGCGATAAGCGGTTTCACTCAAGACCGGACTGCCTCCGCGAACGTTCTGAGTAGTAGCGTTCGCCGTAGCCGGCTGTGCGGTGCCTGCCGTGTTCGTGATTCGCGGCCCGGGAAGAAGCAAGTTCACGGCCACGCCGGTTGCTTCACGACTGGCGAGCAGACTGTCCGAAGCCAAACGAGCTAGCGTTTTGTCAGCTAACTTTTTGAACAAGTCAGCATCTTTGGTTTGCAACTGTGTCAGGACGCGGTTGAGCGCGGTGGGAAATTCGCCTTTGTCCAGCGATTCAATAGTCTTCTGATAAGCGACCTTCGGATCGCTGGCAGCGATTGTCGCCAGAAGGTTCTGCTCCAGGTTGTTGCCCTGATCAAAAACAAATTGACGGCCTTGTCGCGGGTTCCCGGTTGCCGCTGCCGGTTGTTGCTGGGTTGAGCGCAGGAGCTGATAACCAAGCTCTGCGTCATGTCGACCGGCGGTGAGCACGAGTTCCTGTCTCATTTGATTGAGCGTCTGTATCTCACTGCGATCGGTGCGATCGACATCCAGAATCATCTGGCCCAGCATTGCGCCGGCGTCATTCAGCATTCCACGCGCGCGCGCCGGGTTCTTTTCCCAGAGCATGTCACCGGCGGCAATCTGCACCCGGATTTTATTTTCCGGCAATCTCAAACCCTGGCTGTCGGTGACCACCTGCTCGAGCAACGCGATCGCTTTCTTTTCCAGCTTGGCCTTTTCTTCCTGTTGCTGTTGCGGATCGGGTGACTGCTGAGCGGTCGCGGCAGTCGAGGTCGCATCCTGCGCCGCGACAATTGTGGCGAACGCCAGTAACAAAAATAAAGGTGCAATTCTCTTCATCATTATTTGGTACCTCTGAAACCGCGCGCGGGAAGATGAGCCGGCTGATTCTGATTGATTAGACGGCCGAACCGCCGATTTGGTTACTTAATGTGCCAATGATAACACGTCCAATTGGGTGAACAGACCCCCACGTTTTCTTGCACGCCGCCTTCGCTCGTTGGTTCCTAATTTTACAAGCTGATGAGCCATCGGTTAATTTGTGAAGCCGTGTCAGAAGCCCGCGCGTCAGCAAGGGCTACGCTGCCTCCCTTACGGTCGGGCTTCTGACACGCTCTATTCTTTGGAGCTGGAGACAAATTAATGGATGAGCGAACCGTAACGCACCACCGCTGGAAAGAAATCGAAGAAGAACCTTTATCGGATGTGCTCTCGCGGAAATTGATTACCGGCGACCGGATGATGCTCGCCCACGTCTATCTGAAGAAGGGCGCCATCGTGCCGCAGCATTCGCACGAGAACGAGCAGATCACTTATATCCTCGAAGGCGGTCTCCGGTTCTGGATTGGCCCTGACGAGTCGAAAGTGATTGATGTCATGGCGGGCGAGGTGCTGCACATCCCGTCGCACGTGCGGCACAAAGCAGAAGCCTTGGAAGATACGCTCGACGTCGATATTTTCAGTCCGCCACGCCAGGATTGGCTGGATAAGACGGATGACTATCTGAGGCAGAAGTAAGTGTCAGAACCGGGAGCGATAGCGACCGGATCAAGCTTAATGTTAGTTGTGGATGATCCCGTCGCTATCGCTCCGGGTACTGACACCAGTCAATTATGGATCTCGGTCTCAAAAATAAAGTTGCCCTGGTCACAGCCGCCAGTCGCGGACTCGGACGCGCAGTCGCGGAAGAGCTCGCGACCGAAGGCGCGTCGCTGATTATCTGTTCTCGTAAGACAGATACAATCGAACGAGTCGCGACTGAGATCGCAAACGCGACCGGCGGCGAAGTTTTGGGACTCGCAGCCGACGTTGCCAATCCCTTTGATGTCGCGCGACTGGTCCAACACGGCATCGAACGCTTTGGGCGCATCGATATTTTGGTAACCAACGCTGGTGGCCCACCTGCGGGACAGTTCGAAAGTTTCACGCTCGAACAATGGGAAGAGGCGACGCGCCTGTTGCTTCACAGCGCAGTCGAGCTGGCTCGGCACGTTTTGCCGGGAATGAAAGAGCAACGCTGGGGACGAATTCTCAACATCACCTCAATCGCGGTGAAGCAGCCGGTTGATAACTTGATTCTCTCGAATAGTCTGCGGGCCGCCGTCACCGGATTTGCGCGCACACTGGCGAACGAAGTCGCGAGCTTTGGCGTTACCGTCAACAACATCATGCCCGGCTACACACGCACCGAACGCGTCGAAGAGTTGGCGCGCATGATGTCAGAGAAGCAGGGAATTACGCCCGCGGAATTCATTGCGCGTTGGGAGAAAGAAATTCCCATGGGACGAATCGGCGAGCCCCGAGAGTTTGCGGCTTTGGCCGCCTTTCTGGTTTCCGAGCGAGCCAGCTACATCACCGGCACTTCGATCCCGGTTGACGGCGGATGGATTCGCGCGTTGTTTTGAGTAGCGTAGTGGCCTATTTTGGAAATTCTCGACTCATCCTCAGCGGTCTCTGCGCCTACTTCGGTTTTTTTCTCTGCGGTAAATGCTTTTCAAATATTGGTTAACCGCAGAGGATCACCGAGGTTTCCGCAGAGTTTTTTGTAACGCAAACTGTTAGTTTGCGGCCGCGTCGATTGCGATTCATCCTTCGCAAACTAACAGTTTGGGTTACGTGCGCCCGAGACATTCTTCCCGGTTTGAATTATCATCGGGCCTCCTAGGGAAATCTGAATATGAGATCCCTCACTCGATTCATATTTTTCATGGCGGTGAGCCTGACCGGGCTCACGCTCGTTCAATCACAGGACAACAGCAAAAACAAAGGTGGCTCGATCGCCGGCCGGGTGACGATCGCGAGTAAACCTGTAGCTGGAGTGACGGTCACCCTCAGCGCAGGTGCTGACGCTCTGTCGAGCGGCGCCATGAGCTTAAAGACAACGACCGACGACGAGGGCCGTTTTCGCGTCTCTAATCTTCCGTCGGGAACGTACTATGTCTGGCCGTTCGTACCGGCCTTTGTGGTCAACGAAGGAACCGGAGTTTATCCGCAAGGAAAAAGTGTGGCAGTCGAAGATGGCGAAATTGCCGAGGACATCAATTTTACTTTGAACCGGGGCGCGGCGATCACCGGCCGGGTGACCGACTCTTCAGGTCGTCCGCTGATAGAAGAACGTATTCGAATTCTTCCCGTCGATCCAAACTTGCGAAGGCTAATCAGTTCAATCTATCCGAACATCAACAGCATCCTCACCGACGACCCGTCTGACTGGCGTCAAGGTCACACTCGCTGAAGGCGCGGCTTCACTGAATGGACAGGTTGAGCCGGCTCGAGATGAGAAGCTGCCGGCGCAACTGTCTGTCTATCTGTTGCCTGCCGAAAAGGAGAACAGCAACGACGTTTTGCGCTTTTTCAGCGCTCGCGTCGAGGCTGATGGTTCGTTTGCATTCGATCATCTGCCGCCCGGTCGTTATCGCGCGCTGGCGAAGGCTTCAGCGGAAAATGAACCGGTTAACACCGCCGGCCTGCGCTTGCCTGAAGCGGCCGATACGCGCCTCAGACTCAGGCGTGAAGGAGAGGCCGCCAGGTTTGAAGTCGAAGTGCAGCCCTGTCAGAATGTCCCCGCTTACCATCTTAACGTTAAGTCGAACTAGTTTTTTCGTATGAACTGCACACATCTCGATCAAATCCATGAAGTAGAACCCAGCGCCGACGGCTGTGAAGACTGCCTGAAGATTGGCGACACGTGGGTACACCTGCGACTCTGCATGAGCTGCGGCCACGTCGGCTGTTGCGATTCGTCAAAGAACAAACACGCGACCAAACATTTTCACGCAACGAATCATCCGATCATCAAATCTTTCCAGCCCGGTGAAGAGTGGGGTTGGTGTTATGTCGACGAAGTGATGTTCGACGAGTTGTGATCGATCTCATTCACACCCGGCTTCAGGAGTCTGTCGGAAGAAGGTTCTTCTCTGTGCCTCAGTGCGATCTCTGTCTCTGTGGTGAAATTACTCTGGAAAACATTCACCACAGAGGCTCGGAGATCGCACAGAGACACGGAGATTGACTTCCCGACAGGCTCTTTTAGCCGGGTGTGAATGAGAGTCCAGACTCTCTCGCTTTTCCCAAGCCCCTCCAACGTTCTCTCGAAATCAAAAACGCTCTCATTCCTGAGCCGCATCACGAGCATCCTTGCGCGACACTTTTGCGGATGGCAACATGCTTGCGTTTGTTTGCAAGATGAAACTACCCGGCTCAACTGATTGCCGGCGGAGGCTCTCGAATGGAACACATTATCAGCTGGCAGTTAGCCGGGCACCTGGCATCCGTTCTAACCATGGTGGCCTATCTGCTGAAGGACATACTGTGGTTGCGACTGCTTACTATTCTCTCCTGCTTTGCGGGTATTGCCTTCAATTATTTTGTGCCGGCGACGCCGCTTTGGACGGTCATGTATTGGAACGTGCTGTTTGCCATCATCAACATCGTGCAGATTGCCATCATTATCAAAGAACGCGCAGACGTGCACTTTTCAGAGGAAGAGAAAGAGCTGCACGACACGCTGTTCAAAAATTTCGCCCCTTTCGAATTCATGAAATTGATGCGCGTGGGCAAGTGGCTCGAGGCCAAGCAGGGCGAGACCCTGGCGACCGAGAAAAAAGCTCTCGACAACGTGATGTTGATTTACAACGGGATGGTTGGCGTCGAGCAGGATGGAAAAGAAGTAGCCAAATTGAGAGACGGCAACTTCATCGGCGAGGTCAGCTTTATCACCGAAGGCATGGCCAGCGCGACCGTGCGAGCGTTGATGCCGACGCGCTACATCGCCTGGCCCAAGGCCTCAATCAAGGCGCTGCTGGCCCGCAATCCGAGCATGCGATTCGCCATGCAGGCGTTGCTGAGCACGGACTTGAGTAAGAAGTTGATGCGCCGGGCGCCGTCATTTCACGGCAAGATCGATTTGGATGCGATTCTTAAAACGGACAAACCTGAAGGGAAATAGAGTTCAGCCGCGGAGCGGCGCAAGATCTGTAGCCCACGGCGTGAGCCGTGGGTAACAAGTCGCAAGAGCAATGCAGCCCCGGAGGGGCGGCACATTGAATGAGTTACGTCGATGTTTCGCCCCTCCGGGGCTGCGTTATTTATTGTGTCTGATCCCATGGCTCACGCCATGGGCTACAGATCTATCGCCGCTCCGCGGCTGTTCTTGTTCCCGAAGGCTTTGCGCCATGGGCTACAGATCTATCGGCGCTTTGACGCTGAACTGCCCGCTTGTGTGGCTTCCAGCAACTCCTTCAAATACCCCTGCCAAATCTTTGCGATCGTGTGAGTCCCATGCCCCCGCGTCTGCTCGGTGATCGGAAGCATGATGAAGCGGCCACGCTTCACGCGTTTAATCTCGCGCTCAATCATTCCCAGCTCGGGCGGATTGATAAAGTCGTCCGCTGAATTGATCGCAACCAAAGGCGCTTTGATCGATTCCAGCTTCGGGGCGGGATTGTATTCGCGTGACGCGTCGAGCTGATAGATGAGATCGTTCGCGTCCAGCCGCGCGATCGCCGGCTTGAAACGATCGAAATAGAATTTTTCTGATGCTTCTCGGGTGGGCGCGACCGCCTGCCAATTCAAAGGGGCACTGCCGGCCAGCAACAAAAGATCCTGGGCGGTAGTCAGGCTGCGGATTGGCTGGGTTTTGTATTCGCCACCCATCCAATCGGGGTCGCTCTTAATCGCGTCAATCGCCATGAACCGCCAGATGCGATTGCGTCCGGCAATCTCAACCGGGTTGCTCGCGAGCGGCATCAACGCATCCATAAACTCCGGATACATCTCGGCCCAGACCCACGTCTGCATCCCACCCATCGACGTGCCCATGACCAGCCGGAGATGGTTCACGCCGAGCTTCTTCGTCAGCACTTCATACTGCGCCTTGATCATATCGTCGTAGGTGTAGCGCGGAAACTTTGCGTGCAAGCCGTCGCTGGGCTTGCTTGATTTGCCATGACCCAGGCCATCCGGAAGGATGATGAAATATTTGGTGGCATCGAGCAGCTGTCCCGGCCCGAACAGAACGTTCGCGAAAGTAGGGTTCAGCAAACTGCCTCCCGATCCGCCCGTGCCGTGGCCAATCCATACGGCGTTCTCGGCGACGCCGGCACTGTTTGTTTTCAGAGTGCCGATGGTGCGGTAGTGCATGTTCAATTCCGGCAGCGTTTCGCCGCTACGAAATTGAAAATCCTTGATGACGTAATCGCCTTCGACGGGCGCAGGGTAATTGCGCGGCACGGGTGTGGGGGTGGGCGTTTGCGCCACGGCAATGCCGCAGAGCGACGTCAGGATGAACAGCAGACACAGGACAGGTTTCATTGGGCGGCTCCTCAGATATTTTTCGTAAAGGTATCGGGGGGTGTTATTTACCACAGAGTCAGCGAGGATAACAGCTGCGAAGCAGCGGTCAGAGTTAGCCCAAGGCGAGGCTTTGCGAGCCCTAGGGTCAACCACCCAAGGTAAGCGAGCCCCGAACGGGCGACAAAGATGACTGGTAATAAGCGGGATCTGGTTCATGAACTTTCTGTCGCCGCTTCGCGGCTCGCAGGATCATCTGAACGATAACCCAAGGCTCGCAAAGCCTCACCTTGGGCTTAACTCTGCCGCTGCTACGCAGCTGATCTAAGCTGCGACTGGGTCTGAATGAGAGGTGGCAAGATCTCCGAAGCCACGCCGTTGGAATCAAGAGTCGAGGTAGTGATAATCTCCCGCGCACAGTTCGGTCGTTCCAAACGTCAAAAGGAAAATGAATATGAAACAGCTGCGAGTCATCACCGGTACACTAATTCTGTTTATCTCGGCAGTCACGGTCGTTCCCCAGAATGGCGCGACTCGTGGCGTCACGCCTGAAGATTACCTGGCGTTCGAATTCATCAGCGATCCGAACATCTCGCCGGACGGCAAGCTGGTTGCTTACGTCGTGACGAAGATCGATAAGACGCAGAACCGGCGTAACTCCTCAATCTGGATGACAGCGACCGACGGCAGTCGCGCGCCCTGGCAATTTACGACTGCGCCGCAATCTTCAAATTCGCCGCGGTGGAGTCCCGACGGAAAGTCGGTCGCGTTTCTGTCGTCGCGGCCGGAAAGTGCGCAGGCAGCGGGCACGCCGGCTGAAACTCCCCGTAGTCAGGTCTACCTGCTTTCAATGAGCGGCGGCGAAGCCAGGCGCATCACGAACCTTAAGAATGGAGTCAGCTTATTTCGCTGGTCGCCGGATGGTTCGCGTCTGGTCGTGGTCAGTCGCATTGGACCATCTGATAACAGGAGTGACAGTCGTACCGGTGACAGTCGCGATCGCAGTGACGTCCGCCACTACAAAAATTCTTCCTACAAATTCAACGACAGTGGTTGGTTCGATGATCGACGCACGCATTTCTGGATTGTTGACGTCAAGAATGGTGACGCAAAGCAAATTACCAAAGGCGACGAATGGAACGACAGCGACCCGCAATGGTCTCCGGACGGAAAGCGCATCGCCTTCGCTTCAAATCGCACCGGCAAAGAATTCGACGAAGATCGCAATACTGACGTTTGGGTGATCAATGCCGACGGCAGCGGCTCGCTCACAAAAATTTCGGATCACGATGAATCCGACAACCAGCCGCGCTGGTCGCCGGACGGCAAATGGATCGCGTTCACCGGCGAACTGCACGATCGGGACCATCCGAAGATCTGGCTGGCGCCTGCGACTGGCGGCACGCCATCAACTCTCGCGGCAAACAATCTCGATTTGATTCCCGGCGGACTGGAGTGGTCCGATGACGGCAAGTCGCTTTACTTCGAAACTGGAGTCAAAGGTGAACTGCATCTTTTTCGGGTCGACTTACCGGCGAAATCTGTGGCCCAGGTCACCAGCGGCGCGCGCGGAGTTCGCAGCGCGGATTTCAACTTCGCCAGCGGCAAAATGGTTTACCTGGTGAACGACTTCAAGCATCTCGACGATCTTTACGTCGCAGATCTCAATGGTAAGAACGAACGCAAGCTGACCAACCTCAACGAGACTCTCTGGAAGCAACTTCAGTTCGCGGACGTCGAGCGGTTTACTTACAAGAGCGCCGACGATTGGGACGTTGATGCCTTCTTCGTCAAACCGCTTGGCTGGCAGGCAGGGAAAAAGTATCCGCTGGTGCTCAGCATTCACGGTGGGCCAGCCGGTCAGTACGGCGTCGATTGGTATCACGAGTTTCAGGTTTACGCCGCGAAGGGTTACGCGGTGCTGTTTACGAACCCGCGCGGCTCGACCGGGTATGGCCAGAAGTTCGAGCGCGGCATCGTCAACGAATGGGGCGGCAAAGATTATCTCGACGTGATGAACGGGCTCGAGGCAGCTCTTCAGAAATATCCATGGATCGATCGGAATCGTTTGGGTGTGACGGGCGGCAGTTATGGCGGCTTCATGACCAACTGGATTGTCGGTCACACCGATCGCTTCAAAGCTGCGGTGACGCTGCGCAGCGTCTCGAACTTTGTTTCAGATGAAGGGACGCGTGACGGCGCCTACGGTCATACGCCTGATTTCAGTGGCGACGTTTTTCAACGCTTCGATTTCTATTGGGACCGCTCGCCTTTGAAATATGCAAAGAACGTGAAGACGCCGACCCTGATTCTGCATTCAGATAACGATTTTCGCGTGCCCATCGAGCAAGGCGAACAATGGTTTCGCGCGCTCAGGCACTTTGGCGTGACGACTGAGATCGTTATGTTTCCGCGCGAGAACCACAATCTCACTCGCACCGGCGAGCCTAAACATTTGGTCGAAAGCCTGAACTGGCAACTCTATTGGTTTGACCGATTTTTGAACGGAAATGCGAACGCAGTTGCGCCCAACGCTAAGTGACAAGCCCTGTTTCATTTCCACCGAGGTTGACTCAAGACGTTGTTGCCCTCAGTTGAGTTGGGGAGTACTTCATTAGTTTGTCGTTTGGACCGGTTTGCCTTCTAATAATCGAAATAACGTTCGGAATTCGTGCAAAGGATCTTCATGCTCGCGATTTTCCCAGCCTTTCCATTCATAATGCAATTCGGAACCGATTCGCTTCAATATTGCCTCACCTGACTGAAGTTTCTCCGTCAAGAAATAAAAATCCTCTCGAAAACGCTCCTCATCGCCCTCGTTAAAACGTCCGGTCACGAGGTGCTCGATGTCTTCGCCGACTGGCGTGAGGAGAATATTATGATCATCGGCAATGTCTACAAACATTCCGCGGAACAAAGGATAAACGGCGTCCCGGTACATAAAAGTCACAAGCATCTGATGAACAGGGTAAAGTAACCAGAAACGCTTGGACTGCCAGACGGAAAGATCTACTGGCTTTGAACGAGAGTTCCTGGTGCGCAGACTGACGTTTATGTAATCTGGGCCCCGGAGCTCATTCGGGGGTTCAGTTCTATGAAAGTATGAGATCCTGGGAAACGCCGACAACGGCAATATCACCAACTGCCGATCCGGTTCATTAATCTGTCTTGGACCATAGAATCCTGTCAGAAGTCGAATATGATGGAGAGAATCAGGCTCTGGATCACCTTCATAAATGTACAACGGCACTTCAATCAGCGCGGGCAGTCTCGGCGCAAGATGCTCCCTAAGCGTATTTTCCGATATCACGTAAGGAACGCGAACAAGCTTCTTATACACTTCATCTTCCGATGGCGGCGGGAACAAAAACCGCGTGTTGAGTTGTTCTGATAAAACGATGTTCCTGTTAATTACAAGCGTTGCGAGTAAGGTTGAAGTCAGTGGCTGGCCGTTTAGCGGCGCGATCAAGGCCCCAGCTTTCTGGCGATGGACGCGTAGAGCCGTTGAAGGGAGAGTGTCATCAAACGAGAACGCGTTAAGAATCGGGTTTGAAACGCCGAAAACCAAAAGGAATCCATCGGCATCAGTTGAGCGCTGATAACGTGCCGTGGACACCAGAGCAACGGCGTGATCAGTTAAGTACGGTGATGGGCCGAGGCCTGAGTAGATCGGCTGTGGTTGGACGAGGATTGTATCTGAAACATATTCATGGATGGCGAACCAAGCGGCAATTTCCGGGTCCGACGTGATATCGACGAACCATGACCGGAAACCATAATGCTGTAGCAGCGCCATTGATGCGAGGAGACCTTGAAATGCATCCGGAACCGTGTGACCCGGAAGCAAGTACGAAGCGGCCTGATTCCAGGAAGAATGAAAAATTGCCTGGGCGCGTCGGTACGCGAGGTCATCAATTTGGCGTTGAGCTGACGGAATCGGCGGGAGGTTGCGCCGCTGTCCCCGGAAAGCCAGCCTGCTATTGGGATTTGCAAGCTGGATCACCCGAACGGCAGAGTGCAATTCTTCGGTCGATGAAATTTTCGTCGGCATCACGCTTGTTGAGTTTGATAATTCGTGAGGACCGTACCGTTAGCATCAGAACGAAGCCGTTTGCCGTACACGCCGAATGCGAAGTCGACTCTCCACGTTGATCCGCGCTCTCAAGTCGTTCTCCTTCTGTTCACAGCGTTGGTGTTACGTTACCTGGCCAGGCCGAGTTGCCTTCGCAGCAGGCTGGATGCTAGGTCGCTAACCTTAACGCCTTTCTCTTTGGCTTGGATCTGGAGAGCCTTGGCTACGTTTTCATCGATTTCCACTTCAAAATGGCGCGCGCGCAAGTCGGTGTTCACCTCAACAGTGCGGAACTCGTCGAGATAATCCGTTGTATCGTGAGAGTCCCAGAAATCTGCGGCAGCTTCATAACTCTCAAAGTTTTCAGGAGTTGGCTCAACGTGCTTTTTGTCCATTGTAGTGTCTCCGTTCGGAACTCCTCATGGCCGGCGGCAGTCGATGGTTAGGTTCTTATTTCAGTGGCAACTGGAAACGGCCCGCGACGATTCCGGGAACCGTGATGTCCTCGTCCAGTTCCTCCCAGCGCAACGCGTACCCATTGACCTCGACTTGGACCCGCGCGAGTTGCTCTTCGGACGCCTCGGCCAGGATACGGAACCGGTCGGCTGGGAAGCCGACGATTCGACCGTCGTGAAGCTCGACGTAAATCGTCCTCCCTACGGCCCATGCCCGCAACGCGGCCGGCTCTGCGGCAACCCGTGGATCATCGATTGTGGTACTCATTGAATGCCTTTCTTAGAACATCATGATACTCGAAAACCAACTGTTCAATGCGGCGTAAGTCGTGAGGTCGCACTCCTCGATTTCCGGCCAGGCGGATGTCGGGCTCCAGCCAAAACTTGCACTCACCCTCGGGCGTCCGAATATGTATGTGCGCCGGTTCCTGTCGCTCATCCGAGTAGAAGTGAAACCTGAATGATCCGATTCGCAGGATCGTGGGCATAAAAATAGTTTACCATCCGAATCATTCCCGAGTCAGAACGCGGACCGATAGTACCTGAGTTGAAGAGCGTCCGACAGTTCGGCTTTCGGCGACCATTCGCCTGGATTCTTCTCATCGGAACCAACTTTGGGACGTTGAGAGTTGGGGAGTGAAGTGGCGCTCAACGCCAATGGGAGTTTGAGGTAATTCTGACGGGATGACCGATTTTTGCACGGAAATGCTAATGCTTTTGCGTCCGATTCCAAATATTTGCACGAATGCGGTGTAAACTTCTCGGCGCGAACGTTCGTATGGAAGGTTGGGTCAGTGGCCTAATTCTTGCTAAGTTAAATCGTAGATGGCTTCATCCGGGAAACATCAGTGCTTAAAGTCGGGGACGTTGATTGCGCTGATTTTTTTCGTCAGCGTGACTTGCGCGGCGCAAAAGAAGTCTAAGACACAGCCGAAAGAGGTATCCTCGCCCGCAACCAACCTCGCAAAACTTCGCGACGAATACATCAAATCAGCGAAGGAATACAAAGCCAGTTTGCAGAAGCTGCTCTCGTTGTATCAGAACAGTGTCAAAAAAGCCGAACAACGGCACGAACAGATGGAGAAGCTTTTGGCTGATGGCTTGATCTCCAGGCTTGAGCTTGAGCAATCCGAAATCGCGGTCGCTGACGCCAGGGCAAAAGTCACCGGCGTCGAGCAGCAGATTGCCGGTGCGGATACTCAGATCGCCAATGCCTTCGTCGAAATCGAAAGCGAGAAGCAATTAGCTAAGCTTGGTCGAACGCGCAGAGGATCGTTGATTCAGACGACATCGTTTATTAGATTCACCGGCGCGGGCCGGTGGGTCTTAACGCAGGCGAGTCCGATCGAATCGTTCTTCCAACAGACGTTCAAGCGGCCTCTGCCAATCGCGGTATTCGGCCAGGGAGCAATCCACAATCAGTGGCGACTGGATCATCGGAATGCGATGGACATCTCGTTGAACCCGGATGGTGCGGAAGGTCAGGCGCTGATCAGATTCTTGCAGAGCAATGGAATTCCGTTCTCAGCGTTTCGCGGGGCGATTCCCGGAGTAGCGACGGGTCCGCATATTCACATCGGGCTGCCGTCGCATCGATATTAGTGGCACAGACTTTAGTCTGTGATCTGACTCACCCAAACACAGACTGAAGTCTGGGCCACCTGACTTCACTTTATCTCGTCCAGTCTTTCCTTCGCCTGAACAATCATGTAACGCAACTTGACCAGATCATCCATGATCAAAAACAGACGCAAGCGATCGAAAAAGCCGCCTTCGATGGCCGCGGCCACGCTGGTGCCGGTCTGTTGTTTGAAAACCAAGACTTCGAAGTCTCCGCGCGTTCGATAGCGCTCTTCAAAGTGACTGAGTTTGGTCACGCTGTCGTCAGCTTTGACCATCGTGTCCACCACTTTTACCAGCGCGTCGATCTCTTCGTAATCAATCAACGATCTGATTTCATCGGTCCGGCTGCTCGCGTCGGCCGGCACGAACGTGATCACGACGCCGGTCGCGCGATCGGAGTTACGCGTGTCGCGCACCTCGAATGCCTCAACCCGCGCGGAACCATTCTGCGCGCGCAGGGTGCCGACCCAATGACGGCCCTTGATTAACAAAGTCTCCATGCGACCGTCGATCTCTTCCAGTTTGTTTCGTGGCTCGTAAAACTGCGGATCGCGCGGCGGCGGCAGACGCTCGAAACGTCTCTGCGCGTGAACCGCGCCCAGCGACACAATGATTATTAGAATTGAGAAAACCAATGAGCGAGCCGGTTTCATACACAACTCCTTCGCAGATTTAGTTGAACGAACCTTGGCGAGCCGGAGAGAGAGATTACTGTTTGATTGTAACTTAGCTAACTGGATTTAGTTCCAAAAATCACGCTTCAGTCGCCGCGGAGAGCACCTGCGTAGCAGCAGCAGACTTAAGCCCAAGGCGAGGCTTTGCGAGCCTTGGGTAGTGGAACGGTGGATGCGGCGAGCCGCGAAGCGGCGACAGATAGTTCTTGAACTGGATCCGGTTGATTACCAGTAAGGTGGTTGACCCAAGGCTCGCGAAGCCTCGCCTTGGGCTTAACTCTGACCGCTCTTTGAAGGAGTCAACTCCATTACCCAACCGAGCTGCAACTCTTTCCCAAATCGCCTGGCTCGATATAAAGTCTTACTCCGACGCCTGTAGAGAATTTTGCGTGAGACTAACGAACCTATTTCTGGCCGCAGCATTTGTGCTCTCAGCCGGAAGTGTGCTCGCGGCGCAAACCAAAGAGGAGAAAGCTCAAGCGCGCTTTAGTCAGGCTGCCAAAGGGTTTCTTCGTCACGGTGGTCTGGTCAACTTTGTCGCAGGCGAAGCGGGATGCACGTGTGGAACCGTCACCGCCACAACGCTCCGCGCAAAACAGGAACTAGAGGCCGGCGACACGATTAAGGTAGGCGCGGGTCGCGTTGAGATCCTTCTGAATCCTGGCTATTACCTCAGGTTGGGCCCGCACACTGAAGCGCGACTGGTGGATCTCACCCCCGGCAATTTGAAGATAAAGCTCTTTTCCGGGGCGGCCATCATCGAGATTGTTATGGATGCGAATGACGGCACCTGGTTTCGTGAGATGGCCAATCGCGTCTTCGATATTGTGACCCTGATGACGCCGCGAGATGAGTATGCCATTTTCCGGGCGGGCGCTTACCGGCTGGACATTGTCTCTGCCGAAGAATCAAAGATAAAGGTTCTCAAAGGACGAGCCATGGTGGCGGGCACAATGCTCGAGGAAGGACGCGCCGCCACTGTGGTTTCGGGCCACGTGAATGTCGCCCCTCACGAAGACGTCACCGCCGACGCATTCGATGACTGGAGTCGCGAGCGTGCGGCTGGTTTGGTGCGCTCGAACAAGTCTCTCAAACGGCTGGAGTGGTACAAAGAAATGCAGGACGGGAATGTCTATCTCGATAGTGCGGAAGAGGCAACCTCTGACTCCGACAGCGCCCGCACCATTTCAGCGCGACATGGACTGATCACATTCGTTGAAACCGGAAGCGTCTTGAAAGCTGGAAATCAGGCGTGGGAAGTTTTGCAAGCCGGCGGGTCATTGTCTGACGGCGATCGCCTCCGCACTGAAACCGAGAGCCGCGCCGAGATTCATCCGTACCCCGACTTCTATCTCTTCATGGACGGCAATTCCGAAATATTGTTTGCTGACCCTGAAGATGGCGACGTCTCGGTAACCGTGATTAAAGGATCAGTCGTGGTGTTTGTCGCCGAAACGTCGGTGAAAGCCCGTGAACGGAACTCGCTGAAACTGATTTCGGGTGATACCAGTTTTGATATTAGCAAGGCAGGTTTTTATCACCTTAACCGTCCAGGCGCGGCCGTTGTTGAAATGCTGATTTATGACGGTGCGGTGAAATTGAATGGCAACGAGATTGGCGCGAGAAAGAAACTGTCCGTCAGCGGATCGAACTTAACGCGTTCTGCTCTGGACAAGAATGAGCAGGCCAGTTTCGACGTTTGGAGCGATCGGAGAGTCATGCGCAATCTGGTGAATCCGACTCGCCGAAGAATGTGGTTTGCGGGAGCGTGGTACCTGGACCCGTCGTTGGACGAATACACGTTTGTTCCGGGTGATCGTGAGTGCAAGTCGCCCTACGGCGGTGATTATTCAGTGACTTACAGAGTCAGGCGTCCGAGAGCGTTTCGAAGAATCGAACCTCGCGAATCAACCAACGGGATTCGAACCAACCCGGTGTCTCGGCCGAAAGTCTTACAATCACCGCTCTCTCGCAATTAAGGGCTGCCCTTCAGGTTCAGTCTCAGGTGGCCGGCGATGCGTTCGCTCCTCATCAACCGGCGGCGGCGGATGGCTGATGAATTTCTCCAGCGCCATTTCAACAACTTCATTGATTCGCGTCACCGGAACAATCTCCAATTCCTTGCGCACGTCTTCGGGAATATCTTCGAGGTCGGCTTCGTTGCGCGCGGGCAGAATGATTCGATGAATCCCGGCGCGGTGCGCGGCCAAAACTTTTTCCTTAATCCCGCCGACCGGAAACACCAGGCCTGACAAAGTTATCTCGCCAGTCATCGCCGTATCGGGCCGCACGCGCCGCCCGGTGTAGAGCGATGCCAGCGCCGCGGTGATGGTCACACCGGCGCTTGGTCCATCTTTGGGGATGGCGCCGGCCGGCACATGCAGGTGCACGCCGTACTCTTTGAACATCGACGGACCGATCCCGAACTCCTGCGCGTGCGACCAGAGATAGGATTGTGCGGCGCGCGCAGATTCCTGCATCACCTCGCCCAGCTGTCCCGTGATCGTAAATCCGCGGCCACCCGGCAACAGGTTCGCCTCAATGAACAGGATCTCGCCGCCCATCTCAGTCCAGGCCATGCCGGTCGACACCCCGGCCGGAAGTTCTTTGCGGGCGAGTTCCGGATAAAAACGCGGTGCGCCCAGATATTCCTTCACGCTTTCGCCATCAACGATGACTTTTTCAGTTTGGCCTTGCGCGATTTTGAGCGCGACTTTCCGACCGAGACGGCCAATATTTCTTTCAAGCTGCCGCACGCCTGCTTCGCGCGAGTAGCGCGTCGCGATTTCCATAATCGCGCTGTCGGCAATTTCGAGTTGTTCGCCAGTCAAACCGTTCTCACGAATTTGCCGCGGGAGCAGATAGCGTTTCGCGATCTGAAGTTTCTCGCGATCGCTGTAGCCGGCGAGCGCGATAATGTCCATGCGATCGCGCAGCGGTGGCGGAATCGGGCCCAACTGGTTCGCCGTGGCGATAAAGAAAACTTTCGAGAGATCGAACGGCAGATCCAAATAGTGATCGGTGAACGAATTGTTCTGTTCAGGGTCCAGAATCTCGAGCAGCGCCGCCGCCGGATCGCCGCGATAATCCGCACCCAGCTTGTCGATCTCGTCGAGCATCATCACCGGATTGTTCACCCCGGCGCGGCGAATCGATTGAATGATGCGGCCAGGCATGGCGCCGACATACGTGCGGCGATGGCCGCGCAGTTCGGCTTCGTCGCGCACACCGCCCAGGCTCAAACGCTCGAACTTGCGGCCCATCGCGCGGGCGATCGAACGACCCAGGGAAGTTTTGCCCACGCCCGGCGCACCGACGAAACAAAGAATCGGACTCTTGGCGTCCGGCCTCAACTTTATGACCGCCAGGAATTCGAGGATGCGTTCTTTCACGTCCTTGATGTCGTAATGATCTTCATCCAGAACTTTCTGCGCTTCATTCAGATCCAAAAGATCCGCGGACGATTTTTTCCACGGCAGTTCGAGAATGAAATCCAGGTAGGTGCGAATGACGTGATAGTCGGGCGCCATCGCCGGCAGCTTCTCCATGCGACCCAATTCGCGTTCAGCTTCCTTGCGCACGTCGTCCGGCAGATCTGCCTTGGCCAAACGCTCGCGCAACTGCGCGGCTTCGGCTTGCTCGCCGCTTTCGTCTTCACCCAACTCTTTCTGGATGGCCTTCATTTGCTGGCGCAAAACGTAATCGCGCTGCGCCTTGTCCATTTCCGTCTGTGCTTCGTTGGCAATCTTCGAACGGAGACGAATAATTTCAACTTCGCGCGCCAGAAAATCGTGAGCGAGATGCGTGAGATCGTCGACCGTGTGGGCCTCGAGCATCTGCTGTTCTTTTTCAACTCCCAGGCTGAGGATCGAGCCCAGAAAATACGCCAGCCGGACCGGATCGTCGGCGCTGAGGACGACCATGCGAACTTCGGGCGGTACCTGCGGCAGGTACGCGAGCGCCTGTTGAATCAATGATTGAACGTTGCGCTTGGTGGCTTCGACTGTTTCCTTGTCTTTGACATCCAGCGGCGGCAGCACGCGCACGCGCGCTCGCATGAAAGGCTCCTCCTGTTCCCAGGCCACAAGTTGAATTCGATCGCTTCCCTGGACAATCAGGTGGAGTGTGTCTTCGACTCGTTCCATCCGCTTGATCATCACCAGCGTGCCGACTTCAAAAAGATCTACAGGTTTGGCATCACCCTCAGAAACCCGATCGGGTTTCACGCTGATGCAGGCGAGCAATTTTTCTTCGCTCGCCAACGCCGCTTCCACCGCGGCCATCGATCCCGGACGGCCCACTGAGAGCGGCACCATCGTCTCCGGAAACAAGGTCGTGTTCTGGAGCGGAAGAACGGGAATTACGAACGGCTCGCCCTCTGGCTTCTTTGGCGCCGCAGGCTCATTGAGTTGTTTCGAATTGTTTTCTGTTTCTGCCATTGAATTAGTTATGAATACGAAGAATTCGTGCTTAGCGTTTGGCGGCTTTGGCCTGCTCTTCGTGCAGCCGCAGGATTAAAAGCCCGTCGCGATAATCACGGTCGATCGAAGCATGTTCGATTGAGCGAGGAAATTGAATTGTCTTTTCGAAACGGCTGTAGGTGATCTCGAGTTGATAATGCGAAACGCCTTCGCCGCAGGTAGCATCGCGCCGCAATCCGCTGATGCGCAGGACTCGGTCGTCAATTGAAATTTCAATGTCCGCTGGTCTGATGCCGGCCAGATCGACTTTCACGATCCAGCCATCGTCGGTGCGATAGACATCGGCGGCGGGACACCACAAACGACCCGAAGGCCGCCGATGGCGATCGTCGCGAATCATGCGGAAGTAGCGTTCAAGCGATTCGCCGGACATAAAAACAATAGCTCCGTTCCTTAATAACCGAAGGGGTTCGAAAAGGGTTCGTATGAATGAATTATAGAGGTTTCGGGAGCGAATGACGAATGCAGAGATAGCGCGCGTAGTCAGTACCACCCGCGTAAGCGGGTGGGTTAATTGAGCTACTTAGGCGTCACCCTGACCCCGGCGGATGGTACTGACCCGGTGCCTCCGCGCAATCTGCGGACAAACACGGCTGAACGACTATTTGAGCATCAACCATGCCGCCAGCGCTGCTTGTTTCTCATCGGCACGCCAGGGAGGATCAAGCGACTGACCAAGATTGCCGAGCGCTTGCTTGATCGCCGCTGGCGAGAGCCCTAATTCAGAAGCAGCGATTTTTTCCAATTCTCGATCAGGAAACGAGCGCGTTGGTAGTCCGTGCGTGTCCGCCGCGAGTTCCAGCACGCGGCGAAACAGAATGCCTTCGGCAGCGTGCGCGCGAATGTGATAGTTGCCGATGCGCGTCAGATCGCGATCTTTCGATCCAACAGTCGCAACGCCCTTCGCATTCAACCCTTCGGTCTGAAGTTCCCTAATCATTTTTGCCAGCGCCTTTCGCGCGACCACTTCAATCGGACGCGTGAAAGTGCGAACTGCTCGCTGACCCTGCTCCCACGCCAAGTCCATTACTTCGTGATAGGGTTGGAATGTCTCCGGGATCTTTGGATCGGTGAGCTTGATTTCGGTCTTGGAGAGCACGAGCGGCGCCGCCCTGGATCCGCCCACAACGACCGCGATGGCGCGACCAGTCCTGGCGCGCAGACCGATGATGGCGAGATTGGAAGTTTTGGCCACAGATTACGCGGATCTTGAATCTGTGTAATCTGCGTAATCTGTGGATGATTAATGCGCTACGGATGGGTCATCTCTTCCGGCTTGACCCACTCGTCAAACTGTTCGCCCGTCAGCAAACCGGATTCAATCGCCGACTCGCGCAGAGAGATACCTTTCTTGTGCGCGTTCTTGGCAATCTTCGCCGAGTTGTCGTAACCGATGTGTTCATTCAGCGCCGTCACCAGCATCAGCGAGTGCCGCAGATGACCGTCGATCTTCTCGCGATCAATGGTCATACCCGCAATGCAGTATTCGACAAAGCCGTGACACGCGTCATGAATCAGACGAATCGAATGCAGCAGGTTGTGAATCATCACCGGCTTGAAAACATTCAATTCAAAGTTGCCCTGCGACCCGGCGAACCCAATCACCGCGTCATTGCCCATCACCTGGACCGCAACCATCGTCATCGCTTCGCTCTGCGTCGGATTGACTTTGCCGGGCATGATTGAAGAGCCGGGTTCGTTCTCCGGAATCACCAATTCACCCAGCCCGCAACGCGGACCGGAAGCGAGCCAGCGAATGTCGTTGGCAATCTTCATCAAAGACGCCGCCAGCGTTTTCAATCCGCCACTGCAAAAAACAATTTCATCATGCGCCGAAAGCCCGGCGAACTTATTCGGATGTGATTTGAAAGGCAGGCCCGTCAATTCCGCGATCTTCTTCGCCGCGCGCTCGCCAAATTCAGGATGCGCATTCAATCCCGTCCCCACCGCCGTCCCGCCAATCGCGAGATCGTAAAGCCCCGGCAAAAGGTCTTTCATTCGAACGATGTCGCGTTCGAGCAAGCTGGCCCAACCCGACATTTCCTGACCCACAGTCAAGGGCGTCGCGTCCTGAAGATGCGTCCGCCCAATCTTGACGACATCTTTGAATTCCTTCGCCTTGGCATCGATCGCTTCGAAAACTTCTCGGACGCGCGGGATCAACTTATTCATCTGCTCCGCCGCGGCAATGTGCATCGCCGTCGGAAACGTATCATTCGAAGACTGCGACATATTCACGTCATCATTCGGATGAATAGGCTTCTTCGAACCCATGACCCCGCGGGCAATCTCGATCGCCCGATTCGAGATAACCTCATTCGCGTTCATGTTCGTCTGCGTTCCGCTCCCCGTCTGCCACACACGCAAAGGAAAATGCTCGTCGAGCTTGCCTTCGATCACTTCATCACAAGCCTGTACGACAAACTTCAGTTTGTCACTCGGCAGCTTACCGAGATCATTGTTAACGACGGCACAAGCTTTCTTCAGAACGCCAAACGCCCGAATCATCTCGCGCGGCATTACGTCATAGCCAATCTTGAAATGATGCAGTGAGCGCTGTGTCTGCGCTCCCCAGTAACGATCGGCAGGCACTTCAATCTCGCCCATCGAATCAGTTTCGATGCGAGTTACGGGTTTTTGATCAGGCGAAGCTTGTGGCATAGGGTCGTGTTGCGAATCGCATGTCGGACAGCGAACAAATCTCATCGCTGCGTAGCAGCGAGATATTTATAGCCCAAGTTGATCAAGAAATCCTAAGCTCCGGAGGAGCGAAACATTTGTGCCGCCCATAAATGGGGCTTGCTGTGAGTGAACCGGCACGTTCTATGAACATTTTCGTGCCACGGCGACTCAGGAGGATTTGTCTTCCACGCGCGCGAGACATTGACGCGCAATCTCGGCATCCGGTGAGCCAAGCTTCTCGAAGATCGCCAAAGCCTCGCGGAACAGTCGCGCTGCTTCGTCTAAGTTGTTCTGCTCCTCAGACAGTAGCCCTAATCGGCCTAAGGTGATGGCGATGCCGTTTTGATTGCCCAGTTTCTCGCTGATCTCCCGGCTCTCGTGGTAGAGCCGCCGCGCTTCCTCGAACTTGCCTTGCGCTTGCGCGAGTCTGCCTAGTTCGTGCAGTGTGTTTGCGATGCCGCTTTGGTCGCCCAGCTTCTTATTGATCTCGATGCTCTGGTGGTAGAGCCTCCGCGCTTCCTCCAACTCATTTTGAGTCTGCGCCAGAATTCCTAGATCGTGCAAGGTGCTTGCGATGCTGCTTTGGTCGCCCAGCTTCTTTGTAATCTCTAGGCTCTCCTCGTAGAGCCGCTGGGCTTCCTTTGACCCTCCTTGAACCTGCGCTAGAAGCGCCAATTGGTGCAACGTGCTTGCGATGCCACTTTGGTCGCCCAGCTTCTTTGCAATCTCCAGGCTCTCCTTGAAGAGCCGCCGCGCCGTCTCTAACTCTCCTTGAACCTGCGCCAGCATCGCCAATTGATGCAGGGTGATTGCGATGCTGCTTTGATTTCCCAAGTTCTTTGCAATCTGCAAGCTCTCGTTGTAGAGCCCTCGTGCGTCCTCGATTTCTCCTTGAACCTGCGCCAGCATCGCCAATTGGTGCAGCGTGCTTGCGATGCCGCTTTGGTTGTCCAGTTTCTTAAAGATCTCCAGGTTCTTATTGTAGAGTCGCCGCGCCTCCCCCAACTCACCGCGATTCTGATAAGTTATTGCCAGGTTATGAGCAAAGATCGCGACCAGCGCCTCATTTGAAAAGCTGCGGGCGGCTTCAATTGCTAGTTTGCTTAGTCGTACGACGTCTTCCCAATAGCCGCGCGTTAAGAGAAACCCACTCACCCCGTTACACAAGGCCCCCATCATCCTTATCACGCTCTCCCAATCACCCAGTTCAAACGCCAAGTCGATCGAGTTGAGCCCGTTATCTTTCTCGGCTTCGAGTGCGTCGAAATCTTCGGATGTTGGTCGTGTGTGAGCACTGGCAAAACTAAGAAAGTAAGCCACAAATCGCCGGCGGAACTCATAGAGATCTTCCTTTTTCGACAAGCGGGCCTTCGCTAACTCGCGGGTCAAACCTTCGATTATCAAACGCGAGCCGCCAGCCGTGGCCTTAACGAGCGATAGACTCGCCAGGCGTTTGACCGCCTCGTTCAAGCGTTTCAGGTCCGCTCCAAAACCTGCCACTTCAGCCAGCGACGCCCGCGCCGCGTCCGGCACAAAGAGCGACAGCGCCAGCAGCACCGCCCGCCCGTCGTCGCCGAGGTATTCCAATTCGAACGAACGATCAAAGACACGTTTTGCGGCATCCCCACCGCCATGCGTCAGCTCGTCCAGTATCGTGTTCGCCTCCTGGGCGAAATCGATCTGGGCAATGACCCACTGCATGACGAGGGGATTCCGTGCCGAAACCTCCTTGACCCGTTCCAAGTCGACTTGCGCAAACGAAGACGGATCACTTGTCTGCGCAATCAAGAGTTTGAGGAATTCATCGGCCTCGTCGGACTCCATTGCCGGAATCGTAATGTTGTGCGCTGAGCCGATCTTCTGTCTCGTGGTGATTAGCGCGGGATAAGTCGCGTGCTGCGACAGAAATTCAACGCACTGGGTCTGTTCATCGGGGGCAATGGTCTCGAAGTTATCGAGAACGAGCAGCGGTCTTTCCGCGGCCAGCAGCAAAGTCACCGCCCCAACTTTTTGTTCGGCTCCCAATTGACGGAGATCTTCGCGGCCCAATTGCGTCGCCGTCTCATCCAGCAAAGTCGAGAGCGCAAAGGCCTGGCGTCCGTCCGCACTGATCCATGCGATGCGACCGCCGAAATCTTCGCCGAGAGAGCGCGCCGTTTCGGCTGCCAGCGTTGTCTTGCCCACCCCTCCCGGCCCGTGAAGAACAACCAACTGGCTTTTTTCGGGCGCGAGCTCCTCTCGTAATCGCTCGACGATATCGCGTCCGTCGCTGTCGCGACGCGCAACGAAACCGACCTGTGGCGGGCGCGGAATTAGCGGCGCTGTCATGGCTGAGCTCTGCGCGGAGAATTCTGAACGTCGCCGAATTGGCTCATCCCTGATTACTGACAGAAGCAATCGGAAGCTTGCTTCAAACTTCGCATCGTCCCGAAAATCGATGGAGAGAATCGGTTGTAGTAGCGCAGGTATCTCGCAGTCGCGACGGTACAGCGGGATCAGACGCTTGTCCCTGGCTGAAATCGAAATGTAAGTCGTGACCAATCTCTCTAATTCAACCCACGCGGAATCGATTGCGTCAGGCGACATAATGAGCCCGACCTTGCGGCTCTTCGGCAACGCCTTTTCGATTTCTTCGGGGATGGATTGTCCCGGACGAATGTCCCATGGTGAGAAGAACACTTTGAGCTTGCGCTCGTTCCAATCTTCCCGTTCGAGGCGTTCGGCGACTTTGCTCGTCCATGCCTGATCAGCGTGGTTGTGGCTGAGGAAGATATCGTAATCGTAGGTGGGGAGGTCGGCCATTGTGGGGGCTATTCTGCCTCTCTACTGAGATAGCTTTCAAGGCTTCTGCGGTTTCCGCACTGGCGGCTTCGCCAGCGGAATGTCATCATCAAAATTCAACTGCTGACCGTTTTCCGATCCCTTTAATTTCGGAGCGCTGCTGCTTACATCGGAAGAAGTTTTCGTAAACGGATTTCTTACTGTGGCCAGCGAATCAATGCGCCGCAGGATCGAACCGCCTCGGCCGGCGACCCAGGCGTCGGAGCCGCCGCGGTAGGCTACGCCGTAGAGCGGAGAACTCGTCGCGGTTGGTTGGATTTCCCAGTTCTGACCGCCGTCTTTGGTTGCGAGTATTCTGCCTTGATCGCCCGTGATCATTGCTTCGTCGCGCGAGGCAACTGAGATCGCGAAGAGGTTGGTCTTGACGTTTGTTTCCTGATCCTTCCAGGTCTTGCCGCCGTCGTCGGTGCGCAGGATGATTCCTTTTTCGCCGACGATGAATCCGCGCGCGCCGTCGGCAAAGGCAACTGCGTGCAGCCACTCTTTCAGGTTGGTCGAGACGTCTTTCCAGATTTCGCCGCCATCCTCAGTGCGCAGGATCGTGCCGCCTGAGCCGACGGCAATGCCATGCTTCTCGTCGATGAAGCGCACGTCTTCGAGCCACGCTTTGGTTACCGACGGTCGCAGGAACCAGGTTTCGCCGCCGTCTTCGGTTTTCACCATGTGCCCACGCGCGCCGACGGCCCAACCCAACTTTGGTGAAAGGAAAAAGACGCCGAGCAACTGTTGCGGCGTACCGGATTCCTGTTTTTTCCACGACGCGCCGCCATCAACCGTGTGAAGAATCGTTCCCTGATCGCCGACGACCCACCCGGTGGTTTCATTGATGAAGGTAATCGCGTCGAGATGCGCAGTCGTTCCCGAAGGTTCGGGCGTCCAGACTTTTCCACCCGAACGCGTGACCAGAATTTTTCCGCGCGCGCCCACAGCCCAACCGCGCGAGTTGTCGAGAAAGAAGATGTCGGCGAGATCGTCTCGGCCACCTTCAGTCAGACGCGACCAGCCGACACCACTGTCGTCACTGCGCAGCACCAACCCGTCGCTGCCGGCGGTCCAGCCGGTCATCGCGTCGGCAAAATAAATGGTCACGAGTCTGGGGCTGGTGCGAATGCTCGAGGGAAACCAAATCTTGCCGCCGTTGGTCGTGCTGAGGACAGTGCCGTTGTTGGTCGTAATCCAACCATGGTCGCTGTCAGTGAAATAGACGGCCAGCAAATCGGCGGTCATCAAAATATCGTTTGGTTCCCACGTCAGGCCCGCGTCGTCGCTCGAAATCACGTGACCGCCATGGCCCACCGCGACCGCACGCTTCTCAGTCACAAAGGCAACACCGGTAAAGGGTTGCTGGCCCATGCGCACGACTTCTTTCCAGTGGCGGCCGCCATCGTTAGTACGCACGACGGTGCCGCGATCACCAACGGCCAGACCTACATACTTGTTAAAGAACGAAACCGAGTAGAGGTGTGCCTGCGTGGGACTCTTTTGCGTCACCCAGTTGGCGCCGCCATCAATCGTCGCGAGGATGCAGCCATACGTGCCCACGGCCCAACCGCGCTGAGGATTGTCTGGAGCGAAGGTGATCGCGTTGAGATGATCTTTCGCCGGCGTTTTCGCTTCGTTCCATTTCTCGCCGCCGTTTCTTGTTGAAATAACCAGGCCGCGTGCTCCCACGGCAAAGGCTCGCTTCGGATCGAGAACGTACAACCCGTTCAGCGCATTGACCAGGCGTGTGGGTTGATGCTCCCAACGAAATCCACCATCAGTCGTGTAGAGAATCAGGCCATCGGCTCCGACCGCCCATCCATGCAGTTTATCGGCGGCAAAGCGAATTGAGCTGATCGCATTGCCTTGGGGTTTCGGGTTCTGCCACTCCCAACCGCGTTCGGCGACCTGGCCCAGGGCGCTGAGAGAAAGCGACGCCGCGAGGAGCGACGCGAGACAAAACCGCCTCATTGATTTGCGCGAAAGTGTTAACACGATACGACCTATCACTGATGTGATGCTTGGGTTGTCGGTTGCTCGCATTATAGATTTGTGAGCGGAGGAAAGCGAGAGGGAGTAAAGCAGACTGTCTCGTCTGCTTCATCTTTAGGACGGCGAGAAGATCGCAGACTGGACAGTCTGCGATACACGCGCCGCCTTAGAAGAGATCCGAACCGTCGAGCTCCGCATCTTCCGGCTCAATCACGCCGATCCGGTCGACCGCATCCTGCAAAACCGCCGGCTCGACGTGGCCCAGGGCCGCGATTTTCCGCGCCGCGCGGTCGGCGGCTTCCTGAATCACATGACCGGCGTGCCCTTTGGACCACTGCCAATCAATCTGATGGCGGCTGGCAGCCTGATCGAGACGCTTCCACCATTCGTGATTCATCTTGCGACGAAAATTTCCTTTCATGGTCTCGATCACGTAACGCGAGTCCGTGTGCAAACTTACTCGGCAAGGTTCTTTCAAAGCCTCCAGGCCGAGGGCGGCGGCCACGATCTCAGCCTGTTGATTAGTGGCCTTGCCAAGATACAAACCGAACGCGCGCCAAAGGCCCTGATAACCGAGTAACGCCACCGACGCCGCGCGCGCCTCGTCGCGGCCATTGCCGAGGCTCGACCCGTCGCAAAAGATAGTGACGAGTTTCGTCGGCCGGCGTGATTGGAACTGTTCGTCGCTGTTGACCATCTTTTCAGTTTGTAGCATGGTTTTGGCCTCGCGGCGAGCATCGTCGTGGATTCCGTCGCCCGACTATACGAGAACAGCTAAGCTGCTAATGAGGTTAGTCTGCGGTGATAGTAATCTTGCTTCTGTAGTTCGTTAATAGATAATAAGGAACGTTTCATAGAACACCACGCGCATAAGCGCAGGTTCGGTTGTGGCCTCTTATCTTGAATTTTCAGTCTCAGGAGAATTTTATGAACATGCAGCGGAAACGATTGTGCAATCGCGCGACAGCGCTTGGTGTTATCGGTCTCGTTTTATGCCTCCCAATTATGTCTCTGGGTTGGGGAGCGGGCGGTCACATGATTGTGGCCAAGGTGGCCTTTGGGCGCCTCAATCCCCACGCGAAAGCCGAAGTTGCGAAGTTGTTGGCCGTTAAGATCACTCGGCCCGGACTCTCACCAAAAAGCAAGAGTCTGCTTGCGAGCGCCACTGCCAACAGCAAGGACTTTGTTAACGCGGCGCACTGGGCTGATGACCTTAGGCCGATCCCGGAGTACAACTCATTCAAGGAACTTCATTTCATCGATACTGCATTTTCAAATGACGGCACAGCGTTGCCGGCTCTGCCTACGCCGAATGTCGTCACTGCGTTGCAGGATCAGTTGAACATACTCAAGACCAGCACCGATGATAACGCGCGAGCTCAGGCGTTGCGTTTTATCATCCACTTTGTCGGGGACATTCACCAGCCTCTTCACTGTGCCACGAGGGTGAGCAGTGCCAACAAGGACGGCGATCGAGGCGGCAACCTGGTGTCGATAAAAGTTCCGGGGGCGAATGGCGCACTGAAAACGACGAATCTGCACAGCTACTGGGACGGTGGCCTTAGCACGTTTCCGCCGACGGGGGCGAATTTCGCGCCGCCGTCGCTTTCCAAAGTTGCGGCCGCGGCCACCCAGGCAGTTTCAGGGAATCCCGATACTGCTCCAGGCTTGAATCTGAATGATCCCACAAATTTTCAGTCATGGGCCGATGAGAGCTTTGCGCTGGCGAAAGACACTGCTTATAAAGGAATCAAGAATGGCTCAAAGCCAAACTCAGCGTACCGGACTAACGGGGCCAAGGTCGCGCGCCAACGGGTTGCCTGGGGAGGCTATCGGCTGGCGGCTTTGCTGAATTCGATTTGGCCGTAAGTGAAGATGTACTCGATCTACGGCAGCACTCGACCCCAGAGGTGAACCTTTCAACGAGCTGCGAAGCAGCGGTAAGAGCCAAGCCCAAGGCGAGGCTTTGCGAGCCTTGGGTTGTGGATCAGTAGATTCGAGAGCCGCGGAGCGGTGACAGAGCGTTCGTAACGTGGGCCTCTAATTAGCGTTGATCGCTGTCGCCCCTTCGGGGCTCGATCGCCTTAGGAGGTCGTTGGCCCAAGGCTCGCGAAGCCTCGCCTTGGGCTTAGTTCTGACCGCTGCTTCGCAGCTGATTGAAGTTTCACGGCTCATGTCGAAAGACAGCAATGATCGACACGACGGGTCTCTGGTGGTGGCCATTGTGCAACGATCGTTGGCTGATCTCTTGTTCTTAGGTCAATCAAATATGTCAATCCCCTTGAAAGGGCCGAGCTAAATTCAGCCGTCGCTACGCGGCGAAGAGTTAAGGCCGTGTTGATGTCTCAATGGAGACTATTGTGGTTCGTTGCGCGAATCTTCTTCGACGCCTAGCCGCGTACTGATTCGCCGCAGTTCCAAAGGAGGTGCGATGCCAGGTTACCGTAGTCAACCGTTTGCACAGTTCAACTTTCTTGTAGACCTCGGCGCCGGCGCTGGTCCACACGCGGGATTTCAGGAATTGAGCAACGTGCAAAAGATCTCTGGTTTGAATAAAGCAACCGACGTCACCATGAAGCGCGGCGTGATCGCATCGTCGGCTTTGCAGGATTGGCTCGATCAGATACGCAAAGGACGCAAAGGAGCAAATCGCACGGTCACGATCATGATGCAAAACGAAGAGCACAAGATCGTGCAGACCTGGAAGTTGCTGCGCGCCCGGATCATCAAACATGTCAGCGGGCCCTTTAATGCCAAGAGCCCCGACGTTGCCATCGAGGAATTGATAATTGCCTGTGAACGGATTGAGTTGGATAGAAGAGGTTAGCAGCCTAAAGAAGGTAGAATCCTGGTTGAGATTTCACAGGGGTTTGATTTGCAAACGTTTAATACCGAAAGCCTCACATTCGAGGTGTTTGCCGCGCCAACAGTAGGAAATTGATTTGTCAGTCATTCACCGTTTTTCATTCATTCACTTTCAGCACCGCCAGAAACGCTTCCTGCGGAATCTCTACGCGGCCGACTTTCTTCATGCGCTTCTTGCCTTGCTGCTTAAAAGCAGCAAAACGCTTCGAATACGCAATGGCCTATAGTAAGCTAGCGTCAAGATCCGCAAAGGAGCGTTCGATGAGTCTCAACGCGGGAGTTCTCACCTTCAAGGAGTTTGCCATGCGCGAACAACTACCGCTGGCTACCATTCACGACGCCGTGCTCGAATTCTTACGTGGACGCGACGATGCGGTTGTCTTCGGCGCTCAGGCCGTCAATGCTTATGTTGACGAACCCCGCATGAGCCAGGACATCGATCTGGTTTCGACGCGCGCAACTGAGCTCGCTGAGGAACTCCGCGCGCATTTGAGCGAGCGCTTTCATATAGCTATTCGTGTGCGAGTCATCGGCGCCGGCAAGGGCTATCGCTTGTTTCAGATTCAGAAACCTCGCAATCGACATCTGGTGGATGTGCGCACGGCCGAATCACTTCCGCATGCCGAACGAATTGAAGACGTGCTGGTGATGTCCCCGCCTGAACTCATTGCTCATAAAGTCATCGCTTATCACGCACGCCGCGGCCAACCGAAATCGGGAACTGACTGGCGCGATCTGGCGATGCTGCTGCTGACGTTTCCGGAATTGAAAAAAGAAGACAGTGCAGTCAATGAAGCGTTGAAATCAATCGGCGCGAAGGACGATGTGATGGAGACGTGGCGAGAAATGGCGGCGCAGGAATTAATTGAGCCCGAGGATGACGGCGAGTTTAGCTGAAGCCGGTACGTAGATGGCCGCCGTACTTCGTCGCTGATGCTAGAATTCCCTGGCCGGTTTCAATAAGGGAGTTCAGTCGATCTAGCGCTTGAGGATTCATCGGCAAGTTGCCGTCTGTTCACTCATTCACTTTCAGCACCGCCAGAAACGCTTCCTGCGGAATCTCTACGCGGCCGACTTTCTTCATGCGCTTCTTGCC
>Ga0207653_10000240_pt1 | contig 36488 bp, 38 predicted proteins | sample KBSK5251metaG_FD_184341 | JGI IMG/M metagenome (GOLD analysis project Ga0207653, IMG submission 184341) | Corn, switchgrass and miscanthus rhizosphere microbial communities from Kellogg Biological Station, Michigan, USA - KBS K5-25-1 metaG... | ecosystem: Host-associated > Plants > Roots >...
ATGTAGTCCAAGCGTTCACGCCTGGGGAATGAAAGACGGTAGTTCAAAAGCCCCATTAATGGGGCTTTAATAGCGCTGAGTTGTTTCTCACCCCAAACGTAAACGCTTGTGCTCGAGAAAACCTTACGAGGAAATTACGTCATTACCGAAATAAGCATTGACTCGCTTGAACTAAACCTCCTATCGCATCGGATGGCCCGGATGTTAATCTAGTTTCCGACGGGAAAAAGTCCGTTGCCCCGCAGAAAATCCACCGCATTATCAATCTCTTAAAATGGTAGGCTCACCACTAAATCGTTGATGGGGAGAAAGTCCGAAAATGCGTAGCCTGAGGATGCCAATCGCTTCAATCGCGCTGTTGTTTGCATGCGTCGTTTTCGTACCGGCCCAGAGCCGGACTGTGGCGGTCGCGCCCATGAAATTCCGCGGGCTGATGCCGGTGATTGAAGCAAAACTCAACGGCCAGGGACCATACTTTTTTGCCATTGATACCGGCGGCGGGATGCAAGCGGACATCGATCCATCAATCGCGACGCAACTCAACCTCCAATCGATCGGCAAGGTGCGCATCGGCGATCCCTCTCGTCAGAACGACCGCGAGATTGACGTCACCAGTATTGCTTCCCTCACTTTTGGCGGCGCGGAATTTCGCAATGTGACGGCGCTGATTCGGACGCAACGGATTACCAAAGACTATCCCGAAGTCGACGGCATCCTGGGCTTTGCGCTGTTCACTGAATATTTGTTGACTCTGGATTATCCGGCCATGCAAGTCAGGCTGGCGCGCGGTGCTTTGCCGGCCGCAAACGGAGCCGACATTTTGAACCTCGAGATCGAAAACCGGGTTCCGGTTATTGAACTCGCCGTCGGGAAGTTGCGGATGAAAGCGCACGTTGATTCGGGAAACTTTGTCGCCGGCTTTATCCTGCCGGAAGAAATCGTCGAGCAACTGACACTGCTGTCTGAGCCGGTGACCGTGGGCCACGCTCGCTCTGTCACTAACCAGATCGAGATCAAGCAGGCACAGTTGAAGGAAACAATTCGCATCGGCAGCTTTGATTATCCCCAGGCGACGATTGCGTTTCCGGCGCTGTCGGAAACAAACGTCGGTTTCAAAATTCTGCGCGACTTCGCGATCACCTTCGATCAAAAAAACAAAAGAATGAAGTTTGAGCGGGCTGCGGCCAATGCGACCACCGTCGCTCGGTGATGCAGATGTATCGCAGACTGTCCAGCAGAAATCGTTGGCATCAAATCCCGTAATCAGTCTGAAGCTACGTTTTACTTAAGTGAAGCAGACTGGACAGTCTGCTTTACATCTTCGATCATGACGTGTGACGTTGATCGAAAGTGAACTACTTAGGCGAATTCAGGAGTACTCACGCGAATGGAGCGTGTCCGTCGACGAACCTTTCGAAACCGAAACATCTGTCATCGCGTTCGGCATCCGCAAAGATCAACCGGTAGCTCTGAAGGTAATCAAACAACCCTGCGATGAGTGGCGCTCGGGCGAGATCCTTGCGGCATTCGATGGGAACGGCGTGGTGCGGATTTACGAGTATGCGCCCGGCGCTGTGCTCGTTGAGCGACTGAGGCCAGGCAATTCACTGGTCGAGTTGGCGCTCCGCGGCCGTGACGAAGAAGCTACGGATATTCTCGCAGATGTCATGCGACGAATGTCGGCGCGCTCGTCAATGTCTCAGCTCGAATTACCAAAGCATTGCCCCACGGTACACGACTGGGCCAAAGGTTTCGGGCGCTATCTCACCAGCGCTGACGAACAGATTCCGAGGGGTTTGGTTGAAGCAGGACAACGAGTTTATCTGGACTTGAGTGCATCGCAGCGCAGTCCCCGTTTGCTGCACGGCGATTTCCAACACTACAACGTGCTGTTTGATTTGAATCGTGGTTGGTTGGCGATCGACCCGAAGGGAGTAGTCGGCGAACTCGAGTATGAAATCGGCGCAGTCCTGCGCAATCCGTACGAGGATCCGGAGCTGTTTGTTTTCCCTTCGACGATCGAGAGACGGCTCGAACAATTCAGGAACAGTTTGCATCTGGACTACGAACGAACTCTCAGGTGGGCATTCGCCCAAGCTATCTTGTCTGCGATCTGGTTGATTGAAGATGGATTCCGAGTAGACGAAACGATTCCTGCGCTGAAGCTGGCCGAAGTCATTCGATCTCTCTTCGCAACTAAATAGTTTCAGCAGCCGAAGTGGCACGGGCGTCCCGCCCGTGAATCACGCGCAAGATGCGCGTGCCACATTCCGACCTCATGAAGGTGAATTCGTTTGCGCTAATCTTCGTCGTTGCGATGCTGGCTTTGGCGCATTCACCATTCTGTTACGCCCCTCCGGGGCTTTTTGGAATCAATGGCGACTCTTACCTACGGCTCGCGCCGTGGGCTACAGATCTTTCGCCGCTCCATGGCTCTGTCCACTCCTGCAAAATCTGAGGCCTTCCTCGTCAAACCTTTGACAGACTCAACCCGACGCGCCTACGCTTTCGTGTTACAAAGCCATGCAAAAGATATCTCTGCGTCGAATCGCTCAATTCACTAAACAACTCTTGCCGGTCTGGCTGATTCTAGCTCTCGCGGCGACAACGCTTCTGGCGCAGAATCCAGCGCCGACGCCAACCGACAAGCGGGATCTTGGGATTCAGTCCAATCAGCAAACAACCTCACCAACGGCTCAGACAAAGGCTAAGGAAGCCAAGCCAGAGCTGGTGCTGCAAACCGGCTACAATAATTTCTACGGTGCGACGCGGCTGGCATTTAGTCCGGACGGACGCTTGCTGGCGACGGCGACTTTTCGCACGAATACGATCAAGCTTTGGGAAACTGCTACCGGTCGCGAGCTGCGCAATCTCTCGGCTCTGGGACAAAACACGAGCAGCCTTTCTCCTGTATTTGCTTTCAGTCCGGACAGCCGTCTGCTGGCAGCGGCCGGCGGCAACAACTCGGTCAGGGTTTGGGAACTAGCCAACGGACGTGAAGTGCAGACGTTGACCGGAGGACAATCTTCTTTCATGGGTGCGCTGGGTATCACCTATGTCGCTTTCAGCGCCGACGGAAAGAAACTGGTGACCATTAGCGACGCGATTCGCGTCTGGGACACCAGCAGTTGGCGGGAAACTCTTACAATTCAAGTCGCGGATATTAATCCCAGCGGGATCGCCGGTGGCGCCGGCGGGACTGCCTTAAGTGCTGACGGCAATCAACTGGCCCGCGTCGATGCCGACCACATCAAGTTAATCGATCTGGTGAGTGGCCGTGAAACCCGCGCAATCGATCTGCCGGACAAACGGTTGGACAGCGTCGAACTTATTTTCGGAACCGACGGTCACTTGCTGGTTGCGGGCATCAATGAAAAGAAACTGAAAGTCTGGGATGTGACCAGCAAAGCTGAGCGGGTTCAGGCGCCTACTCAAAAAGAATTCAGCTTCATCAAGTTCAGCAGTGACGGTCGGCTAATCGCGCTTTGCGAAAACTACACGATCAAAATTTGGGAGGTCGCGACCGGACGTGCTCTGCCGCCGCTGAATGTTCCCAACACCGGCGTGTTCGTCGAGTATGGCGGCGTATTTGCCAATTTCAGCCAGGATGGAAAAAAAGTGGCGACCGGCGGTTTCGGAACTCAGACGTTTCTATGGGAAACCGAAACAGGCAAGCAACTGCAACAGATGAAGGGCCGCACGAACATGGCGTACGCGGTAGCGTTCAGTGCTGACGGTACGCAACTGACTTCGGGCGGACGCACGCGTTGGGATTTGCGGACGGGGCAGGGGCGTCGTCTCAGCTCGCAACTGTCCGACAAAGTCTTTGCGATGCCCAGCCAGGATGGAAAACTGATTGCGATTTTCGCTCCCAACGTCCCATCGATCACGATTTACGATGCGAGCAATGGAAAGACTTTCCAGACGCTGACCCGCGCGGGTTCGACTGACGGCGTGGAAAAAGTTTATTTCAGCTCCGACGGACGTCTATTGGCAGTGAGCTATATGCAGGCGCAGGGGACGCAGATGATCGGGAAAATGCCTTCGAGCGAGTTGAGAATTTGGGACGTCAGTGCGGGACGTGAAATCCAAACTCTTACTTTGAGTGCGTCGCCGGCAGAAGCCAGTTTCAGTGCCGATGGGCGCGTGCTCGCAACCGTCGCCATGCAAGGCGAAATTTCTCTGTGGGATGTTGCTTCCGGAAAGCGCCTGCAGACGCTGACCACGGCGCCGGGGCAGACTTCTAATCCGTTCGGGAATCTCGGGACGCTGCCAAACACGGGAAACATCAAACCCGGCCAGTTCCCAAACATTCAGAACATGCCGAATATGCCAAACATGGCAGACATCAGCGCCATGATGTCGAACATGATGGGCACAATGTCGGCCGGCACGATGGGTCGCACGGTAACTTCAGTGTCGTTCACCCAGGATGGAAAGATTCTGGCGAGTGGTGGAATTGAAACAAAGTCGAATTTCGACATGGCGACGATGATGGCTCAGGCCACCGGCAATCAGAAGCGTCCGAAGAACCAACCGACACCCGATCCGAATAACATTTTGAAAGATCTCAAGGTTGAAACAACCGGACAGATCGTGCTCTGGAACCCGGCGACGGGCCAGCAAATTGGCACGATCAAAGGACACGGTAAGGGCATTAATGACGTGGTCTTCAGTCGCGATGCGAAGTTAATCGCTTCAGCCGGCACTGACAATACGATCAAGATTTGGGAGGTCGCGACTCAGCGCGAGTTGCGAACCTTGAGCGGACACATCGCCTCGATCGAATCGATGGATTTCAGTCCTGACGGAAAACTGCTGGCCTCGGCGAGCGACGATGGCAGCACTTTTTTGTGGGACACGGCGACCGGCGAACATCTGCTGACGCTGATCTCTCTGGACGATGGCGGCGAATGGATGGTGGTGACTCCCGAAGGATTGTTCGACGGCACGCCGCAATCGTGGAACCAGATTCTTTGGCGCTATAACCAGGACACCTTCAACGTAGCGCCGGTCGAATGGTTCTTCAATGAATATTATTACCCCGGCCTGCTGTCGGAAGTATTCGCCGGCAAGCGACCGCATGTGGCCCAGGACATTTCAAAGAAAGATCGACGGCAGCCGATTGTGAAGTTGTCAGTCGGCGGCCCGACCGAAAATATTTCCACACGCACCGTTAAAGTACAACTCGATATTGCTGACGCGCCGGCAGACACGGACCATCCAAAAGGCACTGGCGCGCGCGACGTGCGCCTGTTTCGCAACGGCTCACTGGTGAAGGTTTGGCACGGCGACGCTCTGAAAGGTCAGCCGGCGGCATCGCTCGAGGAAGAGATTTCGATCATTGCCGGTCCAAACAGACTAACTGCGTATGCTTTCAATGCCGACAACGTCAAAAGCAAAGACGCGAACCTCGTGCTCACTGGCGCAGACAGTTTGAAACGCGCGGGCACCGCGTGGGTCATCGCAGTCGGTGTCAACGAATACGCCAACTCTCAATACAATTTGAAATATGCTGTGGCCGACGCCAGCAGTTTCGCTGAGGAAGTTCAACGCCAACAGAAGCAGCTGGCCAGGTTCGCGAATGTCGAAATCGTTCCGTTGCTGAACGATCAAGCGACCAAGGCAAATATCCTCGCAGCTTTGCAGCGGTTGTCGGGAGTAAACGACGCGCCGACGCTGAAAGCACCGCTCGATAAATTGAAACGCGCGGAACCCGAAGACGCGGTCATCATTTATTTCGCCGGCCATGGTACCGCGCAAGGTCAACGTTTCTATCTGCTGCCGCACGATCTGGGCTATACGGGAGACCGCGGCGCGCTGGATGAAAACGGATTGAAGGCTATCCTTTCGCACAGTATTTCAGATCAGGAGCTGGAAGATGCAGTTGAAGGATTGGCCGCCGGATCGCTGCTCATGGTGATCGACGCCTGCAATTCAGGTCAGGCCCTGGAAGCAGAAGAAAAACGGCGCGGTCCAATGAATTCGAAAGGGCTGGCCCAGCTTGCCTACGAAAAAGGCATGTACATTCTTACCGCCGCGCAAAGTTACCAGGCGGCGCTCGAGGCAGCTCAACTCGGACATGGTTTGCTGACTTACGCGCTGGTCGAAGAAGGACTGAAGTCAGGCGTGGCGGACAACGAACCGAAGGACGGCGTGGTCAACGCGCGCGAATGGCTGGACTTTGCGACGGAGCGCGTGCCGCAGATGCAGGAAGAAAAGATGAAAGAAACTCGCGGGCTGGGACTCAACATCGCGTTCACCGAAGGCGAACAGAAGATCGCCGATCCCGAAAAGCGCAGCGTACAGCGCCCGCGCGTTTTCTATCGCCGCGAGATGGAAGCGAGTCCGCTGGTGGTGGCCAAACCGAAGCAGTAACGAATCGAGAGCAACAGCAAAGATTGAATCGGGCATCAGACGTCTGAACAAAAGAAGCCGTGGGTGAAACAAATGGATTGGCACGCTGGCGCCGACCATCCTGTACGGTTTGATCGGTGAAGGTGGATTTCTCCGCGGCAGCTTTTTGATTTGGTTGCCGGAATTCTGTGCACCGTTTTTGATCTGATCTATATTCGAATACTCCTCGTTAGCAAAGACCGGCCCGTAACGACCGCTGACCAATAGTCGAAAAGTGATTCGATGAGAAAGCGTAAAGTCGCAGTGACGGTTAACGACCTGATGCAAACCGGCTACGTCTATTACCTGACCGAATCCAGGGGCAGGAACTTCCATCCGGATTTCAAACCGGAACTTACGCCGAAAGAAATGCTCGGGTTGGGAGTCTTTGGTGGCAAGTACCTGACCGACTGCCGCAAAGAATTTCCCGCGTCATGGTTTCTCCGCGCGAAACTCTGTCATGAACGTCACGATCCAAAGCTGAATTTCTTTGGCGTGAATGCATCGCAGCCGCTGGCCGTTTGGCGCCGCAAGGGTTGGATCTATCAGGAAGATCCGCGCGGCTGGTTTCAATGGTATTGCCGCTATTTCATGGGGCGCCGCTGTCCCGACGACGAGCGGCAAATCAACCGATGGCGCGCGGTTCAACGTCACGTTGCACAATTGAAGAAGAACTGTCCGCGACGAGCGCTGGATTGCCGCCGCAAGCAGCGGCAGACGCTACTGCATTGGGCCTATGATTCGCGCAAGATCTGACGTCGCCGCGGAGCGGCGCTGGACCTTGATTCCAACTTCCACGACCTTGGTGTCGAATGTTCTTGATCGCTAATGTTTGAGGGATTGAAAAGTGGGATTTACCAACTCGTGAAAGATCTCGTCCATCCGCTCCGGAGAATGAGGCATGCCCTGATCGAGCCACCACTTCAATAACGCGAACAACTCCGTCGCCACATAGGTCCCCAGAATCGCAATCGGAATGGACGGGTGATACTTGAGGTTGGCTTTCAGTCCTTCGCCGATCTTCTGACTCAGGTATTCTGTTCCGGTCTTCATGAGCGCATCGCTCTTTCGCGAAAGCACCAGGCCGCGATAGAAAGGCTGAACATCCTTGAGGTGGTCAAACAGAAACAGCACCGGAAAAAACGAGCCTTTACCAACCTTTTCCCAAACGATTTGCTCGACGCAAAAATCCAAAAACCCTTCCCAATTTTTCTGAAAGAGATCTTCTTTGTCGCGGAAATGCGTGTAAAAGGTCGAGCGTCCAATGTCCGCGCGTTCAATCAGGTTCTGCACCGTGATGTCATCAAAACGCTTTTCGGTTACCAGATCGACCATGGCGTGGGTGAGATTATGCCTGGTCCGCTGGGTTCGCCGATCCGTCTTCCTTTTAGCCCTCATTGGGTTTCATTCTTGAACATCAAAAAGGTGTTTGTCCATTATCTGCCGTTCACAACAGATTTCTTCAAAACAACCTGCTAATCTCGCCCTACGATCGGCGTCACTTCGATGTAAGTGAGAACTTTCAATAATTTTAAGGGGAAGCTAAATGAGATCAAAAACTATTTCAATTCTAACGGCGCTGACTTTGGCGACCATCTTTCTTTCGGCATGTTCGGCGATAGCGAAACATCACGATGGCTTGTTCAGCAAAGAGCCGGCGCGGTCAACAACCAACGATCAAAGCGATCCGATTTCCGGAGAATGGGACGTGTCGTTCTTTGTTCATGAAAAGAAAACGCCGGCGACCTTCACGCTGAAACTTGAAGGAACGAAAGTCAGCGGAACGGCTTATTCAGACCATACCGGCGCCGGCGCCGTGCGTGACGGCAAGTGGGTGGACGGCAAACTCAGCTTCACTCTGGACTTCAAGAAGCACGAGTCGATCGCGATCAGCGGCGCGGTCAAAGAAGAAGGCAAACTCGTGGGCCAATTCACCACCGAAGGCTTTACCGCGAAGTGGGAAGCGGTCAGGAAATAAGCGAAGGCAATGCCGCGCGACGTTATCCCAACTTTTTCACTCGAGGCGGCTCGTACTGTTCACCGTATTCGGGATACTCAATGGTTTCGACCTGACCCGGCCGCGTGTTTTGCGTTAGCAAACCGAGCGCGTCGCGCAGTACCGCCTTTTGCAAATCTCGCATGCCCGGGCGGCCGAGACTGTTTCCAATCTTGAATCCTTTGGGATAGAGAGAGCGCGGCGGACGCATCTGAGCGGAAACTTCGGGACTCACGGTAATCAGAACCGTCGGAATTCCTTTCATTTCGATTTCACGTTGGACCGCGACGACCGTGCGGTGACAGACGCTCGGTCAACCACCGGTGAGCACGACCGCATCCGCGCGCGAGCCCCTGTCAATCTCATTGGCGATTTCACGAGCGGTACCTTCGTACATTGCTTTCAACTGCATGGTGTAACCCATGTAGCCGATGTGTTTTTTGGCGATGCCGCCGATGAAGCCTTCGCTTTCCAATTCACGCAGCACGTCGATGGGGAACACTACGTTGATGTCCTCGTCGGCGTCGCTATGATCGTAATGATGATGTGTGACCATCAAGTCTGCTGAGTCGACGTCGGGTGGAATCTCTCGATAGGTGAGATCGCCGAGTTCGTCAGCGATATTGAATCCTTCCTGATCTCTCAGATGCACGCCACCCGCGGTAACGATCGCAATCGTACTTTTTGACAGCTCGCGATCGAACGGAGTGAAGGGGACGCATTTGCGTGACATCGTCATGTTGCTTGCGATTGGTATTCTCTGCGTCCTCTGTGGTTGAATAACTTTAAGGACCTGATAACCACAGAGGACCCAGAGAGATTCGTTCTACAGTTTCCTCAACACATCGAATAAGTCTTCATTATCGGGCTGGTCTGCGATGTTGTGAATGTCTTTGTAAGCGAGCTTGCCTTCCTTATCGACGATGAAAAGCGCGCGCTCAGAGATGCCATCGTTTTCACGATAAGCTCCGTAAGCTTTTGCTACTTCGCCTTTGGGGTGAAAGTCGCTGAGAAGATCGTAGGAAAGACTGCCGAGGCTCTTGGCCCAGGCGGTATTGCACGGGACGCTGTCGACTGAAATGCCCAGCACCTGAGCATCATAGCCCGCGAAGCGTTCGAGGTCGGCCTCGTACGCGGGCATCTGCGCCGTTCAGACCGGCGTCCAGGCCAGCGGATAAAACGCGATCACCACATTGCTCCGGCCGCGGAAATCCGAGAGTTTCACCTTCTTATCTTTCTCGAGATGGCTCTTCAACTCGAAATCCGGGGCCATGTCTCCAACTTCAGGCATGGTCGAATTCCTCCTTCGAATCTGTTGAATCTGATTTCGGTCTAGCTTGTTTTCCAGCCTAACTCTTCCAATTCGATCATTCAAGCCCGCTTAGATCTGAAATGTTGACTTCTATTTCGAATTGGAATAGAAGCAAGGCGCCAGACGTCGAAACTGAATGAATTGTCGCGTCGATTTCTCCTGGGCCTTCCCTCTTATTCTGCAGACTCGACATTCGACATGGGTCCGATGAGATCGCATCAAAAGAAACAGTTGACTAGCCACGCTCAAACCAGGTTGGGAGAGATTTTGCCGGTGACGCGGATCCAACTGGCCGCAGTTCTCATATCAGTCTTGATCTGGTCAGCCTGTGGCGACTCGGCACGCAACCAGCCTGCGATTCGAGACGACACCCGAATCGGGCGCGCATTCGAAGACAGGACGAGCGATGTCCAGGTTGAAGGAGAAGGGGTAGTGACGCGCATACTCGCGGACGATCTCACCGGCAGCAGGCATCAGCGATTCATCGTGCGGCTCGGATCGGGTCAGACCATCCTTATCGTGCACAACATCGACCTCGCGCCGCGGGTCTCTGAACTGCAGACAGGCGATCGAATAGGATTCTACGGCGAGTACGTGTGGAATGCGGAAGGTGGGATGGTCCACTGGACTCACCACGACCCGCAAGGAAAGCACGAAGCAGGTTGGCTCAAAAGAAACGGGCGGACCTATCAGTAATATCTGCTGCGCGTTCTTACGGGACGCTACTCGGCAACGAGGCTCGACGCCGGCGGCGATTAGAATCCTCATTCCAGGTTTGTTCGTGGATATTCGATTTTTGCGGACTTGACGATTGATTTAGAATTAGTATAATTCTAAATCATGAGCGGCCAGCCAAAATCCACACATCAGAAAGGCCCCGGACTCACGCGTCAAAGACAAGTAGTCTTCGACGTGGTCCGCTCGGGCGACCATCACCCGACAGCCGCGGAAGTTTTCGAAGCGGCGCGCAAGTCTCTGCCAGGGATCAGTTTTGCCACTGTCTATAACTCGCTCCGCTATTTGAGAGATCAGGGCATGGTTCGCGAGATAGCCTTCGGCAATGGCGCGAGCCGTTACGATCGGGAAACCGAACGTCACGATCACGCGATCTGTTCGGCCTGCGGCAAACTTGTGGATTTTGATTTGCCGGGCACCGTAGCTTTGACTCGAGCGGCGGCGCGCGCCTCGAGCTTTCGGGCTGAATCGGTGCATCTGACGCTGGTCGGGCTTTGTCCGCAATGCCGTGATGATAAATAGAGAAGTTCGTCTTAATTCTGGAAACGTCGCGAGCGAAAATGCCGCGGCAAACAATTAACCTTTAGGAGGAAGAATGTCAGCAGCAATAGCAACCGCATACGAAAGCGCCCAGGTGGGAAAACCTGCGCCTGACTTTGATGTTCCATCGACCAAGAATATTCAAAAGCTCGATCAGCCGGTCAAGCTTTCCGACTATCGCGGCAAATGGGTGGTACTGCTTTTTTATCCGTTGGACTTTACGTTTGTTTGTCCGACTGAATTAACCACGTTCAGCGATCGTTACGATGATTTTGAAGGTGTCGGAGCTGAAGTGATCGGCGTCTCGACCGACTCGGCCTTTTCACATCGCGCCTGGCTGCAGACGCCGCGCGACAAGGGCGGCGTTGAAGGCCTGCGCTTCCCCCTGGGCGCCGACATCACCAAAAAGATGTCGCGCGACTACGGCGTGCTGATCGAGGATCGCGGTATCGCGCTTCGCGGTCTGTTTGTAATCGATCCGGAAGGCGTCCTGCGTTACAAGGTCGTTCACGATCTGAACATTGGACGCTCAGCCGAAGAGACGCTGCGAGTGATCCAGGCGTTGCAAACGGGCGGTCTTTGCCAGGCGGAATGGCGACCGGGGCAGGAAACCATCAAGACGTAAAAGTTAATTTCTCTGTGACCTCTGTGGTGAAAATTGTTAACCACAGAGGTCGCAGAGAGGAGAATCAATCAATGCCAATGAGAATTGGAACCCCTTTGCCTTCACTTGAAGGCGCAACCGAATGGTTGGCGGGATCGGCCGAAGAAGTTTTGCAAGACACCGAAGGCCATCCCGTGCTCATTCATTTCTGGTCGTTAAGCTGTGGTATGTGTAAAGACAATCTGCCGCGCGTCGCTGAGTGGCGCGAGAAATACCGCGACGCTGGTCTGCGGCTCGTCGCGATTCACATGCCTCGCTATCCGGAAGACACAAACGTCGATGACGTGCGTGCCGCAGTCGACCAATACGAAATCACCGAAGCGTGCGCGGTCGATAACGACCACAAATTGCGAGACGCTTTTCAAAACGATCACGGCTACGTTCCGGCCTATTACCTCTTCGATGAGCAGCACAAGTTAAAGAGCTTTGCCGCCGGCGAGTATGGAACGAAGGTTATGGAACCGGCGCTTGAGAGAATGCTGGGAGTCGCGAAGGTGGCCCAGGCAAGCTAACTTTGATTCTCACGTCTTGACGTCAAAAACAAAAGGCGCGGCATCCATGGCCGCGCCTTTTTGGTCCTTGATAGACTAAACCAAAATTACCAATTCAGTTTCAGACCAAATTGGAACTGGCGCGCGTCGTAGGATGCGGTGGGCCGGCTGTAATACCTTCCGCTGCCCGCGCGTTGACCGAAAGCATTCACGTCGTCAATGAAAGGTGACGCGGCTGCTTCGTTGAAGCGATTGAAGAGGTTGAAGCCTTCCGCGATGATATCCAGGTTGACCCGCTCGCCGAATCTCAACTTGCGCGTCAGGCGCATATCGAACGAACTAAAGCTGTGAGTCAAACCCATGTTGCGCGCCAGATCGCCCACCGAGAATTGACCGTTGGTAATCAGCGGCGTACAGCCGGGCGCGCCGGGAACGCACAATCGGCCGTTCGCCGTCACCGACGGCCGGTCGGTTTGATTCGACTGATCGTTGTTCGTGTCCTGATTGCTCAGAATATTGAGCGGACGACCGGAAGAAATTTCAAAGATCGGCGCCAGGGTAAAGTCCGACAGGAATTTGTGCAGGCCGTCGCCGCTGCGCCAGCCTGGAGGCGAAGCGAAGATGGCGCTGAACACGAACCGCTGTCGCTGATCGAACAAAGAGTCAGCGCGCTCCGGCCTCAGGTTGCGATTGTCCTGCGGCAACAAGAGCGTCTGCAGATCCGATGAATCGTCAATCGAGTGCGACCAGGTATAGGACGCGAGGAACTGGAAATTGTTCGAGAAACGCTTCTTCAGATCGATGTTCATCGCGTTGTAGTTTGAATTGCCTTCAGACGACTGCGCGTTGATCGAACCGAATGGCGAGATCGTTCCCGGAGTTCGTAGAGTTCCCGTTAGTTGCGAATTCAAAACGGCCGGACTGACTAGTCCACCGGAAAGCGCCTGGGCCAGAAAATAATTTGGCGCACTCGGTCGGAAGAAGTTAGCGATCGCCGAGTTGATCACCCGGCTGCCCAGGTTCGTCAAAGGCGCCGCAATCATTCCCGGCACGATGATCGCGAACGTCGTACCGGCGGTTGCGTATGCCGGAGCGCCCGCTGGAGTGGTCATCGTAAAGCATTGCAGCGGCACGCCGCCCGGACAAGCCACACCGGCCGTTGGGATCGAGAACGCAACCGCTTCCGTCGTACTGAGCGGATTGCGGCCGGACCAGCGCGCAAAATTTGAAATCTGCAAATCTGTGCGGGGCGCGTTGATGTCGTTCGGATGCGGCAGGTGGTGTGCGCCGACGAAAATATAGCTGCCCGAAATTGCCATGTCTTTGGTCAATTGACGCTCGATCGTAAAGTTCGCCTGATTCGCATAGGCGTACTCGAAATCTTTTTTGACGTGCAAAGTAAACGGCAGAACCGGACCGAATCCAGGGAACGTCTGATCGTTGAAGCGTTGGCGGCCGAGCTGATATTGAGCACTCGCTGCCGCGCCGGGCGTGCAATTCACACCGGGAATAGCGCCTGCAAAGTTGCAAATTACAACTGTGCCCTGGAACACCTGCGTCGCGTTGAGCAAAGCCGTTGGGCCAGGTCCGCCCTGCGGCGTCAGGATTCCCTGCTGCTGCTGCGAGGCGTCGGCGATGTCAGAATTGAAAGCGATGGCCAACAGCGGGTGGTCATAAAAAATCCCCAAAGCGGCACGAATAACTGTTTTCTGATCGCCTTTGACGTCCCAGGCCAGACCAAACCGGGGAGCAAAATTATTCTTGTCGCGCGGAAATCCCTGTTGGACACCCATCGCATCCTGTGCTGCCAGCATGTCACTCGCCGAGAGTGTTATGCCTGAAAGCGGATCGGTTAATCCTACCGGCGCGACTTGCTGCGTTATTTCGTAGTCGTAGCGAACGCCATAGTTGAGCGTCAGCGTTCTGCCAATCTTCCACGAGTCCTGCACAAACCACGCGATCGGTTTGTTGCTGATCCGGCTGACGGGATTGCCAAAGCCTTGAATGTAATTGGTTGGCAGTCCAAGGCCATACTGCTGCACCGGCGTAAAGTCCGGAGCGCCGACGAAGGCTGCATTTAGATTACTGGCGGGCAGTCCGCCGAAATTGTAGAGCCCGGCAAAATTCAACTCGAACACGGCCGAAGGAATATTTACCGACGCGTAGTCGCCGCCGAATTTGAAGGTGTGATTGCCTTTGACGACGTTAAGAGTGTCAGTCCATTCATAACGCGTTTCGCTACGCACCACCGGCGAGAAAAGTTCGCGGCCGATGAACGCGGCGCCCGAAATATTGAAGGCTACGGCATCCAGATTTTGTGATTGAAAGATCGCGCGGCGCTCGCCAAAGTTAAAGCGCAGCTCGTTCACCATGTTGCCGGAAAGAGTTGAAGCCAGCGTGCCGACAAACGAATAGTCCTTCAATCTTTGAATGCCGGTGCGCGAGAAATCGTTCTGCCCGAGTGACTGATTCTGCGATTCGACCTGAATGCCCGTGATCGTGCTGGGGTTGTAGCCGAAGCGGAAGGTCAAGTGATTATTCTTCGTAACTGTCTGATCGATTCTAATCGAATTGAAGGTGGTCTTGTCCGTAACCGGGAAAACGGTCTGCAAAAAATTCAAGGGTCGAAAAGCGATTGGTTGGCCCAGGGCATTGGTGGTTGCCGAAGGCACCGGCGCGCCCGAGAGAAAGAAACGTGAACCGATGGTTCCCGGAAGAATCGGGCTGATCGCCGGACACACGCTGCCGTCATTCGGTGATGTAAGCGGATTAGTTCCGGTCAGGGCGGTGCTGCTGCCGCTCGAAGCGAAGAAAGCATAAGCGCGGGCGCCACAAATGTTCGCGGGCACGCCGGTTCCCACCAGAGTGTTTACAAAAGTTACCTGCGCCGGAGTCAAACCCGCGAACGTGCGGGCCACAGGGTTAATGCCCGGGATGACCGGAATCGTGACTGACGAAGTCAGGCCCTGGCTAACGTTGCTGGTAAAAAATCCCGATTCGTGACGCTGTCTTTGTTCGAAGGCGAAAAAGAAGTAAGTCCAATCCTTTTTGAAAGCGCCGCCAAGCGTGCCGCCGTATTGAGCGCGCGTGAATGGCGGCTCGGCGATTGGGGCGAAGGCGTTACGCGCCTGGAAACTCTTGTGTCTCAAAAAGCCAAACACGTTGCCATGCAAATCGTTGGTGCCACTCTTGGTGACGACGTTCACGACGCCGCCGGACGATCGCCCAAATTCAGCCGCGAATGAATTGCTGACGACTTGAAACTCCTGCACTGCTTCCTGACTTACGGTGGATCGTGAGGCATTGACTGAATTATCAGTGTTGTCCGCGCCGTCAACCTGCACCAGATTCGAGCGGCCTCGCTGGCCGCCAAAATTCAGTCCGGTCGTCGGGGCTGGTCCAATCGGCCGGCCATTGTCGCGACTTACGGTCGAAGTGGTCAGCGCGAATGACAAGTAGTTGCGCTCGTTGATAGGCAGATTATCGATTCGTTGCTGATCGACGACTGAAGAGATTGTCGTATTAGTTGTCTCAACCAGCGACGGGGCCGCCGAAGTTACCTGAACAGTCGCCGTTAGGTCGCCAACTTCCAGAGGAATATCCTGATTAACAGTTTGCCCGATCGTTAATTTCACCGCCGGGACGACCGCCGTCTTGTAGTTCGTAGCCTTAACCGTGATCGCATATTCGCCGGGGGGCAAATTCACGATTTTGTAGTATCCGTCGTCGTTCGTCGTCGCTTCACGGGAAGAATTCGTACCCGCGTTGCGCACCACAACTGCGGCATTTGCCACCACTGCGCCATTCTGATCGCGAACAGTGCCTTGCAGGTCTGCGGCATTCGACTGGGCCTGAGACATGGCGGCGCTAACGCAACCTAGAACTACGAAACAAGCCAGCAAGCTAGTCAGTGAGGTCCTGCACAAACGGCTGAGGTACCAAGACATATTCGTTTCTCCTTTTAAGTTAGCACGCGAACTGTGGCGACAGATCCTATACTGATCAATGAGCAATTGATATCAAAGCAAATCAAACGAACCGGCCAGGCGCGCGTGTGAGGCAGGAACAGCTATGACAATTTCGAAAGGTTTGCATGCCGTTAGTGCTTGATGAAACCCGCGTCCCGCGCCCAGAACTGGAGACTAGGCAGTTTGTACCCTAAATCCATTCATGTGGCAAGAATTAATTGGTCACGCTGCGGTACTTAGCATCGCGGGCCATTATCTTACACGGTCGGGCAGAGAATAAGTTTCAGACGCCCGACCGCGCGTCGCGCGCGCGAGTCGCCTGCGAATCAGGTCGCTGGCGCCGAAAAAGCGAATCGCCAGCTCGGCGAGGCCCGGAACAAATGCGGCTTTGCGCAGAAGTGAGCACACGTTTAGACGCGAATCAAAAAAACGATGGTAGGCGGCCGTGTATTTCAAACGCAAATCGCTGAGGCTCTGTGATTCGGCATCGACATCCAAATAATTGCCAACAACTCTCGATGCCAGCTCTCCACTCTCGAGCGCCATCAACATTCCACTGCCCGTGAACGGATCGATGAAGGAAGCTGCATCACCGACCGTCAGCAACCCGTCGGCCGGGGCCACGTCATGCCGGCCAAAGCCTTCAAGGGAAACAGCCAGCCATTGCGAGTGCGCTCGCGCGCCTTTCAAAGTGAAATGGGCTCGACGGTTTTGCGAGACTATTTCACGCATCACCCGATCCGCGTCTGAGCCACATGATCGAACGTCGCGCGCTGACGCGATGAAGCAAAGATTGCTGAGGCCATTTTCGATGCTGCTGAGACCGCCGTATCCGCGCCGGTAAAAATAGATCTCACACGCTCCCGGCGCGACCAGAGTATTTTCGAGATGCGCCTTGAAAGCGATCATCGGCGGGCGCTTCAGTTTTGCGCTTTTGGCCGCGAGTAAACGCCGCGCCAGCGCTCGCGTTCGACCGGTCGCATCGATGGTAATCGCCGCTCGAAAAGTCTCTGCATGCGAACCCGCTTTAATGGTGACACCCCTGACTTGTTCTTTTTCAAAAACAAGATCTGTTACGTGGGCGTCCTCGAGCACGCAAGCTCCGGCAGCGCCGGCCCGACGCAGCAAACGCTCATCCATTTCGGCGCGACTTAAACCGAGCGCCACGCCGTCCGATCCGAACCAGGAACTCGGCACGCTCACCATGCTGCCGTTACGAGAATAGAAAACTGTTTCGGCGAGAGTTGCCGGCGCTGCCGCAAACATCTGATCTTTGACGCCCAACCGCTCAAAGTGATGCGCGCATTCGGGAGAGATGAATTCACCGCACAATTTCGGACGCGGAAATCTCTTTTGTTCAGCCAGCAGAACCCGCGCGCCGCCCGTTGCGAGATGAATCGCGGCGCTGGCGCCGGCGGGTCCGCCCCCGGCGATGATCACGTCGTAATTGGAAGATGTGCTCATAAACAGGTTGTGTCAGTACCCCGAGCGACAGCGAGGGGATCAGCACGCTCCATGGATCATCATGATCCGGTCGCTAACGCTCCCGGTTCTGACACTGCACTCAAAATTAGTCGCGACGGAAAATACTTCTCTACTTTTACGTTGCCCAGGCCGGTTCGCCTTCCGATCTCTTCCATCTCTTTCGGTGTGAAGCTCTTCAAAATCGAAAGCGCGCCGTCTTCGCGAATCAAACGATTGTGTAAGAACAAACGTCCGATCGTTGTGTAGAACAGATAGGCCAAGGGACTTCGCTCCAAATCGATCACGAAAATTCCGCAGCGGGCCACGCGCGCCATCTCCTTGATGATTTTCACAGCGCCCTGGTCATCAAAATGATGCAGCGTCAAAGATTGAATCACGTAGTCGAATGCTTGGTCCGGAAAAGGGAGCACAAAACCGTTCGCCCTCGCCGAAGCTATTTCCGGAAAGTCCGCAGACTCTTCGAGAATCGCCCTGGCTGATCGCTCGTTCAATTCAACGCCAGCCAAAAACGCTGAACGATTAGTATCGCGCGCCCAACGCGCCGCGACCCGCAGCAATTCTCCCGAACCAGCCCCCACATCAAGAACTGAAAATGATCGAAGCCCGCGTTGCTCGATTACTTTCAACAGCGAATCACGCAGAGCATTCGCGTCGCCCAGCCATTCATTGACGCGGCGCAACTCAACCAGGCAGCCCTCGTACTCTTCGGGTGTGTAAGAACCTTTGTCGAGATTTTCGGGTTCGAGGCTGCGTTGGCGAAATTTTCCGAACATGTTATCCGCAGATTTCGCAGATCATACTGAATGAAGAAAAACGGTAGGCACAAGAAGCACAAAAAGGAATGTGACGCTGAAAGTCTTACAAACTCTTTTGAGCCTTTTGTGCATTTTCGTGGCTGAATATTTTTTTGTCTGCGTAATCTGCGGATTAAATTCGCTGTACTACCAACGCGCTATTCTTTGATCCAAAACCAATGCAGTTGCAGAGCGCGACGCGGACGTCAGCTTCGCGAGCTTCGAGCGGGACGTAATCCAAATCACAATCCGGATCGGGTTCGTCGAGATTTATAGTTGGCGGAATCAGCCGCGTTTGCATGGCGCAAAGCGCAGCGCCGAGGCCGGCTGCGCCGCTCGCTCCCTGCGGATGACCAACTTGAGACTTGGTTGCGGACATCGGCACGCGACGCGAGTTGGAATTCAGCGCCAGCTTCAAAGCATTTGTCTCGATGCGATCATTCAACACGGTCGAGGTCCCATGCAGGTTTACATAATCAACCTCACTGGCGTTGATTCCGGCATCATTCATTGCGAGAGTCATCGCTCGCGCCGGCTCGTCGCCGCCTTCCTGCAAACGCACTCGATGATAGGCATCGCAGGTTGATCCGTAACCGGCGATCTCGGCGTAGATCTTTGCGCCGCGTTGCTTTGCCCGGTCAAACTCTTCGAGCACATAGATCCATGCGCCTTCACCTAAAACCATTCCGGACCGATTGCGCGTGAACGGACGCGAGGCGTGCTGCGGATCGTCGTTCCATTCCGTAGTCAGCACCGTCAGTAGATTGAACCCAGCGAGAATTCCGGGCGCCAACGGCGCATCGACGCCTCCGGCAAGCATCACTTCCTGACGGCCGAGCGCGATGTGTTGCGCCGCGTAAGCGATCGCATCGGTCGAACTCGTGCATCCGGTTGAAACGACATGCGACAGGCCTCGCAGTCCGAAAGCCATCGAAAGTTCGCTCGACAAAGTTCCATGGGTCGCGGCGGGAATGATGTAGATGCTGGCTTTGGCATACGAGCGGCCGTTGTACCAGATGGCGTAATGGTCTTCGACGAAGGGAAGACCGCCGCCGCCAGTTCCGATTTGAACGCCGATCTCCTGCCGCTCTTCCAAAGAAAGATCGTTTGGTGAAATGCCTGCATCCTGAAACGCTTCGCGGGCGGCGGCGAGCGCGAGTGGCACCGTGCGCGGTACGTGCTTTCGATCTTTCGGCCCGAGCTGAGCTTCCCAATCAAAATCAGGAACTTGCGCAGCGATCTTTACCGACGAGTTTGAGACGTCAAAGGATTCGATCCGGCGCACGCCGCTGGTTCCATTTTGAAGTCCGGTCCAGAATGCTTCGCGCCCAATCCCGATCGGCGTAACACACCCCATGCCGGTAATAACTGCTCGGCGCGGATGTGTGAATTGACTCAGCATGGCTTCTCAGCTGCTGTACGGGATTAGCTGTTTGGGGTTAAGCAGAGAATAGCATCGCCTTGGCAGCAATAGCCAATATGTCAATCAATTTTGTAGCGTCCGAGTTTGGCTTTGCGTTTCTTTGCGCCTTCGCGTCTTGGCGTGAAATAACTTTTCCGCATATTGGTTTCACGCAAAGGCGCAGAGCCGCAAAGAAACCCGCAAAGTAAGTCCCTCCTCGCGTTTCATCTCGATGACCCAAGCTACAATTTTGTTTGGCACTCCGTTGTGCCGGTATTAGTATTCGGTGCGCAATGAAACCGCTGAGCTATAAGTGGCGTGCCGATGAATCGGAGCATGAGTTGCGCCTGGCGCCCGTGCCGGGAACCAGCGGCCATCCTTATCTATTCGGCAGAGTCCAACGACGTCCCATCGAAATCTCAAACTTCTACATCTCGACTACGCCGGTGACGCAGGCCCTTTGGCTTCATGTGATGGGAACTAATCCTGCGACAAGGTCTGAACTTAAGTGTCCAGTCGAGAATGTCTCATGGCATCACATTAGCGACGCCGGCGGCTTCCTGGATCGAATTAATTCGAGCGAGATTCTGGCAGCGATGGCCGCCGATCAACCTCGGATGAAGTTTCGTTTGCCGTCAGAAACCGAATGGGAATATGCCGCGCGCGGCGGTCCGAATTGGCAAGACGGTTTTATCTACAGCGGCAGCAACGAACCGGACGAAGTGGCCTGGTATGGCCCACGTTGGACTGGTGCGCATGAATTATTCTCGCGGATCGTCGGAGGACGACGCGGCTGGCGGATCATTGGGCGCCTTGGCCGCTTTCGCAAGTCGCTGACGCGGACTCACGAGGTGGCGACCAAGGCGCCAAATCAACTCGGCATTTACGACATGTCCGGCAACGTTTGGGAATGGTGTCAGGATATTTCGACGGATGACCTCAATGCCGTGCCTGCGGATGGAAAGCCTTACAACGGTCCCGGCGAAGAGCGGCGGCTACGCGGCGGTTGTCATCATAATTGGAATCTTCATTGCACGGTGTCCTGGCGCTATGGAATCATCCCGGATGCTCATGACGGATGCATCGGATTCAGACTTGTGCTCGCCCGTGAGTCGTGAACGCTAGCATAGCGTTAACGTGGCACGGGCGTCCCGCCCGTGAATCTTCCGCGCCAGGTACGAATGCAAACTGGAAAACACATCGTCGCCATCCTCATTGCGATCGTGGTGCTCGCTTACCTGATCAATCAATGTCGCAAGCCACATCCGATTACCAGCACCCAGGCAAGGATGCTGATCATTCTTTCCCTCGTGGCGGCCCTCGTCACCGCCCTCTTCGCGAGGTATCCTTTCGCCGTCGCCGCTGCTCGCTCTCCTTTATGATTTCGCTCAAATCCGCAACCGGCCGTATCTCATTCGGTCCAAGTTCATACTTCATGCCGCCTGGATGCTGTGACAGAAGCTGAATGGCATGATTGAGGTCTCGCGCCTCAAGGATCAGAATGCCGCCGAGCTGTTCCTTGGTTTCCGCATAGGGGCCGTCGGTCGTCGCGACTTTGCCGTTTTTCCAGTACAGGGTCAGAGCGGTCTCCGGAGGCTGAAGAGGTACTTCGGCAACAAGATGACCGTTGGCGCGCAGATGGTCGTTGTACTCAAAGCATTCGTCGAATATTGCGTTTCGTTCGTCCTCGGTCATCCCTTCGAATTTTCCTGGCTCGAGGTATCCCAAACAGATGTATTTCATCGATTCGTTTCCTGTGACTCAGAGCCGCGGCTCATTGTCTCGTAAACCTACAACGAGCTGCGGAGCAGCGGTCAGAACTAAGCCCAAGGCGAGGGCTTTGCGAGCCTTGGGTCAACGACCTCCTACCGTGATCGAGCCCCGAAGGGGCGACAGCGATCGGCGGCCAATCGGGAGCGACCCTCGTTACGGACGCTCCACGGCTCCCAAATCTACTGAACGACTACCCAAGGCTCGCAAAGCCTCACCTTGGGCTTACCCAGATCCGCTGCTTCGCAGCTCGTTCAGCGAATTACCTCCAACCGAGATTCATCACATCGTCACCTGTCACTATTTCAGGTAACGAAGCGCGACACATCCTGATTTAAAAATCTTTGACTCAACAAGTTTTAGTTGCAAACTCTCCGGCAGGCTAACACCTTCCAATAACCGTCTCCCTTCTCCTGCAACGACCGGCCCAACGACAAAACGATATTCATCAACCAGGCCAAGCTCGATGAGTTGTGAAGGAATACTTACACCACCGACTAAAATATTCTTGCCTTCTTCCTGTTTCAATTTAAGTATTTCGTCGTGAGGATTCGTACGAACTATTCTCGTATTTTTATCTTCAGCGCTGTCTAGTGATCGTGAGAAAACAATTCTGTTGATCGAGTCAAATGCTTTGGCGAATTCGTTCGATGCTTTTGTCATCGACTGGCTTTTGGCAACGTCAGGCCAAAAAGGGACCATCAATTGGTAGGTGATACGCCCAAAGACTAGCAGGTCAACCTCATGCAGGAGGTCCGTAAAATATTCATGTGTCTCGTCATCAGCAACTTGCTTGGTGTGGTCGACACAGCCATCCAGGGTAGTGTTGATTGCGAAGATTACATTTCTCATTTGATTGTCTCACCGGTACCGTCGTAAGCATCGTACCGATCTAATCGGCACTAGACGCGACCCTCCAACGAGCTGCGAAGCAGCGGTCAGAACTAAGCCCAAGGCGAGGCTTTGCGAACCTTGGGTCAACGACCTCCTCCGTGATCGAGCCCCCAAGGGGCGATCGCGATCACTGCTAATAAGCGTTCACTGGTTTGCGAACTCTTCTGTCGCCACTTCGCGGCTCGCCAGTCCAACGAACCATTACCCAAGGCTCGCAAAGCCTCAACCTGGGCTTAACTCTGCCGCTGCTATGCAGCTGAGCTCCCCCGCGACTGACCCACTGCGTTGGCAATGCCCGAAAAGATCAAAAAGCCTGGGCCACTCGGCCGAATGTTTATGGACTTACTGTTCCGGTTTGAACTGCGCCGGCCCGTTCGTAATTCACGAGAATGACGCCAGTCGAACCGACAATGCTTTCCGTCACCTTGAACGCCGCCGGGATCGTGCCCTCGGCAAACAGCTTTTTGCCCTCGCCCAAAGTTATCGGATAGATCATCAACCAGAAATTATCGATCAGATCATGCTTCATAAGCGTCTGGAGCAGATTACCGCTTCCCCAAATGTGCAGATCCGGGCCCGGCCCTTGCTTGAGTTCGGCGACTTTTTTCGCAACATCCCCGTTTAAAAACACAGAGGGTTGCCATTCGGAAGAAGTCCTGGTGTTCGAGGCGATGTATTTAGTGGCCGTGTTGACGCCGGGCCAAATGTCCCCATGTTGCGGCCAGAACGCCGCCCAAATATCAAAAGTTTTGCGCCCTAATAACAGGTCGATCGGCAGATCCAACATCTTCTTAATGGCCGCTCCAATCGCGTCGTCGTCAAAGGCCGCTGCCCATCCGCCATATGCAAAACCGCCGCTCGTATCCTCGTCCGGCCCGCCCCCTGCTTGTATGACGCCATCAAGGGTAATGTGTTCAAGTACGGTAATTTTTCTCATGATTTCGTTCCTTTCGAGTAAGAATCATCCACAGATTACAGGTTGGGAAATACCCTAATCGCTTGCTCTTTAATCTGAGTAATCTGCGTAATCTGTGGCTGACCTTCCGGGCGCGCGGCGGCCAGACTATTCCGTTGCTTCCTCCGGAGCCGGGTAGAAAAGAAGCTCGCGCACTTCGCCCGCCGCATCGCATGTGATGGCGCCCTTGCGCGCCCACGCGAGTGCCTCGTCCATGTCGGCAGCTTCCAGGATCCAGAAACCGCCCATGTGCTCCTTGGTCTCGGTGTAGGGTCCATCGGTGACGAGCACCGTACCATCAGTTTGCTTCCGCACCGTCTTGGCGTTGCTGGCCGGGGAAATTCCGCAAGCGAACTTCCGCACGCCGGCAGCAATCATTTCGCGGTTGAGCGCGTGAATCTCCTCGATCATCGCTTCGGTTACGGCGGACGGGTCGAAGTTGTCGGGAAGGTAGTTAGCAACTAAATATTGCGGCATGATTTTTCTTTTCTCCTGTAACGGTCTTTATTTTTTATGCTTTGGGCGGGCCGTTTGCCCTGCCTTTCACCATATAGTCGAACGGCCGGACGGAATTCGACAAATCGTCAAAGAAATTTTCTTCTTCCGCGCGGCTTTGATCTTGATACCTTTGCGGGTGTCTGCTGTTCGAAGCAAATGTGTATTAGTGACGCACGAGAAACACATCCCGCGCCCAGCGGCCAAGCTGCGCGTCACGAGTATCTTTTACCTTCGCCCGATAACTGAATTGATTGCCGTACTGATCGGTTCGTCGCGAAGTCTTGTAATCCAACTGAATCTTCTTAAGCCCCAGATCGGCCAGCGTGTGCAATCCCGAAGCTTCGGAAATGCCGTTATGGTTGGTGTCTTGCCAGAGGCGCAAGTTCCAGAAGATTGCGTCAGGTTTTAGGACCTTCTGATTTTCAGGCGGATGAGATCCTCGCGGTTCAGGAATGATTGTGGCCCGACCTTCGGGTACCCATCGGACTCCCGAGGAGTCGTACTCGGATCGCTGGCGTCAACTCGGTCGAACACGTCGGTTGGTCCTATGAAATAGTATCGATATGGATTAGGGACGGGATATTTATGGCCAGGACCAGGACCCGAAAACTGCCCGTGAACCATTCTCAACTCCGGAGGTCCTGCAGTCTTTAACTTTAACAGATAAGGTTTTTCGGTTGAGTAATAGAGGAATTCGTCTTGCAAACCCAGAATGTCGCGCGACGACGTTAGGATCCGGCCGGTATCAGAGAATCTAAGAATGTAATAGCCATTTTCAACCGTCAGAGGTGGAGCACCTGGAACCTCAAAATCAACTCTTATCCAGCCGACATATCCCTCGGGTATTAGAAAGTAATGATGTAAGGCCTCCTGAGCTTGACCCCTGCTTGAGAACGATGCGACCGAAAGACTAAATAGCAGCGCGAGAATGAGATTAGACCGGAACCTAAACATCGGCGACCTCCTCTATGAGTGTGAAGATTTCAGCCAGTGAAAGCCCGACTCAGGAAATGAGAACGTGCGCATGCTACTCGACCCTCCGGTCACTCGTCAATAATCTCCGCAGGTCAACGTAACCGGGAAATCCCGTAGGGATGCAATGTTCATAGAAAGCTCAAGCCCATTGATCTCGGAAGCCCATTTATGGGCGAAAGAAGATTGGTTGCGCTCCTAAAGGAGCTACTAAGTCTCAATTGGGGCCTGGCCTTTTCTATAAACATTTCACCGCTACGCGGTTTTTTTCCGGAACCGCTCTGGATAGCCAATTTAAGTTCAGCTTGACGGAAGGAATTCTTCTCGCAGCGTCAACGGGAGTTTTCTATCTGTTAGCGTTCATCTACGAGTGGGGCTATGCGCGACATTTTGGTATTCCTATTGAATTCGTCAATGTCGGTTTAACCAACGTCTTGTTTACGATGGCACTAATGCTAATTCTTATCGGCGTTTTACTTGGCTTGGCAAACATCATCGCGGCCTTCGCAGTATTGAGAGTATCGCGAGATCTTGCGTTCCGATTAATAATCTTTACCACCGTTAATGCGACTGTGGTTTTTCTTGCTTTACTGTCAGGCAATCCGTACTACTGGAGAGTTTTCGGTATCACATGCTAATCGCGGAATCGGAAGCCTGCCCCCAAGTTATTTGAGTCCGCTGCAAGTTTCCCTGGTTAACACAAGGCACTGTCAGCCCGTCTTTGAAACTATCCGGACACCAAATCGACTGCTGCAACGATCAAGACAGATGAAACGTCGGCACCCGACTCTATTGTTTCTCCTTCCCGCTCTCGGGCTAATCGTGATCGGTGGAATGGCTTTCTCGTTCAGCAATTCTGTCAGTTCACAGACACCCAACCAGAACGCCAACACAAATAGAGGGCGCCCCAGCCGAACAGCAATCCAGCTCCCTAAACCGACGCCGACGCCCGAGGCAGCCGTGGACGTCGTCAAGATCGACACTGACCTGGTTAAGATCGATGCGCTCGTGATGCAGAAAAATACAGCTCGCATTGTCGGAGGGTTGAATCGAGAGGACTTCCTGCTTTACGAAGACGGCACGAAACAGGAGATCACGCACTTTAGCACAGACCAGTTGCCGCTCTCGGTGATGTTGCTAATCGACCGCGGTAACGCGGTTGAATGTTGCCCGAAGTGGATGTGTTTTGATGCTTACAGTGATCAGATGCATCGAGCGGCGCGTGAAGCTCTCGATCGTCTGAAACCGTCGGATGAGGTCGCGGTGGTCGCTTACCACACCAAAACCGATCTGATCCAGCCGTTCACCACCAACCGGATTCAGCTCGAAGAGGCACTCAATCGTATTCCGCCACTATCCTCGATGGGTGGGCATTGCCTTAACACTGTTTTCGACTACGCCGCGAAGTACATGACGATGGCCAGTAATCCCGCCGGCCGGCGCGTGATAATTGTGATTACCGCATTCACGCGCTGGTTCGATTGCCCGCACAGTCCCAGTGGAAAGTCCGCTGCTCTGGCGGTTTATGAATCAGGCAGTGTTGTCTGCGGCATCATACCGAAGGGCGTAGGCCAGACGCTTCAGAATGGGAACATCATCGGGCTTAGCCGGCTATTCAAGGTTGCGGGCGCCGACTATATGGACATTCAAACACTGGCAAACGAAACAGGTGGCGAAGTCCTCGCCGACGAACCTAAGAAACTCGAAACGACTTTTCAAACGTTAATCGATCATTTGCGCAGCCGCTACAACCTCGCGTTTGTCTCGACCAATAAGAACCGCGACGGCACCACGCGCAAGCTCAGGCTGGATGTGATGCCCGCCATTCAAAACTCAAAGGGCAAAATGGTAATTAAGGCCAGACGAAGTTACATAGCGCCACGAAGTTAACGATGATTAACGCCAAAGGCGTTTGCAAATTCCAATAAAACCGCACCGGGGGTCTGCAATTCTGCAAATTGCCACTAGCTTCAGCTAGTGGATCGAGAGTATATAGACATCCGGCTTTAGCCGAATTCTGACAAAGATAATGCAGCTCATCAAAGGCGAATCATCGTTCTGGATAAATAAGAGTGATTTGTGCAAACAAAGTTCGGGTGGCAAGACGAGTATTTTGCAGTCTCTGTCAGCGAAGCAAATGTTCCCGCCGTTAGGAAATATATTGCTAATCAGGAGGAACATCATCGGACGAAAAGCTTTGAAGATGAATTCGAAGGGTTTATGAAGCGCGCAGGTTTTCAGAGATTCAGGGATTCCGAAGGGTCTTAGTGAATTCGGCTAAAGCCGATTTTTATTTTGATTACAGATCCACTAGCTAAAGCTAGCGGCAATTCGCTAAAGCTGATTCCGAGGCGACGGGCAGGCCTTCGATTCTGCGATTCTCCGCGCCGATGGGAGTATACTGCTACTTCTTTGGCCGGTTAACGCTTGGCAAGTTTTTCTCAACTAACAAACGGGCCTCTCTCTCCCGCAGGACAAATGAAGAAATACATTTTAATTTTGTGTGTTACTTTGTCGCTCTTCACGGCAGCGGCTGCGCAAACCGGCGATCCCAGCGAGGGTTATTTCGTGACGCCCGACAACGTCAAGATCTTTTACAAGATCGAAGGGCGCGGCAGCGAGACCCTCGTCGCGGTGCATGGCGGACCGGGAAATTCGCTCGAATCGATCCGTGCCGACTTCGAGCCGCTGGCGAAGGGGCGGCGGGTGATCTATTACGACCAGCGTGGCCAGGGACGCTCCGAACTGCTCAGCGACGGCAAGAAGCTCGGGTACGAGCAGCACGTCGCCGACCTCGAGGCGTTGCGGGTTCACTTCAAGCTCGAAAGGATGTCGCTCATCGGTAACTCGTGGGGCGGGCTGCTGATCTCGCTTTACGCCGTCGCTCATCCGGACCGCATCGAGCGAATGATCCTTGACAGCTCGGCCGCGCCGATGGCCGGCTTCATGGCCGATATGGAGGACGAAATCAGCCGCCGGACGGCAAAGCTCTACACGCCCCAACAGATCGCCCGCTTGAAGGCCGTACGCGATCCCAATGTGTGGCTCAAGGCAAAGGACCCGACAGCAACCTGCCGCGAGTTTTACTACGCCATGCTGAGGGCCTACACGTATTCGCAGACGTTCGGAGATAACTATAAGGGCGACCTTTGTGCCGGCGGCATCGAATCGGTGCGGCAGCAGCCGATAACGCGTGCCCACGCCTGGCGAAGCCTCGGTGACTACAACCTGATGTCGCAGCTCGGCGTCGTCAAAGCTCCCGTCCTGGTCATCCACGGCGCCGCCGATGTGATACCACTCAAGAGTTCCGAATTCTGGGCCTTCGGTTATCCGAACGCCCGTCTGCTGGTGATCGAAAAAGCCGGCCACATCAGCCAGGTCGAAGCACCCGAGATCTTCTTCCCCGCCATCGATACCTTCCTGAACGGCAGCTTTCCCGCCGCAGCGAAAACGATCAAACACCCGTGAGCGACTGTGGGTGATCTGGGCCGAAGTGGCCTTTGCCCAAAAACTCAATCCCAAGTTGAGAGGGGCGACTTTATGCTGGGAGCGCGGACGCCCTCGTCCGCAAACGCGTGCGCAGCACGCGCACGTCGCAAGAAATCTGATTATGATTCGCGCTGCGCGCTCAATGCGGACGGGGACGTCCTCAGCAACCCGAAGGGTTGCAAAGAAAGTATCCGGTGGTCGGAGTCCGCGGAGACCACCGGGAGGCGAAATTAATTGGGTCGCACCCCGGAGGGATGCCATATCTACGCAGTGACTATATCCTGCAGTTGAAATCAGGATTTGTAGGGAATGCCGGCCAGTGGTCTTGCAACCCTTCGGGTTGCGCCGCGGATCCTGTAAGTGAAGTGAAGAGTAGGAGTCCGTTCTTGTTAGGATAGCTTAGACTGGAAATACGGCGCGAACTCCAAAGACATTGACAAAATCAATCAATCTCAACGATCTGCGGCGGTTTACCGTCGCGCGAACTTTTTTTCCGCCGACCACGCTCAAGCGAGCTATCGAACGAATGGGTTTTATTCAAGCCGATCCAATTCAAGCGCCGGCGCGCGCTCAGGATCTCATTCTGAGGCAACGTGTGAAGAACTATCACGCCGGCGACCTCGAACGGCGGTATGACACCCTCGACATCGAAGAAGACTTTTTCGTCATTTACGGCTTTGTGAAGAAGTCTCTGCACGCGCTAATGCATCCGCGCTCGGGCCCGCATGCTTCCGTGGAAAGCATGCCTCTGCCCTGGCCGGCTGCGAACCGAAAACGCGCTCAACTTCTGTTCGAGTTTGTCAGCGAGCGCGGTGAAGTGCATCCGCGCGAAGTGGATCAGCATTTCGCACACGGCAAGGTGGAGAATTTTTGGGGTGGCTCGTCGAACGCGACCACGCATCTGCTGCAGGAAATGCACTATCGCGGCCTGCTGCGGGTGGTGCGGCGAGAGAAGGGAATTCGAGTTTACGCGATTCGCGAAAGCGGTGCGGGGGTTATTGACGCTGACGAGCGCCGCGAACGAATCGATGCGTTGGTTGATGTAGCCGTTAAATTGTATGCACCGCTGCCGGGGTCGAGTTTAGCATCGATGGTGAGCCGTTTGCGTTATGCGGCGCCGCAATGGCAGAGCGAGTTGAAGACTGCTTTGCAACGCGCAAAGGATCGACTGATGCACGCGCAGGTTGATGGGATCGGCTGGTATTGGGCGAAAGAGGATTCGCTGCGTGATGCGTTGCGAAACTCATCCGAGGATCGGGTGCGCTTGCTGGCGCCATTCGATCCGCTGGTGCGCGATCGTGCCCGCTTCGCGTTGTTGTGGGGGTGGGAATACCGCTTCGAAGCCTACACACCGGCGGCGAAACGCAAGCTTGGTTATTACGCTTTGCCGTTGCTGTGGCGAGACCGAGTACTTGGCTGGGCGAATCTGTCGGTAAAAGACGGCAAGCTCGTTTCAGAGTTCGGTTATGTGAAATCACCGCCGGGCGATCGTGCTTTCAAGCGCGAACTTGCAGCGGAGCTGGATCGCATGCGCGCGTTTTTGGTCCTGCCCCTTCACACATCTCCTCCCTAAGCCTGTCTAATACCTCCTTCTAATACGGGATGTTGTTTTGAGTCCGGCCGGGTCTTGCCTGTGGTGGTCATGGAGGGTCATAATCAGTGACACAGTAGTATTAGGTCCCCTGCGCTAGTCGCGCGGTGCGTGGGATCAAGCCACGAAACCGACAGGAGAGAAATATGAGCAGCGTTGCATCCAAGAAGATCGTCGTAAACGCCGATCTGGAATTCACCGTTACCCCCGCGAAGTTCGAACCCAGCCCCAATCTCGAGCTGATCGATGCGGGCAAGGCCGCGTCGCGAAAGAAGATCGAGGTTGGCGAGTTCATCGGCGGCTGCTGCGCGACCAAGGTCTATGGCGTCGTCGAGCGCGGCATGGTGACGCGGGTCGAGTTCGGGAAGTGCAAGGACATGAAAAGCCCGTCCCGCTCGCTTGCCGCCGCGGCCGCGAAGGCTCTTAAGGCGGCCCGGCCGCGAGGCGGCGGCGCGTTCAAGCCGATGCCCGTCGCCGCATTCATCGCCCAGGCCCGGCGCCGGTTCAACCTCATCGACATCGGCGGCGGCTGCATCACGATCTGCGTCTTTGGCGCCTGCTTCTACTGCTGCGTGCTGGATCGCGACACGATCTGCGGGACGCCGATCGTCGTGAAGGGGTGAGGGCGCTGTGGCACTCGTGAACCGGGGCGGGGCATCGAGATCAGCACTATTTCGCCGGAGTTTCTGAGCATTATGTCTCTGGAATTCCGGGGTCACCAGGGTGAGGAGCCAAAATTATGTAAAGGCTCAGTGCCTCGTCATCTCAATATCCGCATCGGCTTCTGACGAGCTTTTTTTTTCAACTGCTTTTACTTCAACTGCCGAATCCGCTCCTGCAGGAATTGCCGCTCTGGTTCCTGTTGGATCAGCGCTAGAGCTTTCTCGTAAGAGGACCGAGCCTCAGCCGTCCTGCCCGAGCCTGCGGTACATATCCGCACGGGGGAAGTCACTTTAACAATGCTATACTTGCCCAATTCATAAGGCCGTTCGTTAACGCGAATAGGAGAAGGATCATGGCCGCAAATCTGGAAGATATCTCTACGGAGTGCCGAAGCGAATAGGAGGACCGCGCTGTGGCTTTCAACGTACAAATTGAAGCGCCGCCACTCAGTGAAGATGCGACTGGTGCTCTGCGCATCGGCAATTCGCGTGTTCTGTTGGAAATAGTCGTTCGCGCGTTCCAGGACGGCGCGACGCCGGAGACGATCTTGCAGCGATACTCTACGTTGGCACTCCCCGACGTTTACGCTGTCCTTGCCTATTATTTGCGGCATCCCATCTTGAGGAATCATGAGGATCGACATTGACGGACTTACCGAAGCTGAACTGATTGATCTCAACAATCGGGTTGTCGAGCGGTTGAAATTCTTGAGGCACATGCGGGCTCACTCCCAAATGCTGGAGTTCAGCATTGGCGATCGTGTTTCGTTTCAGCCGGAAGGTCGGCCTCTTCAGGTTGGGATGCTCACGCGCTACAACAAAAAGACGGTTACAGTTATCACTGAAAGCGGCGAGCACTGGAACGTCGCCCCCGGATTGCTGCGCCGCGTTAATAGCTCTCAGAGTGGCGACAACGCTTCGGCGAATGTGATTCAGATGCACAGGAAGTAAGGCTTATGCGGCCATCGAAACATTGCGCCCGTTATTTAAGCTCAGGCTGATGACGTAGTGAATCGAAGAGAAGCCAGACTTGGATATTCTGAAGCAATACATTGAGCGAGCCAACGAAATCATCGGAGAGCGCACGCCCGACGAGGAAAAATATGATCGTGAAGTTATACGCTGGATACGCAGGGGCAAGAGCATAAGCAAGGCTGTCGCGAAGGCGAATGAGAAATACCCTTCAGAGGCGTTACAGGTTAGCAGTGATAATTTGGCGGACGTGCAGGCGCATTACGAGTACTTGGCGGACCACGAGGCCATCAACGAGAAATTAGACGCCCTCAAGAAGATTGGCCTGGAACCTTAGCCGTTATTGAACGGTCCTTACCTTGAGGTCGTCAACAACCGTTTCGCTAATTCCTCGAGGCCTCTTACGTTCCTGCGCGAGCGGTTTTTATCTATCTTAAGTTTCGACTTGTGGGAGAGGAGTTCCTCTCGCCTGTTGCCAGCTACGGGCGACTTCCCTGACTGGATTCAGGGCGTTATTCAAGGGATTGATTACACTCGCATAGTGGGCGGCCCGCGCATTCCTGGCTGTCTGTTCAGCCCGCTGGATTCTCCAGGAGTATCGACGCTCTCCTCCCTGCAGCGCGTCCCTCCACCACCAGTACGACTCGTCAATAGGGCCGTGACGTGGGACGTTTCGAATCACTCGCCGATACGCCACCTCTGTTATATGCGCTGCCCGGTCTCTGACAATCTTGTCGGGCTGCGTGCCCACATATGGCAGAAACTGGTCCAGCTCGTCGCGGTAGACGCTAGCCCAACTGGAATCGTTGGGATCATTTGCTTCCGGGTCGCGCAAGGCGCGCTCCTGAATAATAGCCAGATGCAGACCGCCTGCCGTCAGGAATGGCCCCAGACCTGCTACCCGGAATTGCAGGAGTTTGTTGGTGGCCAGTACCGAACGGTTCCATGCCTGGGCGATCTCTTGTTGAGCAGCGTCATTGTTCCCCGACTCTCTGTGGCGCCCGTAAGCGATCATGTGAGTCTGGACGGCGGCGACCTCACCCACCAGAAGCCTTATTGAATTCTCTTCGATTGCTTGTCTAACGATCACCCGAAATTGCTCATAAACCTGCGCGAAGTAAGGAGGGGCGCTCGGTGGAAAGAATCGCGCAAATATGGCCGAGCCGATTTTATTAGCAAGCGCCCCCAGTAGCGCTTTCCCGATGTCCATCCCCAGTTCGCCCCAACTGAAAAGAACTTCCTCAGCTGTTGCTTTTGCGAGCGCTTCTGGAGAATAGTCGGGTCTGTTGTCAACCAGCTCTTTGCGGTCGAAATCAATGGTGAACTCCAGATTGAGAAAGACGATTTCACCCCGAGTTGTCCTCCGCTGAACTGCAATTGTTCCTCTCGGGTACACAATAGCGGCCTCAGCCAAACATCTCGTCAGGAGTCCATCTTCCAAAAGCTCCTCATCGATTGCCAGCGGATAGCCCGACATGATGTCCTCCTCCATCATCAAGGCCTGGAACCTGAATGTTCGCTGTGCTTCCGCCGGGAATTCCTTGAGAATGACCGAAGGATCCACAAGCGGAAGCGGGATGTAAGGCCCGGGGCCAGCAATGGATGCAAGGTCCTCGGCTTCCTGTCGTGGCATTTCAGAGTAGGCGACTAATTTGTCCGCCAATGTTTTTCGGTCCTGAGACTGAGCATAGACCAAAACGCCCATTTGTGATTTCGCCCTTTCTTAAGAGTCCTTCCGCTCCGCTCCAGTTAATTGTTCGAGCGCCCCCTGATTGTAACGCGCTATCGATTATGGAGTTCGCCTACTCGCATTATCGTTCTTCATTTTCTCAAGATACTTTTTAGCCTCATCCGCAAATACGAAATCCGTCTTTTTGGATAACAGGCTTAATTGCTGTTCGGCGCGAGTAAAATCCTTACCATAGAAATAATGTTCTCCCAGCAAAAAAGCAGCGTAGTCGCCATATCCGGTCTCGCTAAACTTAGCGGTAAAATCTTCAAGAGCCGTGCGTGCCTGTTCCTCACTCGGAAAGCCAACTCCACTAAAAAAATACGAAGCGGCCCCTAACCTCTTAATGTAATTCAAGGCTTCGAGAGTCACTCCGTCAGGGTGATGGATATGGATGGTTAGCACGTTGGATTTAATCTCGTTGCTCCATCTGGCGTCGTACAACACCGCTTGTATTCGGTAAGCTCCCGGCCGAGGAAAACTTTTGTCCAGATGGAAAGCCAGCGCCTCTTTGACCTCCAGACTCTCGCCCGGCCCGAGTTCCCTTGGAGCCGCGGCTGTATTGCCCGTGACCGGAGACACATTTTGAATCTCGCGCGCTTCTCCGTTTCCTCCTACGAGGAACAACTTGACAAAGTTATTCGAAAAACCAAGTGCCGAATGTCCAACGATCGTTTGACTAGTCTCATTGCACAAATTCACAACTATCGGAACAGGCTCAAGTTCGGCAAGACCGTCCTTCGGGCTGCTTATTGTCAGCGTCAACCTGTTAAAATCCGATCCGTGTGCACTTGCTCGCGGTCGAGCTGAGTAAAGAAAGGTACTAACGAAGAGCAGCGCCAAGGGCACCGCCATAGACGTAATAAAATGCGATTTCTTTTTCATTGATTCCTTCCTGGTTTACGGCTGCCCCTTAATTCTCCATCGAAGGATATTGAGATGCCTGTCAACAAACGTTAGCGGTTGGCCGCTTCCACTTGATGACATAAGACCAAAACCCGACGCATCACCTTTGAGTCCAAACTGGTGACCTACTTCATGAGGGGCTGTCCGAACTTTCAGATCGTCGCCCAACATCAATCGCTTGCGTGCGCCCGTCGAGCTCTGATGAATAGAAAAAGCGAGCCCAGGCAAAACAGGGCGATGATTATTAGCGGTAAAGTCCTCTTCATTGAACTCCCTGGATTTATCAGAAGAACAACGGACTTGTGCCAGTCGCTCAACGCCGGGACAAACCTACATAAGGTACAAGCAGCTAAAGGCAAGTGACGAGACTTTATACGCCTCGGCTGGTTCAGTCAATAACATTCTAAAACGGTTCTTGTTCCGCGGAATTCTTTGGTGATCGAAACCTGGACGGCAAATGCATCTTCAGTTGCCAGGTATCAACATAGCCGGATCCGGGGTCAGGCCTGCTCTTTGCGATTCTAAATGGCATTGGTTTCGGGACAGCACTTTTTGAATAAGAATCGCAAATAGCAGCCCTGACCCCGATCCGGGTTGTTTTCGGTTTTTCTGAGGATTCTTGCCAGTGTTTTTGCCGATCTGGCAGCCGTTTGTGACGATCTTGCAGGTATAAATGGGGATCTTGCGGGTGTGAATGGCGATCTTGCAGGCGTTAATGGCGATCTTGCAGGCGTTAATGGCGATCTTGCAGACGTTAATGGAGATCTTGCAGACGTTAATGGCGATCTTGCAGACGTTAATGGCGATCTTGCGGGCGTTAATGGGGATCTTGCGGGTGTGAATGGGGATCTTGCGGGTGTGAATGGATATCTTGCGGGTGTTAATGCCGGTCCCAGTTGCTGCGCCAGGACTTGGCGATCATCGGAAATCTCTCATCCCCACTTCAAGCTAAACTCGGTCAGTCGTTGCTCGGCTTCCCGGTCGGTCGCCGCCGAGTAAATTAGTTTCAGATCCTGGGCCACTTCCCGGCGTTGTTTCCAACCCACAATCGCAAAAATCGCAACCCTGACCCCATTACTGCGTAGCAGTTACCAATTTTAGATGTCGAGTCTTTGACTGACCGAATGGCAGGCATTGAGAAACAAGACCATGACCCAGGGGTAGAGCAGCAACTCCAGGCGAATCGACTGGTCAAAGAACCTGGGCATGGCTATCGACAAAAGGTCACTGAGAGACATACCAACTAAAGTGCCCAGCAGTCCGCACACGATCGCCGCGAGCCCAATTAAGAAGACGGCCCGACGTCCGCTCAAGGCCTTGCCGAGCAGCGGCAGGTTAACCCTCTTCGCGCCGGGTTGATCCTCGGGAAGCAGTTTAATGGCGGTCCAAATCTTCAGCACGGTGTGACATACGCCCAGGCTAACCAGCGTTAATATCACCGCGCGCCCGGTCCAGCCGGAGTAACGCCAGATACGTGGCCGTATCAGCGCCACACAGAACGCGGCGAATAGGAACGCCACAATTGGAAAGACAGCTTGGCGCAGCGCGCGTGCCTCTTGGCGTTGAGCGATCTGGAAGTTTTCGAGATTCTGCCTGATGCGGATATCGGACCGGACGCGGCGCAAATAGTTTTCGCCAGTTGGTTTCAGGACTGGAGCATAAGTACCTGGGCCAGGTGCGGCGGCGTGACGCTGAGCGTCATACTCAGCGCGGCTCTTTGGGTCAATCAAAATATCCCGGGCATGCGAGAGTTGGACGAAGGCCTGCGCGGCTTCGGCCGAGCCGCCGTTGAGATCCGGATGCTGCAGGCGCGCGAGCCGCTTGTACGCCGCCTTGATCTCTTTTGATGAGGCAGTGTGCTTGACCCCGAGAACCTGATAATAATCAACCATACTCTCTAGCCGCAGTATGCCTTAACGGGCTTTCGCTCGCGCCGCGAGCTATGAATAAATGTTTCTCACCTTTCCTGCGGCTTGCGATCCGGTAAGAATAGAAAGAACCCATGGAGCGCGTGACAGCCTGTGGATCATTGCGTCGAGCCAACGCGGTGTCAAGCCGCGCCACCGCACTGTCAGGGCTCCGCGGACTCTCAGAAGTAAACAATGTTCTGCTCCTTATGACATGCACGCGGGCGATCATTTTTATCCCAACTGCCGAATCCGCTCTTGCAGGAATTGCCGCTCTGGTTCCTGTTGGGTCAGCGCCAGCGCCTTCTCATAAGCGGACCGAGCCTCAGCTGTCCTGCCGAGCCTGCGGTACATGTCTGC